>Ga0302197_10001442_pt1 | contig 23177 bp, 23 predicted proteins | sample II_Bog_N2_1_FD_193526 | JGI IMG/M metagenome (GOLD analysis project Ga0302197, IMG submission 193526) | Peat permafrost microbial communities from Stordalen Mire near Abisko, Sweden - II_Bog_N2_1 | ecosystem: Environmental > Terrestrial > Soil > Wetlands > Peat | place: Sweden: Abisko...
TTTCAGGGCGACGATCCGTTCTTCCTGGTGCGTCAGGTCCCGGGCACTCTTTGGGGTAGTCCTAAGCCTTTGAAACCGTTGCCTCCCCTGGCAGGATTTGACACTTACAGTTGTGTACTTGAGTTCCGCCTGCTGACGACAGCGTTGCCGGAGGAACTGACAGAGCAATTCCGTTATGTAGCCGACCAGGTGAACATCGTTCAAGTGGATCCGATTTGGCTGGTGATCCCTGGCGGAAGCATGAAGGATGAATCGATCGATCCTGCTTTCACTGCAAGAGCGCTCGCGGACATTGAGAAAGACAGTCTTAACGGATTGCAAAGCGACACAACGAAGTCGCTAAAGAAAATGGTTGTGGGTTCGTGGCGTGCGTCAGCATTGCGATGGCTACTTGTGTTGCTTGAGTGCATTCCGCTGCAGCGGGCTGAGATGCGCCTCTTGATTGAGTCTTGCGATAGCGCGATCGCGCCGGATTGGACGGTTTTGCACCGCTTCGACAACGGCCCAGCAAAGGTCAGCGCGGCGGAGCTCGCATCGAAAATGGAAGGCGGAGACGAATCGAAGCTAGGAGAAAATCAGGTGCGCAACAATTCTCTTTCTGAGGATTTGAAAGAGGAAGCCTTGGCGCGAGACATGATTCTAAGGGCGCAGGGCCAAATTCTCGAGTTGGTCGATCATCCTGCTTGGGAACCAGGGCGGATACGGGCGGTTGCGGCTGTGTTTAGGAACATATCGGCGTCGGTGGGCAACGGTCAGGCCTCAAGCGAGATTGATGCGGCGATGTCTGCTTCGCTTGCTGCGCACGAGAGCGCCCCGCTGCTCAAATGGCTCGCACAGAACAAGGAATGGCTTGCAGGCCACGTCCCGCAACACGGTGCTGCCCCCGCGAACGAAGAAGACTTTTCGACTGGGCCAGTCGTAACCGTTGCAACTGTGGAACGCTCCGCAGCCAGAGCGACTGACGACGAGCCTATTAAGATGGGCCGGCGAGCCGAAGACGCCGTCAGCAGTCAGAGAAGCGTGAAGGTCGACCAGGCCAAGATCGACCGGCTAATGAACCTTATCGGTGAATTGGTGGTCGAGAAGAATGCATTGCCCTATCTTGCTTTGCGAGCGGAATCGCAGTACGGCGTGCGTGAGCTTTCACGGGAAATCAAGGCGCAGTATTCGGTCATAAACCGCATTGCCGACGAAATGCAGGATGCCATCATGCAAGTGAGGATGATGGCCGTATCAGCTGTTTTTCAGCGATTTCCGCGGCTCGTTCGGGATATTTCCCGGAAACTTGGCAAAGATGTGCATTTGGTGTTGGAAGGCGAGCAGACGGAGGCCGATAAGAACATCATCGAGTCTTTGGCGGATCCGCTGATTCATATCGTCCGCAACAGTTTGGACCACGGGTTGGAGATTCCCGAAGTGCGGCGCGCATCAGGCAAGCCGGAAACTGGCACACTGACCATTCGGGCATCGCAAGAAGGCGACCGGGTGGCAATTGAAATCATTGACGATGGCAAGGGAATCGATCCGACGGTCATTAAGCGAAAGGCATATGAGAAAGGGCTGATTGACGAGGGTTCGCTTGAGCGAATCGACGATCAGGAAGCCGTCAATTTGATCTTTGCCGCTGGTTTGTCGACAGCGGCGGTAATTTCAGACCTGTCGGGCCGCGGGGTCGGGATGGATGTAGTCCGCAGCGCGGTGGAGAAGATGAACGGTACTGTGGTTGTCCATAGCGAGCTGGGCAAAGGCACAAACATTCGGATTTCGTTGCCGCTTTCGATGGCGGTCACGCAAGTAATGATTGTTGAAAGTGATCTGCAGTTATTTGGCATCCCGCTTGACCATGTGATCGAAACCGTCCGGGTTGCCAAAACTGCGATCCGATTCATTAAGCAGAGCATGACGGCAGTTTTGCGAGGGCGCGTTGTCCCATTAAAGTCAATCAACGGACTGCTGGGAATCTCCGCGAACGCCAAGACAAATGCCGATGACGAATTTGCTGTGTTGCTGGTTCAAGTGGGAGGCGGAGTTCTGGGACTGGTCGTGGACAGCTTCCGCGAGACAATAGATGTAATTCAGAAGCCGCTGAGCGGTTTTCTGTCTGGACTGTCCGCTTACACCGGCTCCGCCCTCATGGGGGATGGTTCGGTTCTTATGATTCTCAATATCAAGGAGCTTGTCGAATGCCGATAGAGTTCATGCCGGACAAAGTCATCTTTCGAGATGTAGCAAGTGTGGAAGAGGCGGAAGCGCTTCTCGAATGGTTGCAGAAGACCTCCAATGCAACGGTCGATCTAGCCGCATGCACTCACCTCCACACCGCCAACCTCCAGGTGTTGATGGCGGCACGACCGGTAATCAGCAATTGGCCGGAAGACAACGAATTTCGTGGCTGGCTGGAAGCGGCATTGGAACCAGCTATAGGGGAGATTCTGGATGTCAATGACAATTCTCGTAGTCGATGATTCGGTCACCATGCTGATGAGCCTGGAGACCACACTGACCATGAACGGTTATCAAGTGGAGACGGCGAATAATGGCAAACTGGCTCTGGACAAACTGAAGGCCGGCATCAAACCCAATCTTATCCTTACGGACATCAATATGCCGGTGATGGGGGGCTTGGAACTGATAGGCAATGTGCGCTCGCTTCCCGGTTTTCGCTTCATTCCGATCTTGACGTTAACTACGGAGAGCGAAACTTCCAAACGCAGCGAAGGAAAACGTCTCGGGGCAACTGGATGGCTGGTCAAACCGATTACTGGCAACGACCTTATCAAGGTGATCAAGCAAGTACTACCGGGAGCATAGGCTATGATTCGGTCCAACAAGACTCAAGGCAATGGAGATGAATCTGGAGATGTTCGAGAGACAATCAACTCGCAGCTGGCGCGAGCACTCACCGGCCGCGCAGCGATGAGAAGGGAACTCACCGATTCCGGTTCATACATCGACGTAATGGATGGGCAAATTGGTGATTCGCTGGTGGAGTCTGAGCGCGAGGTCGTGTCAGCCATCGAGCAAATCGGGTGCCTAATTACAAATTCCGCTCAGCAGAGGAAGAACATCGCCCTTTCCGTGAAAAGCGGGAAGGAACTGACGGAAGGTACTCGCGCAAGGGTAGAAAAAAACAGAAAGACCGTTGGCAGGATTGAAGGGCAGTTGCAGGAGCAGACCAGCGAAGTGCGGTCCAACCTTGCTCGTATACAGGGTTTGGCCAGCGAGATCTCGGCATTAACGCCTCTCATCGAGGTAATCACCGCGATTGCCCGCCAGACCAAGCTCCTAGCGTTGAACGCAAGAATTGAAGCAGCGCGTGCGGGCGATGCCGGGCGCGGATTTGCGGTGGTCGCCAATGAAGTCAAAGATTTGGCCTTACTTAGCGACCAGGCTGCTGCCGATATTTACAAGAAGATCACCTCGGTTTACAAGAAAGTTAACGAGGAAATGACCAATGCTCAGAACGCACTTCACAAGCACGAGTCAAACGGCGCAATGAGCCATCTTATTGGCGAGATCGGTGAAATGCAGCAGCATTTCTCAAGAAACAGCGAACTGCTTCTCGAGGTAATCGCTGGGGTAGATACAAGCTATTCGGAAAATGTCACCCGTCTTTCGGAAGCATTGGGGCATATTCAATTCCAGGATGTAATGCGGCAAAGAATGGGACACGTGCAGGAATCTTTGGCGCAAATGCGGGAGCACCTGCAGTTTTTGGGCGAAAGGGCGGATTCCCCATGCTGGGATGGCCAGCTCGATTCCACATTCAAGGATCTGCTTGCCTCGCATCTAAGCCGTTACCGAATGGCAAGCCAGACCGCCACTCATCTCGCGCTTCTTGGCGAAGAAACAGAAAGCAATGACGAACACCCTGCGATCGAACTCTTCTGAGTGTCGAAAGCCTGCGGACTCCCTCCGTCAGTCGCTCCCCGTATCGAATGATGAGATGCAGCCCTGAATTCCCCAGTTCTTGGATTCTGGTTGAGAATCCAGATCCTTCTTGCGCGGACCCTGCTATCGCCCGCGAGCATACACCAAACGGCCTTTGACTCCATGGCTCACTGCGGAACTTGCGATCAACTGGCGAGCAGAAGCGGAGTTTCTGCTGCCGAGAACCATTGACTCTCAAATTCATCCAAGGGCAGAGGTCGGCCGAACAGGTAACCTTGAAACCTGTGGCAGCCAAGATGGGTGAGAAACTCCCGCTGCTGCACGGTTTCCACGCCCTCGGCGATGACCGGCATACCCATGGCGCGGCTCAATGAGATGATGGTTTGCGCAATGGCAGCGCTACTCTCGTCGGACTCAATGTCGGAGATAAAAGATCGGTCGATCTTCAGTTGATTCAGTGGCAGTCTTTTCAGGTACGTCAGCGACGAATATCCGGTTCCAAAATCATCGAGCGAGAACCTCAAGCCATGCGACTTGAGTTCTTTCATCTTGTAGATGATCGCGTCAACGTTCTCGGCCAACAGGCTCTCTGTGAGCTCCAGCTCCAGATTCCTCGGGTTGGCTCCTGTCTGGTCCAGCACTGTCAACACCTGTTCGACAAAGTCGGGTTGGCAAAACTGGCGTGCGCTGATATTGACGGCGATCGAGAGCTGGGCGGACTGCGGCTGTTTGGCCCATGCGACAATCTGCTTGCAGGCAACCTCCAGCACCCATTTTCCCAAAGGGAGAATCAGCCCGCTTTCTTCGGCCAGTGGGATGAATTCACCCGGAGGGAGCAGCCTGCGCGTGGGATGGTTCCAGCGGATCAGAGCTTCCGCGCCAACCAGATGGCTGCCATCGATTTGCGGCTGATAGAAGAGTACAAACTGTTTGGATTCGATCGCCTGACGAAGCTCCCCTTCCAGTGCGGCGCGTGCGTTGATGGCCGCCTGCAAGGCCGGGGCGAAGAAGCGCATGGTGTTGCGGCCCTCTGCTTTGGCTTGATCCACGGCGATGTCAGCCTGTTGCAAGGCCTGATTTGAACCTTCTCGCCGATTCTCGAAGACGGAGATGCCAATGCTGGCGCCGCTTCGGCATTCACGGCGGTCAAGCCAGAACGTCCCGGAAAGGGCGGCCAAAACCTTTTCGGCGACCGCCTGGGCCTGCGCTGCTGCATCCTCGGGGATCTCGCTCAGGTCTTCAAGCAACAACACAAATTCATCTCCACCCAGCCGGCCCACGGTGTCGGCGTCGCTTGCGCAGTCGGCGAGGCGCCTGGCGGATTCCCGCAACAACGCGTCGCCGGTTTGATGGCCGAGAGTGTCGTTCAGTCTTTTGAAGTTGTCTAGGTCGACCAGGAGCAAGGCGCGCAGGCGGCCGGCGCGCGTCCCGACGGCCTGAGGCCGGTTCAGGCGATCGAGCAGCAAACGGCGGTTGGGCAGGCCGGTCAGAGGATCAAAGAAGGCGAGATTGTGGATCTTATCCTCAGCGGCCTTAGCATTGGAAATGTCACGGGTAATGGTAAGCATGCAATCGACGCCGTCAATCTGAATGATCGATGCTGACATGAGCCCCCAGATTGGATCTCCGTTTTTCTTGCGAAACTTGAATTCCACGTTCCGGCATTCGGAGGTACCGCCAAGAACTTCCGTCAGTTCCTCAAGATCGCGAAGGTCCGACCAGAGGTCGATATCCAGCGAAGTCCGTCCGATGACTTCGTCGCGCAGGAATCCCATCGCGTCGAGAAATGCCTGGTTTACGTCGACATATTGCTGGTTGTCGATTCGGCTGATGGTGATGGAATCGATGCTAGTTTGAAATACTGTGCGATAACGTTCCTCGCTCAGCCGCATGGCCCGAGATGATGCGATCAAGCTCTGATCTGCAGCCCTGGCGGCGGTGACATCCCGGATAGTGGACAGGATGCAGGCGATGCCGTCGATTTCAATCGCCGATACCGATATCAGTGCCCAGAAGACCTCACCATTCCTTCTCCGGAGTTGTACTTCGAAGTCTTTCACAGCGGAGTTGCGGCGAACATCTTCAGCCATTCGAGCACGTTCGGCCACATCCGCCCACAGGCCAAGTTCCAACGAAGTCCGGCCGATAACCTCCTCTCGCGAATAACCGACGAGATCCAGAAGCGCTTGATTGGTCTCCAGGTATTTGCCGTCGGCAAGCCCTGTGAGGCTCATGGCGTCAATGCTCGTTTGGAAGGCGGTGCGATAGCGCCGCTCAGACTCGGCGAGGCGCTCGGATGATTCTTGCAACAGGGCCTCACCCTCCCTGATTGCTGTGATGTCAATGTGCTCGACAACCGCCCGGAGATGGCCATTGGCAAGAAATCGTGTGACTTTTCCGAGAAACCATAGCTCTTTGCTGGGTGAGTAACAGGAATACTCCTGGGAGAATTGTTCGGATTCTCCGCCCAATACGGCTCGAATCCCCGTCGCGAACGCAGCGGCCTCAGCGGCCTCAGGCCCGACTACCGCGTCGCACACTTCCAGGTAGTTAGCTTGCTCGTTGAATTGGCCGTGCCCCTGGAATCTTGGCAGGTGACTGTCGCTGTTCGTCTTACGATTTATTTCCGCGAACTCTCTCCATGACCGGTTCACTGCCAGGATGGCTCCGGTTTCGTCTAACACGCAAAGAGTGGTAGAAAGTGCATCGATGGTAGATAGGGCAAACACCTGGGATTCGCGCAGGTCATGTTCGGCTTGCTTGCGCTCGGTAATGTCCCTGATCACGCCCCGCATCTTGAGGGGTTTCCCGTGAGCATCGAACTCCAATCGTCCGAATCCATGAACCCAACGCTCCGCCTTGTCGCAAGCGCGAACTATGCGGTATTCCTTGTCGAATGCCTTTCCGTCTCGAACCACCTCGGTATTGAAATACTCCTCCATCATGGTCCGGTCATCAGGGTGGATGATTTCGAACCAAGATGCAAGCGTGTTCTCGTATCGGCTCTCGATGCCAAACAACACATCCAGAAATTCCGAACCTTGCCACAAGCCAGCCGGAATGTCTAGAACATAGGAGCCAAGAGCGCCGATTCTCTGTGTCTCCTCCAAGAAGTCCGTGCCGTCGATCGGGGCAGATCGATTGGACAACGCCAAATGGTGCTGAAAATCGCTTTCTGAAACATCGGAGGCCTGCCTGGGGATGGCGGAAGTTCGCTGGCCAAGCGAGGTCGCGGCACGGGGGCCACAGTGGATGCGTGCGCGGCATGCACCAATCCTCAATCCATCTCTCCTGCGCATCATCTCTCCTATATCGGGAACAGCATGCGAAAACTTCAAGGACTCATCCAGAATCCGCAGGAATCGCCACTTCCTAATGGCCGCGCGTTCGCTCCGAGCGGCATTGAGAGTCATCGCAAACTCGACTGGGGGGCGAGTTTATCGCTAACAGTTTCCGGGAAAAGCAAGCCCGGCAACTTGCTGCCTCCCGCCGCCATTTTCTCTGCAAACCGGGACGGCGCTTGGTGAACCTAAGAGGCCGGCAGGCGCCATCCCCGGACTGTGGGCTGGAGTTACGTTCCAACTTTCCTTCTCCGACCCAGGCCCAGGGCAGGGCAATCGCTTGAACTCGATGTGCCAAGAAAGCCAGTAGGCTTCCCTGTGGGCGGCTTCCTTCAAGTCGCAGTATCAGAATCGCCTGCCCTGACAGGTTGCAAACTCCAACTGTTGCGCGCGGGCGCTCCAGATACAGCACTAGGACTTGTGGTGCTTTCAAGTGACTTACAGTGCTCTTGTTAGCCATCAATGCCCATGGATTCAATGGGGCACGATCAAAAGCATTTGCGTCACGGTAGGGCGGCTACTCAAAGTTGAAGAGGACATTAACCGGAGGGCGAATGACCGTAGATAGTATTAGCATCAACGATGCGGAGATCATCAAGCCGACGGAACTGTTGGCCGCAATTGAGAAATTTTTCCGGCGGTTTTGTGTGATGCCAGACCACGCCTACTTTCCGGTAGCGGTATGGGCGCTTGCCACTCATAGCATCGAGATTTTCGATACGTTCGGGTATTTGGCCTTAACATCCCCTGTCAAGGGTTGCGGGAAGACCCGGGTTTTGGAAGTACTCAATCTGCTCTGCCGCCAGCCGGAGATGTGCGCATGCGTCACCCCAGCTTCGCTATTCAGGATGTTGCGTGAGATGCCGACCGTGCTCATTGATGAAATGGATCTCCTGGAGGGCTCCAAATCCGAAGTCCAGGATGAAATTCGAAAGATACTCAATGTGGGCTACAAAAGGGGCGCATATGTGCCGCGCTGCGACGGGCCTGACCACAAGGTAGTGCGTTTTCCTGTGTTTTCACCGAAGGCCCTGGGTGCCATCGGGTCCCTGCCACGCACGGTGATGGATCGATCAATCGCAATCCAGATGCAACGCAAGCCCAAAGAACAGAAACTGGAGCGCTTTCTTTTATTCCGAGTCGAACCTCAAGCGGTTCCCATTGCGCAGGCAGCGGGGCGCTTCGCCCGCGAATTCGTCGAGGACATCCGAACCGCATACGTTTATATCGCTGAGAGTAGCGAGATCGATGACATGCCCATTTCGGACAGAGACATTGAAACCTGGCTCGCTCTTTTCGCCGTTTGTGCTGTGGCATCGCCTGATCGTTTAGTGGAGATCAAACGCTGCGCGGAATTGATGTCAAAGTCGAAGCAGGCCGCTGACGCAAACGATTCGGATAGGCTGAAGCTACTCGGCGATATCCGCAACCAATGGCCGGCTGTCCAGGCGTTTTGGGAGACGGCTTCACTCATCGACTCCCTTCTTGGACTTGAAGAATCTCCCTGGTCCGAACCAATGACCAAATTAACCCCGGTGAAGCTCGCAAGACTCCTCAAGCCTTTTGAGATTACGCCAAGTAAGATACGCGACTCCGCAACCGGCAAAGCCGGTGTACGTGGATACCACCTGGAGCCGTTTCAGAAGGCGTGGCGTCGCTATCTATGACCTAGAGCCGCCACAGCCGCCACAGCGCTGAGTTTGTTGTGCTCAGCGCCAAAAATTAACGAGGGGCATGGCGGCCGCTGTTATTGCTTAAGTGTTCATTTTCAATCGCGTGGCGGTTGTGGCGGCTGGTTCGGAGGGGGAGATGGCGATGGGAAGCCTTGACATGCTTGGTCGAGCATTGGACGCGATCGACCTACTGTTTTACCCAGGAGCCGAAGCTGGGTTAGTGGACGAGAATTTCGATCTCTGGCTTCTAGAACAGTGCGCCTTTCGAGACGGTTGCTGCGGAGGGATTGCCGGTATGTATCGCGATTACTTTCGTTGGCGCGACGTGGCTGGCAAACCAATTGCGTACTCTAGCAGGGCTTTCCGAATGGCCCTGGCTGCAGAAGGTTTCCGAATCTCTGAGGTTGGCACGTTCGGGCCGATGGTTTACGGGCTGGTGCTCCGCTGCGATCTATCGTCCTGCGGCATCGATCCCCCGCAACTTGGGGAATTGGGTGCGGAGCAAACTGGTGCGTTCGCCGGGGGGCCTAACATTCCGCCGCGAGCTTTCGTGGATCAATCTGCTCCGCTGCCTGGGTAAGGATGGCGGCCAGAGGATCTGAGAGGCGTCGTGCATCGCCTCCAATCTCGCCGCCAGCATAGCGGCATCGCCGTTGTACAGCTTGATACGGTCGGCAGAGGTCGTGCCCATGGTTGGGCCGATGGCCTGGCCGACGACGAACACTCTTGCCTCAGCCCCAGGCTTTCGAATGACCCAAGTCGTGGCGGCTTGGTGGTCGCGGTCGGGAGTTCATGCCCCATTCGACCGACCGCGCAGGTCATCGAATTTGTATCAGCCGAACACGGCTTCAAAGAAATCGCGGGCTCATGGCTCCTGAAAGAAGCAACGAAAGCGAGTGACAGCGGCGGGCCAGGGCGGCGACAGAGTGAGACTCTTGCGATGCGGTTACGGAGCGGCGGCCCATGCGGACCACTATGACTATGAACCTCTAGGCTCTGCGCGGTCCGCGAGCCCTGAGCCATTTACGCATCGCCTCGGTGATCGGGCTAAATCCGGCCATACGCGATCAGGTCAAGACCGGCCATAAGGACAGGCCCCCGACGTGATAGCTTTACCTTGTCGCGATGTGGCTGTGCAAGCTTGTTGCCCAGGTTGGTGATTGCCGTGGTGGCGAAATCCTTGGCGCAGAACTCCAACAGCGCGACCGTCAGGAGTCGGAGGTGCTCAGATTCGACGAGCGAGATCGACGCTGCCAGATGTCCGCGGTCTTCGAGTTCGTCGCGCTCTTGCTCGCAACGCCTTCGCGCTATCGGATCGATGAGCTGGTCGAGTTCTGTCGCACGCATTTCGAGGCGTTGGATCACTTCGTCAAGTTGGCTCGCTGGGTTTGCCGCGAGAGATGCCACTTGAGTCGAGGAGTGCAGCGAACGAATACAGGTGAACCTGCGAAGCCGCGCAGTGGCGAGGAATCGCACGACGGTCGTACGCAGAGCTGGGCCCTCGGAAGCGATCTCGTCGAGGCCTGCCGCCTGTTGCCTGAGCAAGAGATCCAGCGACAGCAAAGGGCGGAGTTTCTCGCGAGCGGCGCGTTCCTTGGTCTGGGCCATCGTCTCGGTATCATCGCAAACGAAGTCTTCAAAGCTGCGCATCCGTGCGGCAGCTTCGTGGGTCAGTGGTTGCTGGCACAAGAGGCAATGCAGTCCCGGTTCCGCGGGCGGGAAAGGACGTTCCAGGTAGGCGCGGGTTTCCGAATAACGCCTGGCCGACTCCCAGAGCTCTCGCCACACCGGCTCGCCAACTCCGGCCAGCGGTTGACTGGAGAACAAGGACTCTGCCGAGACACGTGCCGCTTCACGTGCGGCTATGGCTCCGTGATGCAAGTTTTGAACTGCCGCGACGTTGGTATCGCTGAGAGTGTCTTCCACGGTATGAAGATTGTCGCTCAGGCTCCGGATGCGACCAATGCGAAGCCGGATCTGTCTGGCGGCAGCTTCCGGATCCCGCGCTAGGTCTTCTTTGAGTTGCTGATTTCTCATTTGCTCGTCGACCGTCAACTGGCCGAGCGCGCGGAAAGAGGCGAGATCGGATTCGGCGTTCAAGGCCGCTACTGCCTTTCCCACGGCGGTGGTCGTCTTCCACGGTGGTGCAGCGAAGATCGCATGGCGGGTGCTTTCTTGTTGGCGCTTCATCCCAGTAAAGCGCTCCTCTAAGCGCTTCGACACGTCCGCAAGCTCGTCGGGAATATCCAGGCCAAACGGACGGGCCGCAATCTCGTTTTTGCTTCCGATATGCACAGCGGTGCAAGAGCTGTCGAAGATTCCGACCGCGGAAAGAACAGGATGGGGAATCCCTGTATCGCTCCAGACGAGAGGCTTCTCCGCCGTTACCCCGACGGCATAATCGATCGTGGCTTGCTGAGGAACGGAAACACCCGCGGTTGCATAGATATTGGTCAATATCTCGGCTCCCGGATTGCGGGTCCTGCAGATTCGTTTCAAAATCCTCGCGTAGCCTGACTTCCCACTGCCGTTGGCGCCGTAGACGATGGTCAGGCCTGCCGCGGAGAAAGTGAGATTCTGGCCTGGTGCGAGATGATTCACGCCAGAGATATTGCGCATGCCGGACAGGGTCACCGAGTTCGTTGCTCCCGGATGGGCGGGGAGATGTTTCTGCTCGAGGGGTAACGCGGCGAGGCCACCGGGCTGAACGAGGCCGTGTTCGGCTAGGCAAAGCGTGGCGAGTTCGGCTATGTCTCTGTCACCGAGTTTGCCTTGTTGGACAATCCGGCGGAGCGCGTCGCGCTGCCATTCCGGTCTATCTGCAGACCAAGCCAAGATCGATTCGAGGATTGTGAGAGGAGCAGCTGCGGAAACTATGACCATGACAACACCAGCGATCGAGGAATACTGAACAGGAGCGAAACAGCAGAGGGCCTCGATCGCCGATTCCTCCGGAGCCAGCCCCGTGTCCTCGGCCCTGGGTCACTCCGCAGGGCGCGAATCCGGCGAAGTGAACACTACACTAGCACGCAACCACAGCACCTGAACATCAACGCGCACTACTCGCATTGCCGATGACGTGGTCACTCCGCAGCTCAGAGATCGGTTCGTGGACGAACTTACGGGACTGGTATCGAACAAGATCCGTGTGGAGATCGTGCGAGTAGGAGGCCGCTATGGCTCTCCCCAATACCAGGTGCGCTTCCTCGCCAAGCCCGATGCCAAGGTTCTGAATGTGCTCAGCGAGGGGGAACAGACCTGCGTGGCTCTGGCTGCGTTCCTAACGGAAGTCGCCACCATGGATCACCGCTCCGCGCTGGTGTTCGATGATCCTGTCACTTCGCTCGATCATCGCTGGCGCAAGAAGGTGGCCGAACGTCTGGTGAAAGAAGCCGCTATCCGCCAGGTCATCGTCTTCACCCATGACCTCATCCTGGTGAACGACCTGGAAGACCTCGCGCGTCAGAGAGGGATCGATCACGTCTCGCGGTCCGTCGATCGCGGGCCCTCCGGAACCGGAATCGTCGAGGAGGGATTGCCGTGGCGCTGGAAGAGCGTCGAGGACCGGCTGGATAAGCTGGACAAACGCGCCCGCGCAACCAAGCAGCTCTTCGATGATAGCCGCGAGGAGGAATATCGCAAAGAGGCACTCGATATCTACAGTGACCTGCGCGCGAGTTGGGAGCGTGCTCTCGAATCGGTGGCCTTCGCCGGCGTGGTGCTGCGCCACCGCGATTACATTGATATCAAGCAGCTGCCTAAGACCGCGGTCGTGACCGAAGCCGACTGCCGGGCGTTTCAGGCTGGCTTTAAAAAGTGCTGCGATCTGACCGACGCGCATGATCCGTCAATTGGGCGCAACGCCGACCCTCCGGCCCCCAGTGAAGTCCTCAGAGACATTCAGGATTTAAAAGATTGGACGACATCATTGCGGAATCGGCAGAAACTCATCAGTTGATCTGAGGCGCTACATTTGACCGGCTCCTAGGTTACTTAACTTTGATGGCGGCCTATGTGCCCAGCGGAACTGATGGTGGTAATTGGCCCGGCGCCATAGTTCAATTGCTTTTTCTTAAGTGCGATCCCTGGGCAGTTGTTGATCATTCTTATCTGGCCAGTGCTAAGTTGGTCAGCGACTTTGCGTTTTCGTTTCATGGCTTCGGATCAGATCGACTGACCCGAGCCACGACAAAAATCGGCCTGAAACGGGTAATGGTTTAGGATGTCGAACACCTTAGCGAACGCTCTACGGGCTTCCTACTGCGTCATTTTTTGGCCGATCCGCCCTTCATTTAGCGCGCTGTTTGACCTTGTCCAGGTTGTACGCTAATACGCGCACAGCATCCTCGATCACGAGACCACAGTGCACGAGTGCGGATCTGGTTGTGCGACAACACCAACAGCGAAGTGCGTCCGTGGTTGCAAACGGTGTCGGGAGTTTCTCGATCAGGTGGTGTAATTGCGGTTTCGGCGTGCGGGCATTTCCATAAACCTGCAGCGATTAATGCATTTTGTTGTGAGTTGAAGATTTTAGAATTTACGAGAGAAAAGCGCAGAAGCTGCTGGCTATAACGTCGCTGTGTCGTAGGGAATTTGAGGGTTCCTGTGTCTACCGGGCCGGCGCAGTTGAGGGTTGTGGGTCCAGCACGGTCTCCTCCATTTAGAGGTGTGGCGGCGACGACTTGCGCGGATTTCAGGGTCTTTCCCAGCCGAAGCATCCTGTCCAATTAGAGGTGGTCGAGGCTTGGAGGATGTTGGAGTTAAGGGTCTTTCCAGGGGAACGTCCAGGGCGCAAGCGAAAGAAGGTATGCTAGGAGCGGGTATGTCAGCAATTTCAGGCCCCTGGACGCGGTGGAGAAGTATATAAGAATCAATGACATAACTCCAAGAAACGGCCTTCCGGACCGACCTTGAGTTTCCGTACTATCTCCGTACTGTTTCCGTACTATCTCCGTACTATATCCGTACCATTACCGCACGTAACGCGACAGGGGTGCAGTTTCTCGACTTTCTCCATATCCGTACGGTTTCCGGATCGGGTCAATGGATACATGCCCGGACTCGCCCACCCAGTTTAGGGCCGCATTGACTACGAAATCCGGATCTTCATCGAGCAGATCCTTGGGCAATTAGTCGTCGAGAAAGCTGCTGAGACCGACGAACCAAGCGGCAATTCCCCACGGAGATCGACATCCCTTGAACACTTCTGGGACCTTGGGAATGGCATCGAGCACACGCAAGCCGGGGCTATTTTCGTACGCAAAGACGGGGAACAGGCCGCCCTCCGCAATGTCCTGAAAAGAGAATATCTCGCCCCGATCCTACCAATCTGCGAGTTGTTTTGGTAACTGGTCAGCGTCAGTCAGCATGAGTTCAGCCAGATTGTCGGCCGTCAGAAATGCACCGGCGTCGTGAATCGCGGTGGTGCTCTGCTGCCTGGCAAGCTCCCAGTTCATCCCAATTCTCGCTCTTTACGGAGCTGGCTATCGCCATGTCCACGTCCAACATGTGCGGTCAGCGGGAAGGAGGCGAGTTGGTTAAGTATCGATACTGAGGAAGAACTTGTAGTGCTCCGGGTTCTCTGGCTCGAGAGGTTCGCGTCCATACCACGCGGTAATGACGCCATGCTGGTGCCGAACTTTGCGCGGTTTACTGTCAAAAATCAGCTGAACTGCACGCTCAACTGGAAGGCCTCGGTGCGTCGTGGTGTGCACATGCACCGTCGGGAAGCAGGTGTTTTGCCCGGCAGGTTTCGCGAGATAGTCGCACATAAAGCCGAGCTTATTTAGCTCGTTGACGACGAAGATGCTGGAGGTTGGCGAGTCAGGATCGCCGGGGAGCGGTCCGTGCTTGCCCTCGTGGAGCGCTTTCATGACGATGATCCTGAACCTATCGAAGCCCATAGTCCTCCGGTTTGTGTGTTCGCCCGTCGATAATTCTCTGTTCCAAGTCAAGCGAGTTTGCAACCTCACGAATCTTTTTGCTGACCTCAAGGTCGGCGGAGAGCCGCTCAATTTCGATCCGGCCGCGGCGCTTAAGGATCTCGTATATCGCGTATATGTCGAGCTGATCCCCGCTTGAAATCGGGAAACCAGGGTCTTCATTTCGGTGCATGTTAATCATTAACTGTCTCCTCGTTTCGGTGTTCATGTTGCTCACTCACCCAAACAGAGCTGCCCTTCTCTCACAATCAGCGCCGCTCGTAGTCAGTAATTAGCACTGGACATTCGTTCCAGATTGGCAGGCAGTGTTCGTTTCGGTGGACCTGTTAGGCGTCCGATGACGCGCAATTGCTTCCGGCGGGTTCGCCGGAGTCGTGCCAAATTGCCCGGCAGATCTCAGTGCTCGCGAACAAATCGGCCGAGGCGTAGATGTCAGTGGGAATTTATGCACCGCAGCAAAGGTGCGAACCGGTGACAATTGTTTGGGCATTTGGGGGTGGGAATGGAGCGTAACTGCAGGCGGAGCTGCAAGGGTTTCGACATCAGCAATCTGGGACAGTTCCTGGATCGTCAACAAGGTTGCGATTTCTATAAGGGCCACTCTGGTACATAATCGCGGGCGAAACGGCGCTGGCGCGAACTTCATTTGCATGCTCGAACAGCGCCATCAGCGACATTGATAGGTCGACCCGGAGTTGGAACGGTTATGGAAAGCAGTGCGAGATTCCTCGAGGCTGAATGAGCTTCGCTTGGTCTGTGTCACTGAGCTTGAGCAGATTTTGGGTGAAAGCACTTATAGTACGGGCAAGTTCGAGCCAGCTCTTCAACCGACTTCAAGTAGGACTGGCGAGGGAATGTATGGCGGATTAATCGTCCAGAAAGTCAGGGTCTGCAGGATCGACTCCACGAGAGCGCAGAAACCATCCAAAAAGTAAGATGGGCCAGACGATAAGCAGCGTCGGCGCCGCCACCAGTGCCAGCACCCGGACGGCGGGTGACCAGCGTAGGAAAAAGCAGTCGCGCTTGGGTGCACAAATCAAAGCCGTCACGAGAACGGAAATACAGACCGAGCAGAAGAATACAAGTGCATCTTCAACGATCGAAAACTCGCAAAATCTGTCCATCAGTTCCTCCAACAAAGTAGGTAAGAATACGTGGATCAGCGTGACCGCTGACGGCAAATATTACGGCGGGTATCAGTCGCAGAAGAAGAATCAGACGTTGGAAAGATTAGTAATCTGACCGCGACACCGGCTGGCGGCGAATTTGGCGTGGGCGCTAGACTGTGAATGATGCCACACCACTGCTGGAATGAGAGCTACGCCGGAGATGAGCTTCCCTGGGACACCGGGGAGCCGGAGCCGATACTAGTGGAGTTTGTGACCGCCAGGCGGGTTCTGCCGGCGCGTGCGCTCGAGATCGGCGCAGGAACGGGAACGAATTCGATTTGGCTGGCGGAGAGCGGATTCGAAGTCCTGGGTGTCGATATCGCTCCTCGCGCGATCGAACGAGCCACGGCGAAGTTGAATGGCCGCGCTTTGCCTTGCCGCTTCGCTGCCTTGGACTTTCTGGTCGCAGCCCCGGAAGGCGGTCCGTTCAGTTTTGTCTTCGACCGCGGCTGCTTTCATGTCTTGGATGAACCTGAAGAGCGCGAACGCTTCGCCGCACACGTCGCGGCGGCCCTCGCGCCCGGAGGGATCTGGCTTAGCATGATCGGCTCGACCGAAGGTCCGCCGCGGGAGGTGGGTCCGCCGCGCCGATCAGCCCGGGAGGTAGCGCTCGCCATCGAACCGGCGCTAGAACTGGTCGAGTTGAGTTCCATCGAGTTCCGCGACCATGGTGCACCGGCATGGTTGTGCCTTTCCCGCAGGCGCAGGATCTCAGCGCAACCGTCCACGCAACACGAATGATGCAGGGGCGAGTGTCACTCCGATTTGCGGTTAATCAGGATTACTGGATGGGAACTTCACAGGAGATCGCGAAGCCGCCGAGGGGACGAGGTTCCACTTGAAAATCGGAGCACAGCTGTGCCTCACGCGAGAATGGCCTGGCGATAGTGATCCCTTCCTCGGCAATCAGCCGGCACACCTGCTCCACCCAGCGTTGCGAGTTCCAGCAGAGAGCGGCGTCGGAGGTTTCGACAAACTCATATTCGGGACACCGGGGGCCGTTGACTCTCGATCGGATACAGAGGCGCATCGATTTCCTCCCTCCTTCTGACAGACTACGACTCCTACGGCGCCGAACATTTATAGCTTGTGGAATTCGAGCGATTCAAGACTCGTCAGAATTGAAAATTCGGCAACGATGTTATGCTATCCGCCGTGCCTACAAATGCAGAGCGTTTCTACAAGAAGGTGGCCTCGACGCGAGCGGTCAGGGCTTTGATCGGGCAGCCGGAAGACGCCGACTTTGATTGCAAAGAGTGGCCGACGCGTGCCGATGCGGCTCGGGGCACGATCGCCAAAGCGGCCTGCGGTTTCACCAATGCAACCGGCGGGGTGATTGTGATTGGAGTCAAGGCCTCGGGACGGCGTGGGCCGGACGACCCGGATGTGGTTCAAAGCCTCGCGCCCGTCGCAGATCGCAAAGCTGTAGCTTCCGAAGCCCTCGATATTATCCACAAACTCGTCGATCCGGGGATCGAGGGCATCCAGATTAAGACCATCCCCGACGCAGGATCCAAAGCGTCTGGATTTGTCCTGATCTTCGTGCCAGCCTCGGGTGGATCGCCGCGAAGGTCGGTGGTCGATGGGCAATTCTACGTACGCATCGCGTCTGGAACCGTCCGTATGGCTTACTTCCAGATCGAGGAACGTTTTGGCAGAAGGCCGATTCCGAGGCTGAGTCTCCATGTCGTTGTGTCCAACATGATGATGGACCCACCAGGACATGATGGGAGTGCAATCCGGCACCTGACCTTCGGCCTCAAGAACGAGGGGCGGGGGATGGCAAAGTTCCCGGGAGTCCGTTTCAAGCGTTCGCCGGCGTTGCGACCCGACCAGTATGGAATCGACGGTAACGGCGGATTTGGCATTCCGCAGCGACCGTCCGAACCAGAATGGATGGTGTTTCGCGGCGGGGTCGACGACGTCATCTATCCCGGAGAAACCCGCTTGATTGGCAAACTAATTCAGACCGCCGTGCATAAGGGCGATCGCGGAATTCCCCCGAAAGTCGCTCCCGGACAGATTGCGGTTGGATTTACAAAGGCCGAACGGCTCTTCGTTTGCGAGGCCAAGGATCTCGAATACGAGATTTCAGCAGAAGGCGCCCCCACCGCACCTGGTGTTTACAAGCTGCATGAGGATTCGATTACCTTCCCCTTCGCGGTGCGTTAACTCGAACGAGAGGCTGCAATCCCACTTCCCGTGTTTCACGGGCGGCGGGTGTTCCCGGTTTCGCCCGGCTGCGACGCGAGGGGATCTGTGGATGGAAAGAGATAGGAGGCTCGGTTTCAGTGCCCGGAGCGCGGGCGGCGGCTGAAAAGGTAATCCAGCTGCCATTCAATCTGCCAAAACGACGCTATCCATATACTCCCGTAGAGACCGGTAGATATTGTTCATCACATCCTTTGCCATGATCGGACGGGTGGATTTCGATCGGTATTCGTAAAACTCGACTACTCGATTGTGTTTGGTTTCAATCACGGTTTGGTCTCGAGAGCCGACCTTGCCATGCGCAAACTTCAGCTTTCCCAATCTGTGCTTTGTTTCGATCTGCCACCGCAATTGAAACTCTTCCTGATCAGAGTGGGCAAGAAATTCTTCGATCTCGGGCTTCAAGGCTGGAACGGAGTCGACCAGAGAGAGGGCCCAATCGAGCTTTCCTCGGGCGGACAGCTTCTCGCACAGTTCGTCGATCTCCTGAAGTCCCTCCCGCAGATATTCGAGATCTCTCAAAGCTTCGTCCGCTCTTCCGAAACTGGCACGCCAGAAGGGATAATCGTCGCTCAGGTTGGCGTCGAACTCGCCCAGCAACTTTTTGGGGTCATCGTTCTTGATGACCTTCTCATAATGATCCATGATTTCGTCGACGTCGAACATCGCGTAATAGAGCGACTGTTTGGCCTCGAAGAACGCGTCGCGAATGAGACCGCAGTTGTGGGAATAGAAGCCATGAGAATACTTTTCGGCAATCGTGTCAATTTCCGTTCGATAGGGGCCCAGGCGCGAGAGGGTGCGATCGGTAGGGATCGTGACCGCTGGCGGCATATAGGAGTGGAGAACCGCACTGAGCGCTTCGTCGACCTGGGATTTCTTTCCGCCGAGTGCTGACAGGAGATCGCGCAGAAAGCGAAGAAGCCGATGCTTTTGTTCCCTCAGCGTTTCGACGGTCTCAGCCGCCTCATCCCAGTACTCGCTGTAGTGGCGATCGAGCAGGTCGATGAGTTGCTCGCGATCGATGAATTTCACCAGTTTCGAGAGGTTTCGTTTTTTCAAACCATCGAAAACCGAGTCGGCGGCGCCGGGCACAATCCGTCCGGAGGTGACGACCCAAACCCGATTCATGGTCGCGCGCCTCATGCCGAAGAGATCTTCGTAAGGCACATCGAAACACTGTTCAATTTGAAAAAGCACTTCCCGCAGCCCCCGGTCCGAAGAAACACTCCCATCGAGATCGGTGGCCTTGGCCACAACGGCGATGTACTCTTGGTTGCCGAAGCGATCAAGATCGTAGGCGACGATATCCTTGCCCCGTTCCCGGGGTCCATGATAGATCGTGACAGCGCGGAGCCCCATCTGCGAAAGGAGGGGCAACAACACCGTCTCGCGCAATGCCTTCTCATCCAGCTTTTCGATCTTCTGCCGCTTTTCCTGATTGGTCATTCCTTCACATTACCGAGGCACTCCCTAATGCTAAATCTTATTGGGGGAAAACTCTGAGGTTCGGTTAGCTCAGGTCTCGTGTGCAGGTATGCCGTTGGCGAGGGCGAGTTCGCCGTCGGGGCGAGGCTATATGGTGAAGTCGGGCAGGATGTGCGTGTCGCCATCCTGGGTGGTGAGGGTCACGACACGGGGGCTGAAATCGCGCGCATGGACTTCGGCCAGAGCACGGAAAGCCCCGATTTGGCTAAGCACCGCCGTCCGATGCGGCCACGGTGGACGGCTCCTTGAACTTCGGCTCGATGGTTTCCAATCCGAATTTCCCAATGGCTCGGAGATCGAGCTGACGCGCGCAGAATCCCAGTGCACCGAGCATCTCCCGGCTTTCTTCTTCGCCGAGGACCACGCGCTTGCCCAGAGCGTCGGCGAACCGGGGGTTGCGCTGAACGAAGAATCGGTTCACGATGCCGCGGTTGTGGGTGATGATATTGCGGAGGTCGATGGAAAGTGCGGCTTGTGCCCGGTCATTTTCCTTGGTGAACAGAACAAGGTCCAACTTTTTTCGGAAGTGTTCCTCCAGATCACCGAGATTCTGATGGGTCAGCTCCCGGACGGTTTCCTCGGCGAGAGCGGAGATCAAATCGCCGGCTAGATGGCGCTCGATCGCAAACCGGTACGATGTCTGCTTGTTCGACGGCAGCTTCTTCGGATACTTCCCATAGATCAGCGTCATCAGGTCGGCAAGATAGGTCAGGAAGCTATTGACCTCGCGGCAGTAGACCATCTCATCGAGGACTGTCCTGTGCATATCCATCTGGGCGACCGCGCTATGTGCCCCAGGCGGGTTATCCAGGTTCGGCAATGTCGCAGGTTCTATCTGGGCGTAGTCCACCTTCACGATCATCTGCCACAGATAGGCCTGAAACCCAACCATGGAACGCAGATCGTTCAGATACCGAGCGAGGGCGAGCGTCGCCGGCTGTCGCAGAAGCGCGAGTCCCGATATCTCCTTCTCCGTCTCGCCAGTCATGGACCCAACCATACATTACTCGGAATACCAACGTCTTGAGCTCCGACCTGTTGCCGACTGTGGGGGCCGCTGCCGGTTGGCGGATAATGAAGATGAAATGCGCAGGCGCAACGGGGTTCGTACGTATTGCGGGAGTACGGGGGTTCCGCTGAAGCGAGGCCATGTTGTGCCGAAGAGCCTGTACCCGGACTCGCGGAAGTATCAGCAACTTTTGGCACTGCCGCCTTGTCAGCCCTCCAACTGGAATGGCAGCATTAACCCGCTGGACAACATTTCGCATTTGGCCATGCCTTCTGAACGGCCCGATAGTCCGGATGATTGGCTGCACGACTGAATCATCGCCCATGATTGTTTGGTCCTTTTCGCCTCGGACCCGATATCCGAGCGTTCGCCTGAAGGACTTCAACAGGAGGTGGTACTGCGCCTTTGCGTGGTGACTTGATGATGGAGTAACTATATCCATCAGCCCGTTGAATCAACCGGCAATTCGACGGCGCGACTTGGATCCTCTTCCCTTTGTCCGAAACTAGGTCCATTGCGCCCTTCGCGCGCACCGTGACACGCCCCCGATGCAGACCTGGGTTTTTACCGCGCTTAACGACGCCTTTGACGATGTCGCCGGACTGAAATCCATTGTGAATTTTTTGTCGAGTGAATATCAGGCGATTGCGATGATCGCCTTTGGTGCGCCCCGGAATATAGCTGCCTGTTCGCTGGTACGACCCCCGCCCCTTACTCTGGATTATAAGAATGGGGAGGTCCCATCCTGTCAGCATTCCAGTATCTCCTGCGCATGCCGCGCACAAGGCTGGAGAGGATGGAAGCTTCAGCCGCTTGAGATTTGCTCGTCGTGAACCGATCGTCGATGTCTCAATTGGCAGAGGCCCTTTCGATAGCGCTTCTCGAATTCCGCGGCGCATGGCATAACTGGAAGCGGAATCGCGCATCGGCGCTTTCACTCCGCGAAGGATTTTCTGCAGAAGCTCAGGTCTATCGATCAAGAACTGCTGGATTGAGAGCGCCCCCTTCTTCTCATTGCACGGAGAGCAGGCGGGCACTAGGTTCGAATCTCGGTTCGAGCCGCCTTTTGAACGAGCCACTATGTGATCGAGTTCCAGGCTGGAGTTTTCATCCCCGCAGTAGATGCATTTGCGTCCCCACCTGATATACACACGGTGCCTCTTTTCTGAGGCTCGTCGATCTTCTTGTTGACTCTGTTCGATTGCGAGTGCCACCGGGAGCCCTTGCGGCTCGAATGGAGCAACTTCCGCAATAATCGAGTTGATCGGCGCAAGCTCCAAAAAGCGACGAACCCAAGTCTCGACCGTTTCCACCCGATGCACAATCGAGGGTGGAAGCCATCCACTTCCCTTACGCCTATTCGAGAAACGGTTAGCACGGTAGCGAATGGCGGAGCGTCGGCGCTTGCGGCGTTTTGATCGGCTTTGTAGGGCTTCCACAATACTGAAGCCGCGATGAACGAGTTCGGCAAGAAAAACGACCCGAGTAGTTTCGCCGTCTTGAGAAACAATTGCAAATCCGGTTGACTTACTACCCGGGGATATCTTGAGCGTCAAGTCTTGGCGGAGATCTCGCCCGTGACCTTTGTCGGTCATACATATCGAGAATGGCCGAAAACGATGAAGCCGAGCTTTGCCATTCTCGAGCAGTATGCGCGCACGCTTCTCGGAGCAGGGCATGAGCGGCTTGCCATCATTATCCAAAACGAAAACGGCCATCGTACACCTTAACCTTCAATGCCCTTACGGGCCTGGTATTGCCTTGCGGCGTCCCCTCGGGGATGTTGCAACGCGGCTTTGGATGTTCCCTGCGATGGCCCGTTTCGCGGCTACCCGGACCTTGTCTGCAACCATCGCTTTCAGTGCCCTCCGCTGAGGAAGCACGGAGGGGTGAGTCATTTTGCCGAAATGCAACGTAGCGATAAAACTAACTCGCTGGCCCTGGCTCATCTCGAACTTACATTCGCTAAGTCCCTGACTTTGTCAGAGGTGATGAGTCATTACGATCGACCTATTGCGAGGATGGCATAGCTTGAGTGGATATACAACCTGCGCGGCAAGCAAATTTCACTTAGTAACTGAAAAGTTTTAAAAACTCGGCTGCGCCAGCCGAGATAGCTGCTTTCTCTTGGGACCTTACTGAGTGTTTCACCCAGGAAATAGAACGTTAGATAGAGCGATCCTCACGTAACGGATCTCGCGTGTTGCAATAAGCAGTGATTCTTCGATCGTAGATGTCAATGCCGGCAACCTCAACGTGAAAATTGCGTGGATCTGACGTCTATAGAACGTTGCGCTGGCTAAGTGGCGGGCTCGATCCCGCGTCAGAGTCTTACGGCATCATTCGCAAATGACGATACTTCAACATTTTCAGACCGCTTCGCGTAGTTGGATGATGTTGCGGATGGAGCGATCGGCTTGATGAGTTTGCAGTTTGGACACGGGGCGGCGGGT
>Ga0302197_10001447_pt1 | contig 23147 bp, 22 predicted proteins | sample II_Bog_N2_1_FD_193526 | JGI IMG/M metagenome (GOLD analysis project Ga0302197, IMG submission 193526) | Peat permafrost microbial communities from Stordalen Mire near Abisko, Sweden - II_Bog_N2_1 | ecosystem: Environmental > Terrestrial > Soil > Wetlands > Peat | place: Sweden: Abisko...
ATGAGTCCAACGGGCCAATCCAGCATCCGGACGTGGATTCGTGGGAGAATCCGTCACGCCGTTCACCTCGCACTGCATAGCGTGGCACTGGGTAAGCGGATGAGATGTGCCAGAGAGCACTCTCCAGAGTGATTTAGATCACTTCAGAATCTTCCAATGACAATCGGCTCCGCTCCAGGTACTCGTTCATTAAGGCTTTCTCAAACCCGCCCGATAGGTTTAGAGGAAACAGAGATATAAATTGGATCTTTGATCGGGGAGTGGCAAGTGAGGGCTCAAGTCGACCAGCAATGCGTTATCAATGCCAACTCCCAATTCTGGGAGCAAATGCTCGCCATGGCGCTTGAACCTGCCCCTTTCACCCCCGAGTTCTGCGCTGAACCGGAGCACATGGTCGGCAGCGTCTCCCTCTCCGGTGAGTGGATCGGTCTGATTGAAGTAAGAATCGCCAGCCGTTTGGCCTACGTGGCAACCGCAGCCATGATGATGATGCCTCTCGATACTGTCGCTGAAACCGATGCGCTCGACGCCACAAAAGAGATTGCCAACATGATTGCCGGCGTAATCAAGTCTTCTTTGCCACGGCCTTGTGCCATGGCCGTGCCCCAATCCGCTGTGGAACCTGGGAGATTGTTCGTGATGGCGCAGTCGGACACCGCGCTTTCAGTGGCCTTTCGTCATGCCAGCGGAGAAATGCTGGTGCGCGTCTGCGAACAGGAATGCTGCGCGGATGGACTTCGCTATTCCACGGTCAGCGCCACAGTGCCGGTCCCCGTGGTTGCCCCTGACGTGCCCGTCACGGTAATCGTATAACTGCCCGCCGTGGTCCCGGGATTCGTGACTGCAACGCAACGGGAGCCGCCGCTGCCGCCTCCGCAGGCCAGAGTTCCCCCGGCAAGAGCGAAGAGCAGCGCGACAGCGCCGATCATCCTCAGCCATCGCCGCCGCTTCGGAACGCCGATAAGCAAGACGCAAGCCAGGACCGCGCTGCCGCCCGCGTACCAAGGAACAGTCCTGGGCCCGTGGTTGGCAGCGATGCAGCCGCCGCTGGTTGCCACTGTCGTTGAGATCGTCAGCGTGGCCGAGCCGCCAGATGCGCCGGTAATAATGACCGGCGTGGTCGAGCCGAAGCTCAAAGACGGCAAGTTCTGTGCGCCAGCCGGGCTCAGGGCGATGGCTGCGGTCAGCGCTATGCTGCCATTGAAGCCGCCGCCGGGAGTCAAGGTGATTGTGGAAGTGTTTGCCGCGGTCGCGCCCGGCGTGACGGTAACGGCAGTGCCGCTGATCGCGAAGCTGGGGCTCACTGCCGCCGTCACGGTCACCGAGGTCGTACCCGTCGCGCTGTTATAGATCGCAGAACTGGACGAGTCCGGAGTGTAGCTGACCGAAAGCGTGTCGGCTCCCGCTGCCAGCGAACCAGCGGGGATGCTGACAGTTGCGCCGCCGCTGCTCAAAGTGAAGGCTGCGGAGGTGTAGTTGCCGCTGCTCAACATGATCGAGCCATTCGGCGTCGGAGCCCCGCCGACAGCGACCGTTACCGTCAGGCCCTGCGCCGTGGTAATGCTCGATGCCGACAGCGCAATCGTCACCGCTGGCGTGATCTTCGGAAGGCTTACCACCACGGAGTACGATCCGGACGCGCCATTGTAGTTCGCGGAACTGGCTGAGTCCGGGGTGTAGGTTGCAGTCAGCGTATTCGTGCCTATTGAAAGCGAACCGGCCGGAAGCTCGATCGTGGTGCTTCCGTTATTTAGAGATGAGACCGAAGAGGTGAAGCTGCCGCTGGAAGGCAGCGACCACGGGGTGCGCAACGAGTTGAACCAGGCCAGTGTAGGCGATGGCGCGGTGGTGGCATTCCAGGGCTGGTTACTGGTTGGATTTAGAACGCCCGAACTAAGATGGCAACCGCCGGCCGGGGGGCAGTCGGTAAGAATGTTGCTCACCACATTATTATTTCCCGCCGCGTTTAGGCCATCGATAAATGCCGTCTGCCAAGCCGGGGACATGATTGTGGAATCGTTCTCTTCTGCCCATGCCTGAATGGGAACACGCTTGAAAGAGGAGAGGTTCAGGGCAGGATCGCCGGCGGCAAGCCCGGAGCTGGTTCCGGCATAGGGACTAACAGCGATATCGTTCTGACTGTATGTCGTTGCCGGGTTCCATGCGCCCCTTTGCGCGAACTCCCAGGCATTGTAGTAACTGAGCGGCAAGCCTGTCAGCGTGGAACTTAGTCTAGTCCAATAGGAAGGACTCGACGCCGGTGCCTGATTGGTGTTGCTTCCCTGAAGGGAAAGATACCAGTCGCCCCATCCATATTGGATGTTGGGAAGGAAACTGCCATAGGTACCACCCCCCGGCGCCGACTGGCCGGCCTGATTCCACGCGCCAGTGAGACTGATCACTCCACTGTAAAGGGCAATGCCCGAAGCGCCCGGATTCCTCATTTCATCGGTGAGAGCATCCGCGGCGCCTGCGCTCAATCCCATGCGGAAGTACTGGTTGCCGTTGGGAAGGTATTGCCGCACAAGGCCCATCACGGCAGTCCTATACTGCCCTCCGCTGGGTCCTCCCCAACTTGTCGAAGTGGGAGAGGATGCGTAATTCGCCCCGCCCCAGGCGGAGTATCCGTTCCCGTTGTCGCCGGTTACGGCTGCCAGAACGTACCCGGCGTTGAAGAGGTTGGCATAAACTCCCAGGCGTCCGTAGCGGATATCCGCGACGGAGCCGTTGGGATGATAAGTCTGGACGATCGGATTTCCTGACGGGTTGCCGTATGAGGGTGGAATCCACACTTCATTGGCCTGGTAACTCGGAATGATATTTCCGGCGTCGAGAACAAAGGGCTGAAACAGCCCTGGGACCGGCATTGCGCCGTCGGCCGGTCCGTCTAGACGCCCTTGGCTGACAAAGACGCCGGTCACCATCGAATTAGAGGAAGAATTGCTGATGAAAATCCCTGTGGTGTTGGACAGCATCGAAGGGTCGAGCTTTGCAGAGAATCCAAGCGCCGTCGGTTGGTAGGCTGATGGTACGGCTGTATTGTTGGGCGCCTGAAGATCGGTTGCATCGTCTGGGATCCACCCTGCCCACACCTGTTCGTTGCCCTGCGCGTCGACTCCGCCAGGCCCGGTCCCAATCCAATCCATGAACACCGAGCCGCAGGTTCCAGAGGGAATGCTTCCGGAGCCGTAACTCGCCAGCTCCGTCTTGCCCCACATCTGCAATTGAATGGAGTTCATCCCGGCGCTGAAATAGAGCCCGTTGGCGGGATTGGCTCCATTGCTGAAATAGATAGCCAACTGATTGTCGTCTGGCGATGCGGTCGAACTGCCAATGCAAATATGGACATTGATGCGGGCGGGCCGGGTAGCGTCCATGGGAGCCGGGAACGGAATCGATCCAGTGCCAGCCTGGCCGGGCGATGCAGCTACCAGTCCGGTGGCAGTCCCCTTGATAGTGCCCGAGGAATCGGCATAGTTTATCGTCGCGTTGCTCAAGCCGGAGGCCGCGGTCAGAGCGGCCGTCGTGAGCTTTGAGTTGTAGAGACCGTTCAAAGCCGGCATCGTGTACGGCAGATTTGGAGGAAGACTGTAACCTCCGCTATTCAGCACAACCGCGCCTGTTGGAAGAGCGCTCCCGGAAGAGCCAGTGACCGCAACCGTTACAGAGATCGCCTGGGTATTGGCGATGCTCGATGAGGACGGTGTGACAACAACCGTTGGTGTCTGCCTCTGGGAACTTCCTCCAGCCTGCGCAAATCCTGAGATCGGCGCGATGGCGCCAAATCCTATCAGAATGAGCGAAATGCTGCGATACGCTATAGACATCACAGATTCCTCTTTTGAGTCTTGAGTCCCCATTAGACAGTTTTGCGGACTGCCGAGTCAATTGGCGAGGACTCCTGAGCAAGAACTACCGGGGTCTGTGAAGTGGAGTTCACTTCGAGAGCAGATTTCTGCCTTTCGGCCCAGGTTCAGCGACGCGCGACCGGGAGCCTCAATGACAGCAGCAAGAACGTCAGCCAGTCTTCGCAACTGGGCCTGCTGCCATAGGCCGTGCGCCCATGCAGGCTAGACGCTCGCAGACAGGCCCTCAAGCCTGCGAATGGTCTTGAGCATGTCGCGCAGGCACGCCTTGCCAACCTCGGTTTCAAACTCCCGTTGCAGCTTGTCAAATGCGCCAATCACGCGCAAAGCGGCCTTCTTTCCGTGCGGCTTCAACGTGAGTTGATATGCGCGCGCGTCGCTTGGATCGATCTTTCTCTGCAACAATCCGTTTCCTTCCAGCGAGGAGACGCAGTGGCTTACATTGCCCCGCGTGGTTCCAAAGGTCTCGGCCAGTTGCGAGGGCTTCACCGGCTTTGGAGCCTCAAAGAAGAGAGCCGCCAATACCAGCCCTTCCATAAAGCCAAGGCTGTCGCCGGCCAGCACCTGCGTAGTCAGCGACTCAAACCGGCGTGCCGCCCGATTCACGGCAAACATGGGGCTTTCATTCAGAAATGCATCGATGCGCATGGCTATCTCATAATAATTGACTTCCTCAACTATTCAAAACAATATCGAATCATCGTTGTCGAACGGCTGCCCAGCCGCGACCATGAAGAGTGATCCGACCGATGCCCGTCTCAAAAATGCTATCGATTGCAGGTTGCCTCTTCTTGACTGCCTGCGCACAGACCGCGCTTCCTCAATCCGCTCTTCCAGTTCCGCCCGCGCCAATCCCTCATTCCATCGAGACAATGGTCGTTCTTGGCTCGGCGGTTCCTACGCCTCTGGCGGAGTCGCCCTCTTCGGTGCTTATTCTGCCCGTGGAATCGAGGGCAGTCGCTCTTGAATCGCCGCAGGACCTGCTGCGGCAAGACTCGTCAATCTTTCTGGAACAGCGCGGCGCAGGCGGCGGACAGGCGGATTTGGCTTTGCGCGGGGGCACATTTGAGCAGGCACTCGTCCTGCTGAATGGATTCCGCATCAACGACAGCCAGACCGCGCATCACAATCTGGACCTGCCCGTTCCACTCGAAGCGATGGACTCGATCCAGGTACTGCATGGCGCTGGCTCGACTCTTCATGGAGAAGATGCACTCAGCGGCGTTGCCGACTTTCTGACTGCGGCGCCTGCGCTATCGTCCCTGCGCCTGGGTGGCGGCGAAGGCAGTTTCAGCGCAAACGAGGAGTCTCTGCTGGCCGCTCTGGCGCATAAGCGGTGGAGTGGGCGCCTGACAGCAAGCCGAAACTCCTCCGCAGGCTTCATGACGGACCGCGACTATCAAAGCGAAGATGGTTCGCTTGAGAGTTGGACCAGTTCCCGGCTCGGCGTCTCGGATCTTATGTTTGCGGCCAGCGACCGCTCCTTCGGTGCGAACCAGTTTTATGGTCCGTTTGCCTCATGGGAGCGAACGAAAGGATGGTTTGCTTCCGGCCGCCAGGAGTTAGGCGCTCGCACTGTGGCCGCGTTTGGATATCGGCGGCATACAGACGAGTTCATTCTGCTGCGCGAAGCGCCTTCCGTCTATGAAAACAACCACATCGACGGCTCCTGGCAGGCGTCGCTGCGGCGCACGGTTCCTATCGCTTCCACCTCCGTGCTTCTCTTCGGGCTTGAATCGGATGGTGACAGTATTCAGAGCAATAATCTTGGGCTGCACGCCCGCATTCGTGGAGCGGGTTACGTGGATTTGGATCTGCGTCCCGCAAAAAAACGTTGGAATCTCTCCGCCGGCCTGCGCGTTGAGGTGTTTTCAGGCGGCGCTCAGACCGTTCTTTCGCCCCACCTGGCCGGAAGTTTCCGGATGACGGACAAGTTAAAGCTCAGAGCCAGCGGTGGGTATGGATTCAGGATTCCGACTTATACCGATCTTTATTATTCCGACCCAGCGACGAATGGAAATCCCCATTTAAAGCCGGAGTCTGCATGGTCAGGCGAATGCGGAGCGGATTGGGCACCATCCAGCCGCCTTTCGATCTCAGCCACCGGGTTCTATAATCGCCAGCACGACACCATCGACTATGTGCGCGCCTCGCCAGCATTGCAATGGAATGCAACCAATCTCAGCGGGCTGCATTTTCTTGGCGTGGAATCTTCATTGACATGGATACCTGCCAGGAACGAGACAATTCAAATTGCGTGGACGGCGCTTGCCGGAGCGCAGGGTTCATTGAACGGTATGCAGTCCGAGTATGCTCTCAGCTATCCAGTCGAGAATATCCATGCCGCATGGACGGTCTTGCTGAAATACAATCTCGTCGCGACCAATGCGGTACAAATTGCAAAGCCATATCAGCAGCAAGGCATTGCGCCCTGGAATGCCTCGCCATATCCCGTATGGAACGGTTCGCTGATCCATGACTCGGGAAGGATCCGGCCCTATCTTCGCCTGGGGAATCTGAGTAACACTGGCTATCAGGAGATCAACGGGGTAGCCATGCCGGGACGGTCGATCAGCGGCGGCGTTTCGCTCTGGCTTGGCCGTTGAGTCCGCCAGTGAATTGGGTGCAAGCGAAAAGCAGAGTCTTCCGCAGCCAGTTTAGCCCTTGAGAGCCGACACTCAGCTTCGAGTTAGTGTTTCAAACAATTTCAGATGCCGTGTGCTTCCTTTTCCGGAATTGCGGCGCGCCCGAATTGTGCCGCTGGTGAAACGAAGTGCCTCTCTGGTCGAAATGGCTAGGCCTGGCGGCGCCTCGACTTCGTGCATTGACGCAAACCTCCTCTCAGAGCGCTGCCTTCGAGACTTGCGGACTCCTCAATATCGCCCGCGAACAGGCGCGGAAAACTTGAATTGCACTCGATGATCTTCAGGTGTTTATCGACGATGACAAACGCAGACGGAACAACAATCGGAAGTACACGGATGCGCAGCGCTTTGATTTGGCGGCGAGAGGTATGGTGGGCAAGCGGCTAACCTATGCCGAGGTGACCGGCAGGGGTCTCATCTTCAAGCAAATTAGGGCGTGTTCCCACTACTGGCGCGGTGGCGCCGGGAGCCAATTTTTTCGAGTTCCAGAAGTGAGGAGTGACGCATACCGGGTGTCTGCTAACGACGATCGACGCAGAAATCGGGAAAATTGGCCCCGGCCCTTCGGGTTGCGGCTAAAAAGCGGCCATACTTCATTCCCGCCCTCGACTGTGGACCCGCCACAATCTTCGGGTTCGGCTTCGTCTGGCCGCTTTTTCGCTCGCAACGCCATCCACACCAGTAGTGTGAACAGGCCCTGGGAAGTGACAGGGGCGGGGCCAGCTTTTTGCTAAGCGGGCTCGACAAGAGTCTCATGTTGTGGTTCGTTGTCAGGCTCAATTGCGCCCGAGTGCAGAAGTGGAATCGATCCATGTTCGTAGCCGAAAATCCGGAAGTCAAGCAGCGTTAATCTCATGTACAGGCAGGCAAGGCGTTCCTGGATTGTCTGCGAATACCCTGCACAGACCGCGGCAACAGGATGCGTCTGACTTGCGACGGCCGGTTGAGGCATGGAAATCAATCTCGATCCATTTACAATCTCAATTACGGTTGAGGCTCCTCACTCGATGACATCCAAAAGTAAAACGCAAAGCGGCGACGCTTCGGCTCCGGCCGCCAAGAGCGATTTCTCGCTCATCTCCAGCGAGAAGCTGCTGGACCTATACTGCACCATGCTCAAATGCCGCATCCTTACTGAGCGATCCCGTATTCTTATCAAGAACCACAAGTTGTCAGGTAGATTCCACGCCGCCGCCGGACGAGAAGCAGCCACCGCCGGCGTGGTCATCGATCTTCTTCCAGAAGACACCGTCGCAACCGCGGCCAATGATCTTATCCCATGCTTCATCCATGGTTTGCCGCTCCGAGCGCTGGTGGAGAATATCTCCAGCCCCATTGCTCTCTCGTCCGGGATCGCGTCTTGGCTGAAGTCCGCAGCCGATGCGGCCGCTGCGAATAAAGGGCGGAATAACAACAAGATAGTGGTTGTATTCTCCGCGCGCGAGTCCGCCTTCGACGCCGCTTGGCGGGAAACGTTGAGCTTTGCCGGCCTTCACTGCCTCGCCATGATTTTTGTCTCATGGACTGCCCAGCCGACCCAGTCCCCGACCCACGATTCGAAAGCGAAAGCTGAGGGCATTTCGTTGAAAAAAAAGGTCTGCAGCTTCCCATCCATGGCCGTGGATGGCAATGATGCTGTCGCTGTTTACCGCGTCGCTCACGAGGCTATTGCTCACGCGCGCATGGGCCACGGGCCTACGCTCATCGACTGCCAGATCGATCTCTCCAACCCCGGCGATCCCATCCTGAATATGCAAAACTACCTTACCCGCAAGGGCCTGTTCACCGACGGATTCAAGGCGGAGGTGGAGGCCCGGTTCAAGAAGGAGCTCGACGCATCCATTTGAACGGCCAAAGGTCGCCCTTCTCGGAAGACCTCGACACGGATCGCAAATCGTTGAACGCCCGGTTCAATGTGCCGCAAGCAGACTACTCGGCGAAGACTTCCCCAAGAGCGGCCAGAGTGGCGCTTAGAACTGCCGGGGAGACGGCCCCGCTGCGTTTTACCAAGCGGGTCTTGTCGATTGCGCGAATCTGATCAAGCAGAATGAGGCCGCGCTTGCCTCCATGCTGGACGGCAATGCGGAAGGGCGCCGGATGGCTTCCAGTGGTCATGGGCGCGACAATGGCGGTGTGCAAATGATCGTGCATCTCCGGCGGGGAGATCACCACACATGGCCGAGTTTTCTGAATCTCGCTGCCAACCGTCGGATCGAGATTGACCAGCCAGATCTCGCCGCGCTTTACCACGTTAGCTCCGCATCACTCTCATTAGCAAACTCGGGAAGAACCAGAACATCGTCGCCGGCCGCCGCAAGTCTCCTGGATGCTTCCGCCCAGCCTGTGCGCAGCGCTGCCTTCGGCCTTCGCAATACCAGAGCATCGCCCTCCACCCGCAACTCCGCCTGGTCTACGAGCCCCACCTGTAGCAGCAGCGGCTTTGGAATCAAAATCCCTTGTGAGTTTCCCAAACGTCGAATCGTCGTGAGCATGGCCCCTCCGCGTAATAACAATGTTAGCACGTAATGCGATTTGCGGCGCTCTCCATTGAGGCTCCGGGAAATGATCCAGTTTCCGGCTTCCGTTCGCTCGCCCGTAACAAAACCGGCCATCTTCAGAAACTTTACTTGCGAATGGCAGGTGGCACAAGACTTGCTGGTTGTTTTGGTGTCTAATCCGTGAAGCACCTCGCATCAGGGTGCGCGATCGACTTTAACATCTCAAAAGCGCCTCAACCGAAGTGGATCGTTGGCGTTGAATCCGGGGCGTGCCATCTCATGCGACTCGCATGGCGCAGTCGCGCATAGGAATATCTTGAGGTTATGGGCACTTTGAGGAGCCCAATCATGAGCAAGTTCAGGTCGCTGGCATTTTTGTATCCTGGGAATCGTTGCTGTAATTCCGTGTGGATGGCTTGTGTGGGTGCGGCCTCGCTGCTTGCGCTGAGCGGCTGCGCGGCTGTGCAAGTCAAGCTGGGGATGAAGGTCTACCTGGCCAAGACCCCAATTACGTCCATCAATGTCAGCCAGCCCAAAGGTCCGGGAATTGGGCCGGGACAGAACTCGGCGCTGGTGGTCGAGGTCACCCAGCCGGATGGCAAGATATTGCAGACGGAAGGAGCAGGCAATGGGAAGGTCATGTGGCAGGACCTCGTGATCACAGCAACCGTCGTGACCGTCAACAAGAAAGGCGTCCTCTCTCTTCCCAAGGATCCCAGGAAAAGCGCCGGGGAACTCCCGCGCGTCACCATCACGGTCCCCAGCCATCCGGATCTCCGCGCGGAACTTGATATTCCGCTGCGCTACGACTACAGCTTCGTCTCGAATTTCTCCGGCAGTTCCGGCTCCAGCGGAATGAATGGCACGGATGGATCGAGCGGCACCAGCGGCAGTTCAGGCTCCATGGATCCTAACAATCCCTCTGCGGGAGGGAACGGCACGAACGGAGGCGACGGCTCGAATGGCGAGGATGGAGGGTCAGGAGGAGACGCGCCGCCGGTGCAGATCCAGATTACGCTGGCGCCAGGAGATCATCCTCTTCTTCAGGCGAGCGTTCTGGCGGCGGGCCACAAGAGGCTTTATCTGGTGGACCCACAGGGCGGTTCGCTGACGGTAAAGGCTGACGGAGGCTCGGGAGGATCAGGGGGAAGAGGCGGCCGTGGAGGCCAGGGCGGTTCAGGCGGAATGGGATCGCCCAGCGGCAACAGCGGCAGCAACGGCTCCGATGGCCGGAGCGGCTCCGATGGGTCGGCGGGGAGGGGCGGAAGCATTACCGTGACCTACGATCCGCAGGTCAAGCCTTATCTGGCCGCGCTCCATTTATCGAGTCAGAATGGCCCAAAGCCGATCTTGCGGGAGGCGCCGGTGGCTCCCCTCTGGTGAGCGCATCCAGCCGATGAATCCCTTGCACTTCGATGAGGGACTGACGAACTTCTGTTGACCTGATTTTGGGCGTATCTACCGCGCCCGCGGATGCGTCCGGTCATAGACCTGAGTCAGCTGCGCCGTGGTGAGCTGCGTGTAGCGCTGCGTCGTCGAGAGCCGCTCGTGGCCAAGAAGCTCCTGGATGGCGCGCAGGTCGGCGCCTTCTTCGAGCAAATGCGTGCCAAAGGCGTGGCGCAGCGTGTGCGGATGAACCTCGGCCGACAGGCCACGCAGAATGGCGATGCGCTTGACGATGCGGGCAATGCTGCGGGTGGTGAGCCGGGCTTGACCGGACGGATTGCCGCCGGGCTTGCCCAGGCCGCGCAGTTGCAGATTGATGAACAGAGCCGGAGTGGCGCGCCCCTTTGTGCTCTCGCCAGCCGCCAACCGCGCCGAGCGCTCGGCGAGATAGATGCGCAGCGCCTGTGCGGCCGCGTCGCCCAGAGGCACATAACGCTGCTTTTGCCCCTTGCCGCGAATCAGAACAGCTTCATTGGCCCAGTGGATGTCGTCCAGATTCAACCCCGTCAGTTCCGCGTTGCGAATGCCGCAGCCGTAGAGCAATTCCAGAATGGCGCTATCGCGCGCGGGCCAGCTTGCGGCGTCTTCGCCGACCGAGTCCACCACCCGGTTCATCTCTTCAATCGACGGCACGCGCGGCAGGTGTTTCGGCAGCCGCGGCGTGGCCACCAGAGAGGCGGCATTCATCTCCAGATGGCCGACGCGCGCCAGCCACCGGAACCAACTGCGAATGGCGGCCAGCGCCCGCGCGGCGGATGCCTTCGATAGACCTCGATCATAAAGCGTGCCCAGATAAGCGCGGATCTGTGTGTGTTCGATGCGGTCAACAGTCTGTTCAGAACCAAAGCGTTCGGCGATGAAGGCGGCAAAGCCGTGAAGTTCACGCTGATAGGCGCGCAGGGTGTGCGTGGAAGCTCCACGCTCGTTGGTCAGCACGCGCAGATAATCGTCCACCAGCCCGTCAAGCGGAGAAGCGGCCGCCGGCTCGCTCATCGGCTCTGCTCGCTGGATGCTGCTTGCGGCACCAGGTGAAGGCCGTGGCGCCCCTGCGGGAGTAAGTTCTCGCCCGCTTCGGCCAACGCTTCCGCATCGACGTCTCTTCGCCGCCCACGCGGGTGATGGTCGCGGTGCACGGCCTTGAGCCGCCCCAGGGCCAGGTGCGTGTAAACCTGCGTGGTTGAAATGTCGGCGTGGCCCAACAGAATTTGCACGCTGCGCAGGTCGGCGCCATGCTCCACCATGTGGGTGGCGCAACTATGCCGCAGCCGGTGTGGACTGGCTGTGCTGTCTGCCGCTTTCACGACATGCCACACCCATTGGCGCGTCAGCGGCATGCCTCGCAGCGAGAGAAACAGCCGTGTCGCGTCTTGCCCGGTCGCATTCCTTCTTCGCCCCGAGCTAATGCGCGCCAGATGCGGCCTGCCCTCGCGCAGATAGCACTCCAAAGCTTCCAGCGCGGTGCGCCCAAGGGGCACAATGCGTTCCTTGTCGCCCTTGCCGCGCACCTGCACGCGGCCCATGTCCAGCCCCAAATCGCCTGTGGAAAGCGCCGTTACCTCCGAAACACGGAGTCCGCCCGCGTAGAGCAGCTCCAGTATCGCCCGATCCCGCAGCGCCGTGGCTCGCGCCTGCGGATGCGATGCAGCCAGCCCGGCTCTCTCCAGCATCTCGACCACTTCCGGCTCGGCCAGCGACTTGGGCAAAACCTTCCACGCCTTGGGCGATTCAATATTCACGGTAGGGTCGTGATGGATGCGGCGGTCGAGCAGCAGCCATTTGTAAAAGCCGCGCAGGCAGCTCAGCTTGCGGGCCGCCGACCGCGAGTCGATGCCGTGTTCCCGAAGGTGTTCCAGAAACCCCGCCACATCCTCCTGCGCCGCTGTCAAGAGCACTCCGTGGCGACCCTCGATGAACTCGGCAAATGTCTTGAGATCGCTGTCGTAGGCTTCGCAGGTGAGAGGGCGCAGCCCCTTCTCCACGCGGAGGTACGCCTGGTAGTCCTTCAAGAGCGGAAGATTGCGTGCACTGTCCACAGTTCCGATTATCCGCGCCTGCAAGCCATTTCAAACGGCGGCGTGAGGTTGCCGTACCTCGTTCATCATGGACTCAACTTCATCAACAGCAGTCCGTTTGGAATCGACCGGCGGCAGCCGACCTCCGCCGCCGCGCAATGTGCAATCGACTTTCCGTTGTTGTGACTGTTAATCCAAAGCCGAATCCTGACGATGAACAAGCAGTACAACTCGCTCAGGTGGGTAGTGCGGTGCTGGGTTTGCGGAATCGCTGCTTCTGGATTCGATCAGCGGCTCTCAGAAACACCGTGGCCGTCTGTCTGATCGGCTTGCCCGCTCATCGAGGATTGCAGCCCGCTTCGTGAGGACATTTCATGGCAATGAAGATTCTCGTAGTCGATGATTCGGTCACCATGGTGTTGAGCCTGAAGACCACGCTGACCATGAACGGCTTCGAGGTGGAAACAGCCAACAACGGCCAGGCGGCGCTGGACAAGCTCAAATCGGGAATCAAGCCCAATCTGATCGTTACCGACGTCAACATGCCGGTGATGGGCGGGCTGGAAATGATCGGGAAGGTCCGTGCCCTGCCGGGCTTCCGGTTCATTCCCATTCTGACGTTGACCACCGAAAGCGAAGCGGCCAAACGTGATGAGGGAAAGCGCCTGGGAGCAACTGGCTGGCTGGTCAAGCCAGTTGCCGGCAACGATCTTGTCAAGGTCATCAAACAGGTTCTGCCGGGAGCGTAACGATATGGCGTCGGCGCCGCTTATTGAAGACTCGCAGATCTTCCGGCAAGCCCGCGGCGCTGGCCAGGACTTTCAGGAAGAGTTAGCGCCGGATTTCAAATCGCGGCTCACCATGGCCCGCAACAGGCTTTTCGGCCAGGCAGCGCTCGGGGTGGTCTGCAACCTGCTGTTATGGCTTTCTCTGTCTCATGTTCTTGGACCGGCTTTCACACCTGTTCGGGTGCAGGTCGCAGTGTTCTTCTCTTTTTTCATCTTCCTTCCCGGTATCGTTCTCATGCAATTGAACTGGATCCAGGCCCGGCAGGGCATCGCTGAGCTTGGAGTCGTTGGAACACTTACCAAGTCCCAACTGGCGAATGTAATGGCGCGGCGCGAAGCGATGCGCGACGAACTGAGAGACTCCAGGCCCTACATCGAGGTGATGCGCGAGCAGATCGGCGATTCGCTGAACGAATCCGAGCGCGAAGTCATGCAAGTGATTGAGCAGATCGGCCTGCTGATCGCTCAGTCCAACGAGCAGAGGGCGAAGATCGCTCAATCCATCAAGAGCGGCAGGGATTTGACCGAAAGCACCCAGTTGCGGGTCGAGAACAACAAGCAGATCATCGCTGCCATCGAGATGCAATTGGAGGCCCAGAACGAGGAGTTTCGAGATAACTTTGGGCGCATCCAGAACCTGTCTGGCGAGGTGGGCGCCTTGACGCCGCTGATCAAAGTCATCACGTCCATCGCCCAGCAAACCAGTTTGCTGGCTCTGAATGCGGAGATCGAGGCGGCGCGAGCCGGCAGCGCTGGACGCGGCTTCGCCGTTGTCGCATTTGAGGTGAGAAAGCTGTCGGTGCTCACGACCAAGGCCGCCGCCGACATGGCCGACAAGATCAACTCAACCTGCAAGAAAGTGGACGGGGAGATGGCAGAAGCCCAATCTTCGCTGCAACAGCACGAGTCAGACACTGCGATGACTCAATTGATCGAAGACCTGACCGGAATGCAGCAGGATTTCAGCAAGAACAGCCAACTGCTGCTCGAAGTCATTACCGAGGTGGACGCAAGTTATGAGCAAAGCGTGAACCGGCTGTCGCAGGCGCTGGGACACATCCAGTTTCAGGACGTGATGCGGCAGCGAATGGAGCATGTGCAGGAAGCGCTGGTGGAGATGCGCGACCACATGCAGGGCATGTCTGAAAAGGCGTTCGATTTTGTCTGGTCGGGAAAGTTCAATCCTGACTTCAAGCAGATTCTGGCCGCGCATCTGGGCCGCTACCGCATGGCGAGCCAGACCCGCACCCATCATGCCGTGGCGGGCGGAGTTTCAAACAGCGACAGCAGCCGCCCGGCCATCGAGCTATTTTGAAATTGGCTCGCCTCTGCCACAGCGCAAAGTCGGTGTATCTGCCAGCGATTCTCGATACAGCTTCCGTCCCAGCGCCAGCGCGCGCTCGTCCAGCTCTACCCATTTGGGATTCTTGACCAGCCGGCGCAGAGCGGCGTCGATGCTTGCCTCCGGCAGAACACCCGCGATCTCAAGCAGCGCGCCCAGCATCACCATGTTGCCCGCCCGGGCATCGCCCAGCCCATCGGCCAGTTGCGTAAACGGAAGCGCCAGAACCTTCACATCTGTTCGCATGCAATTCTCCGGCAGTTCATCTCCGTTATACAGAATCCATCCGCCCGGCCGCACGTACTTATAGAACTTTTGGAGCGACGGCTCATTCATCGCCACCAGCATGGAAGGCTGCGTCACCAGGGGTGAATCGATCGCCTTGCCGGCGATCCTCACATGGCAGTTGGATGTGCCTGACCGTATCTCCGGCCCGTAGGACGGCAGCCACGACACCTCAAGCCCGGCATCCAGTCCGGCCTCCGCCAGCACTTCACCCAGCAACAACACGCCTTGCCCGCCAAATCCCGCCACGCGCACTCGCAGGTCCAACTCCTCTATCGCCGCGCCATTCCGGACCGAATGACCTTCTGGCAAACTCTGCCGGTCAACGCCCAGGATCCTCGGAATCTCATCGAGGGCAGGCCCCGCCTCGGCCGTCGAACGAGGATCCGCGACTCGCGTCCGGTCCTGAAACACGCCCAGCGGAAACGTCTTTTCCATCACATCGCGCACCCAGTGCTGCGCTTCCACCGGCTGCATCTTCCAGATCGTCGGGCAAGGCGACAAAATCTCCACCAACGAAAATCCCAGCCCGCGCACCTGGTTGTCCACAGCCCGCCGAATCGCTCGGGTTGCCTGGGCGATTTGCTTGTTGTCTCCCAGCCCCACTCGCTCGATGTAGATCGGAGCTTCCAGCGTGGCCAGCAATTCGCAAATGTGCAGCGGATACCCCTCGGTCGCCGCATGCCGTCCTTCGGGAGTTGTCGTGGTTCGCTGCCCAAGCAGCGTAGTTGGCGCCGATTGTCCGCCGGTCATGCTGTAGACCGCGTTGTTGATGAAGATGGCCGTGATGTTTTCGCCGCGATTGGCCGCATGAAGAATCTCCGCCGACCCGATCGCCGCCAGGTCGCCGTCGCCCTGGTAGCTGATTACGATGCTCTCCGGCCTGCTCCGCTTGGCGCCGGTAGCCACTGCCGGCGCGCGCCCATGCGCGGCCGAGATATTGCCCACGTCGAAGTAGTTGTAGGTAAAAACTCCGCAGCCTACCGGACCAACCAGGATGGTTCGGTTCTGGATGCCCAGCTCATCGATGGCCCGCGCCAGCATCTTGTGGGCGATTCCGTGCCCGCATCCTGGGCAAAAGTGGGTCTGATGCTGCAGCTCCTGCTTGCGCTCGTACTGCCGATAGAACGACTTCGCCTTGCCCCGAACCTCTGTGTATTCGCCAACCATCTCGCTAGGCATGGGCCAACCGCTCTTCCTCCGGCGCCATGGCCGGCAGATAACGACGGGCTTGCTCCCTTACAAATCGGAGCACCTCTTCATGAGACGGCACATTTCCACCTACGCGGCTCAGGAACTCCACCGGACGCGCTCCGTTCAGCGCCAGGCGCACATCTTCGAGCATCTGCCCGTTGCTCATCTCCACCACAACAAAGACTTGCGCCGTGGCGGCCAGCCGCTCAAAATGCTTAGTCGGAAACGGATAAAGCGTGATCGGCCGCAGCACGCCTATATTCAATCCGCCGGCGCGCGCCTCGGCCGCCACGGCCTTCAAAATCCGCCCCACAATGCCGTATCCCACCAGCACAATCTCCGCTTCATCCGTGTGCCACTCTTCGGCGCGTACTTCGCATTGCTCCGCACACTTGTACTTTGCCTCCAAATGGCGCTGATGCGCCTCCATATCGTCGCAATCCAGATGAAGAGATGTGATGAGCTTTCCCCGGGTCTCTTCGGCGCCAGTCACCGCCCATTCAGGCGGCGCGGGCACTGTCGCTTGCTGGGCAAACTCCACCGGCTCCATCATCTGCCCGATGAATCCATCCGCCAGCAACAGCACCGGGTTCCTGTAGCGGTCTGCCAACTCGAACGCCAGTGCCGTCAAATCCGCCATCTCCTGCACGGAATTTGGCGCCAGAACGATGGTCCGGTAGTTGCCGTGGCCGCCGCCTTTCACCGCCTGGTGATAGTCGCCCTGCTCGGCGGCAATGTTGCCCAACCCCGGCCCGCCGCGCGTGATGTCCGCAATGACGCAAGGCAACTCCGCTCCCGCCATGTAGCTGATGCCTTCCTGCATCAGGCTCATCCCCGGACCGCTCGACGCCGTCATGGCTCGCACACCCGTCGAGGCCGCGCCGTAAATCATGTTGATCGCGGCTACCTCGCTCTCAGCCTGCAAGTAAATGCCGCCGGCCTTCGGCATGTCGTGGGCTGCCGTCTCCGCAATCTCGCTTGCCGGTGTGATGGGGTACCCGTAGAACGCGCGGCAGCCAGCCAGAATGGCGCTTTTGACAATCGCTTCGTTCCCCTTCATCAGTTGCTTGCGCATCAACTCGCTCCCACAATGCCCATACCCAACTCCCCAGGCCGTCCGCTTACAACGCCGGCCTTCGGATTTGTCCAGCGCATCACCGTGATTGCCCCCGGCTCCGGACACGCCATGAAGCAGATTCCACAGCCCGTGCAGCCCGACCCCGCATAGGTCGCCGAGCGATAGCCGTAGTGATTCAGCTTCATGCTCAGATGGATCACTCTGGGCGGGCACGCTTCGACGCACAGCCCGCACCCCTTGCACTCATCCGTATCCACCCGCAGCAGGCCACGGTCCCGCTTCTCGGCATCGCCCATTTCGTTGCCTCCGCTGCGCAAAACCCCAACCCGCTCAGGTTGGCTTTCGCCCTTCAAAACACTGCATTTCCGGACCCTAAAATGCATTGCTGAAGCCCGAACCAACTTACTCACCGCGAGCGCGGCACGCAGTGATACCCGTCACCCCCTGCGTTCAGCCTGCGGAAGCCCGGCTTAAACAGGTCGATGGCGCCGCATGAAGCGGTCATTCTAGAAACTGGCGGTTGTGAGTGAAATTGGATGCCGGTTCAGATTGCCGGATCGACGGGCGGCCGATCCGCCAGCAGCGCATCGACGGCCTCTGCAAGCGAAGGAAAGCGCAGGTCGGCGAGTTCGCCGGTTGCCTGTGCGCCGGGTTCCTGGCGCTCCGGGTCGCCGTCGATGAAGATGGTCAGCATCCCCAGCCTGCGGGCAAACTCGATGTCGGAAAACGAGTCGCCGATCATGGCGCTCGCGGCTGCGGCAATTTCAGGAAAATCCGATGCGGCCTGATCGAAAAGCCCCGAGAGTGGCTTCCGGCAGTTGCAAGTCCCCTTGTCGTGCGGACAGAAGTAGAATCCGTCAACATGAGCGCCGTGAGCCTTCAGAAGTTCCTGGAATCGCGCGTGGATGGTTTCCACATCGCCGGTCGAGTAGAGTCCGAGGGCGATCCCTCGCTGGTTTGACACCACCACTACCCGCAACCCCGCCTGGTTAAGCCGCCCGATCGCATCCGGCACGCCGGGCAGAATCTGAAAGTCGCCCCACGACGCCACATAGCTTCCCTCTGGCATTTTCTCGTTCAGAACGCCGTCGCGGTCGAGGAAGACTGTGCTGAGGTTGCGGTTAATTGTTGGTTTTGCGAAATCGTCCACTCCGCCATGATAACAACAGCGATTTAACCCAAGATTCCCGATTCCGCCCCGAGCCGGCTCCCAGAACCGGAATTGTCCCATAGATCCGATGCGCAAGCGCGATTGGCATGGGAGCCTCGGGCAATGCTGTAAAATTGCGGAAACAGTGGAATGTTTTCGGGTGCCGTATCCTCCTGATTGGGATTGCCCGTTATCACCTGTAATCGCGGCAAGCTGCCAGCCCGCGTTTCTGACAAAGGTTGCTATCAATGATTCTTTCCAGTGCTCCCATGCGCATCAGTTTTGCCGGCGGAGGTACAGATCTCCCCGATTTCTATACCAGGTATCCGGGCCGAGTCATCTCCACGGCGATCGACAAGTTCATCTTTATCGCAATCAACCATGCGCCGTATACGAATCATGTAGCTGCGCGGTATTCCATCTCGGAGGAAGTGTCTCATCCCTCGGAACTGAAAAACACCCGAATTCGAGAGGCGCTTCTCGACCTCGGCATTGAAAGGAACATCGAGATAGGATCGTTTGCGCCGATTCCTTCCAAGACCGGCCTTGGTTCCTCCTCCAGTTTTTCTGTGGCCCTGATGAAGGGGCTTCACGCGTATGTCGGCAAGAAGCTAGATAAGAGAGAAGTAGCGGAAGCAGCTTGCCGGCTTGAGATCGATCTGATCAAAGAGCCGATCGGCAAGCAGGACCAATATGCGGCGGCATTCGGCGGATTCAATGTGCTGCAATTCAATGCCGATGGATCGGTGGACGTGGAGCCCGTGCTGCTTGACTACAAGAAGCGGATGCTTCTCGAGAACCACCTGATCCTTTTCTTCCTCGGCACAACCCGAGACGCGTCGTCTGTGCTGACGGAGCAAAAAGCCAACACCGAGAAGAACTTTGAAACCTTGAAGCGCATGTCTGACTCGGTGCCCGTTTTCAAAGAAACGCTCCTTCATGCTGACTTCCAGAGCGCTGGTGAGATGCTGCTGGAGGGATGGACGATGAAGAAGCAACTCGCGTCCGCAATCTCCAATCCAGGCATTGACAACCTCTACGAGATCGCCATGAGCCACGGCGCCTGGGGCGGCAAGATTCTGGGAGCAGGCGGGGCCGGATGCCTGATGATGCTGGCGCCGCTTGGGAAAAGAGCGGCGGTCGTGCAGGCATTGACGGCTGCCGCCAAGGCTGAGGGCTTCGAAGCCGCCTGCGAAATTCCTGTCGGGTTCGTTCAGGCCGGCGCTGAAATAGTTACCAATTCCTACGGAAGGTAGATTGCAATGGAACAGTTCATCGAAGAGTTTTCGCAAAAGGCTATCGTCTTGCTTCGCAACCTTCCCAAGGTCGAGATAGCCAAGGCGATGAATATCCTACAGGCTGCATTCGAGCGCGACGGCCGCATCTACGTTGTCGGCAACGGTGGTTCTCTTGCGCTTGCCACCCACTGGGTCGCGGATTTCAACAAGACGGTATTCAGTCATAATCTCGACGAGCACCAGCGCAGGTTTCAAGCCATCCGGCTGCCCACGACGGAAGAGGAGTTGACCGCGTGGGCAAACGACGTGGGCTATGACATGGTGTTTGCGGGGCCGCTGCGGAATTACATTCAGGATTCCGATGTTCTCATCGCCATTTCGAGCTCCGGAAACTCCGAGAACATTATCCGGGCCGTGGAATTGGCCCGCGCTAACAAGGTGCCTGTGATCGGCATCTCCGGGTTCGACGGCGGACGTCTTGACCCGCTCTCGGATGCAAAGATAGTGATCCGCACTACACAAGGCGAATACGAACTTGTCGAGGGCATTCACGCCATCGTCCTTCACATATTCACGAAGTATTTCAAAGAATACTTCGACCACGTTTTGCATTTGCGGAAGGACCGCGAGAAGCTTCTTGCTACGGCGGTTTGAGACGCGGCCAATTCCTTGAGGCCGCCGGCAATAACAGTTCAACGGAGTGAGAATGAGTCGAGTATTGGTTACGGGCGGCGCCGGTTATGTAGGTTCCGTATGCTCAGAGGAATTGCTTCGCCAGGGTTACGAAGTTTCGATCGTGGATAACCTGTCAACGGGCCATCGCCATGCTGTACCCGAGGGCGCGGAGTTTCATCAGATAGACATCGGCGATGCCGAAGGCATGCGCCAAGTGCTCGCAGCCAAGACATACGATGCGGTATTTCACTTTGCGGCAAAAGCGCTGATTCCGGAATCGGTGACGAATCCTGCGGCCTTCTATCAGGTGAACGTTGTTGCGGCGACCACGATGATCGACGCCGTTCGCGAAGCCGGCATCAAGCGCTTCATCTTCTCGTCGACGGCCGCTGTCTATGGCAATCCAGTCGAGGTGCCCATCCCGGAGGACCACCCCAAGGCACCGGTCAATTCTTATGGTGAAACAAAACTCGCGTTTGAGCGCCTGCTGGAATGGTATTCAAGAGCGTATGGCATCAACGTTTGCGCATTCCGCTATTTCAATGCTTCCGGCGCAACGCTTGCTCACGGCGAGGAGCACGTTCCGGAGACGCACATTCTGCCGTTGCTCTTTGAGGCGGCGGTTGGCGAACGCGAGTTCTTCACGATATTCGGCAGCGACTACCCAACCCCCGATGGAACCTGCGTGCGCGATTATGTTCACGTACTCGATATAGCCCAGGCTCACATCCTGGCATTCGAGAAAATGGACTTGCCGGGGTTTTCGGTGTATAACATCGGATTGGGAAAGAGTTACTCCGTGCGCGAGGTTCATGCGCGCGCTGAGCGGATCATCGGGCTCAAGATTCCAATCCGGGAAGGCGCATCGCGCGCGGGAGATCCGGCGATTCTTTGTGCCAGCCCAAATCGTTTGATCTCGCAACTGGGATGGAATCCCAGTCACTCCGATCTGGACCACATCCTTGAAACCGCGTGGGCCTGGAAGAATCGGGTACGCGAGGCCGCGCAGGCGGGGGCGAAGTGAAAGGCTTTCTGCTTGCGGCAGGGAACGGCACGCGGCTGCGGCCGCTGACCAACAGCATTCCCAAATGCCTTGTGCCCATCCAGGGCACTCCCCTGGTCGGCATCTGGTTGCAGTGGTGTGCCCGGTATGGTGTCGATCAAGTACTCATCAATACGCATGCGCATAGCGAGCGTGTCACCGAGTTTCTGGCTGCCTACGACGGGCCTGTGCAGGTTACCATGACCAACGAACCCGAGCTTCTGGGTAGCGCCGGCACCGTGCATGTTAATCGCGCTTTTGTCGCCGACGAGCAGGAGTTTGCAATTCTTTACGCCGATGTTTTGACCAATTGCCGCTTCGACAACATGCTTCAGTTTCATCGCCTGCGCCGCGCGCCGGTAACTGTGGGAACCTATCGCGTTCCGAATCCCTCGCAGTGCGGAATCCTTGCGACCGATGAAGAGGGAAGAGTCATTGAGTTTAGAGAGAAGCCGGAGTTTCCAAAGTCGGATAATGCCTTCTCCGGAGTCCTGATTGGCGGGCCGGCTTTTCTGGATTTGGTCCCTGTCAAGACTCCGGCTGACATCGGCTTCGATGTGCTGCCAAAGCTTGTGGGAGAGATGTTCGCGTTTCCCATTGCCGATTATGTGCTTGATATAGGAAATTTGGAAAAGTACGAGCAAGCTCAACGAGAGTGGCCGGGGCTGACGAACCATTGATCGAGTCGATGTTTTGAAAGGGCACGACTTTAGTCGTGCCGTAAGTGTCGCAAAGTCGGCAGGGCTTTAGCCCTCGAGGGAATGGTGGTCGTACAGGATGGACTTGATCAGATGTTCCGTAACGAACCTATTGATCGAGAGCTGGTAGCGAGAGTTTTATGGGTCAGACACTTGAGGATGCGGCAGTTGGCGCGGTAGCGAAAGGGACACGGCGGTCGCTGCCGGGCCTGGCGGTTGCCGATGGCTATACACAGCATCCCTTCGACATCGAGTTTGGCGTAAAGACCAGCGGGCTGGTAGCGGGCCGAAACCTGGAGTGCGGCCACCGGCACGATCCGTACAACACGGCCTACTACGGGGTTGCGCCATCCGTTTTGGAATCGCTGCTCAAGCGCTGGCGGAAGAGCCGGCCTGTGGCGCCGATCGACCAATTTACATTTGTCGATTTGGGCTCAGGAATGGGGCGGGCTGTCTTATTGGCCTCGAAAATGCCTTTTCACGAGGTCGTGGGAGTGGAACTGAATCCTACCCTGGCGCGGATTGGAAGTCGGAATGCGGCTATGTGGCGGGCAGCTGGCCGGGCGCAAACGACGATCCGGCTGGCATGTGGAGACGCGGTGGAAGCCCGCATTCCCGAAGGGCCTTGCGTGGTGTTCCTCTTCAATCCATTTGGGGCAGTTGTCATGGCCAGGTTGCTCCGGGCACTGGCCAAGCGCTTCGCCGGCCGTCCCGGCTGCCTCGATCTCTTGTACGTGAACAATGAGCACGAGAGCGTGCTGGAGCATCAGCACGGCTTTGTGCGGCTTTTTCATGGCAAGGTGAAGCGGTCGCGGGCAGATGCCATTGCCGACCATCGCATTCTTGCCAACCAGCCGGATGGGGAATATGCGTCGTCAAATTGGGAGGATTGCTCGATTTGGCGGTGGGTGGGGTGACGTATCGCCATCCTGTGCATCTTTCGCGGCGGATTTGACGGGATGTGCTTGTCAGGAGAAAGCTTTCAACTGTGCAGCCGGCTGGCCGACAGCGAAGACAAAGGAAGAGAAGCTGTGCCGGGATAGATGCACAACGGTCTCTGCGCCGATTGGAGTGCGACATTGGAGAAACCGCATCTGATTCTGGGTTTGGGCGAATTGTTGTGGGACCTGCTGCCGCAAGGGGCGCAACTCGGCGGGGTCCCCATCGACGGGTCATTGGGAGGCGCGCCG
>Ga0302197_10001448_pt1 | contig 23146 bp, 25 predicted proteins | sample II_Bog_N2_1_FD_193526 | JGI IMG/M metagenome (GOLD analysis project Ga0302197, IMG submission 193526) | Peat permafrost microbial communities from Stordalen Mire near Abisko, Sweden - II_Bog_N2_1 | ecosystem: Environmental > Terrestrial > Soil > Wetlands > Peat | place: Sweden: Abisko...
TGGTTGCCTCGACCATCCTGAACATCCTCCCGATCGCACTGTTCCTCGTGGTGCTTTATTTCTTCTTCCGCTCCCAGATCAAGATGGCGGGCAAGGGGGCCATGAACTTCGGCAAGAGCAAGGCCAAAATGATCGCCCGCGAGAAAAACAAGATCACCTTCAAGGATGTGGCCGGTGTCGAAGAAGCTAAGGATGAGGTTCAGGAACTTGTGGAATTCCTCAAAGATCCCAAGAAATTCCAGAAGCTCGGGGGTCGCATCCCGAAGGGTGTGCTCATGATCGGATCTCCCGGCACGGGAAAAACATTGCTGGCGCGAGCCATCGCAGGAGAAGCCGATGTGCCATTCTTCAACATCAGCGGTTCCGACTTCGTTGAAATGTTCGTCGGCGTTGGTGCCTCGCGCGTCCGTGATATGTTTGAACAGGGACGTAAAAACGCCCCCTGCCTGATTTTCATCGATGAAATCGACGCTGTCGGACGCCATCGCGGCCACGGTGTCGGTGGAGGACATGACGAGCGGGAACAGACCCTCAACCAACTCTTGGTCGAGATGGACGGATTTGATGCCCAGGATGGAGTCATCATCATTGCGGCGACCAACCGTCCCGATGTTCTTGATCCGGCGCTGCTTCGTCCCGGTCGATTTGACCGTCAAGTGACGGTGAGCCTGCCTGATGTGAAAGGCCGCGAGGAAATCCTTCGGGTTCATGCCCGCAAGGTAAAACTCTCCGAGAGTGTTAATCTCAACCTCATCGCTCGTGGAACCCCTGGTTACTCGGGTGCAGAGCTTGCCAATGTGCTTAACGAAGCGGCGCTCACCGCTGCACGTTCAGGAAAGAAGGCCATCGACCAGTCTGATCTGGAGGAGGCCCGTGACAAGGTTCGCTGGGGCAAGGAACGCCGCAGCATGGCGATGAGCGAGCAGGAGAAGACCTCCACGGCTTGGCACGAGGCTGGCCATGCACTGCTTAATGTCCTGCTCGACCACACGCACCCGCTCCATAAGGTAACCATCATTCCCCGTGGACAATATCTTGGAGCCACCATGTATCTTCCAGAGGGTGACAAATATGCCACCCAGCGTAAGGAAGCACTAGCCATGCTTGTCATGACCATGGGAGGGCGTATTGCCGAGGAGATGTTCACCGGAGATGTCTCCAACGGGGCCTCGGGCGACATCGCTCAGGCCACCAAACTAGCACGGCGCATGGTCTGCGAATGGGGTATGAGTAGCCTGGGGATGATCCGCTTCAGCGAGGAAAACGAGATGGTTTTTCTCGGTCGGGATGTCTCACGCGCCCGCGAATACAGCGAATCAACCGCCCAGCATATCGACAGTGAAGTAAAACGTCTTATTGATGAGGCTTACGCAAAGGCAACCGAGATGCTGGAAGCCAAACGTGACAAGGTCGAACTGATCGCCAAGGCTTTGCTTGAGTTTGAAACCCTTGATGGCGACCAGATCGCGGATCTCATCAACTCCGGTGTGATGAAAAACCCTCCGGTGATCGCCCAAAAGCCACCCCCGCTTCCTCCTCCACCGACTGACGCCCCCTCCGCAGAGATCAACAAACCGACAGAACCTGATTTTCCGGCCGGGGGACTCCCCGCACCAGTTCCTGCATAAAATTGGAAACTGGACGTTCCCTAATCCGTTTGTCAAATTTGACCGCACCATGAAAAAAAGCCTCCTCCCCCTACTTATTCTTCTTGGATCGACATTCCCGGCGATGGCTCACCCTCCCATCTTTCACGGGCTAGGAGGAACAGAGGCGGCGCAGGCAGGATTTTTTCATCCCTTTACTGGAATCGATCACCTTGTCGTCATGGTTGCCGTTGGTCTCTGGGCCGTTCAAATGGGAGGGCGTGCGCTCTGGGTGCTTCCTGCTTCGTTTGTTGGATCCATGATTCTTGGAGGACTCGTTGGCCTCTCGGGATTTCATGCTCCAGTCGCTGAATCAGGAATCCTCGCCTCAATCATTCTGCTTGGTGCCGCCCTCGGCATGGCTTGGAATCCCCCGCTCATCATCGCCGCTCTCTTTGTCGGAGCAGGCGGACTCTGTCACGGTTATGCTCATGGAGCGGAAATGTCCGCAGGGCTTATTCCGGCCATCTATTTTGCGGGCATGATCGTCGCAACTTCCCTTCTTCATGCACTTGGCGTGGGCACGGGTCTTTTTTTGCGCAGGAACCAATTCATGATCATGACCCGTTTTGCGGGTTTGATGATCCTTGCGTTCGCCGTTTATGACTTCATCTGGCCGGTTGCCTAGGTTCTGATCGTTCCCTTATCCCCTCGCCCATCAGGGGAATGTTGAATTACTTTTGGACGAATGAAAGGTAACCCACTTCTACGGATCGCCGTTATCCTTCTGCTGCTTATTGTTGTTTTTTGGCCGGTATTCAAAGTTACGCAAAAATCAAAAACACTGCCTCAGGCACCTGTTTTACCGATTCCTGATTCGAAGCAAGGATCTACTAACGGCATCAACTCCTCCCTGCCTGTTACTCTCCTGCTTCACGCCGCACCCTCGCCGATCCATTGCAGTGTCAGTCAGGACGGAGTCGAGCTACTGACCGAATCAAACTGCATTTCTCAAGGAGAATATCGCGCTGCCACCGGTATCAGGAAAGGAGACGATCTCCTCGTCACGGCGGAATGGAATGATGAGGAGCCTCATGCCCTTCGGGTCGAAGTGCTAGTTCACGGCTATCAATCCCATCTCGAAAAAAGCTTCTGGGGCCAGCGCCAGATCGAAGACACTCTGCCCGTACCAGATTCCTTTCTGCCATGAGCCTCCATCATGAACATCCGCTGCTCCGGATAGAGGATTTGACCATAAGCTATCACCGCATTCCGGCGATCCATCATCTCGATCTGGCACTGGAGGCCGGTCATTGTGTCGGACTCTTCGGACCGAACGGAGCCGGAAAATCAACCCTGCTCAAAACCATAGCGGGCCTACTCACTCCGGAAACAGGTCAAATTTTTATCGGAGGGGGGAAAGTTTCAGGAACGGCATCACGGATTGCCTACCTCCCGCAACGGGAAACCATTGATTGGGATTTTCCCGTCACTGTCGAAGGACTCGTGGAGATGGGTCGCTATCAACACGTGGGACTTCTGGGGAAATTCTCTCCAACTGATTGCACCGCAGTGGGCGATGCTCTGGAACTCTTCCGGCTGACTCCCCTGGCCGATCGCCAGATCAAGGCGCTCTCAGGGGGGCAGCAACAACGAGCCTTTCTGGCCCGCGCCTGGGCACAGGAAGCGGACATTTACCTCCTCGACGAGCCCTTTGCCGGACTTGATCGCACCAGCAGCAATGCCCTTGCGGAGGCCCTCCAGACACTCAAGCAACGGGGCAAACTGCTTCTTGTTTCGCACCATGCGATCGACGAAGCAGAAGCCCTCTTCGACTCCGCGATTCTCCTCAACGGAGAACTTGTCTCCAGTGGCCCTCTTCCCGAAGCCCTTGCTCCACGCCATCTCGAATGCGCCTACGGCACGGCGATTTATTCCGGGGAACATCATCGTATGAAGGAGAGGGCGCACCAAATATGATCCACTCTTCCTTCATCAACTCCTTTCTGGAGCCTTTTGGCTATGCCTTCATGCAGCGCGCCCTGCTCTCCTGTGCGATGATCGGCTTCACCAACGGATTTCTCGGAACTTTCATTGTGCTGCGACGGCAGGCCTTGCTTGCAGATGCTCTCTCTCATTCACTTCTCCCGGGCATGGCAGTTGCCGCAATGCTGGTCGGCCTCTCTCCCGGCGGACTTCTGCTCGGTGGACTTATTGCCGCACTGCTCGTTGCTCTCGGAGGAGCGCTGATTGCTCGCAACTCTCGACTCAAGGATGAAACAGCTGTGGCTTCGCTCTATATCATCGCTTTTGCCTTGGGCATCGTCTTGATCAGATTTTCTCGGGTGAAGGTAGATCTGACACATTTTCTCTTCGGTAATATTCTGGGCGTGAGCAACGGTGATCTCTGGATTGCCTATGCGGCGGCCTTCCTGACACTCACAACTCTCGTCATCTTTCAGCGCCCGTTGCTACTCACCCTCTTCGATGCGGCTGTGGCTCGTGCTTCAGGAGTTCGTGTCTCATGGTTGGAGACTGGATTGCTGGTCCTCACCGTACTCGGACTCGTCGCCTCCCTGCAGGCCGTCGGAGTACTCCTTTCACTTGGACTTCTTATTCTGCCAGCCGCCACAGCTTATCTTCTGACCGACTCCTTTTCCCGCATGTTATGGGGGGGTGCCGTTCTTGGCCTTCTTGGCTCGGTCAGCGGACTCTTCCTTTCCTTTTTTGCCAATATCCCTTCCGGTCCCTGCATCATCATGATTCTAGCGATCTTCCTAGGTGCCGCCTATCTCTTCTCTCCACGCTATGGAATCGTGGCACGCCTCCTTCATTTACGTCACTTTCATGAGGAGTCACTCGAACGTTGGGAAGGCCATCAGGGACATGATCACGAGATGCTTCACCCCGATAAATCGTTCCAATCAGGTGATCACCAAGAAGGATCATGATCTTTCTTGCGAAAATGATCCACGGCGGGGGATGCTAATCAGCTGATGAGTGCTGCGATTCCCGTAGATTCCAAAAATTCCGGACACCCGATCGGTGTCTTTGATTCCGGCATCGGTGGCCTTACTGTCGTCGCGGCGCTTCGACGCACTCTTCCCGGAGAGAAAATCCTTTATCTGGGAGATACCGCCCGGGTTCCGTACGGAGGAAAAAGTCCAGAAACCGTCACCCGTTACAGCAAAGAAATCTCTGATCTTCTTGTCGCCGAAGGAGCCAAGATGATCGTGGCTGCCTGCAACACAGCTTCGGCACTGGCCGTTCCGTCACTCTCCCTATCCTATCCTGTTCCACTTGTTGGAGTGATTGAACCGGGTGCTGCAGCGGCCGTTCTTGCCACCCGCAATGGACGAATAGGAGTCATCGCCACACGCGCAACGATCACAAGTGATGCCTATGGAAAGGCGATCAAAGCACTCGATCCGGCAGTCAGCGTCACGGCAGTCGCCTGTCCCCTGCTTGTTCCCCTGATCGAGGAGGGACTTTTTGACGATGATATCACCCGTACCATGCTCCGACGTTATCTGGAGCCGCTCCTGCGCGCCGGCATCGATACCCTCGTACTTGGCTGTACCCACTACCCGCTCTTGAAAAGCCTCATTGGCAGGGTTTGCGGCAAGCGAGTCACCCTTGTGGATTCCGCTGAAAACTGCGCCCTTGCCGTCCGCGCCTTGATTTCCCCTTCGGGTAGTGTTCTTCCGGAAGGAGAGTCGCGCCTTGATGTGCTACTGACCGATTCTTCTGAAGGCTTTTTACGAATTGCGGAGAAGTCGCTTGATCTGACCATCGACTCCCTGAACATCCGCAAGGTAGGCAAATAATCTTCTCTTCAGCGGATCGAAAGCTCCTCAAACAACATTTCCCTAAGGAGCAACTGACTCGACATAGTTGAACTTACCACCCTTCACTTGCAGGATCACAGCTGGCTTGATCGGGTTGCGATGCTCGTCAAAAGTGATTTTTCCCGTCACTCCTGAAAAATCTTTCGTGGCCGCCAGGGCTGCCGTGACCTTTGCTGGATCTGTTGTTCCGGCACGCTTCATGGCATCGGCAAGCAAATTGACGCTGTCATAACTAAGTGCAGCCATGGCGTCGGGGTCTTCACCATATTTCTTGCGGTAGTTCTGTACGAAAGCCACAACCTGCGGGTCGGTGCTCTGATTGGAAAAGTGATTTGAAAAATAGCACCCCTCTACAGCATCCCCGCCGACCTGGACAAGTTCGGGTGAATCCCAGCCGTCACCACCGATGAAGGGTATCGTGATGCCGAGTTGGCGTGCCTGGCGGATGATTAGTGGAGCCTCCGTGTAATAAGCTGGAAGGAAGATAACCTGGGGGTTGTCGGCTTTGATGGCCGTCAACTGGGCGCTGAAATCCTTGTCCCCCCCGCTATAGCTCTGCTGGCCTGTGATGGTTCCCCCTTCCTTCTCAAATTCCTGTTTGAAACTCTTCGCGAGTCCGATGCTGTAATCCTTGGACACATCGACGAGAAGTGCAGCCTTTATTGCACCGAGCTTGTGAGCAAATTTTGCGCAAACAGTTCCTTGAAAGGGATCGATGAAGCATACCCTGAAAATATGATCGCCCGTTTCCGTCACTTTTTCATTGGTTGCACCAGGGGAAATCATCGGGATACCGCTGCGCTGTGCGATGGGTGCAGCCTCCAAGGACCTTCCGGAAGCCACTTCACCGAGGAGTGCCACAACCTTGTCACGAGTGATGAGTTCACGCACGGCAGTCGATGTCTCACCGGGTTTGGATTGATTGTCCTTGGTGATCAAACGCAGAGGTTGATTCAAAACTCCGCCAGCTCCATTGATCTCATCCAGGGCGAGTGCCCCTCCCCTTTGGGTGCTTTGCCCCCAACTTGCCTGCGCCCCAGTCAGGGAAGTGAACTGCCCAACCGGAATTCCGATCTCCTGTTTTTTTGAGCAGGCGGTGAGCGAAAGACCGGCAACCAGAACGGCGAAAACCAGACGCGGGAAAAAAGTCATCATGGCCTTGAAACTAGAAAAGGAATGCCTCCATGCCAAGAAATGATCCATGCAATTTCCCAGATAGAAATTTAGGGAACTGATGCAGTCGAAAGACACTACTAACAGAATAAAGCTAGGAGGGTTCTCTTCGCTCCGTAAAATCGCACGATGCCATCTGTAGAGAATTTGTGAAGCGGCACCAAAACCTCCACTTTTTCTCTAGAAAATGCGGGGATTGGCTTTTTGATTGAAGGGATAAAAATGCTTTAGCCATCAGGTGCTTCCTCTATGAATAGCACCTAGATGGCCTAAGCCTGAATTTTGAAATCGGAGGGGATGTCAGACTGATCAGTTGGAATAGCTTTCCACAACCAGAACGGACTCGCCCGAAGCATCCTCGCCAAACGCCTCACGATTACAGCAGCACCGAGCCAATTCGATGAGACTCTCATTGGCTGCTTTTTCCTCTTCCAGAACATCCTCGAGAAGCTCGGCAGCCTCGCGATTACCCAAGACGTTTGCCCATTCATGAAGGCACCCGTAGGAGGCGATTTCGTAATGTTCGATCTTCTGAGCGGTGGAGATCAGGGCAGCGTTGAGAGAATCCGATCCTTTCAATCGATCTGCAAGTTCGTCACCTTCTTTCAGCAAACCGATGGTGGCTTCACACTTTCTAGTTTTGGGTTTCTCATCAAAAGTCTCAAAGACCCGTTCAAGTGTCTGGACATGGCCCTCTGTTTCAGAGAGGTGATTTTGGATCAATGTTTTCAAATCTTCGCATGTTGCGATTTTGATCATGATCGGCATAGCCCGTACGAGCTGCTTCTCGGAGTCATAGCGGTCGGCTAATTCATCGAGAAATAATTTTTTCAATGCATTCATTTTAATTTTTCCAGTGCTTGTTTTCGAATTGGAGGAGATCAGAAATTGCTCGAATCACCTTCTTTTCAGTCCCACCAATCTACCGGAATGGGATGCGATCGCCATAGGGTGAAGCCCTACCAGTGCCTACCGAGGTATTACTGGCTTCCCCGGCGAAGCATTAGAGCCGGGCTCTGGTTTTTATCCAGATCCAGCTCTGATAATTCCGTACTATCGAGCTGGGAGTCAGGCACTAGCTTTGCCCCCAAGATGAGTCCATTGAACTCTATCTGAACGGTTCCCGAGCCCCTGTTCCCTGAATCCAGTAGGGCGTTTTGGGGCCTTCAGGACCTGGGATCACGAATTAATCTCGAGAGATCAAAACCAAGTTTCTCGGAAAACTTCACCAGATCTTGAAATTGATGATCCGGTATCTTCGGGGTGCGCGCTAGAATCCATAGATATTTTCGGTCAGGAGTTCCTACAATCGCCTGCTGATAATTTTCGTCCACATAGAGAATCCAATAGTTGCCCTGCTTGGGAATGGGGATGAATGGTGCAAACCATGTGGTAAAGTGAACGGCAAGTTTCGTATTCTCCGGGGCATTCAATATCTCAGCATAGCCATGGATGTCATGCTGTGTGCCGTCGGGACGAGTCGCTATATTGTGCACGGAAAGAGTGCCGTTAGGTAACAAGCCATACTCTGCTATCGCAGATTCGTCGGCTTTCTGGAATGGCATTGGGAGCCGCGCTATTTCATACCACCGTCCCGCATAGCGTGAAATATCCACGGTCGCGGCTGTGGGTGGTGGATTTTTCAAGGAGGAAGTGCAGCTTGTATCGATCAAGCTGATGCCTACTGCGAGCATCCCGATTGCTACCAAACGGATGAGATTTCGTGATATTATTGGGGGATGAGTCTTCATTCCTGGGGAATAACGATCATAAGTTCACCATGCAGTTCGTCAATAGCATCACCAATCAACTCTACTGCGGCCTGGCTTAAATACTGCTCCCTAAAATGCGCCATGGAGGGTGGTTGGATCGTGTCCGGCAAGGGCGTTTTCCAGTGCGAATCGGCATTGAAGGGTTGAAAGACACTGACAGTGCATCTGTCAGATTCGGAATTTCGAGCCTGATCATAGATCACGGAAAGTCGGGATTGATATTCAGAGACACCATCCACTACCAAAATCAGTTTGTTCTCTAAAACTCGAATGTGAGGGGTTGATTTCAGCCAGATTCTGCTTTCTGAGAGGTAGTTATCCATAATGATTGGCTGTGTTTGGGATGATCCTTTCGTTGAACTGAAAATTCAATGAACTCAGAGATTTTCCTGTTCTTCGCTGGTGGTAGTTGTTTTGCCATTCCGAGTGACTTCGCTTCGACGAATAATCTTCCGATGAACAAAGCCGGACTCGCCGAAAAAGCCCGCAATTCCAGCGATCAGGTAAGCCCAGAACCAGAAATTGGCCGTGCCAATATCTGTGTAAATGTAATAGGCCATCAGAAATCTAGGAAAAAAGACCCATGAGAAGAGGTTTAGAAAAAGAGGAAGTAGATTCGGGGGATAGGTTCCTGATCCAAGGCTTGCGACAAGCAGTGACAAACGGGGAAAAAACAGTCCCAGAACAAGCAACCACAGAGCGATAGGACCGGTGGCCAAGAGGTCGTTTAAATCCATGCTTCAGTATCGGATGGAACCCCTGACTCATGCTACGGGGTAATCACCCTATTGCCTCCTACCAAGCACCAAGTCGTAAACTGCACTTCCGGTTTTCAGAAGGCTGTATCACTTAGGATTTACCGAGGACTGTATGTTCGGATTTGTCGCTGCCTCGATGTAGACATCCATCTGTTGACCAGCCCTGATTCGATTTTCGCTGACTGGAAGACTATAGATCACCTGAAGAACACGGGTGTCCACGCGCTCCGCTGTCTCTCCGGTCAGCGAAACTTTCGGGATAACGTAGGGCTCGAATCGGACGAACGTCATGGGTGCGGAGACTTTCTTATTGGCCCTCAGGAAACCGATCGCAGGCTCATCCTGACTGACTCTCCATGCCTCGTTCTCATCCACATCCGTTCGGACATTGAGAGGCCTCACGTTTCCAAAGAATATCAGAGGCTGGACGAGAACCCCGGTGGGCGCAAATTCGCCAAGATGAATCTTGAGCTGCAGCACCTCTCCATCCATCGGTGCGCGTACCGTTAGGCGCTCCAGATCGGTTGCCGTCTGGTTTGCGAGTGCCTGTGCCTGATTGAACTGAGCAGTGTCGATATCGACGGCATAGTGTGCCAATTCTGCTTCTTCCTTGCTGACAACCAAGCCCTTGACGAGACCCTGGCTGATCGAGTTGGTGTAATTGGCCTCAGCCAGTTGTGCCTCAGCCACCTTCACTGCGGCCAACTGAGTTGCTAGGAGGGCACGGGTCGCCCTGTCATCGATGGTAAAGAGGGGATCTCCCTTTTTCACTTCGCTTCCGATCTGCACATAGATCTGAGAAACGATGCCAGCGATCTGGGTGCCAATGGCGATATTTTCGGTATTGGCCTCCACCAGTCCCGCTCCTGCCACAAAGGTTTGGTACGGTGAAGTTGGCGCATCCGACACCATCGGCGTTGGAACCACCTTACGAGCACTTTGCAGCGCAGCCACAATGCCAAGGCAGACGCCCAGAACAGCAAGGACCGGCAAGAGATATTTACGTATCATAGTTTTCTTTAAATGGTCTGTTCTGAAAGCACCTTGAGTTGGGAGGCGGAGTCAACCACCTCCGTTATACGCCCGTCTTCCATCGCGGCGATTCTATCCGCAAATTTATAGATGCGCGAATCATGGGTAACCACAACCAGCGCCCTGTCTTCGACACATCCCAACCGGCGCAGCAATTCCATGACCTTGAGGCCGGTCTCGCCGTCCAGCGCACTGGTTGGCTCGTCACAGACGATGAAACGAGGTCCGTGAACCAGTGCCCGGGCAATGGCAACCCGTTGCTGCTGGCCTCCCGATAGGTCGCTGGGAAATGAACGCATCATCCGTTCGTCAAATCCAACCTGGATCAGCATATCACGGGCCTTGCTGACCGCGGGTTTTGGTTTCATACCATTAATGATCAATGGAGTGGCCACATTCTCCGCCGTGGTGAGGGAGGGAATGAGATTAAATGCCTGGAAGACAAAGCCGATGTTCAGCCCCCGGAAAGAGGTTATCCCATCCTCGGTCATGAGCTTATAATCCTGGCCGAAGATCGTGCAGTCCCCGCCGTCACGTCGGAGGACGCCGGCGATGACCGAAATCAAGGTTGTTTTACCGCATCCCGAGGGACCGACGAGCATTAATAACTCTCCCGTGCGAACATCCAGATCCACACCACGCAGGGCGTGAACAGCTGCATTTCCCGCACCGAAAGTCTTGCTCACTCCCTCGCAGTGGACGGCAATTTTGCTGTTCTCGACTTTCTTCGGGAGAGTCTCACTCATGACCGGAAAACCACAGCGGGCTCAAGTTTCATCACCTTGCGGATGCTCAGGGCCGCCGAACTGAGGCAGATCACAAGGACGGCTACGGCACTGACCACGAGCAAGTGCCAGGGTAGGCGGAAGGCCAGTTGTGTATGTGCCCCCATGTACATTCCCCAGACCGTCGCGGCGCCGACACCAAGACCATAACCAATTCCACCGACAACCATGGCCTGGAGCAGAATCATGCGGAGCAGCATTCTATTGCTTGCTCCCATCGCCTTAAGTGTCCCGAAGTATCGCAGGTTATCCAGGGTGAAATTGTAAAAGGTCTGACCTGAAATGGCGATCCCCACCAGAAATCCCAACGCCACGGCCGTCAGAAAGTTAATCGGCATGCCCGTGTACTCGAGATAATAGAGAAAGGTCAGCACCTTGAACTCGTTGCGGGTATAAGCCCGCAATCCTGTTGCCCTTTCAATACGCTGGCACAAGCTATGGAGATCCTGGCCTGGTTTTGCCTTCACGCAAACAAAGGAGAGTAGCAGCCGCTGACCCGGTGAAAAGAGCGTAGCGGCGGAATAGGTCATGTAAATGACCGGGACATTCTGAAATGTCTGGGAAACTTTGCAGATGCCGACAACGACAGCCTCATTCTCATTGATCTCGATCTCAGCACCGACCTTGAGTGGGATACTTTTCCCACCAGGAAGAAGATGCGCTAATTTTCCCTCAGCCCCCGTCTGATCCACGATCACGGCACCACTTCGCCTGAGATAGGAGAGATCGCCGGAGACCATCATGGCAGGCCCTCCCATGAGGGTCTCGTCATCCAGCCCCACGACCGTGCAACTCTGGTAAGTTCCATCCTTTGTGCGGACAGCGAGTGATCCCTTGTAGAGTGGCACGGCCCATTGCACCCCTTCCACGCCGCGCACTTGCAGATAAGCATCGTCATCCAATGGCTTGATATCATCGATGTATTTTACCCTGGGATCGACGACCCAAATATCAGGAAGGCCGACATCCAGCAGAAAACTGAATGTCCTAGTCATGATACCCGCAAAGATTGCCGATTGTTGGGTGATGAGCAGCGAAGCAAACGTCAGACCAACGACGATGCCGATGAATTTTGCCCTGTCACCAAAGAGCATTTTCAAAGCGATGAAATTCATAAGATCAACCGGCTCAGAGCCATCTTATGCACAGCGCCATTTTTCCGCTTGTGAAATCTTCATCAGCTTCCCTCTCAAGGGAGAACACCCACTCCAGACCTACGGAGAAGTCTCCGTTGTCAGGATATCCACGAGCGATGCATTCGGTTTACCCGAGTTAACAGGGGCGTCTGTCAGGATGAGTGTGGTACCCGTTTCGATGATGCCACGCGTCAGGGCAATGAATTCTTGGTTAATACTGACATGCTGGATCAACTCCCTTATCTGCGGTGCACGCCCCACCATACTTGCTATCGACAACCAACTCCGCCGACCTCCTGCGTCCACATCAGCCAGTGCTGAATAGACATACAATCCCACGAGGCCCCGGAGTCCACCGAAAGGAGAACGACCTATTTGCACACCATTGCGGTAAACATAGACTTCCTCATCGGCACTACTGATAATGATAGACACTGGCCCCTTGGGTGCTTTGGAAGGGTGCCAGAACGTCCTTCCAGATGGAGAGACGGCCTCGGTTGTCGTGCTGAAAAGGAGGGCAGAAAACCCCTTTTGATGAGATCCCGCTCTATGATCCGTCACAACGACCGTAGTACCATTTTCCGTCACGGCATACAGTTCTCTGGCAAAATCGAGCGGGACACGAACGCAACTATGCGAGTCAGGGCTTCGCGTCAGTTCCCTCTCCTGTGACGCTCCGCTACTCCAAGTCACACCTTTTACGGACTGCTTCACATTTTTTCGAAGAAGAGTGAACACTCCGGTTAGGGGAGTATCACCAGGCTTGCCGGTACTGATCGTGGAGCTTCCGATACTCACTCCGTCGCGGTAGACGGAAAGGAGACGCGCTGGCAGGCTTACAATGATCACAACCGGCCCCACAACCGGGCCTTTAGGTGATGATTGCGGATGCCACCCACTCCCCCCTGATTCGAGACGAAGGGAGTCACGGTGTTTTTCAACACCTTGTGGAGAGTTAACAGCCTGGGATCTAGGAACGATAAGCAGACAAGCAAGAGTTGCAATCAGGGCAACGACACATCTCTGCACCTTCATTCCAGTCTGGGGATAAATCATCTTGAACGGAAAGCGATCATACATTCCCAAAATTCGGCATATAAAGGTCAGTTGCATCAGGAGAGAGTGGCGAGTGCCTTCTTGTTGAAGCCGATAATTTCCGCTGCACGCCCTTCCTCGATCAAACGAACCCACTTAGGATTGGTAATCAATTGGCGTCCTATAGCAATCAGGTCAAAATCACCCCGATCGAAACGTCGAAGAAGTTCATCCAACGAACTTGGAGTCGAGGATTCTCCTTTGAACGCCGCTAAAAAGTCCCCAGAGAGACCGATCGACCCAACAGTGATGGTTGGTTTACCGGTCAGCTTCTTCACCCATCCGGCAAGATTCAAATCAGAGCCTGCAAACTCGGCATCTTCAAAACGACGTTGAGAGCAATGAAAGATATCGACACCTGCTTCCGCCAAGGGCAGCAGCCATGCCTCAAGCTCAGAGGGAGTCATGGCAAGCTTTGCCTTATAATCCTGAAGTTTCCATTGAGAGATGCGAAGACTGATGACAAATTCCTGGCCCACAGCAGCGCGGACGGCCCGAATAACCTCCACGGCAAATCGGGATCGCTCAGGAAGAGTTTTTCCCCCGTATTGATCAGTGCGTTGGTTTGTCGGATGCCAAAAAAACTGATCGATCAGATATCCATGGGCTCCATGAATTTCGACCGCATCGAAACCAAGGTTTTTTGCATCTGCTGCTGCTTGTCCGAACGCCTTGACGGTTTCCTTAATGTCCAGTTCCGTCATCGTCACTCCGCCTGCTTTACCAGGAGCAATCAGACCCGATGGCCCCTCAAATTGCGTCGAGGGAAGCCACCCCGAAGCATCAGGGGCAACTACTCCCATGTGCCAGAGTTGCGGAGCAATCATTCCACCATCTTTGTGAACGCAATCGACGATGTTCTTCCATCCAGCAAGGGCTTTCTCTCCATAAAAATGGGGAATATTGGGGTCGCTGGAGGAAGCTGTGCGATTGACTACGGTCCCTTCGGTAATAATCAAACCCACCTCCCCTTCGGCACGCCGCCCATAATAGTCTGCAACTGCCTGGGTTGGAATACCACCGGGAGAAAAGGACCGCGTCATGGGAGCCATCACGATACGATTTTTCAGTACCAACGACTTCAACTGAAAAGACTGAAAAAGATGCTGAGTATTCATAAGATTTATCCGGGCGTATCACGTTGGGCCGTGACCACCGCATCTATGAGCTTGCGGCCTCTCGTGCATTAGAGGAATTCTCCAGACACAAGAGTGCTTTTAATTCGAGTTCATTGGGAAGCTCCCTGCTATCCGGCTCCTCCCCTCCAAGTAAGACAACACCCCCGCACCCAACACCTGGGATGAGATGAAGGGGAAGACTCGACCTGATGGATTCATTGATCATGTCTATCATTTTGACATTGCCGCCATGAATTGAAATGGGGTGAAGACCCTCCCCTTCCTACGATGCTTAATTGACCTATTGATCTTCCATCAACATGCCCAAGTAGAGAGCTGCGAATATTTTGTAATCCACCATGCATCCTTCCCGGCGTTTGTAATCGAGCCAGGCAGTCAATTCATTAAGCGGAACCAGATGCACCGTGATATTTTCTGATCCATCACCCCCTCCCTCCGAAATTTTCTTCGGCCCTCGGGCCAGAAAGAACGAAATCACCTCGGTGGAGAGACCTGCCGAGGAGGGGCCATCGGTAATGTATTCCATGCTCTCTGCACCATAACCGGTCTCTTCAAGCAGTTCGCGTTTCGCAGCTTCGGCCAAGGTTTCAAGTTCCTGATTCGGAACATCACCCACAAGTCCCGCTGGGATCTCAATCACGCTCCGATTCATGGGAGGACGGAACTGTTCAACCAGGATAATCTCACGATTCTCAGTGATGGCGAGGATCCCTACCGTACCGCTGACATGACACCGGGAGACAAACTCCCAGGAACCTTTCTTTTGAAACACGAGAAATTTCCCCTGATACAAAATTTCAGCATTGGAACTATCAGAAGCTGCCGGAATCAAAGGCTGCTCATTGTGCAAAGGTTGGGGACTCATTCACCCTTCAGAATGCACATCCCAGCTGCCTCGGCAAGGGACTCCTGTTCAATCCGCTTAATAAAAATGGGTAGAACTGCAACGTCCTTGTCGCGTGAAACACCGTACCTTTGGACGACGCAACTGCCGTGCTGCTTTTCAATGCTATGAAGGCACTCCTTCAAACATACACATGCCCCCTCAACCTGATTTTCAAATTCTCAGCCTGTGCTCCTTCTGAGCAACTTATGGATAAATCTTGGCTTCGCTCGCTCTGAAAAACAAAAGACCCCGGAAGCTTTCTCCGGGGTCTTTGTCAGATTTTCTAAAAGATTTTAGAAGGAAAAACGAACACCTGCGCGACTGAGCGTTTCGTTGAGGGCGTGGCTACCATAGAGGTAACGGGAATCAACGAATAGGCCGATGTTACGAGTGAAGCGGTATTCAAGACCGACCCCGGCATCACCATTCCCTGCAGTGGCATGATTGCCCCAGGTTGCTCCACCACCTGCGAAACCATAAGGTGCGAGGTGCCAGCTTTCAATAGGCAGACGGGCAATCAGGTTTCCACTGAAGTTGTCGTAGGCGTGACCGTTGCCATTCAGGCTACCCAGCGTGTCGTCCACTCCGATTCCAAAGTAACGGGTGAAGAAGTAGCTCACACCAAGACCACCGCCGATACCGTTATATTTCTGGTGATTGAATCTTCCTGCCGCTCCAGCGGCATAAGCGTCAACCTGCCATTCATTGGCATTAAAGAGATAACCTTCTGCGGGCGAAACGATGACTTTTTTGGAGTCCTGGACTGCGGAACCCGCAAACGAGGTAGCCGCCGTAGCCAGAACGAGGGCAAGGAGTGTAAGTGTTTTATTCATAATATTTGGTTTTTTGGTAAACTAATGATTAGACGATTTGTCTAATGGGAGAAGCTGTAAACGGGATTAAAGTTTTTTGAAATAAGGTGAACACCCCATGCTATGGTTTTTATCATCAGGAGCTTCACAATTTTAAAACAGAAATCCGGACACCACCACTCACTCTGTGGGAAGCATGAACATTCATTGATGCTTATAGATCGAGTGAAACTGTTGCTCATCCCTAACTGTAAAGCACTTCCCATCCCAGGAGAGATACTCTCCTAAAGCAAGTTTCTGCGCGGGGCAGCGACTTGTCCTTCCGAAATGAATACTCCCTGCAACTACGGCGGAGGAATCGGGCCTGGCATGTATCCCAGTCGGTTGGGTAATTGCGGAGAGGTTGCGCCCCGTAAATCTAATAGCCCGGCATTCCCTGGCTGCCTTTTTATCAGCCGTCCCTGCAATACGATGATAATAATTCCATTCATCGACATTGATGGATTTAGTCAGACGCTCTGTGATCTTTTTCAGAATCCTTCGATCCTGACCTACTACTTCTACCCTCGGGCGATCTAGCACTGCTGTCTTGCGTGTTTGAAAAATATCTCGGCTCATGGCTTAAGAATTGGATCTAGAAATTATGCGCCAATTTTTTTGCTGATCCATTGCCTCTCGTGGGCAACCTCACTTTTTAATTTGCTATAGGAATCTTTTGTGTCCGTTTTCACACCTTCCCAAGTTGATTCCGTGGCTTTCGGAACCGCATCAATCTGATTACCCAACTCTTTCGATTTCACCCGGAGCGCATCCAGTTTGGATTTAGCTTCGGCCTTCGTTGATGCAGAAGCAGTATTGATCCTTGCATCCAATGTATCGATATTCTCATTCACTTTTGCTAGGTCACATTTCATCGCCTTCGTGAATTTATCTTTTTCGGAAAAAGTATAGTCCTTGGCATCTTTCGCATCTCCCTGAATTTGCAAACTGGTTTTATCAAAATCCTGTGCCAATCTTCCCTGATTCGTGCTTTGCCCCAGAAGACCTCCTGCTGCAAAAAGGGATGTCGTAAGAAGTGTGCGTGTCGCAGTTGTGATTTTCATAAGTTTGTTCGTTTGATGGTTGGCATTCTCTCCGTTACCAAGATGCCTTTGAGTCCTGTTTGGCACTATGGGGTATAATCCTACTTGCTCTTTGGAAATTGATGCGGCCTGACGAGCAGGTTTTTAGGAGCCCTCAAGAAGCCTGCAGCAACTCCCGGAACAGCGTTATTAGTCAGCAGAGGCGTTCTTAACTCCTTGTGATTGCTTCTAACGAATTGTCTCTCCCATTCACAAAAGGCTTTGCTCGCTAGATTTGCCACCTCGTGGCTTGCTGATCGAACCCAGGCTCTCGTCCCATCACTTAAAAAATCTTACTCCGTTAGAGCGTTGGCGGAAGGGGTGGGATTCGAACCCACGGTGGGAATAACCCCACGCTCGATTTCGAGTCGAGTGCCTTCGACCGGGCTCAGCCACCCTTCCTAAAAAACTGGCCCGTCATCCTAATGAATAGAACTCCAAGGTCAAGATACCATCGTTTGATTTTAAACGATGGTCAAAAAATACTTCTCAGTTGCGCGACCAGTCGAGCGCACCTTTCTTGATGGCGTAAATATAGCCGACAAGCAGAACCACGGTGAAACTCGTCAGTGTCCAGAGAATCTGCACCCCGAAGATCGCAGTGAACTCACGGTAAACCACAGCCCAAGGATAGAGAAAAACGATTTCAATATCAAAGAGGATGAAAAGCATCGCCACGAGGTAAAATTTAACGCTGAAACGCGGTTGCGCACCCGGTTCAGGCAACATGCCGCACTCGTAGGCCACATCCTTGACACCGTAGCGTCTTCCGATACGTCCCAAGAGCAGACTTCCAATCCAAGTGGTCAGGGCAAAACCTACCGCCACAATCACATGGATGAACAGTGATTCGTATTCGCCAGTGGGTGGCTGGATCGTCATCGCGTGCAAAGAATAAATTCTACCCTGTAAAATCAGGCAGCTTCCGCGGCAGCCTTACTGGGAATAGGCTCGGCAGGTACAAGAGCATTAGCAAGCGCCGCTAATCCCTTGTATTTTTTACCAGTCTTCTTGACCATATTACGGGAAACAAGATGTTGGAGTTTTTCGTAGGCTCGAAGTCGAAGCATTTCTTCCCCGCCACTCGCTGCATTTCTCTTCTTGAGACGCTCATGAATGATGTCGAAGAGTTGCTTAAACTCAAAGGAGGCTCCTTTTTTTGAAAGAACTGCTACCAGTTCTTCGGTTACCAGATCTGGAAGTCTGCGGGAGAAAGCACTTTTGCGTTGCATATCAGTTAAGTGGTAAATGTAGCACTGAACATCCCTAGTGTCATTAAAAAAATCATCCCGAGCACTTACAGCGGATATTTTATCTAACATTTTTTATGCAATGTTACTTATTTAATTAAAATTGCGTAACATTTTCAGCAAATGGGTTATTCCGCGGATTGACTTCAAGAGTGTAACTCTTAAGGTAAAACGCCATGCGTATCCACCCCTTTGGAAAGGAGAGTCTGCAGTGAAGACAATACTCTTTGTCTGTACCGGCAATACCTGCCGTAGCCCCATGGCCGAGGCGCTCATGAGGCACTTTCTCAGGGAGCGTATGAGGTTGGATGACATCACCGTACTTTCGGCGGGAGTCAGTGCGCAGCGTGGGGAGAGAGCCACCGGGCAGGCGGTGAGCACAATGGCCGAGGAGAGAATCAACCTGAACTCCTTCCGCAGTCAACCGGTCACCGAAGGACTCCTGTCCAATTGTACGCATGTCATCACCATGACCAGGGATCACAAGCGATTGCTAAATCTCTTTTTTCCCGAGCATGAATCCAAGATTCGCGTGCTTGGTGAGTTTACCCGATCGGGTGGAGATGTGACGGATCCGATCGGTCAAGGAATCTCTTCCTACAAACACTGCCGCGACATCATAAAAAGCGCGCTGGCACAAATCCTCACTTTTGTGGATCAATCTTACCCTCTTAACTATTCCATGCCCAAGACACAACGCACTACACTTCCGCTCGCCGAGACAGACCCTCAAATAGCCGAGGCCATTGCCGCCGAGCATCATCGCCAACTTGAACACATCGAACTTATCGCTTCCGAAAACTTCACGAGTCAGGCCGTGATGGAAGCGCAGGGATCCTGCCTCACCAACAAATACGCCGAGGGTTATCCCGGACGACGTTGGTATGGCGGTTGCGAGCACGTTGATGTCGTCGAGAGACTCGCCATTGAGCGCGCCAAACAACTCTTCGGTGCCGAGCATGCCAATGTCCAGCCCCACAGTGGCAGTCAGGCAAACATGGCCGTCTACTTCAGCGTGCTTCAACCCGGCGATAGAATCCTCACCATGGATCTTGCCCATGGAGGACACCTGACCCACGGACACAAGGCCAATTTTTCCGGAAAACTCTACGAGGTTGTCCACTATGGCGTCTCACAAGCCGACGGTCGCATTGATTACGAAGCCCTTGCCGTTCAGGCGGAGGCCGTGAAGCCAAAAATGATCACCGCTGGCGCCTCTGCATATCCGCGTACTATCGACTTTGCCCGTCTGCGCTCGATTGCTGACTCTGTCGGAGCCTATCTGTTCATCGACATGGCCCACATTGCCGGACTTGTCGCCGGCGGTGCCCATCCAAGCCCCATCCCGTATGCGGACTTCGTTACCACAACGACCCACAAGAGTCTCCGTGGTCCCCGATCCGGCCTCATTCTCTGCAAGGAACAGTACGCCAAGAAAATTGATGCTCAGGTATTCCCTGGCGTTCAGGGAGGCCCTCTCATGCATGTGATCGCAGCCAAGGCGGTCTGTCTCCACGAGGCACTTCAGCCGGAGTTCAAGCAGTACGCCCGGCAGATTGTCCTCAACGCCAAGGCTCTCGCCGCACGCCTCTCCATGCTTGGTTACACCATCAGTTCCGGAGGCACAGACAACCATGTCCTCCTTGTCGACCTCCGACCCAATGGCATTAATGGTCTGGAGGCGCAGGAAGCCCTCGACAAGGCAGCCATCACCGTTAACAAGAACGCCATTCCCTTCGACACCGAACCGATCACCAAGACAGGTGGCATCCGTCTCGGTACCCCGGCCATGACGACACGCGGACTCAAGGAAGAGGAAATGATGCAGGTCGCCGACTTCATTCATGCAGGACTTCAGGCGCGGCACGACGAGGCGGCCCTTGCGGAGCTGCGTCGCAAAGTCACCGCCTTTACAGCACAGTTCCCGCTTCCTTAAGGGCCTTAAGGGAACGCTGCATAAGGAAACACTGATTAAAATCCCATGACGGCCACTGAAGAGTAGTATCCTCCCTCTCTTTGCTCTCTTGCAGTGACCCGAATCTTTCATCCTTGATCCATTTTCATGAATCCGGCAACTCCACTCACCCAGAACCCGCTCCGCGAGGGCATCTCCAATCGGCTTGAACCCGAGCCCTGCACGCTCGTCATCTTCGGAGCAACCGGAGATCTGACGCATCGTAAGCTCATCCCGGCGCTTTATAATCTGGCCGCCGAAGGAGCGCTTCCTCCAGCAATCAACATCATCGGCTTTGCCCGACGTGAAAAAACCACCGAGGAGTTCCGCAAGGAACTGGAGAACTCGGCACGCAAATTCTCACGCACACCGCTCAGTGACGATCTCTGGAAGAGCTTTGCCTCCTCCATCATCTATCACCAGAGCTCTTTTGATGATTTGGATGGATACAAGAATCTCGCCCATGTGATCAAAGAAGCCGATCAACAGCACGGCACGCGGGGCAATTGCCTCTTTTACCTCGCCGTCGCTCCCGATCAGTTTCCGGTCATTCTCAGCAACCTCCGTGAGAGTGGACTCAGTAAGGCAGTTGAGGGAAGTTGGTCGCGTGTCATTGTCGAAAAACCTTTCGGCACCGACCTCAAGAGTGCCCAAGAACTCAACTCTCTCGTCAACGAAGTTTTCCCCGAGCGCGACACCTACCGCATCGATCATTATCTGGGGAAGGAGACTGCGCAGAACATCATGGTCATGCGCTTCGCCAACTCGATTTTCGAGTCGCTCTGGAATTCCAACCACATCGACCATGTGCAGATCACTGCGGTGGAACCGCTCGGGGTCGAGGGCCGCGCCGGATACTATGACAAATCGGGCGCCATGCGCGACATGGTCCAGAATCACCTACTGCAGTTGCTGACCCTTACGGCCATGGAGCCACCCACCAGCCTCGGTGCCGATGCCATCCGTGATGAGAAGGTCAAGGTCCTCCGTTCTCTCCGTCCGCTCAAGGGAGACGATGTCTTCAAGCATGTCGTCCGCGCCCAGTACAAGGAGGGTCTCATCAACGGCCAACCGGTGCCGGGCTATCGTGATGCCGATGGCGTGCCCAAGGACTCCACCACGGAGACCTATGTGGCCCTTCAAGTGAACATCGACAACTGGCGCTGGGCAGGCGTTCCCTTCTTTATCAGAACGGCCAAACGAGTGCCCAAGGGAGGCAGTGAAATCGCCATTACCTTCAAGGCGGTTCCCCGCGTTCTCTTCAACCAGAATGAGGAGAGTCTGGAGCAGAATGTTCTCGTCATCAGGATCCAACCGGATGAGGGCATCTCCCTGCGCATGAGTGCCAAGCGTCCCGGCTCCAGCCTGCGCATCGAGCAGGTGAAGATGGACTTTCATTATGGCACATCCTTTGGAAAAGCCACTCCGGAAGCCTACGAGCGACTTCTGCTGGATGCCATGTCTGGGGATGCCACCCTCTTCGCGCGTCGCGACGAGGTTGAGGAAGCCTGGGCCTTTGTGGATGGTATTGAGGACGCCTGGAAGACCCGTTCCGATGACCTTACCTTCCATTCCGCCGGTTCGTGGGGTCCTGCGGAAGCTACGGCTCTCGCGGCACGCCACGGTGTCATTTGGAGAAGAATATGAGCTTCATCCCAGGCATCCCCGTGCCGATCGGCGGGATTGAAAAAGCTCTCGGAAGACTTTGGGAAGATAGCGGAGAAAGCAAAACCCGCGCCTCCCTCATCAACCTTGCCATCTACAGCGAGAAGGAGGGTTCGCTTGAAGAGAATGCTGGCGTGATCCAGGAACTCGCGGGGGAACACGCCATGAGATCGCTGCTTATCCAGGCGGACCCAAAAGCTCCCGGTAGCAGTGCGGAGGCATGGATCAGCATGAACTGCTACCTGCGCGGAGCAAAGGGTGGTGAAGTCTGCAGTGAACAACTTTCCTTCCAACTCTGCGGCGAAGCGGCACGATCTCTCCAGAGTGTCGTCTTTTCCCATCTCGACTCTGACCTTCCCCTGATCCTCTGGTGGCAGGCGAACTTTAGGCCGCCTATTGATGGAAGGCTCTGGCGCTGGGTGGACCGCCTGCTCTTTGACAGCCAGCCGTGGAGTGCGTTGAAGGAACAGTTCGAACTCGTGGAAAAAATCGCCTCCGTTACCGAGGCCCGCACCATTCTCTGTGATCTGAACTGGACCCGTTCACTCGCGTTACGTCAGGCGGTCGCCGGTATCTTCGATGCCTCGTGCGCGTTGCCGGAGTTGCAATCCCTAAAATCCATCGAGCTCGATCATGCTCCCAGATTCCGCACCACGGCGTTGCTCTTCATCGGATGGTTGGCGGAGAGGCTCGAATGGCAACTCACCATGAATGGTAAGCATCCTCACTTCCAGGATGCCCAAGGCGACTCCATCACGGTCACGCTGAGGGAGACAGCAGGAGTCAGCATCAGTCGGTTGCAACTGAAATCCTCCACCGCACAATTTGAGGTTGTGAGAGAGGCCGACACCAACCGCTTCGTGATCTCAAGCGCCGGAGAACATTTCTCCAGTGCAACCCGATCGCTCCGTGCACCAAAAGAAGAAATCAGCGAACTCCTGCTCTCTGAGCTTTCCCGGAGCAGCCAGCACGCCCTCTACCGCCGCGCTGCAAATCTGATCAAACCACTTTGGGAGTAAAAGTCAGTTTTTCGGAACGGGTTAATGTTCTGAAGTGAGAGATGCGATGCGAATACTCTAAAACCGCAAGTATTCGTATCAGTAATTCGTTAGACGTTCTGTTCATCTACTATTT
>Ga0302197_10001449_pt1 | contig 23137 bp, 20 predicted proteins | sample II_Bog_N2_1_FD_193526 | JGI IMG/M metagenome (GOLD analysis project Ga0302197, IMG submission 193526) | Peat permafrost microbial communities from Stordalen Mire near Abisko, Sweden - II_Bog_N2_1 | ecosystem: Environmental > Terrestrial > Soil > Wetlands > Peat | place: Sweden: Abisko...
TTAATGATGAATAATAGGCATTATAATTGCGAATAATATCATGATATAATTTTATTCTTTTTTGTTTACTTGCGGATGAATCGACGAGATTTTTTTAGACACCTCATGCGAGTCAATCTTTTTTATATTTTTAACTTTTACCTTTTTTACTTTATTCTCTCATATTATGGATTCATAAAATAGCCATCAGTAACTGCCAGAATAGTTAGAGCATACGCGCGCATAAATTACAGTATTGATAACTGCTATTTAGTCATAGTACAGTCCCCCTTCAGTTAAATTCTTGAATGGATGAGTAGAGTAAGATTATCATCCGAGTAAATACTCCTTACAAATAAAGAATTATTTACCAATATTTGTAGCTGGTCAATCCTCAACTACAAATCTTGCATTTTTCTGTAAAAGCAACCTATCCTATAGGCAACCAAAATGGTTTCATCCATGATCAAGGGAGAAGCAGTCTTGAATACATACTTCATAAAACTATTGAGGGTGGGCTTTGCTTACAGATAATCGATAAAATCTTGAACATCCGTTGGGGGAATTAAGGATTGAAGGTCTTATAGATAATCTTGCAAGCAAAAGGAGCAGTGAGAATAGAATCGATTTCCTTTTACTTATAATTATTTTTCTGGTTTTAATTGATCAAAATAATTTTTAATGGAATAGAAAAAGCAGTATTTATGCTCATTTAATAATTTGGCTTCCAGACTAGTGACGAAATCAGCTTAGTCACGTGGAATCCTCTCCATTTGATTGAAATAGAATTCCCCTGATGAGCGAGTTGGTTTTTGTATAAAACTATTGTTGACAGCGTCATTTTTAATAATAAGGCCGGGTTTTGAAGGTTCGATCCTATTGGAGGAAGGAATAAGAGAGTAATTATCAATATTGCTGGAATTCTAATCTATTTTTGCTAATTCCATGTGTTTTTCTGCAGAATTAAATATAATTATAATGTGAGCATCGACTGTTTTTGAGTCCGCATTCACATTTTTAATCAAATAATTACACATCATTGTCCTCCCTCAATTAGGTTTTTGGACCTTTGATTAAATCCGCAATTAATATTAATCTGATGTCCATAACTAAAATTTTACAACCAATCAATCTTAAAAATTAGATTCGCAAATATCAGCAATTGAGTCAAATGAAAGGATGATTCACAATTGTATTGGAAAATCAATTCAAATAACGATATTTTCAGGCATAACGCTTCGCAAACGAAATTAGATAGATATATAATCTTATTTGAGGTTCTGAAAGTAAACAATTATTATTTTATTTTTACAACAGCATAGCCATAAAGACGATGTAGTCAGCTCTTCTCAAGACCTTCTACAATTAACTTACCCTTTTACTCAATATGGGAAGAATATTTTAAATTTTTGAAAATTAAAACTGTTTTTTTAGTATTTTGATTAAACTGATTCAAAAATGAGAATTAAATATCAAAGCAATAATTTTTGCTAATTTTGACTCTGAATGATTGGCCAATAACCTTAAGGCAGTCTAAATTAACCTTTTGTGAAAAGGAGAGGCGACACGTAAAAATAATTAATTTTGTATTAATCTACAAAAAATGACAAATTCCATGTAATTGGTTGGATGCACTTCAAAAGAAACAATGTCTGCATACTATGATTTCATAACAACATAAGTGGGTTTACTATTGAACTTTATTATTTATATTTGTAAATTTTCAAAAAGAAAACCTATCATCTGTCTTCTTCAAAATATTTACAAGAAAATCAACAGTTTTTTCCAATAATAAAAGCACTAATTTAGAGTAAATCTTGAAGAGTAAGTTCCACATCATTTTGTTATGAATATTGACAGTCAAGGATGATTCTGTTTGCAGTTTCAGCACCAGGGAGCCTTGATGTAAAAAACAGATAGGTTTACCCTCATGTTCATCCCAACGATAAAGCCAAATGTTCTTTATTTATCCGGAATGATGATATGCTATTTTGGATATCACCAATAAAGTAAAAAAGAATGTTCATGTCCTTTCAAAAACCCAGCTTAGAATTTATTTAATACTCTTATCTTATTATTAAAATGGCAGTAAGTAGCATAATTAATTCTAAATGCTTGATTTCCACACTCTCCAAATTTGCGTTTTATCGCCTTCTAAATAAGCTCCGCATGAGTGTTTCTGACTTTGGAGGTGATAATATAAATCAAATAGCTGTTATTGTGGTGTTGTATGCATAAAAATATGTAAATTAAAGAGTCGTTTTCGCCCTGTCATAATAGCTGCGTATTCGCCACTCCGCAGCAGCTCGAAAAGATGGCGGAGACCAACGATCTCCTACCCTACTATCAAAAATTACGCTGCGACTTTCCTATCGACTATGATGAGCTTATCCTCACCGCCAAAAATCTTAAAACCCTCTCTGATGAAGACAAAAGAACCATTATTTCCTCCCTCAGGAAAGTAGATGACTCCTCCTTCTCAGGCTCAGACTCCTCCAGTGAGAACAAGAATTTGATGGATCAGATGATGGAAAAAATTTCGCAGATCGATTACCCGCTGGGAGGACAGGACCGTGCAGTACTTAAAAAGCGGTGGTGGACCCCAGAGTAAGATTAGAAGTTGAGACAACTTGTCGATGAATACGGAGCCCGCAATTGGAAAAGGATAGCGGGTTTTTTTGATGAGAGAACTGATGTGCAGTGTTTACATCGCTGGCAAAAAGTGTTGAATCCTAAACTCATCAAGGGACCATGGGTATCAATTATTTTAGCTAGACGGCAGAAGAAGACGAACTTGTTATGAGATTAGTGCTAGAGCATGGGCCAAAAAACTGGAGCTTTATTGCCAAGAACCTTCCCGGCAGGATTGGAAAGCAATGTCGTGAACGTTGGCATAACCATTTGAACCCAGACATCCGAAGAGAGCGTTGGACCGACTAGGAAGATCATGCTATTATATAAGCTCACAAAAAGTATCTGTTGATTCATGTAGAGTGGGTAATAAATGGGCACTTATCGCCAAGTGGTTGCCTGGCAGAACGGACAACGCCATTAAGAATCATTGGAATTCCACAATTAAAAGAAAATTGAGAATGAAGAGTAGTAATTAGTAGGATAATTTTGATGGGGCTGGAGTTACCTGCCGTCTAAGCTTCAGTCCTATTGAAAAGCAGAAGTCAGAAGATTGGAAAATCCCTTCTAACGGGTTTGACTACTCTCGCCGATTGTTTGATTCTGGCAAAAAGACAGTGTAGATGTCTAAAAACATAATTCTGGTGATGCCGTTTCTGTAAGAGAAAGATTTGACCCAATCGTCAGTATAAATTCTACAGTCGATGAGGGCGCTGCTTAGCCAATGATTTTCAATTTGTGAGAATGCCCTCGGCGGTTTCTTAATAATTCGAACAAAAGCATTTCGCTATTATAGACACGTTATTTACTGTTCGAATGTTATGGTGATTTAAATATTATTTAAATTTTGAGAAACGATGGACCCACCAAAGAAGGATGTTTCCACAGCCATTCTCGATCAGAAGAAGGCTCCCAACAAACTCCTAGTACCTATTCACTCATCCAGGTTGAAGAGGCCACAAACGATGAGAATTCATCGATCCAGCTGAGCCAGGCCAAGATGTCGGAACTTAAAATTTTCAAGGGTGATGCCATTTTCATCAAGGGAAAGAAGAGAAAATAGACCCTCGTTGTGGCTCTTGTCGATAACAAACTCGATTAGAGCAAAATACGTATGAACAAAACTGTCAGAAAAAATTTAAGAGTCCGCCTGGGAGACATAGTGCAGATCAGAACGGCAGGTGATGTTCCCAATTTGACTAAAATTCATGTACTCCCCCTCTCCGACACGATTGAAGGCATTTCAGGTGATCTCACCAAAACCTATCTCATCCCCTATTTTAAAGATGCCTATCGTCCCGTAAAGAAGGGAGACCTTTTCGTAGTCAGGAACAACTTCAAGCCAGTCGAATTCAAAATTGTAGCAACCGAACCCAAATAATTTGGCATTGTTGCACCTAACACTATGCTCTATACAGAAGGATAGCCTATTAACAGATAGGAAGAGGAGAAACTTGATGATGTCGGCTATGATGATATTGGAGGGTGCAGAAAGCAGATGGCCTTAATCAGAGAAATGATTGAACTACCTCTCAGACATCCCCAGTTGTTCAAAACTTTGGGAGTGAAACCACCCAGAGGTGTATTGCTTTATGGTCCCCCTGGATCAGGAAAGACACTTATCGCGAGAGCAGTTGCCAATGAGACTGGTGCATTTTTCTTCCTCATCAACGGACCATAAATTATGTCAAAAATGGCGGGTGAAGCTGAAGGAAATCTTAGAAAAGCATTCTAATAAGCTGAGAAAAACAGTCCAGCTATTATCTTCATTGATTAAATCGATTCAATTGCGCCCAATAGAGAAAAAGTTAGTGGAGAAGTCGAACGCAGAGTTGTTTCTCAGCTTTTAACACTTATGGACGGTCTAAAAGGAAGAGGACATGTAATTGTTATTGCTGCAACAAACAGACCTAATGCACTAGATCCCGCACTGAGAAGATTTGGTAGATTCGACAGATAAATCGATATTGGAGTGCCTGATGAGATAGGTCGACTATAAATTTTGAGAATTCATACAAAAAATATGAAATTATGCGAAGACGTGGATCTCTAAGCTGTGGCGAAGGACACTCACGGTTTTGTAGGATCAGACGTCGCTGCACTTTGCACTGAATCTGCTTTGCAATGCATAAGATAAAAAATGGACATCATTGATATCTAAGCCTAAAAGATTGATACTGCTATTCTTGAGGCAATGTCTGTCACCCAAGAACACTTTAAGTTTGCTATGGGATCAGTAAATCCCGCTTCTTTGAGAGAAACTCACGTAGAGGTTCCTAATATCAAATGGGAGGACATTGGAGGATTGGAATAAACCAAAAAGCAGCTTCAATAGATGATTCTTTTCCCAATTGAGCATCCTGAAAAATTCCATAAGTTTGGTATGCAACCTTCAAAGGGTGTGCTTTTCTACGGTCCTCCTGGTTGCGGAAAGACCCTGTTAGCTAAGGCAGTCGCCAATGAATGCAGTGCTAACTTTATTTCAATTAAAGGTCCCGAGTTATTGACGATGTGGTTTGGTTAGAGTGAAGCTAATGTGAGAGACGTGTTTGATAAGGCACGAGCCGCAGCTCCCTGTGTATTATTCTTTGATGAGTTGGATTCTATTGCAGTAGCAAGAGGAGGAGGACATGGTGGTGATGCTGGAGGTGCTGGAGATAGAGTTATCAACCAGTTACTGACTTAAATGGACGGTGTGGGCGCCAAAAAGAACATCTTTATTGTCGGAGCCACCAACAGGCCAGAAATTATGGACTAGGCCCTACTTCGACCCGTATTTCTTTTATAATGCAGGGAAGACTCGATCAGCTGATCTACATTCCTCTACCCGATCAACCTTCTCGATTGGGAATCCTCAAGGCAAATCTCAGAAAAACACCCTTAGCCAAAGACGTAGACCTCAATTTTATTGGCAACATCACTGATGGCTTTTCAGGAGCTGATCTTACTGAAATATGCCAGAAAGCTGCCAAATCCGCAGTTCGAGATGTATTGATTATGCTATATAGGCTATTGAAGCATAGGCAAGGATGAAAACTCTGATTGAGAAAGGAGGCAAGGCTCAAAACTTTGACCCTGTTCCAGAAATAACCAGAAAACACTTCTAAGAGGCATTAAAAAGTGCCCGCAGATCAGTGACGGCATCTGACCTATAAAAGTTCGAGCAATTCCGTCGTAAATTCGATCCAAGCTTCGCAACAAAATCCTCGAGTGGTGGTTCGTCAATAAAATGGCCAACGGCAGCCACTCAAGCCAAGAAGAAAGAGGATGAAGACGACCTCTACAGTTGATAGTCCCCTGAATAATCTCCATGCTTAACAATATTTATTGCAACAACAGAAAATATATAATTAAATCAAGAAGGATGTTGGTAACGCAGGGAATCAGCAAATTAAGAAGGGTCTACTATACATTCGTGAATCGCATGGTACTCTATCGCAAGAGTCGATGGACTGCTACTCTCGTCTGCATCTTCTTCTATATTCAAACTGCGGCTCAGGTTTCATTTGATATCGCCACTTATCTTATCGGGTTTTATTTGCTTCAGCTACTTGTGAGTTATCTGACACCTAGGGGAGTGACTGATGAGATTAACGATCAAGATGAAACTGAGGGCATCTATTCGATGGCTGATAGTATTGATGAAATGCAAACCCCCCATCAGGGAACTTGGAGCGTTGATGGATCTGAAACATAGCACTCAGAAGATAAACCTTTATTGCGCTCACTTAGTTAAATCTAGATATGGGAGAGAGCCACTTTTGCCTTTCTATTAGGGTTAGCCTGTACGTATTTTAAAATGTTTTAAATTGACGTCTTCTGGCCCTTACTGCTAGTCTACTTCGTGCTGTTGATATGTTACACAATCCAAAAGATTCTGAAGACAATGGATAAGCACTGCTACGGTCTATCTGATTTTCAGAAGCAACCTCAGTGAGTGATTGAGATATTTCTGCTTTATTATCCGCCAATAAAATTCACTTTAAATTTCGAAACTGTCTCCATTATAACGATTCCTTAATACTGGTTGGCCCAAATAATAAAGAATAAGTATTTTTATTGAATTGAGCTATTGATAGTTTAATGGTGATTTTTTGTTTTCTATTTTGTTATAATTTTTATTAAGATTGGTAGATGAACGCGACCAGACAGTCTCAATACGGTCGAGGCAAAGGTAGCTATCGGTAGAACCTGGATAAATCTCGTACTCCCGAGAAGACAGTGGGTCGGGCAAGTTTCAAATCGAAGAAAAACATCAATTTCGATCCGAAGGAATTCATGGTTGCTGAATGCTCAGTCAGAGATATTGAAATTTTTAAACAAGTTTTCGATTTTCTGGATGATGATTACGATGGCATGCTTACTCCCATGGATTTACGTAAAGCTATCAGATAATATGGAGGATATAAGCCAGGAAGACCATTCGTCTACGTTGCCATGTCAGTCTTCGATACTGACGATGGAGGTGAGATTACCTTCAAGGAGTTTGTGAAACTGATGACTCAAAGACCTTATGAGACAGATGCTGAAGAGGATATTGAAAGAGTTTTTCAAAATTTTGATTAAAATAACAAGGGGTACATATCGGAGGAAGATCTAATGGCTGCAGCTGAGGAATTGAACGAATAAGTAACTCTATCTGAGATCAAAGAAATGATAGCTCAATGCGATCCTGAAGGAGAGGGGGTCATCACCCTTCCCCATTTCCTGACCTTCAACAAGAGGAAAAGCTTTGATTGAGTTACCACCCAATAGCTTTATCTTTTATTCTTGCTTTAATTAATCGAGGAGACCATTTGTTATTATTATAATACTCATTTCACATTCAACAATGGCAGTGGAAAAGAACAAGAAAGTTGTGAGAAAGCATAAGGTGCTGACAAAAAGAGATAAGGTTCATCGAAGAGTGCTTAGGGTGCATAAAGCAGTGGAGAAGAAGCGAAAGGACAGGGCCCAGAAGAAGAAAAAAGCTTCATCAATTCGTCGCAAGATAAATGCTGCCACTTAAAATTAAGTCATCGAGATGGCAGATCCACAATAACAGAAGGGATATGCTTCAGAGACAGAACTTGGACTACTCTCCATTTTAGGACTCACAGGAACAGAAGGCGAAATCGATTGGGAGAACGCTCTTGAGAAAAAACTTAGAGAAGTTGAAGAGAAATCTTTGGATAACCCAGAGGTGAAAAGGGTTTATGGAGAAATTGGAAAGTTGTTTAGTCGATATAGAAGCGGAAAAGTACCCAAAGCTTTTAAGATTATACCTAATCTCGAGCATTGGAGATAAATTTTAGAAATGACACGACCGGATCAGTGGACTTCACAAGCCATGGTTCAAGCTGTTAATATCTTTGCCTCCAACTTTGATCCTGTTAGAGCCGAAGAATTCTATAAAATGTGGCTAATCCCTGCTGTTAGACGTGATTTAGCAAACAACAAAAAGCTGAATGTCCATCTCTACGACAGTTTAAAGAAAGCTATGTATAAAACAAATGCATGGTTCAAAGGAGTGATGCTTGAACTCTGCGGATAGGATACTCTGTTGAGAGAAACTAAAGTGATTGAATCATTGCTCAGTAAAATGTCAATTCCAATGATCAGTGCTTCAGTTGCGATGCTTAAATTAATGGATTTGCCTCCTTCCACTCCAACTTTACATTATCTATCGGCTCTTCTCAATAAGCACTACACTCTCCCCAAGAGAGTGCTTTCCAGACTAACTGAGTACTTACTGGGATTCCAAAATTATGAAGGATAACTTTCAATCGTATGGCAAGGACTTTTGCTAACTTTAGCAAAGCAATATAGTCAATCTCTTGATGAGATGACAAAGGCGGCTCTTCAGTAGTTAGCCAAAGAGAAAAATCACAAATTTATGACTGCAGAAATTGTGCAAAATTTAATCTGATGCTTATTTTAATATATATGAACAATCACTGGATAAAAATGTTAGTTTGAATAACTAAATTGAAAGCTTTATCTTTTTTGCGCCAACTTGAAAAAGACAAATTAGTCCTGAAGTAGTACATGTTGCGTCTTCAATGATGAAAAATATTTAAATTAGTTCGTATTATACAATCACATAGTAAGGATAAATGCTTGAGGAAAGCAAGTAATAGGACGAACTGAACTCGCCTCGCAATTATCGCAATTATGAGCATATATAAATAAAATACCCCGAAAAATCACCCATTAGGCCCAATTTGTCTTTCTTAAAGATAGTGATTGTGATTATCATTTGCTTTGCTTTCTACAAGATGACAGTGCGAGTTTATTCGGTGAGCTCCAAGCAGAGGCAAATGTAGTAAGGTCTCCAAGTGTATAATTAAGCTGTCCATCGATTGCAATAGAAACTACACGCCTTGCGACTCAAATAGACTCCCTTCACAGAAGAAGAAAAAGAATAGTTTAAACAACTTAAAAAATCAATTCAACTACTGGAGAGTCGTTTATTAAAGACAGATAATTAGAATAACTAATAAGTCGAAGAAGATAAAGACCTAAATAAGAAAATTAAATTATATTAACATGCCCTAATTGAGAGATAAGTCCTCATCAACATGATCAACACCCATGCAAAATAAGAAGTCCGACGAAAAAAAATAGCAATGTTTTAGAAAATAGCCAAGAAGAACGAATTTCAAGCAGAACACATCAGAAATCCTTGGGCGTTGAGTAAAATGAATCTCAAGTCTCAATATACTGATCCACTATAAAAACGGCAAATGTAGGAGTAACTTCAAAAGTAAGCTAGTAGGCTGGAGGATAAGTACCGCTTGAGCTATTTCGTCAAGCAGCTACCCCTCTGTGTCATAGTCACCACCAGAAACAACGCTAAAAATTATCGGTATGAATACAATTTACAATCAATAATAAACCAAGATTACGATAACTACAAAATTGTTATTGTTGATGATGCATCGGAAGATGGGACTGGTAAACTCATTCGATCGTTTTTGAGGCGTTCAAATTTCCCGTACAATCAGTATACGATCATTTAAAACAAAGAAAGACTCACAGCTGTTCCCAATATAAATCGAGCGATAAAAAAGCATTGCCAGAAGGAAGACATTGCTGTATTGATCAGCGGGGATGACTAAATTTTGGGTAAAAAGGTTTTTAAGGTCTTAAATGCTGTTTATCAGTCAAAGAAGCCAGGGGTGGCCTATACGAATCATTTCTTTGGAAAGCTCCATGAAAATGACTTTGACAGAGGTTACTCCCGATAGTATAGTCGAATTGAAATAAGAAATAAAAACTATCGGTTTATTAATCAAAATTTTGGACATATGAGGACCTTTAGGGTGGATTTGTTCCATCATATTAAGGAATAGCATATGAAGAACAAAGATGGAACCTGGATTCAGGCCACCTATGACGAAACGTTCATCATGCCCATGCTTGAGATGGCCTGTGACAGCATAGAGTATATTGACGAGTATGTCTATATCTATAACTATGGAACAGGCTAGAATGATGGCGAAATTCATCATAAAATACAATCAGATGCTGCTCTGTACGTGAGATCGCTGCCCAGATATGACTGTCTTGACAAATATCAAAAATATGTGATTTGAATATAGCTAAAATGTAATCAATGCTTTCCCCAACATAAAATATTAATAACAAAAGATATGAAATTAGAAAGCTCATAATAGACATCCCAAATAGGACTGATAGTCTTTAACCGTAAAATTAGCCTTACCCTCTCAAAATATAACTGGCAATAGGCCACAAAAATGAAAAGCTGACCATCGGTACAATAATTATTATTCATATTGGGGAGACTATCAAAGGCTTTCATGGAATAAAGATTTGTCCTCGGCAAAAGCAATTCTCGCAAAATAGTTTTTAATATGTAAGCATATTGAGAATAAGTTAATAATCGGCAACCTTCCATTTTAAGGGAAATATCGCACATCTCTTTTAATCAGCTAGTCACCTTGGTTGCATGTAGAGCAATAATTAGGCAGGCGGAAACAAAATCACATCGCTGGAGAATTTAGTTCATTTCAATTTTCCCAATTTGGCACAGCTCAATGTTTGTAAATTATGATCAACTTAGAAAGAAATCTGATCACAAGTGCCAGAGCTTTAACTAAGATAACTGCTCCCTCTCTCAAAGTTATCAGTCCTTATATTGTTAATTAGAATTTTCTTCCAATCCAATCCATCATTTCGGGGATCTTTATAAAGCAAATTTTAAGCATTTATAAAAAATTGAACTGTCAAGGAGGGAGGACACTTTAAGGGATTTTTGTTTGCAGTTCGATCCTATAACCTGGAAAATAAAGTTGTGCAGTTCAATACCAAATGTAAATGATGATAATTATCATTATTATCATCATCATTCCTCCGCTTAGCCTCTGACTTATATTAAATACCAATAACAGCTCAAGCGCAAAATACAAATCCAGGTTTAATGATGCAGAATATAATTATGAAATGAAATACATCGACTCATCATATCACAGTTAAAAAATTATTATATCACTCGAAGACGGACTCGCATAGCGTTCCAGATTCTTAGTTGTTTTGAGCATTGTTTGCCCGACTGTTTTGGAACATTCCTCGCTCGAAAGTATCCTAAATGCGCGATCCAATCTTAGAACTGTCCATTTTATTAATTTACTATTTGACTTCAGACTCATTGTTCTCCTTTTACATCACTATGCTTTTACCTCCCAAGTCAACTTTCTGCTTGTGGATAAATTGGGAATCAAATTTACGCCTTTTCAACTCGATTTACTAGTGACTCAAACAAATTTGTTCATAAAACTTGGGCCTGTAGTTGGAGGTGGGCAAAAATTCACTGATTTAGGTCATTGCATCCGAATCTTTGTTTTTGGAGAGCCTCATCTTCGGATCCCTCAATCGATTTAGATTTCTAGAAAATCGTATTCCATTGGGTTCCGATCGGACAGAATTTGAAGTATTGACATCTCTCTTTGCAGAAATATCCTTATTTTCCATCAGCGGATTAAAATCCAAAGTTGCTGATTCGTACTTCTGGTAGACTAATGCTTCGTTTTTACCTTTACGGTTTTCATCAGTATAGCCGTTGGAATAAAGACTGCTTTATTTGCCTTTGAGCGGCTGAAGTTTTGGTTTGTTGTTAGTGGTGCTGGCGCGTTCTATAAGTTTCATTTTAAGATATCTACTAATATTCCTTTTGCTGTCACTATCAACCATCCTCTCTGTTTTTTATTTCAGTTTTGCTTTATTTCTCAATGTTGTAATGGAGCTTTCCAAGGCTATGCTGTACAAAGATCCTGTTTCCTTCCTTTCTTCTTTTTTCCAAACCTAAACTTTAGAATAAAAGTGATTTCTATCCAATTTATTTTCATTCTGCTGTGGCCTCACTTCAATTTTGTTCATCTCCTCCCCGAAACTAATTTTCATCCATTTTTGTTTGGTAACGCTTAATGGAAGACTGATGCTTTACAGTTAATATTTCAGGGCTAAGCTGGTCGGAGTTATCATTATTTCGAGACCTTTGAATTCGCTACTCTAAAGTGAAAGCGAAAGCGGTATTGATTCGGTCTGTGTGATGATAAGCATACGTTGAGAATCAACTCTTGAATGGAGCAAAAGAACAGAACAGAAGAGTTGTGTATGAAATTCAAGGGGAAAATGGCTCGATGGGTGGAGTTCTTATCAATGATGGATGGCAGATTGTGGTTATAATGAACAGATCTCATGTCTAATTAATTATGTGAGTTCAGGTTGATTATCTAATTATTATTAATGACTGTAAGTCCGATGAAATATATCACCACCTTAATAATATTTTAATTCGCGTCCAATCACAGAATAATATTAACAATTGAACATCAATCCAGAAAAAGATTTTACTTCTTTTTTGTTTTTTTTAGTTTGGTAGTGAGATCGCTCAGCTACTTAGTCAGTTCATTAATCTTTTTGTCTTTTCCAATCAACTTGTTCTGCAATTCGTCCACTTTCTTTTTTAAGGTATTTTCATTGTTTTCTTCCTTGTTGCTTAATTTTAACGGAGCCAGAGGCTCTCGGACTTAGTAATTACTTGTCTTAAAGAATCCACTGAGTAGATTGGCTTCGGATTGAGCCTTCAGTCGTTCGTTCTATTTTTTTAATCTGTTGCTTTACTATACCAATTTATGAAACTGATTCACCTGCTATTCGACCACAGTTTAGTAGTAATCCACCATTTTCACAACCTATTGCTTAATTTTAGGGGGGAAAGTCTGCGCAACTTCCATGGCCAAACATCTCTTTCTTTACTTAATTTCCCTGGTCTTCGGCGCTGGATTTAAGGTGAACTCCTCATCAAAATAGGGTTTTTATGAGTAATGAAGGGAGACTGAACTTACGCTGAGAGCAACTGTGGATTGATCGAAGCCACGTTAGGCATGCTCTGTCGTTTTCAACGGCATGATAATTTATAATACTAAAATTGTAATTAAATTATTGTAATAAAATAGTGCATCATCATAGACATCATTACTCTTAAAAAATTGCAACTATTGACCTGAAATGCATCATCTTACAATTTCAGAATTGCCACAGTAATTAGCCTTTAACTAATAATGATGGTTAATTTGCTGTATCATATACAAATCAAAATTAAATGCAGTTCAGCCTCTTAATTGATTTTTTCATGTAAGACTACTTTGAGAAAAGGCTATAAGACCAATCATTCAATTGCTCCTCAGTGATTGTTTTAACTAAATAATTTAACTCATACCTTCTTTCTTCTATTTTTAGAAGTTGTCTTAAGTCTATTCGTAAAGCACGTTCATTGTCTTGGGCTAGAACTTATAACCAAGGCAGACCCATTCTTTACCCGTGTACTGCCCAGGCAGTAGAGAAATCAGATCTACACTGACTATGGTCTTATCCTAATTGAATATCCGTATGCAGTTCTGGTCGTGCTAGTTGGCCCAGATTGTATACTTAATATTGCCGATATTTTTGATACAGAACATGTCCTTAGGCTGAATCTTTCCGTCTCGTCGACCGCAGTTCAGCTACTGAATGCTGTATTCATGAATGTAAAGTGCTTGTTCATCGAGAAACTATTTGGGAATACTGAAGCGATCAATACTCTAATCATCAAAATCATTAATATTGATATGCTTCTCATCGTGAGCGTAGTTCTTCTCTCCGTGTATTAAGAGGAAGAGTTTGTCCTTGTTGCGGTTGGTCGTACTCGTATTAACTCCCGGAAAGAAGAAGCATAACTTACGGATGAATAAGTTCGAAATTTTAAATCTGTGACGAATCTTCCATCTTTCCCCCACTCGCGACATGATGATAACTGTATGCATCTATGTGATAAACGCCATGAACTGGTTTCTGACACTGGCATCGATAAAGATGGAAGTGATCTTGGACTGCAGTGGCAGATAATCCTCAATTTTGTACTGCTCGCAGGATATGGTGGTGAAGTAGATGCAGCTATCCTAAACAAAAATCCATTTGTTGTGCCTCACGCTGAACCCATTTATTAGTTGCAGTTATTTGTTATCCTTTCGAATTTAGATGTCCTTTACGACTTAGCCTAAAAGATTTATGTAATAGATGCGATTACGCCCCAGACCAACAATATAACGCTATTTGTCCTTTTACAGCAAGGAAATACTAAAAAGACTGAGGTTGTCGGGGTTGCGGTTACGGGTCAGAATGTGCCGGCTGTGCGAGATGAATCCGTCAGCTTAAAGAGTGAACACTATGATGATAGACTGCATGGGGTATTTGCCCTCCACATAGGTGCAGAAGCAATTGAAATTATCAGTGAATGTGAACATCCTGAAAGTTTAAGTGAACGGTATCTTGGTTCTGCCCACCGTATCCATGGTCATTTAATCGTAGAGATAGATGAAGTTATCCTCCTTATGAATGACGTAAGTATAGTGGTATGGGCTAAGAAAGATGGACTTCACTCCTGTCAAGATAGTTTATCTTGCTGGCTTCACTATTTTCATATTAACTCCAAAACAGAGCGCTTTACTATCTGATATTATAAACCAGCTTATTTTATAAGTAGTTATGCGATAACCAAGTAATATGGACGGTATGGAGGACACAAATTAAAAATTAAATATCAATTTCTTTTGACGAGTTTGGCACGGATTGTTCCGATAATATTGGGTTCGGGCTCAGTTTTTAACCTATCGCCCTTGCTTCTTTACTTATGAGTGATAGTCTTGTCTATTTTGATACTACTCTTCTCCTTAGATTTTGATTTTATTCTTTTTGTTTTGCTATTGCTTTTTCTATCTTTAATCTTTCCTTTTTCCTTCCCGCTATTATTCAAATACTAAGCATCTGCATTAAAATAATGTTTAGATGAACTTAGATTCTATTTTCGCTTACTATCAGATGCTTTCCCAAAGCTCTTCTTTTTAAATAGTTGATTACCTATTTTCTGATATTTATTCTCCTTGGCTGTCTGTTTATTCTTTGATATGCTGTACTCCTATTCGTCCTCTTCGCTGCTACTCAATATATCCTCAACGGTCTCTATCCTCTTGGGAAAGGTATAAATCTTATTCGCAATGGAAAGATTAAATCTCTCCTCAATTTGTTGCTTAAACTCGTCCATTTAACTTTAGTTTGTGTTACCCCGCTCGCTTGATTTTTCGGAAGACTAACAGTGAAGTCGATGTCTGCTGGCTAAGAGTGAGATTGATTCTGACGAATAGTTATTGAGACAGGGCAGCTAATCACTGTCTTACATATTATATAAATCATGCAACAATAAATATCAATAAATTCTTATGTCCTTGCTGATTTGTAATAATTGATTCGTTATAATTGAAGGAATACTAATGTATAACAATGTTATTGGATATTATTAAATTGATGTAATCAAGCAGCGTGCTTTTTAGTTATGATGTTGTGAAGATTTCAAAGATGGCAGCTCTTTAATTATGAAGGTATATAACTGTGAAAGTGAGTATGCCATGTTTATAGTGTCAAATGTCTTGTTAATGAGATATAATGATCAAGAACAGTACTACAGCACCTTATTCTTTAGGAAAACGTCGAAAAGTGATTTGGTAGCAATGGTATCTGGGATCCAGCCAGGTATTTTGATGTCCAGGTTCTTTTTCGCTGCCTGTTGCCCGAATATTTCCTAGAATTTGTTTACCAAATCCTCGTATTGGCTCTTCAAACCTGTAATTGAGTTGTTTTTCTCATCAATGTGTTTTTAGTACTCTCTGATCTGATGCTTATATGAATTGATTTTGTTTTAATGGATGTTCTTTAGTTCTTCGATCTCCCTCTTCCTGGCTTTTTCCATAGAGTCGATTTGATTTTTGATGAGGGCGTTGTACTCGTCCTCCTTGGCTTGCCATCTGGTCAAATTCTATTTCGACTATCTTCTTAAATCCTTCTCGGTGAATTCCAAATGGCCTATCTTCTTATTGCTGGCCTGTATTTCCTGCTCTTTGAGTCGAATGGTATCTCTCAACTCTGCAATTAAATTGTCTTTCTCCTCGTTTTATTGTTCAAGTCCCTGTATCTTGGATTACAACTGCTTGACTTTAAGTTCATGGATCTTTTTGGTATCTTCCAATTACTAAATAACAACATATTTACTGATCCTGATCTCTTTGACTCTCTCTCCAAATCATCACGGATATTGGCTAGTTTGTCCTTCAGAGATTGGATTTCTGTGGAAAGAGCTCGGTTAATGTTGTGGTGATCTTCTTTTTATTTTAAAAGGCTTTTGATTTTGTCATCCAACAGTTAGGATAGTTCAGTATTTTCTTTTTTGAGGGTGTCGATTTGTGTTTGGAGATAGGCCTAAATCGTCTTCATTTCTTCGTTCTTGTTCTTGAGATCAAGATCACAAAGATCTAAGTCTTTTTCAAATTTAATGGATTGCTCTTTATTATCGTTTATCTGGGCCTATAATTCAGCCTTGGCTCTAACAATTTCACCTTCCAATGATTGTCGTATCTGAGTCTTCTACTTTGCTAGGGTTTACAGCTCTGCATTTCTATTTTATATTATTTCCTGAAGTTTAGAGATCTATCGACTCAGTAAATCCATCTGATTGTTGTGTGCATTTTAAAGCAAGGACAGTTCTGATTACTTAATTCCCTCGAGTTTATCCCTCAAATTGCTCAGCTAAATATCAGCAATTCTTTCAGTTTAGAAGATCTTGTCTTTCAGGTCCTCGTTTTCCTTTTTGAGTAGCTAAATTGAATCCTCATAGTTGTTCTTGACTTTCAGGTTTTTAGCCAGAATTTGTTCAATCTCATAGTTCTTTGAGTTGATAACTTCCTTCAGTTTGTTGTTCTCATAATCCAAAGCCTCGATTTGGTTAAGATGCTGCTTCTTCACGTTTTCCATCTCAGCGTGAAAGTTGTATTCAAACTTTTGCTTGAGTCCATCAACTTCCTTCTTGTGCTCCGACTCCTCATAAGCCAAATCTCCTCTCAACCTCTCCTTCTCCTCCCTGAGTTTACCAATTTAAAAGTCAGTCTCCTTATTGAGTCGCACTAGTTTCATATTCAAGTCGCTGATCTAATACTCCTTCTTCTCACAGTACTCCTTCAGTTTTCTAATTTCCAGCTCATATTTTTCGTTGTTGCCCAAATGAAGCCTCTTCATGTTTTGTATCTCCATGTGGTTCTGATTCTTTTGTTCACTCAGTTGCATATTCTTCATATGCTCGATGTCGGTGATCTCCTCCTTCAGCTTCTCTATTTAGTTTATCAGCTTCCTGTTTTATAGATCGCTTGATGCACTTCTGTTGACTGATAGGGTCTAGTATTTGTTCTTCCACACCTACACTTCGTTCTTCTTTTGGTTTATCAGCTTAGCAAGTCGTTAGTTTTAACGAAGCAGCTGGTCGTTGTGCTTGACGATTAACTCAGTTTTGTCTTACAGTTCGTTAACTTTCTTGGTCTTTTGCTTGCAGATGTTGAGTTCCTACACGAGGCTGTTATTCTCTCTCTCCAGCGAGCGAATCAGCAGTTCAAGAGATTCAGGAGGAGGATTGCCTGCCCTTTGCTGGGCTAGGTTAGAAGTGCCCCTAAATGGACTGGTGCTAGATCTATTCATTGTATTAACGATTTATTATTTGAAATTTAATAGTTAGTATTATGAATAGATAAAAATTATACCTCAATTGTATGTCATAGGATCGCATACGCATATTGCCTTGTTCAATCAGATAAGACTAGCAATTGTCATACAATTGTATTGAGGTTAAACATAGTATTTATGTGCAGCCGCACATTGAAAGGCGAACTTCATGCCTCGGTAATTCAAAACTTCGCTGACATTGTCAGCCAATCCTAACAAAGCAGTAACCCAAAGATAAAGCCTTCACCATTTATAGGTGTTATTAAGGAATGTGATGTGTTCGCAATTGCATTTTTAAATTTCTCAAATGTTCAGTCAAGTGTTTTTTTGTAGATTTAGTTCATGGTAATCTGTTGTTTTTGGTTCAGTGTTTTATCGAAGAAATAATGTGATCCCTTTTGGATAGAATCAAATATATAAGATTAAGGATTTATAATTCTGAATATTTTATGTTGAAATAAGGGACATTTAAAAATTATTTTTTTCAGTTTATTTCTTCAAGTTTTAACAATAATATTTTATAAAATGAGCATTTGTTGGCCAAAAGATTATTTTGAAATATACTCAATCAACAATTCTAAGGGAGACATCTATAGGGCTGAGGTCCTAAAATATCAACTCCAGTCGATTTTTTTTACCATTTATAAACTATCCAGCGAACTCACCTACTAATTGACTGCAGATTCCTGTTTTGAGTCAAATTTCTAAGAATTATCTGATTTCTATTAATTGGTGATGCTTACTGGCTCAAGTAATTGTTTATCTTAGTTTATGGACAGATGAATTATATCAATAAAATGAGTTATAACGACAAATAGTCAAACGATCTACAATTACTGACCTGGGTCAACCGAGAAAGATGCCTTATTGGGTAGTATTTTAAAATATACTCATTGGCTCAGCTGAAATAATCCCGTTTGCTACCCACTCTGCTTCGAAGGATCAGCTTGTCCTTTTTTTCGTAGTTATCTGATAAATAATTCGACTACAAGTGCTACCTCATTGAGATAGAGAGATATTTGATGGAGATGCAAGACTTGCGAATCAAGCGATCATACCATCATAATTTGCTTGAGAGTGAGAATATGTCGGATATGGTTAAGCTGGTGCTTTTCTTGATTATGAAACAGGACATCAAACAGGAGTATATAAATCGTATCCTCTAACTTGAAGAGGATACTCAAATCTATTTGATGAATGAACTTAAAAGACTACAGAAGTGCATTGAGAATAACGTCTAAATCAAGGAAATTCACCAGAAAATAGAGGAACTATAAAGTTAGAATGAGGATTTGAATTAGAAACTCAAGCTTATAGAGCAACAAGCAGGGGCAATCAAAAATATTGAGACAACTCTAAGAGAGTAAAACTAACAATTGAAAGTTCAGGATCACTAATACAAAATGGAGAAAACTGATGTACTGGAAGCCATTGGCACAGATCAGCTCATGAAAGATTACCTAGCTCTTTACAAAGATGTCTAGCTCGAACAGAAACAAGCAATTACTACCTATAAAGAGATATAATCTGATGCCAGCTAACTTCAATAAAATAACAGATAAATCAGCGATAAAATTTAAGAGGATCATCTCATTATAGAGCACCTTAGTGAAGAACTTTCCACTTTTAGGGCTCTCTATCAACAGGCCAAGGCTGATGCCTATCATCACCAGAAAGCTATAAACAAGGAAAATTTGCCCAGGAAATCTTTAACCACAATTGGTCTAAATAAACTATTGAAAAACTAATCTGATGACGACCATACGGCTACCAGCAGAAGTGCCAACATCCTCGATGAACTGGACGAACCCCTCGAAGAGATAATGAAAAACTACAGTGATGGACTGATGGGCAAACTTTAGAGCATGTATGCCAAAATAACTAACCTACAGCACGATATAAGTTCTTTAAAAGACAAGAACTGTAAGCTAGTAACCTCAAACCGCAAAAAGCAAAAGAAGATAGCCATGGCTGAATAGTAATTTAAATGCTTTGTGCTAAACTATTAATTTACTATTAGCGGATGATTGATGCTCATATTATTATGTGCTTTCCTCAGTTATAATTAACACTTCTTGCCTAGTTAAGATTATAAACTACGATCAGATCACCTTCGCCTCTTTTTGCAATTTTTATAAGAGCTCGTCAATGTCTTTCACCTTTACGCCGCCTTTTTTCTTGGTAGGCTCAAAAGTTGATATTACTTGCACTTTGGAAGGTTATATATTAAGGGATTACAACTCCACTTATTCGATCGTGGCCTTTTTAGCCTTCATCATGTTTGGAATTGTAGCTATTTTGGGGGTATTCAATCGAAGATCACAAGTAATCACTCCTGGAGGCTTGAATCTAATTGTCTGTAAACCCGTGTCTACTTATCGTGTGACTTCTACCTCGCCTTCTTTGACTTCTATCTTCGATGCAAATGTTGCTTGAGGCCAGTCCAGAAGTCCTGCTAATAACTGACCAGTTTGATTACAGTCGTCATCAACAGCTACATTTTATTAGGCTTACATTGTTTTCCCAGCAAAACAAGATCTATTTTCTATCTTAGAATGAAGTGTTTGAGGACTTGAGCCACGATAAGAGGCTGTAGTGCAGAATCATGTCGAAGTGTGGTATTGACATAAATCCCTTTATCAGCTCCCAAAGCAAGAGGTGTCCAAAGAATCTTCTTCTATCTGGATTCACTAATTCATACCCCTTTGGCCCAATGCTTAGAGCGATGATTTCTTTAACTATTTTTTTTTCTTTCAAGTTGGCTGCTTCCTGCATGGCGATTTCGCAGAAAGGATTGATATACATCCTGGTGTTGGTGAGATCCACGGCGTTGTCCTTTATCTTGATCTGCATTAGCTCTTTGTTACCTTTTGAGATGAGTAGTCGATAACTCTTTTGAGAGCGACGAGCACTTTCATTGAGATATTAATTAATTAAGATAATAATCAGGTAACCATCCGAGAAGAACTACAAAAGAGGAGGATAATTAATTATTGTGAGGAGATTAACAAGTGACAAGATCAACGATTACCCTTGGCAACTTTTTCAATTTCCTCCTTCTTCTTGAGCGCGTAGGATGATTGGAGGTTGCCTTTCTCAACATTGATGATCTCATCAGCCAAAACCTCAGCGATACTCTTTTGTGATCGGAAGGCGTGCTCGCGGACTCCTTGAGCGATCAGGTAAATAGCCTGGTTAACTCTTCTCATGGGGGATACGTCAACTGCTTGCTTTCTCACCACACCTCCAGCTCCGATTCTGGTTGAGTCTTCTCTGGGTCCGGCCTGCACGATAGCGTTGACCAACACTTCCAGAGGGTTCTTGCCAGTTAAAAGATTGATAATTTCGAAGGCATGTCTAACGATTCTGATTGCCTTCACCTTTTTACCGGTGTTCCTTCCGTGGAATTGCAGCGATCCAACGAGTCTTTCCACAATAGGGCAGAGTGCTTTTCTGAACTTCTTACTCTGATATCTTCCAGCAGTGTGGGGCACGAAGACTTGAGCTTTGGTGGACTTAGCAGCGATGTAATCAATAAAGCAGGGATCTTCAATCTATCATAAGGAGGTATCTACCTTGATGTCATCGTAGGACCACTTGGAGAATAGCTTGGGAGCATTCTCAAATCCGATTTTTGAGGTTTTATCCTCTTACAGGGTGACCTTTTCAACTGCTTTAGACATGTGGTTGTTTATCAATATAATATTTATATTAAATTAAAAATTATTCCCTTTAATTCTTCTGTAATCCATTCTTGTCATTATTTGCCAGCCAAACTTAAGAGGCTGCTGTCGTACAAAAAATATATTTCTAAAGCTGATTATCTTCACAGTTTATTTGTGCATGAGACTGTTTCAATTTTATAAGGGAGAAAATACTTAAAATAACCTGCAAATTTATACTTTTAAAATTTGAGGAATTCTCTATTAAATCAAAATTAATATTTTTTTTGAATTTAAAATAATTATGTATCTGTACATTGGTGTTGACTAAGAGCGTATCTCCTTTCTTAGATCACCAGGATTACAATGCCTATTTCCTTAAAGATTAATCAAATTAAATTTATTTCGAGTTTTCTCTATCTTATTCAAAACGTTATTTTCTAAAATAAGGGTATGATCATCAAGCATCTTGTAGGCATTGTCCTCTATTGTTGAAAAATCCCTCGTAGCAGACGAGACAACTGTTACTGTTGAGGCAGGCTTTGCAATTATCTCCGCAACTGAGGAGTTAGCATTCTCCTAAACTTGTAACTGCGTAATTTGGGCGACAGGTATTACATATAGCAGCGTTTCTCAGGCAGTACACACAATTTGGGTCATTGCAGTTCACTTGTTGGCAGATTCCTTCTACTAAGATGTATTGAGGTTCACAGCTCAAACATCGTATTTGTGTGCAGGCGACACAGTGATCGGCGAAGTCCATGCCTTGGCAATTTAAAACTCCATTGACATTGTCAGACAGCCCTAAGCAAAGCAGTAGAGCAAAAAGCATGACTATTTTCTTCATTTATTTAAATAATGAGTATAATAAGAGTTATTCAGAGAAGAATTTAATGATATTCAAAAGTAACAACAAAAACAAAAATAAAATTATCGTCTTAATCAATTGATTAATCTTACTCCTAAACATAACCTATTTGTCTAAGGATCATTTCTTTATGAAAACGTCTTTGTCTTGATTTACTCATAGATTTGATGGACTTGTTATGTAATGAGTATGGAATGAGCTGATTTTCAAAAATAATTTACTTACTTTATAACTCCCTTATGATAATAAGATTAGCAATATATCTTTTTGCGATGTACGGCAAGATTCAAAACAATGATGAATATAAACAGAGCTTAGTCAATTCAAAATGGGTATACTTTGAATAACCAAAAAATGTGAAAGTATTTGATTATAAAACGTTGGATGAGATTATTGTTTCCTTTGAAAATGCGGTTTCACATCAAATTCAAGCCAAAAAAGTCAAGCTTATCTTATTTTTACGTACAGGGTATGAAGCAGACGTCACTTTTTGAACAAGAGTCAAAGCAAAAGACTAATTTGACGAAGTTGTTCATTGGACTTACGCACATCGATATCCTCAGTCTGCCATAAGTTACAACTCCTAAACAATTGAAATTCCTTGTTTTAATACAAGATAATTTAGAATAAAAAGCAATCATATTCAACCAACAAACTGTTATGCCATGCAAATTCTTTATTTCTGGTTATTTGGCGTGATTAAATATCTGAAAAATTGTCTTATTTAGTTTTTATTAATTTAAAATTAAATCAATCTAATCATTTCACCTGGTTAATATTATTAGCTGTCCTTTCCCTTATCTATGGTAAAATTTTGACGAATAGTGCCCCCTTAACTTTTCTGCATTCCCGTACAAACTCGTCAAACTTTTCTTTTAATTTTCTTTTCATCCCATCATCGTTATCTAACTCCATT
>Ga0302197_10001450_pt1 | contig 23121 bp, 19 predicted proteins | sample II_Bog_N2_1_FD_193526 | JGI IMG/M metagenome (GOLD analysis project Ga0302197, IMG submission 193526) | Peat permafrost microbial communities from Stordalen Mire near Abisko, Sweden - II_Bog_N2_1 | ecosystem: Environmental > Terrestrial > Soil > Wetlands > Peat | place: Sweden: Abisko...
GAGCGGCTGCAAGGTGAGCATCCAGGTGGGAAGGGTCCTTGTCTAGTGTACCGTTTGAAGCGGGGGAACGACGGGTTGCTGCCTGGCGGGCAGGGAGGGTGAGGCGTCTTGAAAGGTTGACTCGCGAAAAATGTCCAATTTGTACATTTTGTACAAATTGGACATTTTAGATATACTGTACCTATGTCAACCGTTTCCGCAACTCACGCAAAGCAGAACTTCGCCGCCATGATCGACGCAGCACAGCGCGGACCTGTTCGGATTCAGCGCCACGAACGGGACGTTGCGGTGCTTGTGTCTGCCGAGGAGTACGAGAGAATCCACCAGATTCGAGTGCAGGAATTGCTTCGTTTCACCGAGGAGACCAGCCGCTATGCCGAGTCTCAGGGTATGACCGATGAGTTGCTTGAGCAACTTTTGGCCGATGGGAAATGAAGCAACGGATCGTGATCGACACAAATGTCTATGTGAGCCGTCTGCTCCGTGAAACATCTGTACCGGGCCGAGCGGTAGGTCGTGCTTGGCGCGAGGCCATCACACTGGTTTCATCTGACACATTGGACGAGTTGCGAGAGGTGCTGAGGCGACAGAAACTTGCCCGCTATTTCCAGCCAGCAAAACTCGATCCGTTTCTCGCACAAGTCTTGGAGCTTGCTTTGTACGTCCGCAATCCGCCGTCCATCCGCGCCTGCCGCGACCCGCGGGACAACAAGTTCCTTGAGGTTGCAGTCCACGGGCAAGCGGATCTTATTTTGACCGGCGACCGCGACTTCCTCGACCTCAATCCGTTCCGCAGGATTGCGATTCTTACGCCCGCCGAGTACCTGGAAATGGAATAGGTCCGGTCGCCGCCAAGTTATCCTGAAGACATCATGAAAACTCCCGAGCAGCCTGTTCGTTGCGTTGCTGTCTACTGCGGGTCGGCAGATGGAAACAATCCGGCATTTCGCACCGAGGCTATTGCCCTGGGAGCTGCAATTGCCGCCGCTGGGCTGGGATTGGTGTATGGCGGAGCGACCGTAGGGCTGATGGGCGCCGTGGCCGATGCCGCGCTGGCCGGCGGCGCTAAGGTCATTGGAGTGCTGCCCTCGGTGCTCTTCGACCGTGAAATTGGGCACAACGGCCTGACCGCTCTCGAACGGGTTGGCACCATGCACGAGCGCAAGGCGCGTATGGTCGAGCTGGCCGATGCGTTTCTCATTTTGCCGGGTGGCTATGGGACGCTGGAGGAACTGCTGGAAGCCGTGACATGGGCGCAGCTACGCCTTCATGCAAAGCCCTGCATCCTGATCAACACAGGTGGGTACTGGGATGGGCTGCTGGCGTTCCTTGATACTGCGGTTGCGGCTGGCTTCTTGAAACAGAACAACCGGGAACTGGTGCAAGTAGCAGGAACTGCGGCGGAGGCGGTGGCGATGGCGGTTAGGGGCTGACGGATTTCTCCTGTTGGCGTCGAGGAGCTTGTATCCCACCCTAGCCGCAAAAACAAGAACGCGGCGAGGGTGGGGCACCCAGCGTTCATTGGTCGGCTATTTCCTGCCCCGGCTTTATTCCTTCACCAGCACGCCGGCCGCGACATAATCGCTGCCCTCGAGGCTGGCTGCGATTGCCGGCAACTCCGGTGTCGGAGTCAGGTTTTCGATCACGCCATCGCGCAAGAGCACCGTGTCTTCGACCTTGCCGCCGCGGATGCTCGGGTTCCAGGCGAAGGCCTGATTGTTGACCACGACCTCAGTGCCAGTGGGCGTGGCGATCCATTCGCGCTCGCCATAGCCGGTCGGACCGCCCTGATGATGGAAGCGCTCCTCTCCGGGGAAACCCTGCGCCGCATATGCCGCCTGGGCCACGCTGAAGAGATGCGCCGAGGTTGCGCCCACGCGCGTTGCGTTGAATAGTGCGGCATTCACCTGGGCCGCAGCTTCAAAACGTGATCCAAGCTCAGCAGGCAAAGCGCCGAAGTGGATGAAGCGCGTGATGGAGATGGCCAGGCCCCACTTGCGCGAACACAGGTTCAGCATGCCGTACTGTTTCAACCGCTTGCCGCGCGCCACGGCGTGCTTGTACTTGAGAATGCGATCGTCTACGGCGAAGAGATAGACCGAAGGCAGAATACCGCGGCGCAACAAGGCAGCAGCGGTCATAGCCTCCAGATCGTATTCGCTCAGCCCCGGCTCGACCTGGTTGAGCGCCTCGACCGTGGCCGCCGCTGTTTCAGCGCCCAGCCAGCGATAGCGCGCAATTTCGGTGTCGCATAAGGCCGCGCGCAATGGCGCAAGGCTTACCGGTGCCAGGCCTGGACCGGGAGTATCGGAGCCGAGCGGTCCGCCGGCCAGCTTTGCGGCTGCGGCGTTGGTATCGTCAGCCCACCAGGGAAAGAGCACCGGCTCAAAATCGAGCACTCCAAATTCCTCGTCGTGGAGGCGCGGCGCTTCATTCTCGGTGGTGAAGTAGTAGCGCCTGCCATTGGCGGTCACCAGCAATGCCGCCACGCCGGTCTCGCACGGCGTCAGCACGCGCAGTTCCACCGCACCGCCCGTCACCCAGGCCACGTTCTCGTTGCGCCGGATCAAAACTCCGGCCAACCCCTGGGCTTTCAGCCATTCCACCAACTGTTCATGTTTTGCGTCCAGCTCCGCATTCCACGCGGCTTCCGTGACCAGTGTGGCGCCATTCACCACCAGGCTCTTGCCAATTCTCTTGCTCATGATTGGTTTCCTTTTTGGGTGTAGCTCCAATGAGATTCGGGCGTTGACTTGAAATCGTCAACGCCCGATCGGTTACCCGTCTTCGATTAGTCTTCGGGTTCGGGGTGGTAACGACTCTCCCATCCCAGGTAGCGCGCAGCTTCGTGAATGGACTTCGAGACATCGCTGAAGTTGGCGGCGACGTGGTGCTCGAAGCCCTCGCGGCAGATGTACTTGAGCAATTTCTGCAATTGCGGTATCTCGGCAACGCCCGCGCCGCCGAAGGTGGTGAGCGGATCGTCGGTAAACTTTCCCGCGCCAGTATACCCGCGAATCACGCCGCGGCGATCGTCGGTGGAGTAGCGCGCAAAGCTCATGGCGCCGGCCTTGACGCGGCCCACGCATGTGCCGAAGGCGTTTTCCTTGCCCACCGTGCCGGCAATGATCTCCTGGAAGTCCATGCGAACATCCTTGAAGAAATGCTTGGGCAGGTTGGAGCAGTGGAAACAGACGCACTTGTCGGGATTGCTGCCGTAGTTGTTGTTCCAGTCAAGCAGCGCCGAGGGCGTGCCGCTGGCCAGCGCGAGCATGTGCATGCTGAGAACGCCGGGCACGTCCACCTCGCAGGCCGAGGGGATCAAGTCGTTGCTCATCATGCTCATGATGGTGCAGGGCACCACGCCAAAGTACTCTTCCATCGAGGTCCAGCACTGCACGGCGTTGACGGTCACGTTGGTCTGCTTCATCCAGCCGTCGATGACCGCGCCCAGCTTGGCCATCTTGAGAAGCGCTGCGTCGGAGACGCCAACGGTGGTTACATAGGCCTTGATGGCTGCCAGCTTGGCTTGCGCGGCGTCGTCTGTATCCTTCATCTTGTTGATGCGGCCAAAGACCTCCGAGAGGTCGAGGGTCTCGATGGAAATGCCATTGGTCTCAAGGATGCGCTCTGAGTAGCGCACGGTGTTGAAGGCCGTGGGACGCGCGCCGATAGCGCCGATGCGCAGGTTCTTCAAGCCCTTCACGATGCGGCAAACCGCCGAGAACCACTCCAGGTCGGCCTTGAACTCCGGCGAACCGAGGCTCTCAGTATGCAGCGTGGTAAGCGAATACGGGATACCGTACTGCATCATGTTGTTACAGGCGCTCATTTTGCCGCAGAAGCTGTCGCGGCGCATGGCAATGGTCATGTCGTCGGAACGGTCTGGAGTTGCCTGCACCAGCACCGGAACCTTGAGTCCGGAGAGCCGGATGGCGTCCACAATGCCGCGTTCTTCGCCAAAATTAGGCAAGGTGACAATGATGCCGTCTATCTCTTCTTCATGCTGCTTGAACAGCGCGGCGCAACGCTGCGATTCGGCGTAAGTTTCCACTGCGCCATGCCTCGACTCCTCCGGACTCAACACCACGGCCCGGGCTCCCGCCGCTTCAAGAACGGAAATAATCTCATCGCGGCCCGTCTTGGCCAAATGGCCAGGAAAGAAGCCGCGGTTACCTACCACGATCCCGAATGTCATCGTACGTTTTACAGCCATGTCTTCTGCTCCTTCAATCCTTGCCGCTTGCGCGGAATCATTGCGCCTGCCGGGCGTGGAAACGCCGTCATCCTTCCATGACGCCCACAACAGGAATCGGTTTCAACTGCTCCTCGCGCCAGGACGGCCTGGTGCGCGTTTTCGAGGCCAAAATGGGGGCATCGCGCGGCCCATGGTATGACTGCTAACTGGCGCGGCCCGGTCGAAACTTCACAACATACAGCAGTCCGAGAGCTGCCAGCAAGCCGCCCCACCAGATAGGTGTGTGCAAGTTAGTCAGCTCGACGAGCGGCGGATAACTTCCCGTCGCTAGTTCAAAAACTCCATAACCAAGGATCATCACCCCATAGATCAACAGCAGCACTCCGATGAAAAACCAGATGGGAATTCCGGAACCATGCATGATTCGTGATCCTTTCTTCTCTCCTCAAGCGGAGAGGAAAAACAGCTCGTTACCAGAAGAGAATGTTGAGCGCGGCAAAGATGCAAACCGCCAGAAGCGCCCACAGCCAAACGTTCTTGTAGAAGGGGACCGGTTCTTGTTTGGGCAGAACCGTGCAACTGTAGCACAGTCCATCCAACTCCGCGACGGGCTTGGGCTTGGTGACCAAGCTGACCAGGAAGATGACGATGGCGGCGATGCAGAAGGCCCACCAGGCACGGTAGAGATTCTCGGCCATCGGCTTGGCATCGGGAGAAAGAGCAATGGTCGCAAGGCCAGCGGGATTCATCTTGACATAGATGAACATACCGACCGAAGAGACAATGCCGAGCAGCAGGCCAAGGAAACCGGCCGGTGCGGTGGCGCGCTTCCAGAACATTCCCATCAGGATGGCGGCCAGCAGAGGCGCGATGAAGAAGCTGAAGAGCGCCTGGACGTAATCCATGATGCCGTGCGCGTGCTGCACCAGGTAACCGGCGCCAACGGAAACAATGACGCCTGCCAGAATCGATATTCGCCCCACGAGCACGTAGTGGCTGTCGGAGCCTTGCTTGTTGATCAGCGGCTTGTAGATGTCGTAGGTCCAGACGGTGGAGAAGGCGCTCACGTTGCCGGCCATGCCGCTCATGAAGCCAGCGATCAGCGCGGTGATGCCCAAGCCGAGCAAGCCTGGTCCCATATAGCGCACCATCATCAGCGGCAGCGCATCGTTGTAGCTATGCAACTCCGTTCCCGGAGCGCCGGTTAGCACCTTCTGCTGATAGTCGGCGGGGAGAGTGGTCTTGGACATGGCTGCGGCACAATCCGCGGCGTCCACCTGACTCGCGGAATCATCCGCCGTGCAGGATTTGACTACGTCCTGGCCCACCAGTTGCATACGGCTGCCATCGGGATTCTGCAAGAGAACGAGTCCCAGCAGGCCGGGAAGAATGACGATAAACGGAACGGCCATCTTGAAGTACGAGCCGATGATGGGAGCCATGCGCGCGGCGCGCAGATTATGCGCGGCCAGCACGCGCTGGACAACCAGGAAGTCCGTGGTCCAGTAGCCAAAGCTGATGACAAAGCCCAAGCCGAGGACGATTCCGGTCCAATGAACGCCCATGGGGTTGGAGGCAAAATGGCCGGTGTCGCGCCACATATGGAAGTAGCTGTCGGTGTGCATATTGGCGATGATTTGCCGTTTCAGCCCTGCGACGCTACCGGCCTGAATCAGGCCCAGGATCGGCACCAGCAGCGCGCCGCCCCAGATCAACACAAATTGCATCACCTCGTTGAAGATGGCCGAGCGCAAGCCGCCCAGCGTAACGTAAATCGCCACTGCCGCCGCGGAGATCAGGATGCTGAAGGTGAGGCTCCAACCCAGTACGACCTTCATCACCACGGCCATGGCGAACATATTGACGCCGCTCATCAGGATCATTTCGGTGGCAAAGGAGATGGCGGCCAGAATGCGAGCGTGTTCGCCGAAGCGAAGATGCAGGTAGCCAGGAACTGAGTGTGTCTTCGATACATAGTAGAAGGGCATCATGACCAAGCCCAGGAAGAGCATGGCGGGAATGGCGCCGATCCAGTACCAGTGGGTGGCCAAAATGCCGTACTGGTAGGCCGCGCCCGCCCAGCCCATCAGCTCCAGTGAGCCGAGGTTGGCCGAGACGAAGCTCAAACCCGCGATCCAGGCGGTCATTTCGCGGCCAGCCATAAAGAACTCTTCGCTGGTGTTGGACCGGCCCTTGAGGTAAAAGCCGATCCAGATGACCATGCCGAAATAGATGGCGATCACGGCAATGTCAAGGGGACGCAGGTGGGCCAGGGGTTCTGCGCGGAAGGCCAGGAGTGCGGGCAGGGAGCCGAAAGAGCCGGCGGCGAAGTAAGCGGGAACCAATCCGAACATTGCGTCACCTGAAAAAGGGGTGATATCGTCTATAGACTCATTGGACGTTCGCCCCTAAGTAAATGGCTTTACTGTTGCATTTGTCAAGCGGCAAGCCGCCAGCCTGCGAAAAAAGGGGCGCGAACCCGGCGCAGGGACGGCGTGAAAACCCGAGCGGCGAAAAACAGCCCGCAACCGCAGGCTGGTAAGCGTTTACCGACCGAAGTGTACCACATCGCCCAAACCTTGCAATATCCACTTGTTTTTCTTGGTAAGCCGGCACATTCCAATCGCGCTCGCAATTGCGTAAGCCACCTGTATTCGAAATTTCCTGGCGCGTCTGCCCTTGCGCCGGTCAACCGTTCAGGAAACCGTCCCACGACTCACGCGCTTCCTCCGCCGTTTGTTCCGGGACGAAGACATTGCCGGCCTTATGCCACTCACCGGGTTCGTCGGGATCGCTGTCCTTCAGGGCGATCTTATAGGCTCCCGGCCCGTTGTCGCCCTTGGCTCTGCCAATGATGGTGCCGTCGAAGGTGATTGCGTTGTCTGTGATCACAACGACCTTTTTGCCTATGTCAAACATCGCACGCCCCTCCGTTTCTAAATCACCTTTGGAGTCTAGTCCTTTTTACCTCAATTGGCCCGGCTTTTGCACGGCCTTGCGATCCGCTTTTCAAGGTTGCGGCAAAAAACCGGCCACGCCGGGTTCTGGCACTCATGCGCGGACTCGCCACAGCCGTCGGACGCGGCTCCGTTTGGACCGAACGTGCGAATACGTTTTCGCAGAACCATGGCCGGAGCCACCGCGGGTTCCGGTCAGCTACGCCAACCGTCTGGCCTTGTAAAAAGGGCTTTGAAGCCGGATGACGGCTCGGACAATTCCCCAGCGCCCCGCATCCATCGGCTCATGCAAACCAAGTTCCATCCCGGAGTGCTGGAAACCCTGTAGCACGATCTTGATCTTCATGCTACTCTGGTTCTTCCTGGGAGAGTCGATCGGCATTGCGGGAGTACACATGGGCGTTCTGAGCAGAATCGGTATTGCACTGGACTCGGACCTTCTCAAGAGGTTCGACCGTTTAATTGGCCAACGGGGATATACCAACCGCTCGGAGGCTTTTCGGGATCTGATTCGCGATCAATTGGTGACCGAGCAAACCGCTGCCCCCGCGGCAACCGTTGTGGGCACGATCACCCTCATCTATGACCACCATGGACACGGCGTTTCCGAGAGGCTGACCGAACTGCAACATGCGAACCACCAGTTGGTGGTATCAACCAGCCACGCGCACCTGGACCACGATTCTTGCTTGGAAGTCCTGATCGTGCATGGCGAATCAGCCGCGGTAACACAGTTTGCGGATCGCCTTATCGGCCTAAAGGGCGTGCAGCATGGCAAGTTGGTGATGACCGTTCCAGCGCACGCGATCAAGCATCGTCGCGATGACCAGCACAAACCCGGACCACAGCACAGTCATAAGCATTGACACACACAGATGCCACTCAGCGAGGAAGAGTCATGGGGTCCAGTAGCACGATAGCGGCATTCGTATTACTCACTGCCGCGTTGCCATGGACCCTGGCTGCCAAGGCGCAAGACGGCGCTGCCGGCAGCAGCAGCGCCGGAATCATTCCAGGCGGTGCACAACTGAGCGCAGAGCGGTTTGTAAGTGGCGTCGTTGTTGACGAACAGTCCGGGAACCTCGCCGGAGCCACGGTTTCCGCCCAGTGGGCGAAAGGAATCCGCACGACCACTACCGACGGACAGGGCGCCTTTTCGATGCGCGTACCGCCGGGGCCGATTACGTTGAGCGTCACAGGTCGGAATATTGGCACTTTCCATCAAATGCTGGCGGATAATGCACTCTCCGCCGGGCTTCGCCTTCAAATTCATTATGTAATTCCCAAGGAGCAGCAAACGCTGGTGATTACTGCCACGGCCGCCGATCCGGCGATTGATCGCCGCAACGACTCTTTTTATAAGAACACGCTGTTTCTGCGCGACGACCAACTTTTTGAGACGCTCGACAGCGGCATCAACGCGGGACAGCATGAGGGCGGAGGCAAGTCGCTGGAGTTTCGCCGATTTGGATTCAACCTCGATCATGGCGGCTTGAATGGCGGTCTGAAGGTTCTGGTCGATGACATTCCGCAGAATCAGGCCACGCAGGCCCACGGACAGGGCTATCTCGGCTGGTTGAAGGCGCTGAGTCCAGAGCTGGTCGATGACGTTGATCTGATCAACGGGCCCTTCAGCGCGGAGTATGGAGATTTTTCCGCGCTCGGCGTGATTCATATCCGGCTGAAGGAACACCTTGACGACGAGTGGACGGTGCGTGCGCAGGGCGGATCGTTCAACGGCTATCGCACATTTGCTGCCTGGAGCCCCCATTTGAAGAATGCCGGCAGCTTTCTTTCTTGGGAACACGCGTACACCGATGGGCCTTTCAAAAAGCCTCTGAATTATGTGCGCGATAACCTCACCGGAAACTACACTTTTGAGAGAGGGGGCACGCAAGCGCTGGGCTTCAAGTTCAACGCTGGACGCAACGACTTCAACTCCTCGGGCCAAATTCCTCTGGATCTGGTTTTCTTCGGCGCACTCGACCGATTCGGCTATATGGACCCCAGCGACGGCGGCAAGGTGCGCAACGGAACCGGCAGCGTGTATTACAAGAAGAATCTGAGCGCGAAGAATACGCTGCGCGTGGATGGCTATGTGACTCGTTCGCTGTTCGACCTATTCAGCGATTTCACTTTCTATCTGAGCGATCCCATCAGCGGGGATGGGATTCAGCAGCATGATTCGCGGCTGCAAGAGGGCGCCAGCACGCAGTATGTTCATGCGGGCAAGGCTTTCGGGCTTCCTTCGCTGCTTATGGCTGGTGCCAATTTCGGCGACAACTGGATCAACGTCGCCTTGTTTCATGACAAGAATCGCCAGATCATTGCACCAGTTTTGCCAGTTTCAGGTTCGCCGTTTCCGGGCAAGCCCTGGAATGAGGCAAATGTGCATATTACCAATCCGGCCCTCTATATCCAGCAGGGCTTGGACTCGAAGCACTTGCATGTGGACGCCGGGTTGCGCTTCGATGCGTTCCGTTTCAACCTGACAGATCGGCTTGTCGGGGCCAACACACGCCTGAGCCAGGCCAGCGCCATGGAGCCGAAGGTGAACATCGTCTTCACTCCCAGGGATCATCTGCCGATGGCGCTTCACTTTAACTTCGGCCGCGCCGTGACGAGCCAGGACGCGCGCGGAATGGCGCTGGACCCGAGTGCTCCCAAGATCGCCACAACTAATTTCTACATGATCGGCACCTCGCACCAGATGAAGCGCTTCTCGGCCAGCACCGATATGTTTCTGATCGACCGCCAGCACGAGGATGTCTACGATCCAGACAACGGCACTATGCAATATCAAGGGCCGAGCCGCTCTTATGGGTGGGAGGCGAAGGCTTCGGTGCAATTGATGAAGCACATGAGTTGGAACGCAGGCTTGACGCAGGTGTCGAATGCGTTTTTCCTGGGAACTTCTCCGCGCGAGTATGTAGACAGTGCCCCTCACTCGGTGGGCAACTCCAGCCTGACTCTCAGCGAGTGGCATGGCATATACAGTTCCTTGCGTTATCGCCACATCAGCCGTTATCTGGTGGTGAACCCAGACTATGGCCTCGATACAGTTTCTTTCCTGCCGGCGCCCCCTTACACCGACCCGAATGAAACTCATGCCAGCGGGCTGGACGTGGTGGATTTCGCAGCAACCAAGAAGTTTTCAAATGGGCTTGAGTGGAACTTGTCTGTCGACAACCTAAACGACAAGCACTACTTTGAGACGCAGAATTACTTCTATTCGCGCGTAACTCCGACGGCTCCGATCGAAGCGCGCGTGCATGGCACACCGGGCTATCCAACTGGCTTCACCACGGGGCTCACATGGCGATTTGAATAACCCGTGCAGGAGTTCAGTAGACACATCAAACGAGGCAAACGGAGCGGGAGGTGTTAAGCTGGCAGCGTCAGGGGTTCACGGGAACGCCGCGCGCACGGAGGCGGTTTTGGAGCCAGGCAAGGGAGAGATCACATTACTTTTGGCGAAGTGGAGGGACGGGGAACCATCGGCATTTGAAGAGCTTATGCCGCTGGTCTACCCGCACCTTCGCGAGGTTGCGGCCGCATATGTGCGCAGGGAGCGGAACCCGGACGTGCTGCAAGGCACGGCACTGGTACACGAGCTTTATCTTCGCTTGCTCAATCAGAAGAAGGCGGCGTGGGAAGATCGCCGTCACTTCTACACCTTTGCAGCCAAGGTGATGCGCATGATCCTGATCGATCACGCGCGGGAAAGCCAGACCCAGATGCGGGGCGCAGGATACGACCGCGTTCCTCTCAGCGACGACCTCGCATGGGTCGATATCGGCAGTCCGGAACTGCTGGACCTGAACCGCGCCCTGGATGAGTTGGGCACATTCGATGGGAACGCCGTTCAGTTGGTCGAGTTGCGCTACTTTCTAGGTTGCACAGCGGACGAAACCGCGGCTCTTATGCAGATATCCAAATCCACCGTCGATCGCAACCTCCGATTCATCAAGAGCTGGCTCTACAGGCGCCTTCACCCCGATATCGTAGAGGATGCCCTAGGATTGTGACTCGCTCTTGCTCCACTTTCCGCAGTCTTATGTTAGAGGTACCAGCCACGAACGGGGTTGCCGCTCAAATGAACCAAACCACAGAAAGCTTCGTGCGCATCGAGGCCATCTTCAGCGAGGCTCTTGCGGCTCCCAGCGAAGAACGGAACGCCTTGATCGAGGCCCGATCGAACGGCGACCAGGAACTCGCTGCCGAGGTGGCCTCGCTGCTCAAAGCCTGCGAAGTTGAAGAGAGCCTTACGGCATCCCGCCAGTTGGCGCCGAAAGCCGGCCGCGAGACTGGAGCCGAGTCCAAGGCAATCGGTCCTTATGTGCTGGATCGACTGCTGGGCCGGGGCGGCATGGGGGCCGTCTATCTGGCGCATCGCGCCGATGGCCAGTTTGAGCAGCAGGTCGCTATCAAACTGATCGATCTCCCGCTGGCCACCGGCCAGTTCCGAGATAGATTTCGTCAGGAGAGGCAGATTCTGGCAGGACTGCAGCATCCATTCATCGCCCGGCTGCTGGACGGAGGAGTTACAGCAAGCGGCGACCTTTACCTGGCGATGGAATATGTGGATGGAGTTCCCATCCATCGTTTCTGTGCCGAGAAGCATCTGACCGAGGCCCAGCGCCTGACGCTGTTTTTGCGGGTTTGCGAGGCCGTCGAGTTTGCCCACCAGAACCTCGTGGTCCACCGCGACTTGAAGCCCGATAACATCCTGGTGGCCGACGACGGCACACCGCGGCTGCTGGACTTCGGAACCGCCAAGCTGCTGTCGCCGACTCTCGCCGTTCCTGGCAGCGAACTCACTCGCGAAGGCTACCAGTCCTTTACGCCCCAGTACGCAAGCCCGGAGCAGGTGCTGGGAAATCCGATTACAACAGCTTCCGATACTTACTCGCTGGGGGTACTTCTCTATCTCATCCTGACTGGCGCCATGCCCTACGATTTAAAGGAATTCACTACGGCGGAGATGCTGCGCGCAATCTGCGAGGAATCTCCACGCAGGCCCTCTCAGGCGACTGGCGCCGACGATCGGCTCGACGCCGACCTGGAAGCGATCCTCCTGAAGGCGCTCCGCAAGGAGCCTCGCGAACGCTATCTCACCGCCGAGCAACTGGCCTCCGACATTCGCGCCTATCTTGGAGGGCAGCCGGTTGCCGCGCGCCAGGGAACGCTCCGATATCGGACCTGCAAGTTTGCCCGCCGCAACCGGCTTGCTCTGGCCGGCGCCGCTTTCTTGGCGGTAACTCTAGTCGCCGGAGTCGCGGGCGTGGCCTGGCAAGCCAGAGTGGCTGACGCGGAGCGGCGCAAGGCCGAAGCGCGCTCCGCCGACCTGCGGCTGTTGAGCAACAGCCTTCTATCTGAGTTAGACGAAGCCATCAAGCAGTTGCCCGGCTCGACCGGGGTGCAGAAGCTGCTTGTAACTCGCGTGCTCGAGCACCTGGACCGCATGGCCCAAGACGCGCAGGGAGACAGGCTGACTCGGCTCGATCTTGTCGATGCATATGTCCGGCTCGGAAACATTCAGGGCAATCCTTACGACCAGAATCTCGGCGATCCTGACGGCGGGCTCTCCAGTCTCGATAAGGCGATCGCGCTGGCCGAACCGCTAGCGCCGGACGGGTCCAGCGATCAAAAAGCTCTTCGGGCCCTGGCAATCGCGCAGGAGTCCCGCAGCGAAATACTATTCGGAACCGCGCGAACGCAGGAGGCCATCGTTTCCATGCAGGCATCCGTCAAGACCTATGATCGCTCGATTGAAACTCCCGGCGTCTCAGCGAATCTGATTTGCGATGTTGCGAGCGCGTACGGCACACTCGGCGACGAGTTGGGCCAGACTGGCACAGCCAGCCTCGCCGACACTGCCGCTGCCCTGAAGGCCTTTCGCAAGTCCATCGCGCTTGACGATCGGGCCCTCGGCATCGATCCCAACTTTGTGCGAGCCAAGCGCGGTCTCTCGATCAACCAGATGAAGATAGGCAACGTCGAGATGGAGACCGATCCGGCACTGGCGCTCAAGGACTTTCAAACAGCCATGGAACGCGCGGATGCTCTGCCCAAAGCCGAACAGGAGAATCTTTCGACCCTGCGAATGCGCGCCATGCTGATGCGCAAGAAAGCAAACGCCCTTGTTCAGTTAGGCGAGTATTCCAAAGCAACCGAACTTTTCACTCAGGTTGCACGGATACACCAGTACTTTGTGGCAGCCGACTCGCAGGACCTTCGGGCCTTAGCTGACCTCGAAGTTATATTGAACGACGAAGCGTTGGGTTTTGAAACAGCGGCCGAACCCGCCTTGGCTGCTGCGGGCGGCGACCGGCGGCTAAGCCTTGCCACGGATGAACAGCTATTGATCCGAACCGCGGAGATTATTGACAAAATGTTGAAGCAAGACCCCTCGAATGAGAACTGGAGAACTGTTCAGGCAGACGCACAAGTCCGGCTCGCCACCGTTCAATCCCTCCTGCACACCTCTGGAGCCCGGCAGGAGCTTGCAAAAGCCGGCATAGCCACTTTGAAGGATCTGGCAATGAAGAGTCAGGCTTCTCCTATGACTCTCAACCAGGCTGCCAATGCATTGTTGAAGGTGGAACCGGCCTTTCTGAGAGATCCGGAGTTTGCCGTTTTGTGTGCGGAACGCTCGGTTGCTCTGAGTCGCTGGCAGACGCCCTCCCTGCTGCTGACTTTGGCCCAGGCCTACCGTGCCGCCGGCCAGATAGATAAGAGCCGCACGGCGGCCAGCGAAGGGCTGGCTTTGCTGCCGCCTTCGCAGCCGGGAAGCGTGAGACCGAGGCTCCGTAAACTCCTCGAAATTGAAGCTAAATCTGCATTCCGGTAGGTTAGTGGCCAACCCGAAGGCAGTTCTCAAGCTCCAACAGGGTCCGATGGCTCGGCTCAGCGACTATCAAAACTAACCATATCTGCAAAGAGTGGCTACTCGATTGAAACTTTGCCTTCCGGCGCCAATATAGAGATTAAGGAAGCCGAATATCGCATTTTATTTGCGCCGTATCTGAAAAATGGACGTTGTTGTTTGTAAAAGAGCCTTTAGTCGAGTATCGTAAGTTAAGGCAAATGGACGGCCCTGTGCCGAAATGCAACACGGAAGCACAGGGGTGGACCACTTAGCGGCAGGAATCAGGGAGGAACAATGGGAGTATCGGAAATTCTGGCATCGGTTGACCGTGAGATTGCGCTTTTGCAGCAAGCACGGGCATTACTGGCCGGCAGCACGGCGCCGGCAGCGAAGAAGGCAGTAGGCAGGCCAAGGAAGATTGTGGCTGCACCGAAGAAAGCAGCAGCGGTTGCCCCGGTGGCCGCAAAACCCGCGAAAAAGAAGAAGAGAAATCTCTCGCCTGAGGGGCGGAAGCGCATTGCCGAGGCCGTAAAACGGCGCTGGGCTGCTCAGAAGGCTGGCGCAACCAAGTAGGGAACGACTCACCGATGAGACCGAAGCCAAAGCCAGAACTCGTGCGAGTTTTGACTTTGGCTTCGGTCTCACATTCGGGCCACAGATGCGACTGGCAGAGTGAGACTTGTCACACCGCTGCCGGCAAGTCTTTCAAACCGATCGAGGATGTTTTGCTCGTCTTGCTCCAACCGCCGTTGGGTGCTTCGAAGTTCCCTTCAGGCGCGGCTCATGCGTTTGGGTCGGGCAATGGTAAGTTGTGCGCCTGTTTGGAATCCCGATTCAAGCGATGCGCGGAGAAAACGAGAAGTCGCAACTTCATCGCGGCTCGCGCGCTTACGGAGTTTTCGTTTCCATTTTGGCGGTGGTCGATAGGATTGCATTCCATGCTTCCGCAATTCGGAATCTTGACTGAATACAGAAGTCATGGAATGCCCTCAAAGCATCGGCGGTGCGCTATTGAGGTCAGCGAAGATTACGCAAGATTCGACATTGGATAACTCTAGTGCTCAATATGGTCACTATCCTGGTATCTCAAAACGCCGATTCTGAAAGAAGCAGCGTCTCTATTTTGAGGAGAGATTTGTGAACTGGACTGAGTTGCCGGATCTGGCAGCCGTCGCCCTGCTGGCGGGCGCTTTTGCTTCGGTGGCGCGCCGCGGCAACACAGCCGTCTACAAAGTCTGGCTCACCGGCTGGCTGGTAATTGTGCTTCACTTCGCCGCGTTTCTGTTCCTGACTGCACCGGGAATTTGGGGAAAGGTGGCTGAGTCTGTTGGCCTGATTGCACTTACATGGGCTGGAATCCTTTTCATGTGGGCTTCAGTTCCCTTCCGGCGACGACGCTCCAGCCGCTGGATATTTGCTGCGCTGCTACTGACTAACACACTCTACATTCCTCTCGTGACTGGCTGCCTGCGGGCCGGCTGGGCCTTGGTTCCGGTTTCAATTCTGTTTGGCGCCCTTCCACTGGTTATTGCGCTTGCAACTGTGCGCAAGCTCAACCACCCGCTACGCTGGACGCTTGTGGCTCTCTATGCCGGTCTCTCGATCTTTCTCCTGATTTTTCAGCGCCAACCTGGGAGTAGCGATGCTCTCGGATTGGATGCTGTGCTGTTCACCGTGTATTTTGGTTGCGCCATCCATTTCTGGTACGCCTACCGGCGTGTGACAACCGGCGCTTTCATCACAATTTCCGGATTTCTGGCGTGGGCTTCGGTGTTTGTAATTGCGCCGCTTATGGCGGCGCATTGGCCTGCAATCCAGGTTGAGAGCGAGGTGTGGAACCTGCCCAAGTACGTTGTTGCGGTGGGAATGATCCTTCTCCTCCTCGAAGACCAGATCGAACACAACAGGCATCTGGCGCTGCACGACTACCTGACCGGATTGCCCAACCGCCGGCTCTTTGAAGACAGATTGAGCGGCGCACTGGAGCGGGCCCGCCGCGCCGAGGCAACGGCCGCTCTGCTGGTGATCGACCTCGACCGCTTCAAGCATGTGAACGACACGCTCGGACATCCCGTGGGCGATCTTCTGCTGAAGCGCGTCGCACAATTGTTTTCCGGCCGGGTCCGCCGCACCGACACCGTGGCGCGAACGGGTGGTGACGAGTTCTCTGTCATTCTCGAGGAGCCAACCAGCCGGGAAAACGCCATCCAGGTTGGCCGGTCTTTGATGCATATCCTCCAGGAACCCCTTCAACTGGGCAAGCACACCGTGCAAGTGGGCGCCAGCATTGGCATGGCCATCTTCCCCGACGATGGGGCAGATATGGAGTCTCTCTGCGTGGCCGCCGACGCGCGCATGTACGACGAGAAGACCCTGAGAGCCAAGGCGGTGGACGCTAATCCGGCAAATCGGATCGTACAGCCGGTCAAGCCGGCGTCCATCTTCCGTCATTGAAAAAGTGGCTTCATTCCCCTCGAAATGTCCCGTTTGTTCCGCCAAGTTGCGAGCGCCGCTATCTCCATCGAAAAATCCGCAGAGAGACGGCAAACGGCACAACGAACCAAGCCAATAGAATCCCCACTGGCGTCAAAAGCTGGCCCAGGTTCATCCCTTGCAGCATATTCCCGCGCAGCGCGTCGATGGCGGCGGTGAGCGGCAGCGCCCGGACCAGCGGCTGAATCGCTGCGGGAAAGCGTGTGGCCGAGAAGAACACGCCGGAGAGAATCCACATGGGGAGCATCACCAGATTCATCAACCCTGAGACAGCTTCAGTCGTCCTGGCCCGCGAAGCTACCAGCAGTCCCAGCGCTGAAAATGCAAGTGAAGTAAGTACACACAGCAGTCCAAGCTGCGCCAGCGACCCGCGAAACGGCACACCGAATGCCACCCGCGCAAATTCAAGAAACACCGCAACCTCGACGACCAGCATGGCTAGCCGCGACAGCAGAAACGACATGAGATATTGCCAGCGAAGCATGGGCGAAGCCACCAGCCGTTTCAGCAGCTTTTTCTGCCTGGCTTCGACGATCGAAAAGCCCAGCCCCCACATCGCCGAGCCCATCAAGTTCATGCCCAGCAGGCCCGGCACCACAAAGTCGATAAACCGCGCGCCTGTTTCATGCACTAACTCATTCTCGGGGCGCACTGCTTCTCGCCGCCCAGCCGCCGTTTGAATCGCGCGATCCACCAGCAGGCGCGCCGTCCGCGCATCGGGATTGGTGTCGTCGAATTTATAGGCGACGCCGTCTGGCCTTTGGATCGCCAGCAGCAAAATGCTTCCCGTCGCCAAAGCGTGAGTGCCGGCCGATTCGTCCAGCGTGGCCGCCGTCAGTCCCTTGTCCGCGTTCAGAGCCTGCGTCAATTGCGTGGTCGTCGCGCCCACCTGGAGCACATCGGCCGGGCGGTTGCGGAAGGCAATGCCCAGCCCTACCGCCAGCAGAATCGGAAAGATGAAGGTCCAAAAGATGGCCTCCGGCTCGCGCAAGAGCAGGCGAAAGCGCACCATGGTCAATTGATAAAGGCTGCTCAGCTCAAGACTATTCATCGCGCAGGTTCCTTCCCGTCAGGCGCACAAACACGTCCTCAAGCGATGCGGAGTGGGTGCGGAATTCACTCATGTGCAGCCCCTGCTCCCGCAGCACGGCAAAGATGCGCGGCACGGTGGTGTGCAGTTCGCTCACGAAAAGCCGATGCAGCCCTTCGTCCACATTGAGCGATTGCACGCCGGGAATCGCTCGCAGCAAATCGACATCTATCACGGCGTGATTCGCAGGATGGCTGCCAGCTTCACCGCTGCTGACCGCAAACTCCACAATGTCTTCACCGCCCACAGTCGCAATCAGTTGCTGCGGAGTGCCTAGCGCGATCGCCTTCCCATGATCCATAATCGCTACCCGGTCGCACAGCCGCTCCGCCTCTTCCATGTAATGCGTGGTCAGGATGATCGTCCGCCCCGCCTGCTTCAGCCCATCCACAAGATCCCACAGGTGCCGCCGCGCCTGCGGATCGAGCCCGGTCGTCGGTTCATCCAGAAACAGCAGCTCGGGATCGCCCACCAGCGCGCAGGCCATGGCCAGCCGCTGCTTCTGCCCGCCCGAAAGCCCGCCCACGCGCGATTTGCGCTTCTCTTCGAGCTGAGCCGTTTCAATCGACTGATCCACCGAAATCCCGCGCTTGAAAAAACTGCGGAAGAGGCGCAGCGTCTCGTCCAATGTCAGCTTGTCGGGAAACTGCGTCTCCTGAAGCTGAATCCCGATCCGCTGGCGCAGTTCACTGGACCCCGAGCCCCAGTTCAGGCCCAGCAGTTCGACACTGCCTGCGTCGGGAGCGGTAAGCCCCTCGCAGATTTCAATGGTCGTGGTCTTCCCTGCCCCGTTGGGCCCCAGCAGCCCAAAGCACTCGCCCCGCGCCACTTCAAGGTCAAGGCCATCCACGGCCTTCACATCCCCAAAGGACTTCCGAAGCCCGCGGAGCAGCAGCGCGGGGCCGCTCGCTGGCACCGTTGCCGCTTGACTGCCTTGTCTGACTCTATCTCCGTCTCTCATCGCCCCAGCTTACCGTATTTTCCGCCTCCGGGTCGCCCTACAAGTGAGCCGAGGCAACCCATGGGCAGGCGAGAAGACCTTCGGAGCTGGGAAAGAACTGCGGAATGGCTCTCGGAGCGCGTTGGGCTGTTGCCGCCAGTTGAGAATCACTTCCGGTTTGCCCGCTTAGCCAGAAAAACTAACGGCCTTCTTGGCATTTTTGATAGTTGGTCGTCCTCCGCCGATGGCACGACAGGGGAGATCTTTCGGTCATGCCCATTCGAGATTATGGCCAATGATGAGCTCTTGCATGGTTGCGTGATGCGTGTTCATCATAGAGATAAGCCGGGTCGAAAAACCGTGGCGCGTCGCCATCTGAATTACCTCTTCGGCGTTGTCGTATGTCATTAAGAGTTCGCCTTTTATCTTCTCGGAATGCCGGAACAATTCCTCGTGGTCCAATTCATTATGGGTGTAAAGGCGTTTCCCGGCGCGTTTCCCGTTCTTTCCGGCGGTATAGGGAGGATCGATGAAAAAGGCCGCTGTCTTCTGCGGAGCATATTTCTCGATGATCGCGATGCCGTCGCCCTGAATGAACGTAATCTTTTCACGGAAACGCCGAATGTTCCTGATTCGTGTGGCGAGTGTCTGAGCATACCAGCGGGGTTTAGGGTCTGGTCAAACTCTTTGCTGATAGCCGCGTCGCATTCTTGCGGAGGGAGCAGGGGCCTTTAGGCCCCTGAGTATATCGGATCAATTGGGGCCTTTAGGCCCGGGCCCTATTCCCCGCTATTTGTTCAACCCTTCAGGTGGAGAGGCATGGGGTCCAGCGGAGCACGGGCAGCGGAACTGAATGGATAGGCTTGCGGCGTCGATACAAGTCCGCGTCGAACGGGGTTCTCCTCGATATACCGCACGCAACTCATGAACTTCTCTTCGCTCATGATCTGGCTCTCGTTGAAGCTGCGCATCCATACATCGAACTTGCTTTTCAAACGGAAGGAGAAGCCGCCCTTAATGAACTGCATGGCTTTTTCGAGCGAAACATCCGGAGCAGGCGTAATCAGAGCGTGAAAATGGTCAGGCATGATGACGAACGCGTGCAAGAGGAATCTTCCCTGACTGCGATAGTCGATGATGGTCCACTCAAACAATTCTGCCGTGGCCGTGACCTGAAAGAGGCGACGGCGTTGCGCCGTCACAGCGGTGACCAGATATGTCCGAGTTTCTTGTGGCGCTAATCGCACGTGAGCATGATATACGAAAGGCCCGTGGCTAAAGCCACTCTCATTGCAAGCCTGCATTCAGGAGCCTGAAGGCCCCTGCTCCCTCCGCCAGTGTATCCGTCCGAAGGCATGAGAAACCGCCATCAGGCAGAGGTGAAAGCATATATTAGTTTCGACTGTCTTCAAGAACAGCGTCGAGTATGCCGCGAACGTTCTCAATAATCACAGCACGCGGCTGAACCTTTTCAATGATTCGCAGCGCGGCAGGAAAGAGATTGCGCTCGTCGAGTTTTCCCAACTGCTTACCGGCCTTCGAGAATGGCGGGCATGCAAGACCAGCCGCCACTACATCAACCCGGCCCCGGAATGGTCTGGCGTCGAATGTGTTCAGATTTTCTTCTATGACATTCCACTCAGGCCGGTTGAATCGCAGCGTTTTGCACGCATGTGCATCGAGCTCCACCAAGCCGACATGGGTAAAACCGGCCTGCTCAAAACCAAGCGCCTGGCCGCCAGCACCTGCACATAATTCGAGAACTGAAATTGCGCTCATGACTGTCATTGTGCATCGAAACGGAGGCCTTTGTCTGCATTAAGATGGGTGACTTCGCCCGGACTTTCGCAAATAATTGAGCGTAAATGGCTTACGCCAACTTCGGGAATGACACGAAGATGGTTGAATTCCAACACTGCGTGGAATCGCAGGCGTCTGTGCTCAGCGCAATCACGCAGACGAAATGATTTCACGCCCGCTCAGTTGGCGGATAATCGCCGTAGCACTCAGCGAGGACCAGTGACTGACGCACGACGAGGGCGCATCCCGACTCCTTAAATAATCCAGGGCGAACCACGAGCCAACAGACCCTCGCCCGCGAACTGCCCTTTGCGCTGGGCTGCACTGGCGGTAAACTGGAAGCATGGCGGAGATTCAGCGCAGGAAAACACCTACGGTCGGCATCGGGCAGGTTCGCGTCGGCTGGGAGGTTCCGGTCGTCGTGCAGTCGATGACCAACACCGATACGGCAGACATTGCGGGCACCATCGAACAGGTCGCGGCCCTGGCCCTGGCCGGCTCTGAGATCGTCCGCGTGACGGTAAACAACGAGGAGGCGGCAGCCGCCGTTCCCCACATCGTGGAGGGGCTCGACAAGCGCGGACTGCGCGTGCCCATTGTGGGCGACTTCCACTACAACGGCCACCTGCTGCTCAAGAAGTTCCCGGCAACGGCGCGGGCGCTGGCCAAGTACCGCATTAACCCCGGCAACGCGTCGATCGGCAAGAAGGACAACGACAATTTTCAGGTGATGGTGGAGTGCGCCGTCGAAAACCAGAAGCCGGTGCGAATCGGCGTCAACTGGGGCTCGCTCGATCAATCGCTGCTGACCAGGATGATGGACCAGAACAGCCGCCAGCCGCAGCCCCTGCCCGCCCGCGACGTGATGATGGAAGCCATGGTGGTGAGCGCGCTGGACTCCGCCAAAGCCGCCGAGCATTATGGACTGCGCCGCGACCAGATCATTCTTTCCGCCAAAGTCTCCGGCGTGCGCGACCTGATCGACGTGTACACCAACCTGGCCGCCCGCTGCGATTACGCGCTGCACCTGGGTTTGACGGAAGCCGGCATGGGGGCAAAAGGCTTGATCGCGTCCACCGCCGGCCTGGCTCCGCTGCTTTTGGCCGGCATTGGAGACACCATCCGCGTGAGCCTGACGCCCAAGCCCGGCGGCGACCGGACGGAAGAGGTTTTGGCCGCGCAGCAGATTTTGCAGTCGCTCTCCATCCGCAGCTTCATGCCGCAGGTGACCAGCTGCCCCGGCTGCGGCCGCACCACCAGCACGTATTTCCAGGAGCTGGCAGAACAGATACAGAGCTACCTGCGCACCTCGATGCCCGAGTGGCGCAAGCAGTACCCCGGCGTGGAGGAACTGAAGCTTGCGGTGATGGGCTGCGTTGTCAACGGCCCCGGCGAATCGAAGCACGCCAATCTTGGCATCAGTTTGCCCGGCACCTTTGAGGAGCCGAAAGCGCCGGTCTATGTGGACGGCAAGCTTTATACCACCCTCAAAGGCGACACCATTGTGGCCGAGTTCAAGCAGATACTCGACAAATATGTTGAGAGCCATTACGGGCAGGGGGCGAAGAGCGAGGAATTGGTGGGGGCGCGGTAGCGTTCCTTCAACGGGGCGAATGGCGTAAACTCGCTTCCCATGAAGCCGACAGCCTGTTTCGTTCTTCTATTCAATAGCTTCGAGCAACGGGACTAGGCTGCGGCGGCTTCGACCGTTACTTTCCTGATGCGGCCGGACGTTCGCCGAACAACTCTCGCCTAGGCTTGCCGGCTTTTTCCGGAATGTTATCCTGAATTCCCGAAGTCCTTTTATCAGACCTCGCTTCCCACCTGAACTGGCAAAAACAGAACCCCTGATCTCAGCACCGGGAGGGCTTTCCATTGTTACGCATCGAGATACTCAAGAGAGTTCACGAGCTAGAGGAGCGGATTCATATCCTTGGCGCAGTGTTTGCCTCTCTCTTCGTTGTCACTCTGGGAGTGGAGATATGGATCAATCAGGGAAAGACGCCGGAAGGTGGCTTTCTGGAGCTCCTCCATTGGATCCTGATCGTGGCGGATGTGGCGATCTTCCTCCTATTTGTGGGAATACTCCTGTTCCGCCGATTCGGGCTGGTCAAGACGTCGCGCACCTGGTGGCGAGCAACTCTCGACGACCAGTTGAACAAGAAGATTCAGGATTGGTTTACTGCCGACACCGGGGATGCGCCGATCCAGACCCTCCGCTTCTGCACGGAGGCTTGCCTGAACGATCTTTGCCGGCTCAATTACGATGCGTTCAAGAATACCGTCTTCGCCGTGGAGAAAGAAAAGCTATTGCGCCGGAACGCGGCCTGGATGGTTCGGAATCCGCGCATCTTTGCGCTGATTCTCGACCCCTTCAACCCCGACTCCTACGTTGGCTATTCCGCAATGCTGCCCCTCACTGCGGAAGGGTTGGAGCATTATCTCGCCGGAGAACTGAAGGATGCCAACATTCCCGCGTCGCTGGTAGCTCAAAATAGAGAGACCGCGGCTGGAGTTCTGATCTTCGCAATCTACCTGGAGGAAGCGTTCTCGTTTCAAAAATCTAAAGCGTCCCGCAACTACACCATCTATTTCCTGGCCTGCGTCCGGCGTCATGCCCAAGCATTGTTCCCACAAAAAGAAGGGAAGACGGAAGTTTACCCGCCGATTTACGTCCAGACCGAACATGACGCTATCCGTAAGCGGCTAACCGATTATGGGTTTGTGGAAACAAAGAAGCGATCGGCGGATGGCTTCGACATCCTTGTTCGC
>Ga0302197_10001459_pt1 | contig 23065 bp, 14 predicted proteins | sample II_Bog_N2_1_FD_193526 | JGI IMG/M metagenome (GOLD analysis project Ga0302197, IMG submission 193526) | Peat permafrost microbial communities from Stordalen Mire near Abisko, Sweden - II_Bog_N2_1 | ecosystem: Environmental > Terrestrial > Soil > Wetlands > Peat | place: Sweden: Abisko...
CCGCCGAAGGCGGGGTCCAGGCTTTTTTTAAAAACCCTAGACTCCGGCCGAGAGGCCGGGGTCCCCCGCCTTCGGCGGGAGACTCCGCCGAAGGCGGGGTCCAGGCCCCCCGGGGGCCTAGACTCCCTTTTTTTAAAAAAACGGGGGTCCAGGCCTTTTTTTTAAAAAAAAGCCTAGACTCCTTTTTCTTTTAAAGAAAAAGGGGTCCAGGCCCCCCCCGGGGGCCTAGACTCCGGCCGAGAGGCCGGGCTCCACCCCACCCTGCGGTGGGGTAGACTAAATTTTACTAAAATTCATTTAGCTTAACTGGATAAAATACAGTTCTTTTAAAACTGCTAATATGTTTTTAAACCCTTTATCCTATAAATATAATATAAGTTTAAGATTTAGCCTTTTAGGATTTTTTTTTTCTTATCATAAATTACTTTTTTATTTTTCCCCGTTTACAAATATTTTAGTATAAAAATATTTTAATAAAAATAATAAAAATCTTGATCACTTTTTATTAATTATAATAATATATCATTAATTATATATTCAATCTTATAAAGATCATTTATATTAAGGTAATTAAAGCTCATATTGTTCAAGTCTATTTTTATATATATAATTATTTTATATAATAGTGTATAAAGATTATAGTTTAGTTAAATTATAAATATAAAAATTATTATTTAGTTAGAATATAAGTATAAAATATAAAAATAGATTTTTAATACATTATCTTTTTCTTTAAAATGGTCTTTTAAAAATTTAATTAAAATATTTAATAAATAAAGGATTTTAACACATAAAAAATATGGTACGATGGCTTTTTTCAACAAATGCTAAAGATATAGGTACGTGCGCGGTGCGAGTCGAATTATGTGCTCTAAGTATAAAAAGGTATATACTTCTTAACATCAGAGGCTGTATAATTATTATACAATGTTTATCCCGTTCCATCGGCCTTCTGGGTGCTAATAACCCCAGTCGCGTTATAGCAGATGGTCCAAGAAAGTACGGTGTCCGACGGCCCGGATTTGACATACTTTTCAGGGAGCCCTGGCAAGATTACGCTAAGAAACTTGAGTTCGAGAGAACGACGTATGGACTGCTATCAATCATGCTTCTACTCCTAAGCCGAATATCGCGGGTAGTAAGTGGCAAATTAAAATCTCCGATCGGAAGTACCGACGGTTGGAGTAGCCCCGAAGCCACTAGTCACCCCAGTGAGGAGAGTGTTACAGACACACATGCGCAAGAATCTAAACCAGGAAATACCTCATCTTCAGGACCAAATCCTAAAGACGAAAACGGCATTAATTCGGAACCATCGGATCAAAGCGCCTCTAATGGACCAAAATCCATAACGCGCAGACAGAGTTCCCGTAGTAGCCCACGACCGAAAGGAAGTGATACCAAAGCGAAGGGGAACAGAGAGCAAGACCTAATTGACTCACCAGGGTCTCGGAAAACGATCAGCAATGAGAATCTACGTACGCTGGTTCAGACTCAATTAGATACATATAAGGACCCTAAAGACCTTTATAATGGAATTATCCACATATTGGGCGATCCACATTTCCTACAAAGCTGTTACATACTCATAAAAAGTAAACCCGGTAATATGAGCCGTGGCCTGACTAACCAAACACTAGACGGGATCAACTTTAAATGGTTCGAAAAGACTGCACTGGAACTCAAATCAGGAGCCTTCCAATTCAAACCTGCTCGTAGAGTACTGATTCCTAAACCAGGAAAAGCTGAAAAGCGACCGCTTGGCGTAGGTAACCCTCGTGAGAAGATTATCCAAAAAGCCTTGACAGTCATACTCGAAGCAATTTTTGAACCGGAATTCCTCGATTGTTCACATGGATTTAGACCTTTTAGATCTACCCATAGTGCCCTTAAACAACTATACTTTAGAGCCCATCATTACACCTGGGTAATACAAGGAGACATCTCCAAATGTTTTGACCGTATTCCTCATGACGTTGTGATGAGATGCTTACGTGAAAGAATTAAATGTGACAAATTCCTTACAATAGTGAGAAAATCACTTAAAGCAGGATACCTTGATCCAGAGACCAACCGAATCACTAAACCCGACATCGGAACTCCTCAAGGAAGTGTTCTAAGCCCCCTACTATCAAACATCGTACTTCATCAATTCGATAAATTTATGATGAAAGAACTGATACCCTCGTATCACAAAGGTGGAAGACGAAGAACAAACCCTGCCTATAACAAATTCTGGAGTGCTCGATACAAATCAACGAACGAGGTAGGAAAAGCCGAAGCCTTAAGACAAATGACTTTAACGCCTAGAATGGATCCTCAAGATCCAAACTTCCGAAGAATGCTGTATGTCCGATATGCCGATGACTTTGTAATCCTTACCGAAGGTCCCAAATCAGACACTTCTCACATAAAAACTAAAGTTAAAGAATTCCTAGACGCAACCTGTGGCTTAGAGCTAAATGAGGAAAAAACTATAATAACACATGGAACCGAGGGCTTTAACTTCCTCGGTGCAAATATCAACAAACTTAAACTTGTAGGTTACCGAATGAAAACTAAAACCTCTAAGGGTAATCCTATTACAATGAGAGCTAACATTAGAGCAAGAATTAATGCTCCTATTCCCGAACTAATCAAGAAATTGATCAAGGCCGGAATAGCCAAACGTGACAGTCACAACAAAGTAGTAGCATCGCCTCTTACGGCATTAGTTAATCTCGACCATGCGACTATTCTGCAATTCTACAATGCTAGAATCAACGGTATAGAAAGTTACTATACATTTGCTTCCAACCGAACCAGATGTAAAGACATCATATGGCTACTGAGACACAGTTGTGCCAAAACTCTTGCTCGGAAATACAAACTGAAATCCTCCCGACAAGTATTCAAGAAATTTGGAACTTTCCTAAAGGACCCCGAAACATACATGAAACTAAAGTATCAAAAATCACTGGCAGTTATACACAAGTTCAACCACGGAATGTCACTTCTGCCTCCACTGAAGGAGATAACGAAATCATGGTTCGGTAGACTTACTGAAACTAACATATTCAAAGAATGCCTGATCTGCGGGACGACTAACAAAGTTCAGATGCATCACATCAGAGCGGTTAAGGATGTAAGAATGAAAATTCGGACTGGAACTAGTACCTTTGAAGAGAGAGAAGGTGGTTTCTTAAGAAAACAAATACCTCTTTGTAGTTACCACCATAACTTATATCACAAGGGCGAACTTTTTGGATATGAAATGAGCACAATTAAAGGATACTCGGAGAACAATCCTAAGGGACTGATTACTTTTGGTCCGAAAGATCCAAAGAATACTTCGAAACAACCTAAAGTAGTCAGCACAAATAAACAACAGAACACCCCGTCCGAAAGGACAACACCCCACAAAGGTAAAAAGGTAACTATAAGTATTAATCCATATATGTATTAGAGCTTACTCTTGGCGAGCCGTATGATGGGAAACTATCACGTACGGTTCTGAGGGCAGTATCATTGGTAAGCTGACCCCTATTCTATATTTAATTTTTGCATTATTTTCAGGTATGATTGGTACTGCATTTTCTATGTTAATTAGATTAGAATTAGCAGGGCCAGGAATACAATATTTACAAGGTGACCATCAATTATATAATGTAATCGTAACTGCTCATGCTTTTATAATGAGTGCGCCATTGGGCTTGATCAGCTGGCCGTCCCCTAATACAGGGACCCCACAAAATCTCCTGTGGGTAAATCACATTCAGGCCGGTAGAGCCAAACTCTACGGGGAAACCCAAACGGCTAAGCTGAATGTAACGAATAAGATTGGTGGTGGCATAGAACCACTAGATTGCTTATTCCAGATACCTCTCGCATTGGCTAGGTTAACAAACTTGATACACATCGATCGACATTATGAGGTCCCTCACCCAATCTATGATAAGGGGTGTCGCGCGAAGAGCATGCTTAATATCGTTAGTGAGTATGAGGAGAAAACATCATCGCGGATCATCACGCAGAGTGAAAACAAGGTGTGCAAGGGCCTAAACGAGATAAGCCACTATCAGGAACTATGGGATTGCCTACGGGGTCCAGCAATGGAACCTACATGCCGAATAAAGGCTGGCAACGGAGTCGCCGTAGTACTCGAGAGAGGAAGGGCGACAGTCTTAAACACTGGAGCTAGACACTATTCTTCAAAAGCCGGTCTAACGACGTATCGTGGCAGCGAAGTAGAGAAAGCACCGGAACTAAAGGAAATAAGGAAAATATCACCAGATATGAAGAGCATCGCTAGTACACTAAATTTAATCACAGCATACGAACTAATCAAAAGTAAACCCGGAAATATGACACCCGGAACGGACGAAAGTACGTTGGACGGAATCAATACGCGATTTATCGAGAAAGTTCAAACATTGCTGAAAAGCGGCAAATTCACCTTCCCCCCGGCCCGAAGAATACAAATCCCTAAACCGGGGAAGAAGGAGACGAGACCTTTAACGATAGCTTCACCGAGAGACAAGGTAGTTCAAAAGGCAATCCAATTGATACTTAACCAAGTCTACGAGGAGAAGTTCCTGGACTGTTCACACGGATTCAGACCGAAAAGAGGAACCCACACCGCCATTAAACAACTGGACGCCCAGTTCCAAAGCGTTAAATACGTAATTGAAGCCGACTTCTCAAAAGCATTCGACAGTATACCCCATGAAAAACTAATGGACATAATCCGAGACGATATTAAATGTGACAAAACCCTCAAAGTAATATATTCAGGGCTCAAGGCAGGATTTATCGAGAAGGGAAAACTGACCGATAATCTAGTAATAGGGACCCCGCAAGGATCTATACTAAGTCCGCTACTATGTAATATATACTTCCACAAATTAGATCTATTCATGTTAGAGCTGAAAGCCAAGTTCGAAGTCGGACGAAAGCGACCACCTAACAAAGAATACTCTAAAATACAGAACCGTCTTAAATACATGAGAAGAACGGGTCTTCACGTCACGAATGAAACTGAATACAAACAAAACATTGCTGCCCTAATGAAGATCCCAAGCCTATCGCATGATGACTCTTTCAGAAGAGTCCACTACATACGATACGCCGACGACTTCGTTATTGGAGTGGAAGGAAGCCACGAGATCACGCTCCAAATCATGGACGACCTCAAAGAATTCCTTACAACAATGGGACTAACCCTAAATGAATCCAAGACCAAAATCACCAAATTCAGTGCCCAACCAATAGAATTCCTCGGATACAAGATCATGAGTCCCTACATAGATGGGATGGAGAAACCGATAGAAACCCTAACGGAGCCCAACAGTGGTAGAACGATCACCCGAAGAAAGAAAACCAGAGTAAGAATCTTCATGGACCACGACAAGGTAATCAAGAAACTTGAAAGCCGAAGAGTGATACGTAAGAGAGTAGCCCCGGGAACCCACGATCAACTGATCTATAGAGGGACCTTCCAAGGTAGCCTAATACAACTGGACCACGCAGATATACTCAGATACTTTAACTCCGTGATAAGAGGAATATTCAACTACTACAAGTTCGTGAATAACACGAACCAAGTAGCTCACGTAATGTGGCTAATTGAGGAAAGTTGCTGTATGACACTTATGAGAAAATTCAAAATGAAAGCGATGAGACAGGCCTACCATAAGTTTGGTAAAGACCTGGGGTGTGACCTAGTAGGAAAAGATGGAGAGACCAGACGAATAAGTCTGGAAAGACCGTCCAGCTACGCCCGCCAACATATCAAAGATATCGGAAGCAATGTCAGCCCATTCGTCAGACTGGAAGAGGTTTGGAATAACAAATTCACTAAGACTAACCTATTCAAGAAATGTATAATATGTGGGACGGATCAAAACGTAGAAATGCACCACGTGAGAAAAATACGAGACCTGCCCCCTTTGGGGGCGGGTCCCCCCCTACGGGGGAGACCTGAGAAACCCTAGCTCAATAGGCAAAGACTTCTTAACTCGACAAATGATGGCCATCAACCGAAAGCAGATACCAATCTGTAGAGACCACCATGAAAGATATCACAACGGAACGCTAACCGCCGCTGAAATATCGGACTTCAGAAGAGCGGCTGCCACAAAACAGAAATTAGTAATAACGAAGTTGGAGGTAGACACAAACGTGAAGGACTGGAAAGTGATCGCAGATATGACTACCACAAGTAGAGAGGAGAACTTCACGAGTTATCTGAATAGTTCAATAAATTCGGAGCATGAACTTAAACCTAGACTGTTATCGACAGAATACTTCGGTAGCAAGAAGGAATAAGTAGGGATTCCTCAGAATCATAAAATCCCCCCCCCAAAAACCCCCTTAGTTAATTCATGTTTAGGATGGAAAGCCGTATGATGGGAAACTATCACGTACGGTTTGGTGGGAGGCGGGACTCGCAAGGGTCCTAGGCCGACCCAACTTTTCTTCTTGGTTAACAATATGCATATGTTTAATACATTATCAATATTAGGAATAAAAAAATATCATACTTATATTAATATATATAATGATAAGAATACGGGTAACGAGAAAAATACAGATAACAATGACAATAAAAATATAGATAACGATAACAATAAAAAAAATGAATTTAACTCAAATTTTAATTTTACAAAAATTGAAGTAAAAGATCCTTATAATAATAGAGATACTATACTAAAATTTACTAAAAAACAAAAAGGTATATACATATGGAAATCATTAGATGGTAATAACCTCTATGTAGGGCATTCTATTAATTTATATAATCGTATAAGTTCTTATTTTATGCCTTCAATTCTTAAAACTAAAGCTCGAAGAGTTCTTAGTTATCTTAATAAAGATGGTTTTGCTGATATAAATTTAACTATTTATATAGTAGATTATTCAACTAGTTTAGAAGAATTGGTAAAATTAGAGCAACATTTTCTTGATACCTTAAATCCAAACTTAAATGTAGATTTAGTAGCTAGTAGTTCTGGGTATCATACACCAATGAGTCTTGAAATACGGGGAAAATTACGAGAACAAAGAGGTACTCCAATTTTCGTATATGATTCTAATGATTTTACTCTATTGTTTATTTTTGATTCTAAACAACATATGTATAATTCAATAAATATTCATCATAAATCTTTAAATGATTGTTTAGATTCTGGATTAGTATATTTAGATTTCTTTTTCTTTTCTTTAGATCAAATTGAAAAAAGTTCTAATATTAAATTATTAACTTTAGATGAAATTAAGGCTTTTGTTAAAGAAAAAAGGGGGAATTATCAAATTAAACCTCCTGCAGCTAAAGCTATTTTAGCTGAATTTAAAGATACCTCGAGTCTTAATAAAACATTTTTGTCATTAACTTCTTTAGCTAAGGAATTAAAAGGAGATCGACAAGTTATTAGAGAGTATTTAAATGGTACTAAATCTGGGTATTATCGAGGTAAATGGAAATTTACTTATCTGAATCCTAATATTAAATAATACATTGATTCTTTAGACTGATGGAAACAATTTTATCCACGGGCGAAGTACCACCATATGGTGGGAGGGTGGGTAGCCCATTTCTTTTTTAAACTCCTCGTTTGGAGTAATTAAAAAGGAAAAAGGGAGGAAATAGTTGTTAAACATTGCTCTAGGGAGAGTAACATATAAACATTATTCAGTCATTATAAACGTTTGTAAATTTACATACTATTACAAACGGTAAATAATGAATTAATGATTAGGCATGGCCGGGTAGTATAGTAATATATTACTTTCTTTTCACTATTTGCTGGAACACCTTAAAAGCATTTAAAACTAGTACTGCATGTTTTCTTAAATGAAAAGCGGCAGAATACAGTCACAATTTAAATGATTAGGCAATCAGCAGGAAACCAAAAATATAAGGGCTTAAATTTAAGCATTAAACACTTTTATTTAGTAGGATCCTCAGAGACTACACGTGAAATACCTTATTAAATTATTATTAAAATTTTTAGTAATTTAAGGGTAAAGATATAGTCCAACCATTAACGAGAGTTAATGAAAAATTGAATTAAGAAAAAAAGATATTTTCAATAATTCAATTACCGTAAAGATATATTGTTTATTTTGACATGGTTTATGAAATTGGTTTTATCTTCTTATTTAAAATACTAAGCATGTTAATCTTATTATCGCTTATCTTCGTAGAACTTCAGTCCTCACATAGTGAGACCAATAAATTCTTGAAACATTCGAATAGTTTAAGATCAAATATAATAGCATCAAAAAGATTTTTTAGTACTTCTTGTCGCTCTCAAGGAAAAAATTCTAAAAGCGAATCTCCAGATTCTCTCAGAAAAACTCTTAGTTCTGCCGAATCTAGATCTTATGGAGATTTATACAAAGGAAGAGGAAAACCCGCGTATGAAGCTTCATGGATAAAAGATAACGGGATAGAAAGAAGTCCTTTTGGCGCTTCTTGGGCTAAGAATAAAAATAACCGGCTATCATTACCTTCAAATTACCCTTTAAATTATGAAATTGTTAAAGATCCTTTTAATAATAGAAAATTAATTAAAGAAATATGTAAAGGTAATAGAGTTGTTTACATTTGGACTTATATCCCAACAGGAGTTTGTTTAGTAGGATCTTCTTCAAATAGTGTTGAAAGAGTACTAAGTTATTTTGAAAAAAAATATTTGTTTTTAGATTTTAGAAGAGGTGTTCAATTTTTGGCTGACTATGGGTTTGAAAATATCCAATTAACTCTTATTTATTTGGATAATCAGAAGTTCACTATGCGAGACATAAAAATTTTAGAAGCCTACTATATTAATGAATTAAATAGTGGTTTAAATTCACAAAAATCTGTGTATTTACCTCCGGAACCTTTAGAATCTATATTACCTTTTATTAATATTAGTAATAGAGATACTGCAGTTCCTATATTTATTTATGGGGAGGATTTATCTAGAGTTCTTTATGTTTTTAGTTCAAAAACTTCTTTATACAATGATTTTAATATTCATCATAATACTTTAGATAATCTTTTAGATAATTTAAATGCCAAATTATATGATTATTTTTCACTTTCAACTTCAATTTTTGAGAATTCAGATTTAGATAATCTCTTAAGTTTAGAGGAATTAATTCAATTGAAAGATCGAATAAATCCTAAAAAACCTCAAAGAAGTCAATTGCTTATATTAAAAGATCGAGTTCAAAATACTGAACAAAGATTTTATAGTTTAAGACAAGTAGCTTTATATATTAAAGAGATCGAAGGAAGCTGTGATTTAGGAACTTTAAGAAGCCATATGAAGAATAACACTTTATGTAAAAAAAGATGGGAAGTAAATAAAGCTTAATTATTTCATTTTTATTGAGACTTTATTGGGAATTCTCCACTTCTTAATAAATAAAATTGCATAAAATTTTGTGCAAAATGTCTAGGTGAATTCGTGAGGACTATTAATACATTCCTAGATATAGTTAATTAGTTATACTTCAATTAAATACCTCCGAAAGGAGGCCCGAAGGAGAAGTAACCATACCGGCAATAACTTTGTAAAGGAAGCAAAACCCCTGAGATTAAAGGGGTTTGTTAAGGGAGAAATCCTTTAGCAAATGGTGGAATACTAATATACATGGGTGACAGCCCATAGAGCTATGAAAGTGAAAACGGTCAATGGCTACCTGGCAGAAGACCGTCGGTGGTTACAAACATCGCTACAGACTGGGTCACTTTTGGGTGCCTGAAATGGTGCTTAATGTACAGTCGAAACTCGGGAAAGATATTAATTCTACCCTTAACATTAATGTAAAGCTATACAGAAGGGAATAAAATGTATAGACTTGTAGAGTTTGGCCAGCTTTAATTGGTGGATTTGGTAATTTTTTAGTGCCAGTAATGATTGGTGCCGTGGATATGGCAAAAAAAAACAACAAAATAAAGCTTTTTTAAATTACGGAGTTTATTTTAAATCTTTAATAAAATTTAATATTTTAAAAAGAATGTTCTTTTCTTCATCAAAAAATAAATCTGTTTTCAGTAAATCTTTTGATCAAGATCCCCAAAATTCTAAGCCAGATAATCAATTAAATTCTTATTTAGCAGGATTGTTTGAAGGAGATACGGGGGGAAGGCCTGAAGAGGCTTGTTCGAGGGAGAAGAGGCTATTACCGTTGAAACATAATAAATTATTAAATTTATTTTTTTGTACGAAATTCTTTTTTTTTATTATGTTATCAACTTTTTTCTTAAATTTATTACCTACAAGTAATAGCGGAACTGCGAAACCTTGGCAGTTCTCTCCCCAAGATTGTTTATTACGATCTTTTGATGTAATCATTGATTTTTATAATCAATTAATGTTTTATATAGTTCAAGTCTTCTTATATAATTTTTTAATTATGTTTGTTCAAATCATCTCATATTTAGCTAAAATTTTAAATTTAAATTTATGGTTTATTGCTAGTATGATTGATGATAATCTTTTACCGGTAAGATTATTTCAAAGTAATAATTCTTCAGATGATAAATTAATCAATGATAATAAGGTTTCTTCTGTTATTAAAAAATCTCGTAATATGAAATATATTACTGATGGAATTGATAATTTACCTTCTTCAACGAGTGAAATATTAATAGGATTATTATTGGGTGATATTCACGCATCAAGAGCTTCTAGTAAAAATACTAGATTCTTATTTGAACAAGGTGAAGTTCACAGTAGTTATTTATTACATCTTTATGATTTATTTAAAGATTATTGTAAAACTGAACCTAAATCTTCCAGTAGATTTGATAAACGTGTTAATAAATCATACTCAAGAATAAAGTTTAGTACTTTATCTTCCCCCGTGTTTAATTATTATTATGATCTTTTTTATCTTAATGGAAATAAAATTATTCCTGTAAACTTAGGAGAACTCTTAACCGCTAGATCTTTAGCTTATTGGGCTATGGATGATGGTAATAAAACAGGTACTGGATTTAGATTAAATACTCAATCTTTTACTAAAGATGAGAATTTATTTTTAATAAAAGTACTTAAAGATACTTTTGATTTAGATTGTACTATTAATACACATAGTAAAGATCTATATAGAATTTACATTACTACCAAATCTATGCCTAAATTTAAAGATTTAGTATCCCCATATTTTCATGAATCAATGATGTATAAATTAACTGAAAAAGACAATAACGATAAAATTAATACCCCCCCATCTGATAAAAACTTTAATTCTTATTTAACAGGATTGTTTGAAGCTGATGGGCATATTTGGATCTCTAATGTTAACGCTACTAAAAAACATAACCCTAGATTTTGTATAACTTTTCATTTAAAAGATAAACCTTTAGCTGATAAATTATTAGAATCCTTAGGGTATGGATTTATTAGAATTAAATTAAAAGAAAATGCTTGTGTATTAACTATATCTCCTTTAAAAGGACTAATTAACGTAATTCATTTATTAAATGGTAATATGAGAACACCAAAAATCCATCAATTATATTCTTTAATAGATTGGTTTAATGATAATCATAATACTAATTTTAATAAATTACCTTTAAATACTAACCCTTTAAATTCTGATTCTTGGTTAGCTGGTTTTATTGATGGAGATGGAAGTTTCTTAATTAGACACTCTACTTTAGAAACAAGTAAAAAAGAACGGATAGCTTGTTCTTTTATGATTGAACAACGATTAATAGATCCTAAATCTGAGGAAAGTTATTTTACAATTTTAGATCAAATAGCTAATTTATTTTCTACTAAATTATTAATTACAAATAGAAATTATTATAGACTTAACGCTACTAGTTTAAATTCCATTAAATTAGTTATCATTTATTTAGAACAATTTAATTTAAGAGGTTCTAAATACTTAGATAGTTTAGACTGGATAGAGGCTGCTAAAATAATAATAGATGATAAACATTATACTTTAGAAGGAAAAAATAGAATTGATTTATTAAAAAATAAAATGAATCGGAATAGAACTATTATGGATTGGGAACATTTAAATAAATATTAATAAATTTTTGCTCTTTGTTAATTTAATAAAGAAAGTTTTCCGCAGAAGCGGGAACATTCCTACGGGAAGTTCTTTATTGTGTTTAATTCTAATAAATGATTAATTTAAAAATTTATTATAATTGGGAATGCCGTTTATATAAGTAATTATATTTATAATTAGTTCGCTATATGCATGGAATTCCTCGTAGATAAAGTGAGAACTTTTAGGTTACAGTTTTAAATACAAACACCCCCCTACTGTTATAAGTAGCCCAGGGGGTTTGTAAAAATTTTAAATACAAGGGGAGAATATGCAGGAAACCAAAGGTATAAAAGATATCTAGTAGGATCCTCAGAGACTACATGCGACCCTCCTTTATTTTAAGGATGAAAACATAGTCCAACTTAAATGGAAACATTTAAGATAATCGATTCCCTCGATTAAATAATATCTCATTCTGGTTATTACCTCCAGCGTTAATTTTATTATTAGCTAGTAGTTTTGTAGAAAATGGTGCTGGTTCAGGGTGGACAGTTTACCCACCTTTAGCTAGTTTACAATCTCATTCTGGTGGTTCTGTTGATTTAGCTATCTTCAGTTTACATCTTGCTGGGGTTAGTTCAATGTTAGGTGCTTCTAACTTTATTACTACTATTATTAATATGAGAGCTCCAGGTGAAGTAAAAACTTTTTTAATTATTAGTGTGTTTTTTTTTATTATTTTTATTGTTAATTTTATATTAACTATAGATTCAAATTTAAATCTAATTTATAATTTTTCAGAATTTTTTAAGGTTGATAATGTTTTAAATTATTCAATTATTCTGACATCTCTTCCTTTAATTGGGAAATTTGATCAAAATAAATATAATCATGTTATTACAGATGTTCAATTACAAAAATTACAATCAGAAGTTTCTAGTGTAATTACAGGAACTATACTGGGTGATGCTTGTCTTGTACAAGCTAAAAGAGGGAAACCTTATTATAAATACAAACAAAGTGTTGTTTATGCTGAATATTTTGCATATACTTTTTTTATATTAAAACCATGGTTAACTCCTGGTTCTCCAATTTATTCAAATTATATGGATAAAAGATATAATAAATTATATGAATCTTATACATTGTTATTAAGTACTAAATTTAATGATAATTTTGATATTAATGGTCTTAGAACTAAATTTTATCCAAATGTTGATGATAAATTTATAAAAATTATACCTACTGATATTGCTTCAATGCTTACTCCAATTGCTTTTGCTTTTTGGATTATGGATGATGGGCATACTTATCATAAAGGTATTTTTCTTAATACTCAAAGTTATACTAACGAAGATATTAACTTATTAATTAACGCGTTAGAAATTAATTTTAGTATTAAAGCTAGACCTGTTCAAGTTTCAGGAAAACCGCATCAAAATAGAATATTTATACCAGCTAAATATCATTCTATTGTTGTAGATATAGTAAAACCTTATTTTACGCCTTCTATGTATTATAAATTATCTATAGTTAATGACGATAATAATAGTAATAATATTTAAATTCCCATTAAAAAAAATTAAGTTACAAAAGAATTTTATTAATATATGTTTTTTATACACAACTATAATTAATATGTAAAATATTATCAAGGATTTACCTTGTAGGGTTTTACTATTTATTATATAAAGGTTGAGGTGAATTTATTCTTATAAAGGCTCATCTATACTATTATTCTTATAAAAATATAAACTTGTCTTTACATAAATAAAGGAGGAGGATAGGGGATAATAAAAAATAAAATTTATTAAGATTCTTTTTACGTTTCAATATGCACTTAAGCCTTAGGCATAGATTTTGTCTATTAATTAATCATTTTATATTTGAATTTTTAACTACATTTAAAAGATCATTATTCATATAAAATTAAATAATAGACTTTGCTCTCATAACATAAAATCTATAAAAGTTCACTATATGCTGGAAACTCCTAAAGCCTTAAGTACTAGATAATAATTAGTGAAAATCTTAAGGATTAAAATGGACAATTAGCAGGAAACCAACGGTATTTTTATAGCCTAGTAGGGTCCTCAGAGACTACACGTGAACCAAAATTTATATTTATAAATTGAGAAGATATAGTCCAAACATTTATGAAAGTAAATGAATAAACGTTAACTATGCATAAATTACCCTTATTCGCTTGGGCAGTATTAATTACAGCAGTATTATTATTATTATCATTACCTGTATTGGCCGGTGAATTTGTGCCGGCTTTAAATTCGGCTATTTGCTGGGAACCGTCATCTTTATTAATGACGCAATCAGCAGGAAACTTACAAGATTTGGATCTTATAGGGATCCTCAGAGACTACACGCCGGAGCTTACTGTTATAAAATTTGTTATCTTTACAAATAAAAAATATTCAACAAATTCTTCATCAATTATTAAAGATTTAAATTATAACAATAAAAATAATTTTAGTTCATATTTAGCAGGACTTATAGAAGGTGATGGTTCAATAATTGTACCAACAACCGAAAGATCTAATAAAGGTAAATTAAATTATCCTTCTATTAAGATAGTATTTAATTTAAGAGATTTTCCATTAGCTCAATTAATTCAGAAAGAATTAGGTACGGGCTCACTTTCTCGTATGAAAGGGATAAATGCTTATTTATTACAAATTAATAGTTTTGAAGGAGTTTTAAAATTAGTTAATCTTTTAAATGGGAATATGAGAACAGCTAAAATTAATAGTTTATATAGATTAATAGATTGGCTTAATTTAAAATCTAATAACTTAAATATCATTAAAAAACCATTGGATTGTAGTCCTATTGATTCAAATGCTTGGTTATCAGGCTTTATTGAAGCAGATGGTTCTTTTTCAATCTTTCTTAATAAAATTTCTATTAGAATAAGATTCAGTTTAACTCAATCAGGTATAAATAAATTTGGTGATTCAAGTGAAGTTATAATGAAAGAATTATCTGAATATTTAGAAGTTAAAGTTTCTAGTTATCTACGAAAAAAAGCTCCTTATTCTTTAGAATTAACTGTTAAAACAGAAAGTATTAGAACTAATGAAATCTTAATTAATTATTTAACTAAATTTCCTCTTTGGTCTAGTAAATTTTTAAATTATTCTGATTGGTTAATTGCATTAGGCTTATTTAAAAAGGTATATAATACAAAAAATAAGTCAGAGGATGTTCTTAATGAAATAAGAGAAATTAAAGAAAGAATGAATGATAAAAGAGTTAATTTTAATTGGGACCATTTACAAAATTTTTATAGTTTAAATATTTAATCTTACATGAAAAATTTATTTGAAAAACTTTTATAACTTAGATAAGTAAGATATAGTCCCAACCCACGTGTGAGCGTGGGATATTTACCTTTGACTCTCTCTTAAATAATAAGTTTAGGGTAAAATAAGACTTATTTGTTATAAAATATTACCTTCAATACAAATAAAAACTAAGTCTCTTAAAGATTTAAATTCATTTTCCTTTATTGATTTTAACAAATTAAATAATAATAAATCTAATTTAAATTTTAGTTCATATTTAGCAGGATTAATCGAAGGTGATGGAACTATAATTGTTCCAACAACTGAAAGATCAGCTAAAGGTAGAATTAATTACCCTTCAATACAAATTGTTTTTAATTTAAAAGATTTACCATTAGCTTTAATTATTCAACAAAGATTAGGACATGGCTCACTTTCTAGAAAGAAAGGAGTTAATGCTTATATTTTAACTATTAATAATTATGAAGGACTACTTTTAGTAGTATCTTTAATAAATGGTTATATGAGAACACCTAAAATCCATGCATTATGGAATTTAATTGATTGGTTAAATTTAAGATTTAAAGACCTTTATATGGTTAAGAATCCTATAGATAATAGTCCTTTAATTTCTAATCCATGGTTATCTGGATTTATTGAAGCTGATGGCCATTTTTCTGTACGGACTACAATGGTATCTAAATATCCTAAAGTAGAATGTAAATTCGAATTAAGTCAAAGACAAAATAATCATAATGGTTTAAATAATCGACAATTCTTAGAATCTATAGCTGAATTAGTACATACTTCAGTTAAAGATACTAGAGTAGATAGACCTCACCCACAATATAGAGTAAGAACTACTAATTTAAAAGGAAATTTATCTTTAGAGAATTACTTAAATAATTTTACTTTATTTAGTAGTAAATATTTAGATTCTAAAGATTGGGTAAAGGTTTTAGATTATTTTAAATTAGGTAATTATGATTATAAATCAAATATTGAAAATATTGTTTCTATTAAATCAGGTATGAATGATAAAAGAACAGTTTTTATTTGGGATCATTTAAATAATTTTTATAACTTAGATAAGTAAGATATAGTCCCAACCCACGTGTGAGCGTGGGATATTTACCTTAAACTTTAACACTTTGTGTATGTTTTTGAGACTCCTCGGCGAAGCCGAGGGGTCCAGGCTTTTTTTTAAAAAAGCCTAGACTGAAATTAATATAATATTTTAATAAGATGTTCTGCGATACTATTATTATAAATTGATAAATTTATGAGAATGATCCCTCTTTTAATTTTATTTATTAAAAAGGAATAAAGGGGAAGGATATTTAATATATAAAGCCTTATCTAAATCTAATAAATATTTATATAATTTGTAGTCATAGGATTTATATCCAGTAAATTAAGAAAACAATTGGCAATAACGATGTTAAAAGATAAATATAATTTATTATTTGTCCAAAAAAATTTTTATTCTAGCTCTACTAATAAATTGAATAAAGAGGAAGAATTTAATCATTATTTAGCTGGTGAACCCCTTAATAAAGATAATAAATTTTTATTGAAAGAAAGACCAAATTTTATTACAGGTTTATCAGATGCTGAGGGTACTTTTATTATATCTATTAGACCTGCCCCCTTTGGGGGCGGGTCCCCCCCTACGGGGGAGACCTAATAATAAATATAAAACAGGATGGCGCGTTGAAGCTTCATTTGAAATAACAATGCACTTAAAAGATTTAGATCTTTTAAAAAAAGTTCAAAAATTTTTCAATGTAGGAGGTATAAGTATAAGTTCAAGTAGATTAGTAGCTAGTTATAAAATTACAAAATTAAATGATTTAGTTAATGTAATTATCCCACATTTTGATAAATATCCATTACAAAGTGCGAAGTCAATTGATTACCAATTATGGAAAAATTGTGTTCATTTTATGTCAGAAGGAGAACATTTAACTCAAACGGGATTAGAAAAAATTGTATCTGTTAAAGCATCAATTAATAGAGGATTATCCGAAAATTTAAGTATTGCTTTCCCTAATATTTTACCAATAGTTAAACCAAATTTTGAAATATCAGAACAGCCATTACATCCTGATTGGGTTAGTGGGTTTTCTGAAGGAGATTCATCTTTTTATGTAACTATAAGAAAAACTAATCAAATTGAAGCTGTTTTTTCTATCGGACTAAATGTAAGAGAAAAAGCTTTATTGAATAAGATACAAGCTTTTTTTAAAGGAAATAATAAAATATATTCGGATGAATCTAATAATGCCGTTAGTTTTAGAGTTTCTGCTATTAATTCTATTTCTACAAATATTATACCTCATTTTGACAAATATGTTTTAGAAGGTAATAAATTATTTAATTATTTAATTTGGAAAGAAATAATTAGTTTAATCCAAACTAAAGAACATCTTTCTGAAGAAGGTCTAATTAGGATAAAAGCCTTACGTGAAAGATTAAATAAATAATAAAATTGATATTAATTATTTTATCTATAAAAATTAATTGTAGGTATTAAGGGTTTTACATATTACTATTGGTGTAATGGTTTTTATAAACAGATAACCCCTGTTTTACAAGGGATGGCTGGTATAGGGTACAAACCTAAGGTGCCATTTAAAAACACCCCCCCCCCCCCCACCCTTAATAAATTTTTAAAGGAGGAGTGTATTAATAAAATATAACCCTTTGGGGATTAGAGTAAAATGGGGGGGACAAAAATAATATTAAACCCTTATTATGTAACTGGATTTAGTGATATTGAAGGGGACGGTTCTTTAATTACACCTTCTACTTTAAAATCTCCTAGCGGTAGTAATAAAGTATGTTCAGTTCAATTAATTTTTCATATTTGTGATTTGGAATTTGTTAAAGTTTTACAAAAAAGAATAGGACATGGTAACATTTATTTTGCTAAAGACACAGAAACTGTAAGATTAATGATTCAAAATCTTCAAGGGGTTTTAACTGTTATTCATATGATTAATGGTAAAATGCGAACACCTAAAATTAACGCTCTTTACACCATGATTGATTGGTTAAATATGCATAAATTAGAAGAAAAAAATCATATTACAAAACTACCTTTAGACTCTAGTCCAATTGATTGTAATAGTTGGTTAGCAGGATTTATTGATACTGACGGTGGGTTTAGTATAAAAGGATTTACATCTAATGCTAATACATACCCAAGTTTTCAATTTTATTTAAGTCAAAGAGAAATAGATAAAAGCGGAGAAAGTTTTAGACCCGTTTTACAAATTCTTGCTGATTTTTTAAAAGTACCTCTAAAACTTAGAGAAATAAATGGACATCCTCAATTTAATATTACTACATCTGGTATTATCAGTAATACTATTCTTATAAATTACTTAACTTCTTATCCATTATTCACAAGTAAATACTTAAATTATGTAGATTGGGCATACGCTTCTAATTTATTCTATAAAAAAGAGCATAAAAATTTAATAGTTTATGAAGAAATAAGAACACTAAAATTAAACATGAATAATGGCCGTAAAGTCTTTACATGGAAACATTTAGAAAATTTTTATTAAATCATAATAACTAGGCTTAATTGAATCCCTATATATATAAGATCTTTCTTAAAATTGAAAGAGGGTTAGAGGGCGGGGTATATAGGGTTCAAAAACATTAAATAAAATTATATTTTCGTCGTAGATGTTTAGGTGAATTCGTGAGGATTATTAATACATTCCTAGACATAGTTAACTAGTTATACCTTGAGAAATCAGAGGTAATCATACCGGCAAGAACTTTGTAAAGGAAGCAAATGGTGAATACTAGTATACATGGGTGACAGCCCATAGAGCTATGAGAGTGAAAACGGTCAATGGCTACCTAGCAGAAGACCGTCGGTGGTTACAAACATCGCTACAGACTGGGTCACTTTTGGGTGCCTGAAATGGTGCTTAATGTACAGTCGGAACTCGGGAAGGATTTTTATCCGCCCAAATGAACGGGACATAAAGGTTAAAGAAAATTGTCTTCGTATAGAGTTTGGTTATTAACTGATAGAAACTTTAATACTTCTTTCTACGAACCAGCTGGTGGTGGTGATCCATTATTATACCAACATTTATTCTTAAATAAAAATTTTGTTTGTATATTTGCTTTATTACCAATAACGCTTAGCAATAATTATAACAATATAACTAATAATAATTTTGATTTTATTGAATTTTATAAAAGATATACTCATTATTTTCCATTTACGTTGGAACAAAATGAATTACCTTCTAAAGAATTCCTTACTTGGTTTATAGGTTTTTCTGAAGGAGATGGATCATTTATAAAATCATCTAAAGGATTAAATTTTGTTATTACTCAAGATAGTAAAGATATACAAGTATTAAATTTAATTATGTCAACTCTTAAAATAGGAAAAGTAATTAAACAAGGTTTAACAACTTCAAGATTTACAGTTCAAGATAAAAAAGGTCTTGAATTAATTTGCGCTTTATTTAATGGTAATTTAATATTACCTTCTAAATCTTTAGATTTTAAATTATTTTTAAGAGAATTTAATATTATAGCTTGTAAAGGATCTCTTAGAGTAAATACAATAGAATTTAAAGAAAATCTTATTAAACCATCTATTAATGATTATTGGTTTTCAGGATTTACTGATGCTGAAGGTTGTTTTAGTTGTTCAATATTAAATACTTCAGATGCATTTAGATTTAGATATTTAATATCACAAAAATTGTTAATAAATAAACCAATAATAGAAGAATTTATTACTATTTTTAATATGGGTAAAATCTATAAACATTCACAACCAGATACTTGGACATTTGAAGTTAATGGACTTACTAACTGTAATAAATTATTTATTTATTTTGATAAATTTTCTTTACGCTCTAAAAAAGCTTATAGTTATTTATTGTGGAAAGGTTTATATTTTAAATTATTAAATAAAGAACATTTAAATTCGACTTTACGTCCAATATTAAAAGAATTAGCTGCTAAGATTAATAAGTAAATATTTTATAGAATACGGGAATAAAAGGTGTGGTTTAACGCAAGTTTTTAGAATTAATTAAAGCAAATGTAGGCTTAGATTTTTAAGGATAACGTTTAAAGCAATAATAAGCTACGTATCTGAAGACTTTAATTAATAAAGATCAATTTTTATTGGTCTACCATAACCTTAGTTTTAATTTTAACTTTACAATAACTCACAAAAGGAAGTAAAGTGATGAATTAAGAAAACCTGACGAGGTTTTCGGGCAATTAAATATTTTAGTTGTCTAGCTACATCGATGAAAACGGTTAAAGATTACCTATTCCAAGACCGTCGGTATTTTGTGATATCGCTACAGACTGGGTCATCAATGGGTGCCTGAAATGGTGCTTAATGTACAGTCGACTTTTCTTATTTTTTTTTATAAATATACACAAGGCCACGAATATAGATGGTACAGGGAATCTAAAGAAGGTATAGAAAATTTAGATTTTTGAAAAGTGGGTTCTTCGGACATCCAGAAGTTTATATCTTAATTATCCCTGGATTTGGAATTATCAGTCATGTAATTTCAACATTCTGTGGTAAACCAATCTTTGGTTACATGGGTATGGTCAACAAATAGGCCCATTCTATTCAGTAATGATAAAAATGAATCTTCACTATATGCGGGAAGGCTTATATGTATATAGGTAGAATATATTTAATATATTCTAAAAATTCTATATATATGGGATAATCCGCAGGAAACCAAACCAATTAAAATTAATTGGGAGTAGGATCCTCAGAGACTACACGTGAAGGACCCCTTTAAAGAGGGGTTAAGATATAGTCCAATCTTAAGAATAACTATTTATTTAAGATATTTTTCTATTTAAAGTAGAAATTATATTCTTTTATAGTAACTTAAAAATATTAAAGATTGCTATTTTAATTTAAACTATAAAATACCAACTCTCTTGAATTTTATTTTTAATCTTAAGAATTCAATCATATATTTCTTTAATCTTATCATCAACACATTAAAACTATTTTACTTATTATTAAATAATTTTTTTGATTGGGTTTTATTCAAATCTTTAACAACAAATTATTCTAATAATAAAATTGAAAGTCTAGTAAACCCAGTAAGATTTTCTTTTTCAACAAATACCAGAACTTTTAGTACTCTGGGATTAACAAAAGATAACTTAATTTTAGACCCTTATTGGGTAACAGGTTTTACTGACGCAGAAGGTTGTTTTTCAGTAATTATAGAAATGTCTAGCTTATTAAAATGGAAAGTAAGAGTATCTTATGAAATTAATTTACATATCAAAGATATTGCTATTCTTCATTCAATAAAAAGATTTTTTGGTGTAGGCTCTATATATTCAAATTCTAATAAGAATTCTTGTGTTTATAGAGTAACAACAGTTAAAGATTTAATCGCAGTCATTATCCCTCATTTTACTAAGTATCCTTTAATTAGTAAAAAAAGAAATGATTTTTTACTTTGGTCAGAAGTTATTACTATGACGAATTTAAAAGAACATTTAACTTTAGAAGGGTTTTTAATTATTTTATCTAAATATGCTGCTATGAACTTTGGTGTTTCACCAAAAATCACTAAACATTATCCTAATATTATAGCTTCTGAAAGACCTGAGTTTTCATTGCCTGATATATTAGAACCTCAATGGGTATCTGGTTTTATTGCTGGAGATGGTGGGTTTTCAATTATTATTAGACCTAAAAAATCTAATAATGTAATTCCAACTAATATTGAAAAACCTAATTTTGAAGATGGGTATAGAATAGAATTTCGAATGCATGTAACTCAACATAAACAAGATGAAAAATTAATAAATAAATTAGTTAATTATTTTGGATGTGGGAAAGTTTATTTTAGAAATAATATAACTACACCTAGATGTGATTTTATTATTCAAAATTTATCAGATATTTATGATAAAGTATTACCTCATTTTGATAAATATCCTTTGAATAATTTAAAACAATTAGATTATTTAGATTTTAAAGAAGCTATTCTTATTATGAAATCAGAAGGATATTTGACTAAAACAGGTTTTAATGAAATAAAATTACTTAAAGAAAATATGAATAATTCTAGATCTTGGAAGTCTTTGCCTATAAAAGAAGAAGGCTGCCCCGCGGGCGGGGCGGCCCGGGCGCCGGGGCGCCCAGGCTCCTTTTTCTTTTAAAGAAAAAGGGGCCCGGGCTTTTTTTTAAAAAAGCCAGGCTCCCCGGCTTCGCCGGGGGGCCCCCCGCCTTCGGCGGGAGGCTGTCCTTAGGGGATTAAAAATTAATCAGAGGGTATTATAATTTTATTCTTTCTTTTTTATAAAGCTGAATAAGCTAATATAATTTTAATAGGAATAAATTTATAATGTGCTATTGTTACCATTATTATAAATTATTTATAATAATGATCCCTATAATTAATACCATTTCATTTATTGAGGAATAGAGGAAAAGGATGTTTAACATATAAAGCCTCACCTACCTAATTTCCTGTTTTAAAGTAAGTCGTCTACACAATAACATAAAACTAAATTATTTATGTATTATTGGTAAGACATCTTAAGACAGCTATGCTATGTTATCAATTGGTGTATTAGGATTCATTGTATGGAGTTACATCACGATGGCTCTCCCTTACTGTGAAGTAGAGGTAATAAATCACGCTATATGCTGGAACAGTTTTATGCTAGTAGGTACTTTCTATAGTAAAAATCCTACTTCCTTAAAGGAGCCTCCCGCCGAAGGCGGGGGG
>Ga0302197_10001460_pt1 | contig 23052 bp, 15 predicted proteins | sample II_Bog_N2_1_FD_193526 | JGI IMG/M metagenome (GOLD analysis project Ga0302197, IMG submission 193526) | Peat permafrost microbial communities from Stordalen Mire near Abisko, Sweden - II_Bog_N2_1 | ecosystem: Environmental > Terrestrial > Soil > Wetlands > Peat | place: Sweden: Abisko...
ACTCAATTTAATGTGAGCCGCATGAGCAAACAGACAACCGCAGCCCACCGAGGTCATCACCGCGATAATATTTTGACTGCTTCGCGCCATAGTCGACGGAAACAACATCGAACTAAATACGGGTATGACTCGTTGGGTCAGGTGACCAATGCCTGCAAATATTGGGCCAATGGACATCCTGTTGCAGGACAGCAGTTTGACTATACGTTTGACACGATTGGAAACAGAACCCAGACTCAAGCTGGCGGAGACACAAATGGGTTAAACCTCAGATTAGCGAATTATTATCCAAATAATCTCAATCAGATCACGAATCGGGACGTTCCGCCTTACGTGGATGTAATTGGGGCGAGCATTTTGACCAATGTGGTCACGGTTAACGGTCACACGGCGTATCGAAACCAAGAATATTTCCGGCAGCAACTCGCGGCAAACAATACGAATTCAGCACTGTGGACGAATATTATCGTCTCTGGTGGTCTGAATGTGACCGGCAATGTTTATTTGGCGCAGGAACCCGAAACGTTTCAATACGACGCAGACGGGAATTTGACCAACGATGGGCGATGGGCTTACGTTTGGGATGCCGAGAACCGGTTGATCCAGATGACGGTAAACACAAACGTTGGACCACAGTATAAGCTGAACTTTGCCTACGATCCGAAGGGCCGGCGGATTCAAAAAGTAGTTTCCACAAATAGCGTGGGAATTTACACGAACAATTTCCTTTATGACGGCTGGAACTTGGTGGCAACAATTTCTCCCTCGTCTTCACTCATCAATTCGTTTATGTGGGGAAGTGATTTGAGTGGTTCTATGCAAGGAGCGGGAGGTGTGGGTGGGCTGTTGGAGATGTCCTATTACGGCACATCCACCACGAATTGTTTTCTTGCCTATGATGGAAATGGCAATGTCACCGGTTTGATCAATGCTGGTGATGGGACATTACCGGCAAATTATGAATATGAACCCTTCGGTGAACTCATCCGCGCCACCGGGCCGTTGGCCAAACTAAATCCCATCCGGTTCTCCACCAAATACCAGGATGATGAGAGTGATTTGGTGTGCTATCCCCATCGCTCGTATAACACTTCAATTGGCCGTTGGCTAAGCCGTGATCCAATTAGCGAAATCGGATTTGAGTCGGTTGCCTTCAACCGACGGCCTGTGGGCGCATCGAGTATCGAGCAACTACTTCAGAAGTTTTCCCAGAAAGGATTGCGCATAAAGCGTAGCGATTTAAGCGCGTTGGAAGATGCCCTCTCTAAGGAATCGAAGGATGATCCCTCGACTGAAACTGCGGAACTGAATCCTAATGGTTTTGTACAGAACGATCCGGTTAATAAATTTGATCCGCTTGGGTTGATTGAATATGCCCCTGCCACATGCACCAAAACAAGAAGGGTGAAACCTTATTCGAGAGGTCTCTGTGAGTATCAATGCACTTGTCCAAGAGGATATTCGCTTGGATTCGATCCTTATGTTCGCATCGCACCCTGTAATCAAACGCCGGAACCGACCTGCTTCAGATTGGATTGCTGGGACTATGTGAAAGTCACGGCTTGCACGGTCGTTGTTGTCGGAGTCATCATCTTATCCGATGGAACAGCGATTCCAATATATGCGTGTGCTGCCGCAGCCCCATGACGACAGTTATGACTGAAATAGCCGACAGATCGACAGCCCACTTTACGGTGGTTTCTACGGAAATCACTCCCGACGCAATCTGCGAGCGGCTTGGAATTAAGTGTGACTCTGCTATTTGGAAAGATACGCCAAACCCTTCTGGAAACCCGAAAACACACCCGTTAAACATTGCGATTTTTCGTTCTAAATCGGGCGATTCGGCTCCGATGGAAGAACATGTCCAGAACATCTTGTCGAGAATAAAACCGGCGCGCAAGAATATCAAATCTCTGCCAAAAAGTTGCGTCCTTGCCTTGCATTTCAATTATCGAGTGCAAGCATCTGGTGGGTGGAGTTTTGCTCCGGCTGTCCTTAGGGAACTCGCCGAATTAGCTGTGCCATGCGTATTCAGTTTGAAAACAAATGTGGCGGAAGCAGTCGGGCCAGGGAAGCAAAAGAGGGCATCCCGAAAGCTCGTGGTTAAACAATAGGCTCCGGCCCGCGTCATTTGCGGTCGTGTGCAAAACCCAACGCTGGTCCTCACCCCTGTCAATGCGGCCTCAGCCCTTGGCAATGGGGGTGATGGTGATGGAGGCGACGAAGGGCATGTGGCGGTCAACCTCGGCGTAGCGTTTGGCGAGGGCGCGGACTGCGGCCAGGTCGTTTTCCTGGAGCTTGTCGGCCAGCAGGCCGAGCCGCCAGCCGAGCAGCACCACGTCAGCGGTGGAGAAGGCCAGCGCGAGTTTTTGCGGCGGCGCGTTCTTGTTGTCGCCCGCATCCGGGTTTGGCTCCAGCGTGTAATCAATCAACTGACTGGTGTGGAAGCCACGGCGCTTGTCTTCGGACAGGTGGAACTCGATGCAGGCGCAATACTTGCCGGAGGCGGCGTAGCAGGAATCATCTTTGAAGTGTGGCATAGGCGTTAAATGTGCATACCGCCGGAGCGGCGTTGCGAATGCTGCTGCTGTTGACGCTGGGCGATCTCCCGGCGCAGCTTTTGACCGGGTGTTTCCTTGACGGTGGGCGCAATCTTTTCAACCTGCTTGACCGGCTCGGTTTGCGCGGCTTTTTCGTAAGCGTCACCCATAGCACCTCTGGTTAAATTCTGACGATTATCATAGTTCTGAGAGCTATGATAACTACGAGTGGTTCTGATAATTCTTCTGTGGCGCCTGGGGCGGCCTTGCCGAAGTTGCCAGTCACTGCTGACACGAAAGGGCGGCTACGGGTATCGAAGGCACAACGGCGGGACATTTTGAGTGCATTGGTTCGCAGCGGCGAGGGACTTCCCCAGTTTGCGCGGCGGACCGGGCTAAAATATTCAACTCTGGCCAACTGGGTAAAACACAGTCGTGGCGGCAAACGGTCGGGGCGGCAACCTCGGCTACGGCTATTGGAAGCCGTCGTTGAATCCCCGCCAGCGGCTGCGAGCGGCACCTTGCTGGTGTTGCAGTTGCCCGGCGGGGTGCGCGTGGAAGTGGCCGATGAAAAACAAGCGGCCTTGGCGGCAATGGTCGTGCGGGAACTGTCCAAGCCATGTTGAGCTTCTCGGGCAGCTTGAAGGTGTTCGTGGCGGTGGGCGCCTGTGACATGCGCAAAGGGTTCAACGGGCTGCATGCCTTGGTGGCTGAGCACTTGGGGGAAGACCTCAAGAGTGGCGCGCTGTTTGTGTTCAGCAATCGCCGGCACACCCGGATCAAAATCATCTGCTGGGACGGGACGGGGATCTGGGTGCTGAGCAAGCGACTGGAGCAAGGAACATTTTCGTGGCCGAAGCACCTGGCACCCGAAACCACCAAGTTGAAGCTAACGCCGCAAGCGCTGGCGATGTTGACCGATGGGGTGGATTTGCGCGGCGCCAAACTGCGTCCTTGGTATGAACGCGAAGACTGAAAAATCTTCCGGGAAAGATTGAACCGCTGGCGTGTGCGCGCGTCCAATTTGGCAACCGATGACGTTGCGCGAACAAGAGCTCGCCCGCCAGTTGAGTGAATGCCAGGAGGCATTGGTGCAGAGTCGTCGGGAGAACGAACTGCTGCGGCAGAAACTCGATGCGCTGGCACGCCGGATCTTTGGCGTCAGCAGTGAAGCCCTTGATCCAGCACAGCTGCAACTGCTCTTGCGATTGCCGGAGTTGGCGGCGCAACCGATGGAAAACCCGCCTGCTCCCCAAGTCGTTGAAAAACGTCAATCGGTCCGCAAAGCGCGCGCGCCACGGTTGCCGGAACACCTGCCAGTGGTGGAAGAAGTGATTGAACCGGAACCGGTGAAAGCCCAGCCCGAACAATGGCGGTGCATCGGGCAGGAAGTCAGCGAGCAACTGGACTATGAACCGGCACGTTTTTTGCGCCGCCGGACCATCCGCAAAAAATATGTTCATCGTACCGAACTGGACGCGGTGCCCGTGGTCGCGCCTTTGCCGGAACGGTTGTTGGACCGCAGCCTGCCGGCGCCGGGTTTGCTGGCGCACATCTTGGTCAGCAAGTACTGCGACCATCTGCCGCTCTATCGAAAGGAACAGATTTACGCACAGCGGCACCAAGTACAGCTACCCCGACAAACGCTGGCGCGTTGGGTGGCGTTGGCGGCCGACTGGCTCCAACCGATTTACGAACAAATCCGGACCGGGGTGATGGCTGGCGGTTATGTGCAGGTGGATGAAACGCCGATTAATTATCTGGAGCCGGGACATGGCCGAACCAAGCAAGGTTATCTCTGGACGGGCAGCCGTCCCGGAAGCGATGTGTTCTTTCATTGGGCCACCAGTCGGGCGGCGGCATGTCTGGAGGAAGTGGTGCCGCCGACGTTCAAGGGCACGCTACAGTGTGATGGCTACGCCGCTTATCGCGCCTTTGCCAACGGACGCGGCAAGACCATTGAACTGGCGGGGTGCTGGGCGCATGTGCGGCGGAAGTTTTATGAGGCAAAGGAAAACGCTCCGCGTCTGGCCGGCTGGTTGTTGAACCAAATCCAGCATCTCTACCGCATCGAGGCAAGCTTGCGGGAGCGTCGGGCTGGACCGGCTTTGCGGGCGGCGGTGCGAGCCAGCGAAAGCCGGCCCCTTGTCAAACGGATCGAACGAGTTTTGATCAAGCTGAAGACCAGTGGCCGCTTACTGCCGCAAAGTCCGTTGGGCACGGCCCTTGATTATGCGCTGGGCCTGTGGCCTACGCTGGAAGTTTACCTGACCGACGGCCGGGTCGAAATCGACAACAACCTGGTGGAAAACGCCATTCGCCCCACGGCGGTTGGCAAGAAGAACTGGCTGTTCGTTGGGGAGGCCGATGCCGGAGAACGGAGCGCCATCGTTTATACGGTTATTGAATGCTGCCGAAGACGAGGACTCAATCCCTTTGCCTATCTCCGAGACGTTTTAACCCGCCTGCCCAACATGACCAACCGTCAAATCCCAGAGGTTATACCTGCCGCCTGGCAGAAAAGCCAGAAGCAGCTCCAACTCGCAGCGTAAACGGCAGACCACTCATCTCCGGCATCTCCATCTTTTCTACCGATCCTCTGTCAAGAGGCACCCGGCGTTACGCTTACGCTTTTTCGGCGACCACTTCCGTTTGCTCGATGCCCATTCGTTCTCCGAGCCAGCGGCGCACGTCCTCGACGAGTTGAGCCAGGCGTTGCACCGGGGCCAGGCGGGTCAGGCGCGTGACCCGCGTTTGGCGCATGGGGCGCACCGTGCGGAAATCTTCGCGCCCGGCCATTGCTGGCGACGGGGCCTTTTCTTCCAGCCGTTCTTTGGGGATGAAACCGAGCTTGGCCAGGCCGTCGCGGAGGGCCTGCAACTCGACAGCGGCCTTGCGCGAGTGCGAATCCGTAACCCTCCGGGCGAGCAAATCGGCGTCATCGGTGAAGATGTGGACGCGCTCGCGGCCACGGGAAATGGAGACGTAAAACTGTTCGCGGTTGACAGCGGCAAACGATTTTGAGGACGCGACCAGCAGCACGTCATCCACCGTCTTGCTCTGTGAGGAATGCGACGTGACGGCGTAGCCGTGGGTGAAGGTGTTGAATCCGGCCGGGAGCGTGCGGCCATCGGCCAGGGCAATGCGGCCGTTTTGGATCTCCCGGACTTGGACACGCTCGCCGTTGATGAACTCTTTGCCGTGATTGGCTTGGAGCAGCAGCCAGTCACCAGCGGCCACTTTCAACTCGCGGGCCTCGCCTACGTCGAAGGAGGCGGCGGAACCGCTGGGGATGAAATCCACTTCCATTCCATCGGCACGGCGCACGCGCAAACCGTTCTCGACAGTGGCGACCACCTCGACAGTCTCGCCCCGGTCAAACTTTTTGGTTGAACGGACGAAGCGAAGACGCTGGCCGGGTTCAAACTGGCTGGCGTTCTTCTTTTGCGCTCCCGTCCACGAGAGCGAATCAAAGACGGTGACGGGTTCGTCCTGCTGGCCGAGTGAGCCGTCAGCTTTCAACGTCTCGCGCACCTTGTCCGTGACGGCCTCAATCTCCGACCACGTTGGCGACACCAGCAGCGCGGACTTGCCCTGCTTCGTGGCCGACAAATACGCATTGGCGGCGTGCTGGTAAAGCTGGCCGTCATCCGTCAAAGCCTCTGTGACGGCACCGAGTTCGAGCAGTTTGGCAAAGGCTTTGTCGGTCTGTTTGGTGGCGGCCAGCTCGACAATCTCCCGGAAGGCGGCGGGCTTCTGGCGGCGGATGGCGGTCAGCTCCTCGAAACGGTAGCCCGAATACTGTTCCAGAATCCGCAGCGCATCGCCACGGGTGACGCTGGAATGCTGGCCGGTGTCACCGGACAGAATCACCCGGCAACCCTTGAGGCGGGCCACTTCAAAGAGCTTGGCCATGTCATCCAGACCCACGGCCCCGGCTTCATCCAGCACCATCACCGAACCGCGTGAAAGGCGGAAACGCTGGTCGGCATCGGCCAGAAACTTTTGCAGCGTCATGGTCTTGCCCAGGCAGACATCTTTGCGGAGCGTGTCGGCGGCGGCGGCGGTGGGGGCGCAGAAAATGGCGTCCCAGCCCCGGCGGGCGAGGGCGCTGTCCAGTTCAGCCAAGGCGGTGCTTTTGCCCGAACCGGCGAGGCCGCGGAAGCCGGTAAACTGGTCCGGGCTGGTGAGGACATGGGCCAGAGCCTTGCGCTGGTCCGGGCCGAGTTGAGACGGCGGCTGGTAATCGCGGGCAATGGGGTTGAGCGCGTCAATGCCGGCGTTGACCGTGCGAATCAGATAAAGCTCTTTGGCGAGAATCTCCCGCGTGGAGAACTCAGAGCCGACACGGACGAGACTGTCATCGTTCGCCAGCTTTTCCTTTAGCTGTTTCAAATCCAGTTGTCCGCAGCCTTTGTTCAACGCCGCTTCGAGAATCCGGTGCTGTGGCGCGACCGAGTTGCGCTCGAAGACGTGTTGCAAGCCGTGTTCGACGGCGGTGGAATCGCTGACCGTCTCTGCCGGTGCCACTGCCCTGCCGTCAGCACTGGCGACCACCTTGCGCAGCGTGTGCTTCTCGAAAAAACCGATCTCGCCGAGTTGCTGTTGGCGCACCTGTTCATCACTTGCGCCCTTCAACTTTTTGGGGCGCGACTGGTGGACGACATGGGAGACTTCCTGTTTGGAGAGCTTGCGACCGAGCTTTTGCTCCTGAGCTTTGACGGCCATGTCCCGTTGCTGTGACCGCTTCGAGAATCGCTCGATGAACTTTTGGTCACCGCCCTCAATCTCGAAAGCTGTGCCCGTCTGCCGGGTCTGGTAGCCGAGCCGGTGCAGGCGCTTGGCCAGTTCATTGCGATAGACCGCCGTGCCGTAGTTGAGCGCGCCGAACATATCGCCGGTCTGGAGCGCCTTCCATCGGTTCTCCTTTTTATCCCAAGTGGCATTGAACAGGACGAAATGCGTGTGCAACTGCGGGTCGAGAGCGCGTGACGTGGTATGAACGAAGGCGGCGCCGACGAGGTTGCCGGTAGTCCTGTCTTGCTCCTGAACGCCGCCCTTGCGGATGCGGGTGGCGGCGAACTGTTCCAGTTCCCGGAGTGCGAACGTGGAGGCTTCCTTGTGGGCCTCGATGATGCGTTGGTCGTTCATGGTGACGGCCAGAATCGAAACCGATTTGGGCGGTGAGCACACGAAGTCGAAGTAAATGCGCCGCTCCCGAAACTGTTGTGGGGTGAGTTGCTGGCCAGTCTCCGGGTGCTGATTATCGCAGAGCCGGAGGAAGGCTTCACGAGTGACGACCTCACCCGGTTTTAATCCCAACTGTTCAGCCCCGGTGCCAATCCAATGACCGGCCTGAGACACGCCCTGGGTGTAATAATCGTTGTGGGAAAGGTGCTCATCGAAATACGACTCGGCAACCCCCCGGTTCTTCTGTGGAATCCCCGAAAACATAAAACTGCATCCAACCATTAGCACACTGGCGGCGGTTGTGCTAATGTTAGACAGGAGACAGGACGGAAACGTTCCGGGTTCTCCGCTTTATCCCATCATGGGTCAGGCAACTTTGCCTGTTTATCTCCCTCGTTTTGAGGCCCCACTTGGCGAGCGTTGGTTGCGAAAGTGACCGGCGTGATGACCCCACCAATGGCGAGAACTGGACACCCGTAGTGTTTGGTTTGATGACCCGAATGAACTCCTGGAAGTGTGAGTTTTTGCCATGACACTTACCCCGCCTCTGACGGTGAACCCGGCAGCCTGTAAAAAATCTGTGGCGTGCAGCAAACGCCGCTGGTGAAAATGTCCCAAGGTTGCGCTGGTGCAGTGGTGCAACGACGACGGAAGGAAGCCTGATTTGATGACGGACGCTGTTCTCCTTGCCAGAGCAATGGGCGGACGTAACAAGCACCATTCCAGACGGCACGCCTGACCTCTAACGCTATTAGTTCATTTTGCGGACGAGAATTATCCGAACTCTGGCCGAGGTCTGGACGAAATCCGTCCGAGACCCGGCCGATTTTTATCCGGGATCGGTCAGCCTGCCGAACGCATCGCGGTAGCCCGTCGCTTCATCCAGCGCCTCTTGAGCGCCACGCGGCGGGATGCCAGCGGCGCGTCGTTTTTGTTCCTGCCGCAAACGGTCGCGCTCGCCGCGGGCCGTGCAGTTGGCGGCCTGCTGTTTTTGCCGCTGCTCGATCATGGGCCGTCGCTGCTTCGTTTGAAAGTCGCGCACGCGCTTGTCCGGGCGGTTGGCCGCGTGGATCAAGCAGGTGACGGGGCGCGTGGCGTCGTGCCACCTGCTGCGGCACACGTGCGCGACGCACATGCTGGAAAACGGGGCGGACATCCGGTTTATCCAGCAGTTGCTGGGGCATGAAAAACTCGACACCACGGCGATTTACACCGAGGTCAGCATCAAGCAGCTTCAGGAAGTTCACTCCCGTTGCCATCCGTCCGCGAAACTTGAAAAACCGCTTCCACCACCGCCGCAAAAAGTGTAATCTTGGGGCGTGGTTCCAAGCTGTCAAAGTCGCTTCACTTTTTTAGCTGCTGGCCGGGTGTCAGCCGCCGCCGACTTGCCGACCCTCTCCCCAAAAACTCGCGTCGGGGGTTTTCGCCGTCACGCATCGGGTCGCCTTTCACGGCGAGGCCGGAGCCGCTCAATGTTCACGCCGGGTTCGAGGGGGTGTGCTTACAAAGTTGCATCGGGTCTGGGCAACTGGCCAAATAGAGACCCACAGGAGGAACAAGGGGGTGAATCTCTATGGCTTTGTTGGAAATGATTCCATCAATAATGAGGATGCATTAGGGTTAATGATCTTACAGGCATTAAAAGATATAGCACAACAGGAGGATCAAATAGTTAGTCAGAGTAAATGTTGTTGCAGTCAGCAAACTTCTGCATCTATTAGCATTACCGGAACTCACTCTGGAACGACGGTTACAGGGACGGAAACGTTTAATCAGCAAGGCTGTGTATATTCGCACACGATCTATTGGTGGGATTGCTATTCTGGCAAGCAAGAGGCAGGTGTCCTAAATCAACTGTTTGGAGGAGTTGATTTTCACAACTATGGATATTCTGCGGGGGGGACGAGTTATCCAAAAACGGCTTCTCCCGGATGGTGGGCTACTCACCTTCATGTTGGAGACCCATACCACATAGCTATGGATGCTCTTGCTATATACATCTATTGTGATGGTGGGCATCTTCACGCAAAACTAATAGCGTCTAGCAATGAACTGGAGTGGACGTGGGATAAACCAACGCAGGCTTGGACAGGGCCTTGACAATACGCTATGACAAAGAAGCGAATAGTTGTGGTTACAGCTGCGGCGATTGTGTCAATCATTCTTGCCATAGGTATCCGAAATGTTATCCGCATGCGTTCCGAGACGGCATCCAACCCATATTTGAAGGAATTAAGAGTGACTGATAATATAGTCAATCAGCGGCTGGATAATGCTACCAACAGCTTGATCGCGAACACAAATAGCACGTCACAGAAGCCATGATATTGGAGGCGGCGAGTTCATTACTTCAGACGACAAACTAATCGGGTAAGTGTTTTTCCGACGAAGCTCCGGCGAAACTCCGGCGGATGACCGCTGCAACGTCCGGAAAACTTCCGGTCAGTGGACGGGCGGAGTCCCGGCAATCTTCCGTCAGCATCCGGGCATCCCCATTCGCTGGCGCGTGCCGTCATGGCGACTGCAAAACGCGGCCAAATGCTGCTACGGATTTGCCATAGTTGGCGGCAATTAAGGGCGGGACGCTACACTCCTCGCGCGATGCCGCCGACTATTGTGTTTTCGTTGTTCATGCTCTTTTTCGGTCGAGGAAAAGCAGCTCAATTCAACTCGGCAAATCTCATTCCATCTGAGGCGTAACATAGACCCCTTGGTCGGGGTTACGGGAAGACTGGCTTTACAACATCAGTTTCTATTGGCTTGGGCAAAATGCTTTTCAGTACATAAAGGTTAGCTGTTTGATCTTCATAGACGATAGTATAGTCCTGTAAAAAAGCCTGCCAGCTATGAGTTGCTTGTAGCGGATCAAGCAGTAGCTGCTCCGGCTTATATTGTTGGCATATTTTGATGATGGTGTCGTTGCTGATCTGGTCTGACCAAAAGCGTTTTAGCGTAACTACCGCGAGTTCTGGCGGCATTGGCAGCTGTGCTTGAAAAGAAAAGATGTCCTTTGTATATTCTACATAAATCCAGTTTGTACGGCTGGCATATTCCCTAATCTTGCCCAAAACCGGGCTGATCCCAGCCCGTTCCTCATCCCGGAGATGTGCCACGGCTCCCTCTAGTCGATTTTCTGACCGGACCAAAACAATAGCGACCAACGCACACAACCCGATCGCCTCCAAGGTCTTTTGTGATGAGAGTTTAAATTTATGCTTGGAGAGTGTATGTGAGATGCGTGTGATGGCCGATTCCATTGTAAAACCCGCCAGCCAACTCATGGGAATGGCGATATGCAAGTAATAATACATCCACCACGGTCGATGGAACGTATGAACCGTCATTGCCGTCGCCAGCATTACAGCAGGAAAGGCAAACTCACGCCATTGGTGACGCTGTGCGACGAGGAGAAGTCCGATTACGGCAGCGATGACAACTTCGGCATGGTTCTGAAAGATGCCCCACGGCATGGGGAAATCTTCCGGGCGTGGGAGTCCGAAAACCGCGTGTTCGACAAAATGCGACCGGTAGGAAGATCGAAAACTATCTTGCCCCCAAAAAACGGTGAGGATTGCTAAAGTGAGTCCCGTGGCCATGCCCCACTGCAAAAAGGCGATCAAGCTTGGTTTGAGCAACGCTAACCCGTGTTTCCGGTTAAACTGCAACCAGATTTCGACCAAAATGGCCGGAGCGACGAGTGCGGTAGTGTACTTAATTTCCAATGACAAGCCCAGGACCGCACCTGAAGCCACTAGCCATCCAACACGCGGAGTTTTAGCCCATTGAAACAACAACAGGGTGGATATCAGCGCGAGCCCATAGGCGGGGACTTCCTGCATTACTGAAACACTGAGTTCCAGAATGGCCGGGGAGGAAAGCAGGAAGAAAGTCGCCAGAAATGCCGCACGCCTCCCAATACGCTGACTGACTATCTGGAAAAAAGTACCAAATAAAATTAAACCAAAACCGGCGGCAACTAGCCGAGCAGCCATAAGGGAGGGCCCCCAGTGTTTAAAGACGCAATCGAGCAGCAGGACTAGCAGCGGTGGTTGGTCATACCAGATTTGCGTATAGAGAGCGTACCCCTTGCTCATTAGGAAGCCCGTGACTAGCTCATAGCCCTCGTCTTCGCCAAATTGCAGGGCAGCACCAAGCGGCAGTAAAGAGTAAATGAAAAGCATTGTAATGATGACTGCGGCAAAACCCCAATGCTTTTTGATCCAAATCACCATTTCATAATTGATAAGGCGGTGGCTGGAGTCAAGGGGACAGAGAATTTAAAAAACAGCATCATGCCCCAATTCGGAGGAATTGGAATCTGATCTTCCGTCGCGAACCCCAGAACTAGTTTACCCAGTCTTCATTACCGGAATTAACCCAGCACAATATCCTTCTTTCATTTTTATGACATGACGGTCCGGATCAGGCACGTTCAGCACTTTATCCGGAGCAACCTTTTCAGGCAGTATTTGAGGCAGGGTCCCAGGCCGCTACGCTGAACTTGAGCGTGCATGGCTTCACGGTCTTTTCTTCGCTCCTCGTGGTTACGATTGATCTTTGCCAGAGCATTACGAATAGTCCTGGGTGAATGCGTGTGAGCCTTTATTGGTGCATCCTTTTCCTGTTCGTCGGCCTGTGCGGCCTGTTCCATTCTTTCCTCGCACAGGCCAATCGCCAACTGTTCCAATTGATCGTAAGTCATGCTGGTTTTCCGTCCCTTTTTGGCTTGCAGGCTCGTGCCGTCGATAGCCATTGTCCCCAGATTGGTCAAGCACAAAGCTTGGGCGATCCTGACGGTCGCCACAAAAGCATGCTTGATATAATTTTTATTGCGAAGCCGGAAGGATGCGATGATGTCGTGATCTGGATGGTGGGATCGTGTTGCCGAATTTGCCAGTGTCGCGGACACGAAAGGGCGGCTGCGGGCGTCGAAGACACAACGGTGGACATTTTGAAGTGCAGGCCCGGAGCGGCGAGTCGCTGCCGGGGATTGCGCGGCGGACCGGAATAAAATATTCAACGCTGGCCACTTGGGTGCAACGCCATCGCGCCAAGCGGTCTTTGAAGATTATAAATCTTCTACCGGTATCTGATACTACTTGCCCATTTTGGGGTCTTTTTGTGTCCTTTTCGGGCTCTTCAGCTGGGCCCTGGATGCTGCCGACAGGCCTCTGAATACTGGAGATTCCTCGTGAGGCCGGTTGGGGGCAGAGCCCAGTTAAGGAATCCGTGGTCAGCGGGTCAATTCGATCGACGCAAGCGAGTATTTGTCAAATTCGGACGGCCCACAGCTTTCTCATTGGAGAGATGACCATCGACAGCAAGTGACAGGTAGTGGGGCGGAGAAAACTGGCCGGCGACTATTAAGTCGCATCGGCTTTTTTTGCAGCAGGTCATTCCACGCGCGAAAATCCTAGAAGGAAAAGCCCCGGAGCCGGTCGGCGTGTCAAGGTGGGAGTCGAGGGCATACCGAGAAACAACCTTGAAGCGACGACCGGCGACACACCATGTAAACCGGATTTGCGCTGCCAGTTTCATTCCGTGGCATTGGATGGCTGTTTTCAATGATGCCATACATAGTGGCCAATCATTAAAGCGATAACACAGGCCGCCAACGTGCCGACAATATGCCAGTGGACGCCGCGAAGATTCATGGCCGCGATCAATATTTGGCAGACTTTTTCAAAACGTTGCCGCTCTTGCGCCAAGGCTCCTTTTGATTGATTCCATTCGAGCAGAGCGGCTTGCAGCTCTTTCTTAATGGTTTTAGCCGCGTCATTGGCGTCCGACAGTCGATTGCTGACGAACATCGTGTCCCGCTTCACGGTTTCCGCGTGTTTGAGAATAATGTCCTTCAATTCGCCGTGTTTACTGTCCACCATGCCCGCAAAATCATCCGTAAGCGCCGCCGTCTGTTTTCTGTATTCAGACAGATGCTGCTCCAGCCATTTCCGGCTGTCGGCGATGGCACGCGGTACGCTCGCCGCCGCCTGGAGTTGTGCGCGGGTTAATAATGCCCATTGGACGGGAAAATTGTTCTCTGGGCCGGTGCCCCATTCATGTAAAAATCGGTGCACCCGGTCCACTTCGTCCTTGGTCATGTTAGCGGTGAGCACCGCCAAATCATCTTTACCCAAATCCATAACATCATTCACCCAAATTGAGCATCGGCTGCTTTGATTTGGCTGGTTTGGCCTTCGGTTCCGGTTGCGCAGCGATTTCCGGCATTTGCTCCAGCGGAACCAGCAAATCGGCGACCTGATCATATTGCCGGAACATCTGCTGCATTGCCCATTGCAGTTCCCCGGCGAGCATCAATTCAAGATGTGGTGTGCCGGGCGTGGCTGCTTCTGCAAAGCTTAATTTGTGCCCGGCCTTGGCCTCGGCCCGTTTGATGGCCAGCAAAGTGATGGAAGTGACCACCGGCAAAGTTAGTTCCTTTGCCCCAAAACGCTTCAATTCAGCTTCAATATTGGATTTGCGAAACAGATTCGTTCTGATTTTGGCCGGGTTGTGGACGATGACATAATCCACGCGGTCGCCCGCGAAATAAAACAGATCGAGCAGATTATTCATGCTCTCCGTGTCCTCGCTGGGAAACAGGAAGAATGTGAACCGGATTCCCTGCGCGGCCAGGGATTCCAGCAATTGCAAGGAATCCAACGCCTGAACAATGATACCGTCGGCCTGCGCTCGGCAATCAATGACGTGGACCGGTGCGTCACTGCGCGACACGCTGCGGAATAATACGAGCAGGGTGGATTTACTATCGTCATCGCTGCCGAGGGTGTAAGACTGCACCAGTTCGGGATGACGGTCGGCGAAGGAATGGTGCCGGTCATCAAGGTCGGAACCGTTCCAGTGAATACCGTGATAATCGAGCCAAGCAGTGCGGAACTCGGCCTCGAAACTTTTGCCGAGGCTGCCTTTGGATTGAGGATTGATATGGATGCGTTTGGTGATGTTGGTGTTCATGTGAATTCTTGTTCGGTGTTAATGTTTTTGATGTTTGGGCGGTTGAAAGGGGCTGGCTTCGCCAATGGCGATTGGCGTGATGGTGGCCGCTTGGCCTCTGCGTTGGGGCGGGCGGGTTGGAATTCGGAATTATTTCCCGCATTTTCCCAATGCGGTTTTGTGGCGCGGTTTAATTTGCGACGGTAAAAAAGATATGGGGCATAGACCGTAACGCGGATGCCTTTCTCGGTGAGCAGCAATTCAGTAATTTGCCGCCACGTTTTGCGCCGTTGGCGCAGCTCGCGGATGAATTCAAAGTGCGGTTCAAGGATGCTGCGGAATGGTTTTCCGCCACCTTTTCGTTGTGCCGTTTCGGTCATCGCTGGACAGGATAACCCGATCGTGAAAAATTTGTGTCGGGAGCAGGTGAAAGTTAAAGTGGGATGAAATGACGCTGACTAACCGACAAGAAGCGACAATTTCGAGCGACAAAAGGCGCCAACTTTTGATGTGTGGCAGCGACAACTAGCGACAAGTTCGTTGTCGCCTTTTGTCGCTTCTCTGCGCTCCACTTTTCCCCCGAACGATTTCGTTAGGAGATGGTGTCACGGAAAATTAATGGTTTTCACATTCCAGAAAACCGCCACAAATCACGTTCGCCTGAACGTAACAAATTGGATGATGATGGGCGCACTGACCGGGAGTTCTGACACCGGCAGCGAAATGGAGCAGGTCGGGAATGGCATGAATGGACGACGGCGCAGTTGAGCGCGGTTGCAGAACGACTGGTGAGTGCGTGACCGTCTAGGTTCTATTGGAGGCAATTGGTCTGGCAGGTTTTCGAGAGCCGCAGAACAACCGGTCAGTCCAAGCGCAGGGTGTTGTATAAGATGGCTCCCCATGCAATACTACGCCCAAATATCGTGTCCATGGAATGAAGCGATCGAGGTGGGCAGGCATTTACGCTCGTAAGAAGGTTGTTGCCGTGATGAGGGGGCGGCCTACGGAAATCCCAAGCCGTAGAACCGGGTGGGATAGTTAGTCCACTGCAAATCGTCAAAACTTGCCGTCCCATTGGTAAGAACGAGTGTCTGGATCGGAGTCCAAACCTGATTGGCAAGATTCGTGCAGGCTTTCACGACCACGGTCTGTCCGATTGCCCAGTTGATGGTGAAGCCAAATTGATTGTTTTGTCCACCGAGGACGCAAGCCGTTTGTATTTGCGGCAGCCATAGTACAGTCGGAACACCTGTGACCGTGGAAAAGTTGGTCCAGCCAGTGGTTTCAGGAAGATAATAGACTGATGCAGGGGTATAAAGAAACATATCAGACCCAACACTAGTTGGTGCGTTGCCTTCAAAATATACGGCAGACAGACTTAAGCACGCATTAAAAACATCGTCTCCAAGGATGGCAACATTTGTGCCCAGAGTGATGCTGTTCATGCCCCAGCAATACCAGAAAGCGTAGTTACCAATTGAAATGACACTGTTCGGAATCGTAACATTTGTCAGGTCCCAACATCCCCAGAACGCCGTTTGACCAATATTGGTAACGCTGTTAGGAATCGTGACTCCGGTCACATTTTCGCAATATTGAAAAGCACTGGGCGCGATGCTGGTCACCGGCAAGCCATTGATCGTGTCTGGAATGTTTTCAAAACCGCCGGACCCTGTGTAACCCGTGATTGCGATGCCTCCATTACTGGTTATAAACTCTAAGTCACAGTCAAAAATGAGATTGACAGAAGTATTGGTTGAATCAAATCCAACAGCATCTTCTGCGTATGCCTGCAATACATTTGTGCCAGGAGCTAAATCAACGATTGTTGCCGTCCAATTGCGCCACCTGTTCGTAGTCGAGGCCAGTTGCCACCCGTTGGAGTTGACTTGAACCCACACGCTAGAAACTGGCAATGCCCCGCCACTCGCATTACCTGACAATGTGAATACGCCGTCACCGCAGTGCTGGTTGTTGGTGGGATTAACAATCCAAGCGACTTCGTTAACCGCCACCGTGGAAACTCTGTCAAGTTTCGCTCTCCAGCCAAGCTCTCCAGCTTGATAAAATACCGTCAGCGGATCAAAGACAAAAACCCCGGAACCTAGTTTTGTTGGTGCAGCGCCCTCGAACAATGCTTTGGTAAGATGCTTGCAAAACGCGAAGGCATTATCTCCAATAGATGTGACGCCAGGTCCAAAATTAACGGTTCTCAAATTTCGACAATCGAAAAAAGCGGCGGCCAAAATGTTGGTAACTCCGCGTGGTATCGTTACGCTCGTAAGATCTGACACCCCCAAAAAAGCATATTTGCCAATTGTTGTGACAGTCTTTCCGTTAATCGTTGCAGGAATGTCTGTCACTCCGCCCGGACCGGTATAACCAGTGATCGCGATCGCGCCGTCGTTCGTTTCAAACTTGAAATCGCAGGCGTATATCACCTCGGTTGTAATATTGGTAGTGAACCCAACAGCATCTTCCGCATAAACCTGGAGTTCATTTGTGCCAACAAAAAGACCACCAGTCGCCTTCCAGTTAGTCCAATTATTCTCTGTTGTGGCCTGTAGCCAGCCGTTTGAATTGATCTGAAACCACACGCCAGTTAGCGGTAAAACGTCGCTTGCAACACCTGAAATCGAAACCTCACCGTTGCTGACGACTTGGCCACTTTGAGGGCTGGTAATGGTGAGGCTCTCGTTTTGGGTTAGCGCCATAGTTGGCACCGCCCCGAATATCTCACCTCCAAATAATGTCCCACCATACGTAGAGGTCCAACCTGAAATGCCCTCTTGAAAATAGGCGATTGCATTGTTGGCTCCGTTAAATTCGTCAAATCCATAACTGGGCGGTCCAGCTTGAAAATATAGACTGCTAAGATTAGCACAACCCCAGAACGTATAGTTTCCCAGGCTGTTTACACTTTTTCCGAAAATGACGTTGCCGAGGCTGTTGCACCTTGCAAAAGCATAATCGCCTATGGTCGTGACACTGTCCGGAATAGTAACACTAACCAGGCTAAGGCAGTAATAAAATGAAAACGGACCTACGGTGGTGACGGGCAGGCCGTTAATCGTGTCAGGAATGATCACATCACCACCAGCGCCGGTATAACCCGTAATGGTGATGCTCTCGTTGTTGGTCGTAAAAGTGAATTGGGCCTCAACCACAACCGGCAAGAACAGCAATGCCGCCAAGAGCAGACAGACTTGAATCAGATGTCGCTTGATCTTCATTTTGTCGACTTGCTCCATTTACAGAAGGCAATTTACCAGTCTGAACCTCATCGGCCTGAATTGCAAGCCCTCGCTAACCCGTAGTTTGCTGCCAGATAAAGGCAATCTGAGTACACTATCACTATGACGAATCTGCCGTGTTCATATTCTCGCCGGTGACGATCTAAACTTCGCTCGCCGACGCCACCCAATCGTAACCGCCATCTTTGAGGCCTACAGCTTTGAAGTGCGCTTTGCCACACTGGATTTTCTTGCGCTGAATTTCGGGGATTTTCAGCCAGCCGGTGGTGCCTTTGGTTTCACGGACCAGATACACCTTATTCTGGCCGTTCGGTTCCTCCCGCACAATGGCCCAATCAGGATTGTAGGTGCCAAGCGGCGTTTCCACCTTGAACCAGTCTGGCAGTTTGAAAAATAATTTAATGTCCTTGCGAGCGTCTAGCGCCTTCGCAAAGTCATATTCCACCTTGGATTCAAATTCGACCACGTCATAAATACTGTGTTCCACTTCCAGCAAGCGTGAGACGTAGCTTTCCAATTCTTCAATTTCCAGCCGGTGCATTTCCCATTCGGCATCCGCTATCCGCTCGTATTCTATGCCTTGAACCATCAGGTCATGGAGTGATTTTTGAATGGCGGCGACGGCGTGCTCCAAAAATTGCTGTGGATTGTGCGTCACCTCGCCGAGTCGGTCGGATTTATGCAGAATTTCCGCCAGTGTCGGGCGCGTCAATTCTGTCTCGCGTTGCAGGTGGCCAAGCAAATCCGGTATCGGCGCGCGATATTCAGGCGCGCGGATGGTTTGCGCGGAACGTTCCTGGCCGAATACACCCTCTTTCAACGTCATGAACAATTCGTGTTTCTCTCGCCGGATGAACGGCGATTTGATTTCAGGCATTTCCCGCAACTCACCGGCACAGCGGGAAACCAAATCGGCGGTGGAAAATTTAACGGCATAGCGTGTCTTGCGCTTGATCTTGTCCCAAAGATTCTGAAAGTCCGGGTCGAGCAGGCGTTGTTTTTTCAAGACACCTTTGCGCCGCTCGCGCTTGTTCAATATGCGGTTCTCGAAATTCACGCCGCATTCCTTTTGCATCTCATCCTGCAACTTCTTGGCAAATTCCTTGAAACTCTCGCTGGCGACCACGGTGAGCCGGTTGATCAGCGGGTCGAAGCACCGTTCGCCGTTCTCGCGCACCGGCAGACGCAGGCCGCGCCCGATGGTCTGCCGCCGCTCGCGTTCCGTGCTGATTTCGCGCAGTGTGCAAATCTGGAACACATTCGGATTATCCCAGCCTTCGCGCAGCGCCGAATGGCTGAAGATGAATCGTAGCGGCTCGGTCATGGATAATAGCCGCTCCTTGTCGCGCATGATGAGATTGTAGGCTTCATCATCAGCTTTGGTGGCGCGGCCTTCGCTGCTGTCTTTGGGTTTGCCCTTGTCCACGGCAAAATAACCATTGTGAACCGTCTCGACCGGTAGCGGGTTTAAGGACGCATAGCGCGGTTGCCGGGCGAATTCCTGATACTCCGCCGTGAACCACTGCCGGAATTTTCCATCCGCCTCGGCGTAGTGCGCCACACGATCCACGAAGAACAGCGACAACACCTTCATCCGCTGATCCGGCGGCAACTGCGCGATGCGCAGTTCCTTTTCAAAATGTTCGCGGATGGTTTCCCGCACCTGGATGCGCAACACGTCATCGGTCCGCCCGCCGTGCGTGACGCCAGTCGCCAGACTCACGCCGTTCTTGAACTGGAGATATTGATTGCCGGCATCAATCAAATCCACCTCGTAGCCGCGATAATTTTCGCGTTCGCCGGACAACACGAATAAATCGCTTTCCTGCGTGACCGTCACGGTTTTGCGTTTGCAGCCGCTTGAGCCCTCGACATCAATTTCCAGCTTGGCCGAAATCCGCGTCTTGGTGGCGGTGATGGATTTGACCGAGATGTAAGGCCGGTTGAAATCGCCGCCGTCCACGACCGAGTCCACCTCGATACGCTTGACCAGCCGCAAATCGTAGGCTTTCACCGGATCGAGCCGGTAAACAAGATTGAAATAATCTTTGTGCGTGGCGGAATACCGCAGCGTGCAGAGAGGGTTCAGGCTTTCAATGGCTTTCGTCCGCAGTTCCGTGGCCAGATTTTGCGGCTCGTCCACGACCACCACAGGCCGAGCGTGCTGGATAAATTCGATGGGCCTACGCCCGTTCATCTGATCCTTGGTGTTCTGAATGACGGTGCTGCTTTTGTCGAACGCCTGAATGTTCATCACCATCAACTGCATCTGGTTGCTGGCGGAAAACTGCCGCAATTTGGACACCTGCGCCGAATCATACACCCACGAATCCAGCGGTGCGTTGCCGTAGAGCGATTGGAAATGCTCCTTGGTCAGCGCAATCGTGTTCAACACGCCCTCGCGAATTGCCACACTGGGCACAACGATGATGAATTTCTTCCAGCCATAGCGCGCATTTAATTCAAACAGCGTCCGCAGATAAACGTAGGTCTTGCCGGTGCCGGTCTCCATCTCGACGGAGAAATTCAGGCCCGCCAGTTCTGTCGCTGGCTCCAGCCCATTTTCCGTCTGGATTTTCTGGACATTATTCAGGATGGCCTCGTCGCTCAACACCAGCGAATTGCCAACGCCCATTTCCGTGAGCAGTTCACCGGCGAACACGTCGCTCTGCCATTGCAGCGACGCCCGCATGGGTGGCTGGCCGGCAAAAACATCCACGACCGACCGGATGGCGTCCAACTGGAAATCCTGGTTGCTGTCGAATTTGATTTTCACGCCGTGTGAAATTCAATGCCGTGGGATTTCATTTCCAGCACCGTGTTGGCCTTGAGCTGGTCGTTGCCGGCGAAGGCGATGTCCAGACAGATGATCCCTTTTGGTTTGCGCGCCATGACGCCGCGCAAGGTTGCCTGGGTGAGTTTGCGTGCCAGACAAATCACGAGTGCACCGTCGGCGACGTCGTAAATTGGCTGCTCACCGATTTTGACGGCGGTGATTTTGCTGGTGAGCGGCAGATTGCTTTTAAGCACCAGTTCGTAAAGCAAGGCATCGTCGGGACGGCCATCCTCAACGTTGTGGGCCATGAGTTTTAATTGCTCGGCCAGCGCCTCGCCATCCTTGGGCGCGGCGGCGGCATCCCAAACCTTGAAATTGCTGCTGCCTAATTTGAACGCCTTGAAGCCCAAATCCAATTCAAGCATTGGAGCATTGCCGCCGAGTTTCAATTGCGATGACGCATCGGCTGACTTTTCCACCTCGGCGGCGGATAATTTTTTGATGACGCGGCGGACGCGCTCTTTGGTGATGTCCGCGATTGTGGGAAAATCTTTGCGCCCGGTCGGTTCAGGCAACTGGACGAGGATGAATTTGCGGTTACCGCCATCATGCGCATTCAACTCCAACACCGCTTGTGCCGTCGTACCACTGCCGGCGAAAAAATCCAGGATGATAGATTCTGTTTCACTCCCGATTTGGAGCAGTTTTTGAATTAGCTGGACCGGCTTGGGAAACTGAAGAACCACTTCATCATTGAATATTTTCCGCAAATCGTCAGTACCGTGTTGAGTGTAAATTCCATCTATTATCGAAAACGGTTTGATCCCTCGTTTCTCGCCGTTTTCTTTTATCAAATACTGTTTATATGAGACGGAGTAACCAGATTCTGTTTTTGTAAAGACTAACCCATTATCTGCAAGCGTCCGTTCCACTCGTGTTTTACTCCACCACCATTGTTTCTTTGGCTTGACCAATGTTCCATCGGGCGCAGAAATGGGAAACACGAGATTCGAGCGTTCATCCATGCTTTTTGTGGCTTCGAGAGGCTTCAACCGATATGGGCCTCGCTTCTCAAAATGATCATCACGGTATTTGTAATATCGCTGCTCTGCTCCAGGATCAGGCGGAAGCCAAAATTCATCGAGCAATTCTGCGCTTTTTGCATAGAGCAAACAGTATTCGTGTTGCTGAACGGCGAATTGTTCCTTAGCACCACCGCCATAGCTCTTTTTCCAAACGAAGGTTTCAATAAAGTTTTCCTCGCCGAAAATTTCATTCATGACGCTGCGGAGGTTGTAGACTTCGTGGTCGTCAATGCTAACGAAGATTACGCCGTCCTCGCGCAGAAGATTCCGCGCCAGAAACAGCCTGGGATACATCATCGTCAGCCATTTGCTGTGGTAGCGCCCATCCGTCTCGGCATTGGTGCTGAGCCGGATGCCTTCGCCGCTGACTTGGCCGGAAAATTTCAGGTAATCGGCCAGCCCTTCCTTGTAGTTGTCCGGGTAGATGAATTCGCCGCCGGTGTTGTATGGCGGATCAATGTAAATCATCTTCACGCGTCCGTGATAGCCGCCTTGCAGGAGCTTGAGGGTTTCCAGATTGTCGCCCTCGATGATAAGATTTTCCGTGGTGTCAAAATTCACTGACTCGCCGGGCGTGGGCAGCAGCGTGCCCAGACTGGTGGTCTGAATGGCGCGGATGGCCTCGGACTTGCCGGACCACGATAGCCCGTAGCGTTCCGGCGCCTCGGTGACGGCCCCGCCGAGCAGTTGAGCGAGTTTTGAGAGATCGAATTTCCCTTCGGTGGACGCTTCGGGAAACAGTTCGCGGAATTGCGCCAACCGTTCCGCGCTCACATCGCGCGAAGTCAGCGGCAGTTTTATTTCGTCACCCTTGGCCATCGTCATTTCAGTCATTGCTCGCGCGACCATGACGACGGGAAACTTCTAAAAAATGCAAAAGAAGAGGCGCGGACTCAACGCGCCCTGGTCCGAGGCACCGCTAAGCGCCTTTACACGAGACACGCCGAGCCGCGCCCATTTGGGCGCGCTCGGTCGGTTCGTGTAAACGGGCTCGGAAAATTAGCGGTTTTCGGACCAGCCCGTAGCCGTAGCTACGCAAAATTGTTTCGGTTAAATAATAGTCGTCGTTTTAATTCTATGAACGTGGCGAGATTACGCCGAAAGCTGGCGCACGACAAGCACAGGAAATTCGTGGGATGGCATCGCCCCAGACGTACATCATGGACGACATTGGTTTTTGCAAGCCGCGGGCATCGCCAAGCGAAAACCCAAGGATATATCATGAAGATTTGCCTTTCTTCGAGTAGTCA
>Ga0302197_10001475_pt1 | contig 22952 bp, 18 predicted proteins | sample II_Bog_N2_1_FD_193526 | JGI IMG/M metagenome (GOLD analysis project Ga0302197, IMG submission 193526) | Peat permafrost microbial communities from Stordalen Mire near Abisko, Sweden - II_Bog_N2_1 | ecosystem: Environmental > Terrestrial > Soil > Wetlands > Peat | place: Sweden: Abisko...
TCCTCGGACAAAGGCATTTTCTTTCGCTTGAATCCCGTACCGCTATCGTGGACAAGGACATTCAATATAGCCGAATTCCAGACCGCCTCGACGCGAATCAAGCTGCGCGCGATTTGCGGAGACGTCAGCAGCCCCTCGATGATCTCGTGAGACGCCGCCGTGGATTCCAGACCGGAAAACCCCTCGGAGCTCATGGCGAGATTACCGTGCAGCATCGCGTTTATCACGGCTTCCTGAACGGCGGTGCGAATCCGTTCACGAAGACTCCGGGACAACTCCGTCCGCATTGCCAGCGCAGCAACGAAAACCCTGACGATTTTGTGTCGGTAGGCAGAACGCGTCGTCACCGCCAGCCTGAGGCACCCGGCGGCTCTCGGACGAAATGACAGCTGATTGTACCGATTGCCATCGATCAGGGCTACTTCCATGCATTCGGTAACCCGCAGCGACAACGCGCCTGCAAGAGAGCTTTCCGAAACGCCGTCCCAGCAGGTGAGCGTCTCGTTGACCTCGTTTCTCCGAACCGGCGAGATCGCAGACATGTCACTACGCTTCCACGGTGAAAAGGGTGTCGAATTTGGTCACGTCGAACATCCGCTTTACCTGGCCGCACGGGCTACGCAACACGAGACTCCGACGCGCCTTGTCAGCCTCGTCCCTTACAATCAGCAGCATGCCAAGACCTGCCGAATCGATGAATTCAAGTTTTGCGAGGTCTATAACGATCGCCTTGTCCTGCCCATCGAGAAGACGCGCCGCTATCACCTTGAACGTCGCGTGATCGGTAAATGTGAATTCAGCGCTGATGGACACCTTGGATTCGTCGGCATCGAATTCAAATCGCATGTCCACTCCTAAAATAGCTCCGTCGACCCACCGGACGACGGCGCATTGTTTCCGGACATGTCATCCGACAAGTCATCCGGCAGCTCTCCATCAAGCAGATGGACGACGAAACGTGCACGCATCTCACTCATAGTAAATCGTTCCAGCAGTTTTTTTACCCATTCAATATCCGGCGCGGCTCCTGCCAGCTCGGGCAGAGTGGTCGTCGTACTACTCTTGATCTCCTCAAGAGCTCGATCAAGCAGATGCAGTGTATCGACCACGTGCTCAAGCCGCTGACGCGTTCGATCTTGAAACTGAATCCCGGTCACCATCCCGTCGACGTCGGCTGAAATCAATCCCGCTTCCTTTACCGCATCGGCGACGATCGTCTCAAGATTGGCGTTTCTGGAAACCAGCGCCACCATCAGGACCTCGAGTCGATCCTTGGCCAGGATGTTACCCGACAGATCGATAGTCGCGACTCGTTGCAAGGTTGCGTGGCCATGAGAAATGCCGTCGGTCACACCCTTGAGTTCGCTTTTCATCGTCGCCGCCAGTGCTTGCGTCACTTTGGACAGCTCGCGAACCTCGTTAGCCACCACGCGGAATGCCGACCCTGCCGCGCCGGCTCGCTCCGCCTCGATGCGCGCATTCAGCGCCAGCATGTTGGTGGTGTTGTTGACGCCGTCCAGCTGCTCCATGCATTTCTCGACGCGTTGAACGTTGGCCTTGAGCTCATCCAGCGCATACACCATGGACATCGAGTCCTTGGACAAATGCAGGATCTTTTCGACGACATCACCGAGGGTGCTCTCAAGCAATCCGGCGATCCGGTCGATTGGAACGATTTTTCCTTCGACCTCGATGCCAGTGGCCAAATGAGTCAAACTATCCACCCGAGCGGTCTGCTGCTCCGCGCTGACGGCAAGCCGCTGAAAGCGCCCGCTGAGAGCGTCTGCTTCGGTCTCGACAAACCCCGATGTGTGCGCAATTTCCGACACCAGCGCCTGAATTACGCGTTGCTGCATATCGGCAAGCGAGATCCATCGCTGCAGCAATGCCTCGTGAGGTGGCGGCGGGGCTTCAACCTCGGAATGGATTGACGGTGGCGACGTGCTCGCCACGACGAGCCGTACCGAGGTTTCGCGGGGCTTGCGGCCTAATCTGAACATGTCATACCCTCGTGCTACGGCTGACGATGGCCTGACAATGATGAAGCACTTGTCCGGGAATCTTATTGAGCGGAAGCTCGATTTCGGTGGCGCCGCAGTCGCGCGCCGCTTTCGGCATTCCGTAGACAACGCAGCTCGCCTCATCCTGGCCGATCGTCGATGCGCCGGCGCGCCGCATTTCGAGCAAGCCGGCGGCGCCGTCCTTGCCCATACCTGTCAGGATAATTCCGACCGAGTTGGCTCCGGCAGCATTCGCGACGGAGCGGAACAATACATCAACGGACGGGCGATGGCCCGACACCAACGGATGTTCGTGCACCCGGCACATGTAGTTTGCTCCGTTGCGCGCGAGTTCGAGATGGAACCCGCCGGGCGCGATGTAGGCATGCCCCGGAAGCACGCGCTCTCCATCCTTGGCCTGGCTGACGCTGATAGCGCAACACTGGTCGAGACGGCGTGCGAAGGTCGCCGTGAACATAGCCGGCATGTGCTGGGTGATGAGGATCGCAGGTGCATCGGGTGGAAACGCCGTCAGAAATTCCTGCAACGCCTCGACCCCTCCGGTCGATGCACCGACCGCGATCAGGCGTTCCGACGAACTGTATTTGAGGCCGGGCGAAAGGCGCGGTCCTTTGGGCTTACCAGTCGTCAGCGGCCGGACGCGCGCGCGCGCTGCCGCCTTGACCTTGCAGACGATCTCGTCGCGCAACTCCGCAAACCCCGCGCTGAGACCGACGATCGGCTTGGCAACGAAGTCGACTGCGCCGATTTCGAGCGCGCGTAACGCGGTTTCGGCGCCTTTCTGTGTGAGCGACGATATCATCACCACGGGCATCGGCCGAAGGGTCATGATTTTTTCGAGAAACGCGAGGCCGTCCATGCGAGGCATCTCGATGTCGAGCGTCACCACGTCGGGATTCAACGCCTTGATCATTTCCCTGGCCACAAGCGGGTCAGGCGCGGCGCCGACCACGACAATCGACGGGTCAGACGACAACATCTCGGAAAGCACGCCCCGAACGAAGGCCGAGTCGTCGACGATGAGGACACGAACCTGCGGCATGACGGCCCTAAAACAGTTCGGCCGAACCCGCGATGGGCTCGATCAGGATTTTGGACTTGTAGAGCCCCTCGTTGCGGGCCATGATTTCCTCTTCCGTGGGCCTCAGTTCGAGCAGCATCACCCTTCCGGTTGCTGGAAAATAATGCACACGACGGGGCAAATTGCCGCGCAGATGGTGCGCGGTAATTGATAGATTTTCCTCGAGCAGGTAGCTCTCGACAAAGTCGGCATTGCGGTGGCCAATATTGGCGGTCCCCTTCATCACATTGCCCCCGCCGAAGACCTTGATCTCCAGCCTTTGACGTATGCCGCCCTGCTTCAGGATGTCATTTATCAGGCGCTCCATGGCGACATTGCCGTAGCGCATGCTGCTGGAGGCCGCATCCCATCCGCCGCCCACGGCTTCCGGAAGCATGAAGTGATTCATGCCGCCCACCGCGATAAAGGGATCCCTTATGCAGGCGGCTACGCAGGAGCCGAGAATGGTAACCAGCATTTCATCCGAGCTCGCCGTGACATAATGCTCACCCGGAAACACCTTGACCGCGATTGCGTCGAAATGCGGATCGCGGTATCGGCGCGTTTCCTGCGCCGAACTATCAGCTGGGGCGTTCGCCAGCCGGCGCGCGTGGGCTAGTCCGCGGCCGGTCATTTCGTCCTGCGATAGATTGTGCGCCCGACCAGATTGAAGCGGCTGGTCACGCTCGTAATACTTTCCGAATGGCCGACGAACAGCCAACCGTCCGGCTTCAGCAGTTCGGCATAGCGGTCGAACAGCCGACGCTGCGTCGGCTTGTCGAAATAGATCACGACATTCCTGCAAAAAATGACGTCAAACGGCCCACTCATCGGCCAATCTTCGAGCAGGTTCAGCGGGGCGAACTTGATCAAGGAACGAAGTTCGGCGTTCATGGCCGAGCGTCCGCCCGGCTGGTCGGTCACATACCTCTTGCGATACGAGGCCGGAACAGCCTCCAACCGCTCGGTGTCATAAACACCGGCCGCCCCATGGGCCACTACATTGGTATCGAGGTCCGTAGCGAGTACCTTGACGTCCCAGTCCGCCAGCGGAGGCTGGTAACCGCGCAGGGTCATCGCAATCGTGTAAGGCTCCTCTCCCGTCGAACATCCCGCCGACCATATCCTGAGCCGACCCGGCCCGTTGCCTCGCGCTTCGACCAGCGCGGGCAGAACCGTCTTGGCGAGATAGTCGAAATGGTGCGGTTCGCGAAAGAAATTGGTGTGGTTGGTGGTGATCGCGTTGATCAGGTTAAGGCGCTCGCCCGCACCGTCGGGTTTTTCAAGGAGACGGCAATATTCCGTAAAATCGGACAGGCCAAGAATACGCAGCCGTCGGCCGAGGCGTCCCTGGACGAACGCCCGTTTCTTCTCGCCGATGACAATGCCCGCCGTGTCCATCACGAGCTTGACAATTTGGCGAAAATCGCCGTCCTGAAGCGCGTATTCCGATTGCACGTTAGACTCCGCCGTCGCCGCAATTGATCCGCCGGCTCATCCATCAATGAACCGGCGGCGCCAATCAGTCCTAGAACTGCTTCCAGTCCGCATCACCCGCACCGGCGGCGCGGCGGCGCGCAACGGGCTCTTCCGCGGGCTTCTGCTTCGCGGTAACGGCGCTCGTTACCGGCGGTCGCGATGGGCGCACGGTGGCTACGGGTGCAGTAGCGGTCCGCAACGAACGATCCACTACCGGATTGCCCGTAGGCCTCAAAACCGCTTTCGCAACAGTTGCCTGCGCCTTTTCAAACTCGGCGGAAAGCATGAATTGGCCCACCATCTCGGCCATCGCGCCGGTCTGGTCTTCCATCGATTTTGCCGCGGCTGCGGCCTCTTCGACCAGTGCGGCGTTCTGCTGCGTAACCTGATCCATCTGCGTGACGGCGTTGTTGACCTGCTCGATGCCGGCGCTCTGTTCCTGCGACGCCGCCGAGATTTCGGCCATGATATCGGTCACACGTTTTACCGACTGGACGATCTCTTCCATCGTTTTGCCGGCGGTATCGACCAGCCGCGATCCGGACTCCACCTTGGACACGGAGTCCGAGATCAAGCCCTTGATCTCCTTGGCCGCATTGGCGCTACGTTGCGCCAGATTGCGGACTTCCGCGGCAACCACAGCGAAGCCACGCCCCTGATCGCCAGCGCGCGCGGCTTCAACCGCCGCATTGAGTGCCAGAATGTTGGTCTGGAACGCGATCTCATCGATCACGCCGATAATATCGGCAATCTTACGGCTTGCTTGTGCGATCCCGTCCATGGTTTGAACGACTTCGGCCACCACTGAACCACCTTTGACCGCTACATCGGACGCCGACGAAGCGAGCTTGTTGGCCTGTTGCGCGTTTTCGGCGTTAAGGCGCACCGTAGATGTCAGCTCCTCCATGCTGGCAGCAGTCTCCTCGAGACTTGCGGCCTGTTCCTCGGTTCTTTGCGACAGGTCGGTGTTGCCGGTCGCGATCTCGCGCGCTGCCGTTGTCAGGGTTTGCGCGGTTTCCGAAACTTCGCCGATAATCTTCGACATCGTATCGAGCAGGCCGTTGACGCCCCCGCAGAGTTGAGCGATCTCGCCGCTCTTGCCGTCCAGCGGTATCCGATGTCGAAGGTCATTCTCCTTGGCGGAGGAGACGACTTCCTGGGTCTGCGCAACGGCCGCCTGAAGGATTTCGGCAGCCTTGACCTGGGCGGTAACGTCGGTGGCGTATTTCACCACTTTGTACGGCTTGCCGTCCGGGCCCATGATCGGATTGTAGCTGGCCTGAAGCCAAACTTCCTTGCCGCTCTTGCCGATGCGCTTGTATTGTCCGGCGTCGTATTCGCCGCGGCCGAGCTTATCCCAGAACATCCGATACTCGGGGCTCTGGCGATAGGCGACATCGACGAACAGCGAGTGATGCTGCCCGGCCAGTTCTGTGGCCAGATAGCCCACCGTGTTCAGGAAATTCTCGTTGGCTCGTAGCACCTTGCCATCGAGCGTGAACTCAATCACGGCCTGGGCCTTGTTGACGGCCTCGATCTGGCCGCTGAAGTCGGCGTTCTTGATCACCTGCTCGGTGATGTCGGTCGCGTATTTCACTACTTTATAGGGCTTGCCGTCCATATCCATGATCGGATTGTAGCTGGCCTGAAGCCAGACTTCCTTGCCGCCCTTGCCGATGCGCTTGTACTGCCCGGCATCGAATTCGCCGCGGCCGAGCTTGTCCCAGAACAGCCGGTACTCAGGACTCTGACGGTATACCGGATCGACGAACAGCGAGTGATGCTGCCCGACCACTTCCGCCGCCGCGTAACCCATCGCGTTCAGGAAGTTCTCATTGGCGTGACGTACCTTGCCATCGAGTGAAAACTCGATCACGGCCTGGGCCTTGCTGACGGCCGCGATCTGCCCACTGAAGTCGGCATTTTTGATCACCTGCTCGGTGATGTCGGTGGCGTATTTTACCACTTTGTAGGGTTTGCCGTCGGGGCCCATAATCGGATTGTAGCTCGCCTGAAGCCAGACTTCCTTGCCGCCCTTGCCGATGCGCTTGTATTGTCCGGCGTCGTATTCGCCGCGGCCGAGCTTTTCCCAAAAAATCCGGTATTCGACGCTCTGCCGGTATGCCGGCTCGACGAACATCGAGTGATGCTGCCCGACGATTTCTGCAGCCGCATAGCTCACCGCATTCAGGAAGTTCTCGTTGGCGCGCAGCACCTTGCCGTCGAGCGTGAACTCAATCACGGCCTGGGCCTTGTTGACGGCCCCGATCTGCCCGCTGTAGTCGGCGTTCTTGATCAACTGCTCGGTGATGTCGGTTGCGTATTTCACCACGCCGACTGGTTTGCCGTCCGAACCCATGATGGGATTGTAGCTCGCCTGAAGCCAGACTTCCTTGCTGCCCTTGCCGAGGCGCATGTACTGGCCTGCATCGTAATCACCGCGGCCGAGCTTGTCCCAGAACAGCCGGTATTCCGGACCAGCGCGATAGACAGGATCGACAAACATGGAGTGGTGCTTGCCCTTGATTTCGTCCAGAGTGTAACCGAGCGTTGTCAGGAAGTTGGCATTCGCGTCTAGGATGATCCCCTCGAGGTTGAACTCAATCATCGCCTGGGAACGGTTCATGGCATCGACGATGCCGCGCAGCTTGCTGTCGACGCCGGAGGCACGCGGCTTTGCTGATTGGCTTACCGTCGGCTTCGCCTTAGGCCGGCGGATTCTCGTCTTCGGCGGGGCCGCGCTGTCGTCCTGTGTGCCGTCGGAATCGAGTTCGTGCATCATGTCGCGCTCCTTGAGGGTATGTTCGTGAGAGGCTTGGAATTCGTCAGACGGTGATCACGCGGCGATCGCTGTAAATCGGCGTCCAACTTGGACCCCAGGCAGGACCGCTGTAACGCGTTGCGGCGAAACGATTTTCAAGAAAAAGGTGGGGGTCACGGTTGGACGCCGACCGATCACACCAAAAATGACCAATTACGCTTCTGCTTCAATGATTTAGTGCTCAATCTGGGTGGGGTCCAAGTTGGACGCCGATTTACAGCCTAACGGGCGGCTTCAACGGAATACAGATGACCAACGGGGAGAGACCTATGTTTAGCAAGCACACATTCGGCGCTCGCAGCTATGGCCACTATCAGGGTTATCGCGAAAAGGGTGACGCCGGGCCTGGGCTGACGAAAGCGTGGCGTGCGGCGCAGAAAACAAAGCGGCTTCGCGCGGAGGCTTTCATGGCAGCGCCGCCTCATAGCGGATCCCTTCGCCGGTCTGGCTGTCGCTGGCGAAGTGCGGTCGGAAAGATGCCTGGAGGAGGGGGTAAAGCGGGTTCAGCCCGATTGCCTTGAATGCCGTGAGGACGACTTGATAGCGTGGCGTGAGGGTTTGCCGGAAGACTTGAAGGTTACGACCAAGCAGCGGTTCGTGAATGACCTCAAGGCCGCACTAAACGCCGCGTGGCCGCGGCTGTCGGCAGATCGGAAGAAACTAAACCCGACCTTCCTCGCCATTGTGAAGGCCGGCTTCAAAGCCGAGCGGATCGATGATGATGATGATGGGTCGGTTGCTCGCGATAACCAAATTCTCACGGATGAGGAGGTTGGCGCCCTTCTTCAAGCTGCGTATGAAGTCGATCAAGAGCAAGGATTTGATGGCGATCTATATCGGATCGTCGTATGTCTGGCCGCGACCGGGGCGCGGTATGCCCAGGTCAGGCGAATGCGCGTGGGCGACGTACAGGTTTCTGCACGGCGTCTGATGGTGCCGGGTTCCTACAAGGGGCGCGGCGGCAATAGCGGCTCAGACCCGGTCCCAGTGGGTGACGATGTAATTGCGGTGCTTTTACCCGCCATCGCCGGGCGGCCAAGCGATGCACCTCTTTTCGAGCGATGGATCCACGAACAGGAGCCGAGGGGTATCGTCTGGAAGAAGTCTGAACGCGGTCCGTGGAAAAGAGCCGAACTTGCACGTCCTTGGAAGGCCATTCGCGAGCGCGCCGGTATGCCGAAGGTCATTCCCTATGCTTTGCGGCACTCGAGCATCGTGCGAGGTCTCAGAAAGGGCTTGCCCATCCAACAGGTCGCCAAACTGCACAATACCTCAGTCAAAATGATCGAGCGGCACTACGCGAAATACATTGCGACAGCCTTGGAAGACCTCGCAAGGGCGGCAGTTGTATCCCTGGTGCCGCGGAGTAATGGAAACGTGGTGCCGATGGGAAAACGTGCGTAAGGGAACAACAGAAGCGTACGGCCGAGTCCCGTAGCCATGTTGGAATGGTCGTCCCAGCTGCGAGATAAGTCGCGGGAATCGAACCCTCGTATTCAGCTTGGAAGTCGGAAAATTATTGAAATGTTTTCAAAAGCCATTCCGACATTTTGCAGCCGTTTGGTCGATTGAAATCACTTCAGAATTTCTCTTTGTCGGAATAGCCGCGGGTTTGACCTCCAGCGTGGGACGCAGCGCGTCGGTTATCTGCAAGCAACATTTCATATGGACGGCGTGATGGGTATTCTTTTTCTGCTGGCGTTTCTCGGACTTGGCGTAACGACCCTCATGAATCGCCTTGAGCGTTCATTGTTGGCATGGCAATAGTCGAGATCCCAGACTTGTCAAATATCCGTTGAACCCAGCGTGGTCGCCGTCCAAGACTCTATGATCATGCGGAAATGTAACCTGCGCCCGAACCGCTGCCAGCAGATTGACGTACGGATCCCCACCTCCACAGGGGCCAAGCCAATGACTCAGTTCGGCAGTCACAATCAAGCTTCGCTTCTCAAGTCGACCATAGGATGAGCGACCTCGTAACCCAGATAGCTTCGGAAACTACTCGAGGCAGCGGCAACAAGAGCAGCCTCGATTGGGTTATCATATTACACCATCGCCCAATGCCGCTTGACACCCTCTCAATGGAAACCTCGCACTGATCCGAAGGACGAAACTAGGAAGCATCAGAGGCCGAAGGGATATGTCTCGTCTTCGCCGGCGGTCACCCTCGTCGGCAACGGCGTCACCGCATGGGTCTCGTCAAACCATACGAAGGCATCGTATTGGTCCGGCAACGTCGCAAAGCCGTAGTGGCTCCAGCGCTCCGTCTCGGGCCGGTAGATGACGCCGATATAGCGTTCAAGCCGGGGGGCAGCCATGACGCGTCGCAACTCGGCGTGCTGACCGGCCCGCAAGTCCAGCAAAAAGCTTTCGGGGCCAACGTGGTGAAACAAGGCCTCGTAACTGTCAGGAAGGGATGGCCTTACAGTCTTGACCTCCATCGGTCCGTCCCAGTCGGTGGCCGCCGCGACGGTCCCCGTGTGAGTTCCGAAACCGATCAAGCTGGCGTCGCGTCCGTAGGACTGACGGCACAGCTGGCCGATGTTCAGCTCGCCGCGTTCCTGGCCCATGTCGGTGAACCGTGCGTCCCCGATGTGGGAATTGTGCGCCCAGACGACGGCTTTCCCATTCGAACCGGGCTGAGCCATGATGTTCGAGAGCGTATTGAACATGTGCTGGTCACGCTGGTTCCAAGACTCGTGAGAGGCAAGATACATTGCCCGGTAGTAGCTTTCCGCATCGGCCACCAGACGGGCGTTCTGCGCCGCGTCAAAAAACTCCGCGCTGTCCTGTCGCGCATATTGCAACTCGTTCTTGAGCAGATCGACAAGGGTGCGGGTTACCGGGATCTCGCAGAGCGCGTAGCCTTCAGTGAGCGACGCCTGTCCATAGGCTGCCGGCTCCCGTGACCACGGCGACAGGCAGGCATAGCGCTCGCGCGCCGCTTTCGCGGCTACGGGGTCGACGCGATCGAGGTAGGCGAGCACAGCGGCGATCGACGCCGTCATATTGTAGAGATCGAGGCCGTAAAACCCGACCTGCTTCTCAGGCGGCTTGTTCGTGTTGTGGTCGCGTAGAAAGCCTATGAAGGCGTCCACGTCCGTGTTGCGCCACATCCAGGTCGGAAAACGGCTGAATGGGGTTGAACTCATCGGCTGGCGCGGGCGGCCCCGGACGTAGCGATCGATCGCGGCAGCATCAGGCCAGTCAGCCTCCACGGCCACGATGGTGAAGCCGTGCCGCTCGATCAGGCGCCGCGTGATAGCGGCGCGGGCGCGGTAGAACTCCGAAGTCCCGTGCGAAGCCTCCCCAAGCAAGACGACACGTGACTGGGCAAATCGATCGAAGGCTGCACCGAAGGCGGGGTCATCTAGCGGCGGAAGCCGCTCTGCGGCCGCCTTCAGCACCGCCGCCGCAGAGGTGAGTAGCGGGTGCTCCGCGAGGGCCATGAAACAACTCCTTGATTCGCCGGGGTGCGCCAGGAAGCCATGCCGTGATCGGCTGACAAGGATACACTTAGACTGACTCTGGAACGTCGGCACCGGACGGCTAGCGCCCACCCCAGGAGCTAAACGCTATCCGGTAACACAGCTCGAAAGCAGTCTCGGAAACTACTCAGACGTCCGCTTTAACCGGCTTGATCCTGCGATGTTCACGACAGAAACTATCGCACCCATGACCATCGGCCATTGGATCAGGCCGTCCTTTTCAGGCTGGGCAGGCATGAGCGGCATATCTGAAGACCTAACAGACAGCCGATAGATTACCGGACTGCGTAGTTTCCGAGTCTATCTATGAGCTGTCACTGCCGATATCTGGGTGCGGTCTTGAAGTTATGTGATGTGATCAATCCGACCGCACTCCGGGAGACCTTTATGTCTGACGACAAGCAACTGAAACAAGCGGTGCTCGATGAACTGCAATGGGATCCGAGTGTAAATGCCGCTCATATCAGCGTCAGCGCCAAGGATGGCATAATAAGTCTTACGGGCTACGTCGAAACTTTCTCAGAGAAATACGCGGCAGAGAGAGCCGCACGACGGGTCGGCAAGGTCAAGGCCGTAGCAGAGGAAATCGAGGTTCGCCTGCCTGCGAGCGTCAGGTACCGCGACGAAGAAATCGCTTCTGCGGCAGTTGATCGATTGAGATGGAACTCCGCCATTCCCGACGGAGTCGTGAAGCCGGAAGTCGAAAAGGGTTGGGTCACTTTGACTGGCGAAGTCGACTGGCACTTTCAGCAGGAGGCTGCCGCGGAAGATATCCGCGGACTTTGGGGCGTCATCGGCGTCTCAAATGACATTATCGTCAAGCCGAAGCCAAACGCGTCGAATATCAAGGACAAAATCATGATCGCGTTACAAAGGTCCTGGTTTGAACCTAAGACGATCAACGTGACCGCGGAAGGTGGGAATGTGACGCTGACTGGAAAAGTCCGCTCCTGGTCCGAGCGGGATGAAGCGGGCTCCACCGCCTGGGCCGCGCCCGGCACGACATCTGTCGAGAATCACATCTCGGTAGGCTGAGTTGAATGGTCACTGCCGGGTTAGCGACACGCCTTGCAAGACAACCCTTTCGTGATCCTGGAACCTTTCTTGATCACGCCAACGCATGAAAACATGGGCCTCTTCGGGATCAAGACTTCGCTTCGCGGGAACTCTTCTTGCCCATGAACTGGCCGACAACAGCATGGGCCGAAAGAGCCCAACGAAACTTTTTTTCTGAACATGATCACCAAGCCAGGAGCCGTAAACAATATGAAACAATCGCACCAAACACGCTCAGCCCGGGCGCTGTTTGAACCGACCCACGCTGGTGCCCTGAAGCTGGCCAATCGGATCGTCATGGCGCCGCTCACGCGAAACCGTGCTAGCGTCGGATTGGTCCCCGGACCGTTTGCGCTTGAATATTACGCCCAACGCGCTTCCGCCGGCCTGATCATCGCCGAAGCCACGCAGGTCTCCGCGCAAGCGCAAGGCTATGCCGATACGCCGGGCTGCTATACCGCCGAACAGATCCTTGGATGGAAAACGATCACCGACGCCGTGCACGCCAAGGGCGGCACCATGGTCGTTCAGCTTTGGCACACGGGTCGTGTCTCGCACACGAGCTTTCAGAAAGACGGCCAGGCGCCGGTCGGCCCTTCCGCCATCCGGGCAAACACCAAGACCTTCGTGGCAGGCCAAGGGTTTGTCGATGTCTCAATGCCGCGCGCTCTCGAACTAAAAGAGATTCCTGGCATCATCGCTGACTTTCGCCACGCCTGTCGCTGCGCCATTGAGGCCGGATTCGACGGCGTGGAGTTGCACGGCGCTCACGGATATCTGCTTGATGCCTTTCTGCGCGACGGAACAAACCATCGAACCGACGCTTATGGCGGCTCCATCGAGAACCGCGCAAGACTTCTTTTCGAGGTCACCAAGGTTTGCGCAGAGGCTATTGGCGCCGATCGCCTCGGCGTTCGGATATCCCCGGTCTCAACCGCCGGCGATTCTCGAGACAGCCACCCGCAGGCTCTATTCAATCATGTCGTCGAGGGGCTCAGCCCCGTCGGTCTTGCCTATGTCCACGTGGTAGAGGGCGAGACGGGCGGCGCCAGGGACAACATCCCGTTCGACTATGCCGCACTGCGCGACCGTTTCGATGGCGTCTGGATGGTCAATAATGGCTACAATCGGCAGATGGCAATCGACGCAGTAGCGAGCGGTCGCGCGGATCTGGTGTCGTTTGGGCGTCTCTTCATAGCCAACCCGGATCTGGTTGAGCGCCTCAGCAAGAATGCCCCACTCAATAAGCTTCTTGGTCAGGAGACGCTTTATGGCGGCGGCGCCCATGGCTACACCGATTATCCGACGCTCCAACAAAGTCATTCCGCCCAGCATGTTGGCGAGAAAACCCCGGCTTAAATCCCCAAGACCGACGCTCGGTGGACTCGGACTTCTCCAGCGCCATTGTCCGATCGCCTATCCGCCAAAACTCTGATGGAAGTACGTCGGCTCCAACAAGATTGTCGTCCAGTGACCACTAGTGCGTGGTCTGGACAGCCTGCCCGCTTCCGCAAGCGTCATAACCTCATCCGGTACTTGAAGCCCATCCTCTCAAGTTTGGTAATCGGTTTCACTTCGACAGGAGCGCGCGCCATGGCCATCGAGGAACCGAAGTTTTCTGTCGCCGTCCACGAAGGCGCCTGCGAAATCCGCGACTATCAAGCGGCGACCGCGGCGGAGGTCACCGTCACGGGTGACCAAAAAAGCGCCGGAACCAAAGGATTTAGATTACTTGCCGGCTACATCTTTAGTGGTAACACAAAACACCAAGCCATCGCCATGACAGCGCCCGTGTCCCAGCAACAAATTGGGCAAACACTCGCGATGACAGCGCCGGTCACCCAAACTCCGTCGGATGGCGCTTTGGTAGTTCGATTCACCATGCCGAGCGGTTATTCGCTTGATACGCTTCCGGAACCAAACGACTCAAACATCAAGTTGAGAAACGTTGCGCCGGCCCATTTCGCCGTCATTAGATTTTCCGGGCTCGCCAACAAGGCAAGCGTCGACGCCAAGACCGCCGAGCTGGACAAGTTCACGAAGGAACGCCACTTGCAAACCATCGGACCTGCATCGCTCGCCCAATACAACCCGCCTTGGACCCTTTGGTTTATGAGACGAAACGAAGTGATGATTCAGCTGAAGGCGTAGTCTTGCGCCCACACTTCGCGCCGGAACGTCCTACAATGAACTGACACAATCCGCTTCGCTATCTGACAAAGCCACCGCCGAGGGCCAGCCGATGCAGATCCTTCCACACACCTTGCCCGCGATCATCGGACTGCCTTGGGAATATCTGGCTATAGCTCTGGCCATTTGTCTGACGTTTTCGGCACTTGGCTTCAAACGCGTCGAGTATTTTGTGAGCCTCGGCTATGCGGCCTCGATTGCCGCGCAGTCAATCGTCATGCCGCTGCTGTATCGGGAAACGCTCCGGGATTGGGTACTGGTGCAGGCGGCGCTACTTTTAGCCTACGGACTGCGACTGGGTACATTTCTCGCCATTCGGGAGCGGACTGCGTCCTTCCTGAAGCAGCAGACGGAAAACGCCTCACGCGGCACGCCGGTGCGCGGTCCGATGAAGTCGGCCATTTGGGTCAGCGTCTCGGTTCTCTACGTTCTGATGTTCTTGCCGGCGCTGCTAACAATGTCGGCGCAGGCAGTCGGTTTGTCACTACCATCGGCGCCCGTGGGGGTTGCGTTGATGGTGGTCGGACTTGGGCTGGAGGCTTGCGCCGACTGGCAGAAATCCCGGTTCAAGCAAACGCATCACGACCGGTTCTGCGATGTAGGCCTATACCGCATAGTCAGGTTTCCTAACTATTTCGGCGAGATGATCTTCTGGCTTGGAAGCTGGATATCAGCCATGTCGGCCTTTCAAAGCCCGTTGGCGTGGTTGCTCGGCGGCTTTGGCTTCGTGTGCATCGAACTGGTAATGCTTGGCTCTAGCCGCCGCCTGGAGATGAAACAAACCAACCGCTATGGCTCCGATACGGTCTATCAGGCTTACGCCAGGACAACGCCGATCCTCTTTCCAATGGTGCCGCTCTACTCGCTGCTAAATCTGAAAGTGTCTCTCGGATGACGGCGGGTCGGGTATGCGTTGTCGGTGCAACGGGTTATTTAGGTAGCCGAGTCGTGGCCGAACTGCGTGCCCGTTCCATCCCGGTTGTGGCGATCCTGAGCGACCGTTCGTGCGAACGAGATCAACGCGGATTACTCGCGCTCGGTGTGACGTTAGCCTTTGTTGACGCCTCTCGGATTGAATCATACGGCGAGGCGCTTTTAGATGTGCGCGTTGCGATCTCATGCATGGCCTCTGCCAACACCAACGTCGATGCAACCGACGACTTCTGGGCAATTGACCGTGACGCAAACATTCGTTTCGGAGTTGAGGCAGTCGAAGCCGGCGTCGCACATGTGATCCTGGTTGCAACATTCGAAGGGCGGGCTTCCCGTCACGTTACCGCTTTCAGTAACGCAAAAGAGGTTGCGGTCGACGCGATCGATGCGGCGTGTCGCGACGAGGGCGTCGCGTTCACTGTCATTCGCCCAACTGCATACTTTAGTGATCTGACAAATCGCGCCTTCAATTCGGTGCTCAAACATGGACAACATAACGTCCTGGGACAGGGAGTTCATCGGATTAATCCAATCGATGGGCGCGACGTTGCCGTCTTTATCGCCGACTGTCTTCATAATCCCGCTAAGGCCGGTCGCGAGCATCAAGTAGGAGGTCCCGAGACCTTCTCGTTTCTTGAGATAGGAATACTGGCTGCGGACGTGATTGGGCAGCCAGGTACTCTAAAAATCAGGAAGATTCCCATTTGGTCTTTACGCTTGCTTGCGGCGATGGCATCGGCCGCAGGGCTGGTCTCTCGTAGGTTTCGACGATCTGCGGCGATGCTCGAATGGATGATCTATGCTGGCACGCACGATGCGGTTGCGCCTGTCTGTGGAGCGCGGAAGCTTCGCGACGATTTTCTTTCAAAGTTGAAAAAGTCGCACTAAACCCGTCTTGCATTCCTACGATTTATGCGATCACCGTGCTGAACGTACGACGGCGTTGAAATCGAGTACCCGATCTTGTTCCAAGCCGGATATCGAACCGGATCGTAGCCCAGCGTGTCTGTACAAGGCAGGTCACAATTTTGGGTGGAAGCGCGCACCATTGGCTTTCGTACTTATAAGCTAGCATTACAGTTGCCCTTTCTGAAGATCTCTGAATCCATGGGCAACCATGATTCGAAGATCGTGGGCGCAGACAGCGTCGATTGAAGAAACGCTTGGATTATGGGCTGCGTCGCTTCGTGAGGTGAAGAAGCGGATACGTCCGTTGTTCGGGCAAGAACGTGTTGCGAGGAACGCAGGCCAGTTTCTGGAAGGTCTGCTCGGCGATGAGCAACGCAAGACTGGTTGGATGCGCGCGGAGGCGGCTGGCGATTCTGGTCCATGGCGGCAACAGGCGATCCTTGGTCGCAGGGATTGGGACGCCGATGGCTTGCGAGATATCGTGCGCGACTATGTCAACAGCTCTCAGGGAACGAGGACAGCGGCGCCTTCAAAGCGGCCTGCGCGGAGATCAGCAAGCGCCTCGTTGGCCTGCTCGAGCGGATAGCTCGTCGTCCTGGTTACGATACCCATCTTGGGCGCCAGGCGCAGGAAATCTATACCATCCTGCCTTGTAAGATTGGCGACTGACACGAGTTGCCGCTCCTCCCAAAGCAATTCATAGGGAAAACTCGGGATATCGCTCATATGAATGCCGGCACAAACGACGCGGCCTCCCTTGCGAACCGCTTTCAACGCCAACGGTACAAGGTCTCCCACGGTTGCAAAAATGATCGCCGCATCGAGCGAATCCGGCGGCATTTCATCCGAGCCGCCGGCCCATTTCGCGCCGAGACTCCGTGCGAAAGCCTGTGTGGCAACGTCTCCCGGCCGCGTAAAGCCGTAAACCGATCGGCCCTGCCACTTCGCGACCTGCGCTATAATATGAGCCGCTGCGCCGAATCCGTAGAGCCCAACCTTTTTACCCTCGCCGGCAATCACGAGTGAACGCCAGCCGATGAGACCGGCACAGAGCAAAGGTGCCAGCGAGACGTCGCTGCCAAGCTCGCCGAGCGGGAAAGCAAAGCGGGCATCCGCGATCGCAGCAGTCGCAAAGCCGCCGTCACGCGTATATCCTGTGAAGAGCGGATCGTCGCAGAGGTTTTCGTGGTGCAGGCGACAAAACGGACAGACGCCGCAGGTGTGGCCGAGCCAGGGAATGCCAACCCGCTCACCGATACTTAACCCCTCGACACCGGCGCCGATCGCATCGATACGGCCGACGATCTCATGTCCGGGAATGATCGGAGATTTGGGGTCGGGCAGCTCGCCGTCCAGCACGTGCAAGTCGGTTCGACAGACGCCGCAAGCCAGCACCTTGACCCGGATCTCACCCGGTCCTGGCTGCCGGTCAGGCAGATCGGTCCATACTAGGCGGGTTCTTGGCTTATTTAGTACCATCGCCTTCATGGTCGTTTACCTACGGTTGAAGCCACTTTGCGTTGGACGGAGACGGGTTCGAAATGCCGACGAGAAATAGGCTGAAAGGTTCTAGTTGCTCGACATTTGTTTGAGCTTCTGCAGTACGCGCGGGAGAGCGTTTGGCAGGTCTTCCGCGACGAGGCCCAATCCATATTCTGTAGCCGCCGCTCCATGCAGCCAAACCGCCGCTGCCGCAGCATCAAAGGGCGGCATGCCCTGGGCGAGCAACGCTGCGACAAAACCTGTCAAAACGTCACCGCTCCCGCCCGTCGCGAGTTGCGCGGGGGCATTTGAATTGATGATTGCGCGTCCATCCGGGGCAGCAATTACAGTGTCGGGGCCTTTAAGCACCACCACGGCGTTGGATTGCTTCGCCGCGTTACGAGTGCGTTGCAGCTTATCGCCCTCGAAATGGAACAGCCGCTTGAATTCGCCAGCATGCGGGGTCAGCACGCACGGCCCAGCAATCGCTCGAAACAGATCCTCCGGCGCCTCGGCGAACGACGTCAGTGCGTCGGCATCGAGCACCGCTGCGCGCCTGGTCGCGAGCGCGGCAAGGACGAATTGCCTGGTCGACGCACCAACACCGGCGCCAGGCCCGATCGCAATGACGTTGCGGCGCCGGTCGGCCAGCAGCACCTCGAACTCTTCGAGACCGTCAAAGCTGTCAACGATTGCATCGATCAGCGACGTCGCGTAGATGCTCCAGACCCTGGAAGGGGCGGCGAGCGTGACCATACCGGCTCCCGCGCGCGACGCAGCCATGGCGGTCATCCGACTGGCGCCGGTGATGGCCTCGCCGCCAAGGATGAGGACTTCACCACGCTTGTATTTGTAGCTTTCCGGCTGCGGCCAGGGGTAGCCACCTAGCCAAAGATCGGGGCCGTTCTCCCAGGTGTTCGGCGCAATCTCGTCAAGCGCACTGATTGGTGTGCCAATGTCGGCCAACACCACATCGCCGCAAAGCCCGCGCCCCGGATACAGCAGGTGGCCAGGTTTCTTGCGAAAGAACGTCACAGTCAGCTCGGCCGGCGCAGCGGCGCCAAGAATCACGCCGGACGCCCCATCAAGTCCGCTGGGAACATCCACAGCGCAGACCGGTATGCGGCGAATCTTGAGCGCCTCGACCATCGCAAGCGCCTTGCCGTCCAACGGACGCGAGAGACCCGCGCCAAAAATTGCGTCGATCACAATACCGGCGCCTTCGAGACACTCGGACGAGAATGCCGCTATAGGGCCTTTCCAAAGGCTGGCGGCGTGGGCAGCCTCGCCGCTCAGCTTGTCGCGAGAACCGAGCAAGGCCAACTTCACTGGCCAACCCGCGTCCGCGAGGTGGCGGGCGGCGACAAAGCCGTCGCCGCCATTATTTCCCGGCCCGCATAGCACCGTAACCGGCCGCATAAGCCATCGCACTCCGACCGCCACCGCAACCGCGCCGCCGGCGGCTTCCATCAGGCCAAAACCGTCAATACCGCTCGCCTTGGTTGCCCGGTCGGCATCACCCATCTGGAGCGGCGTCAAGAGGGCGAGCTTGCCCTCTTGACCTGTCAGGTCCTTTGTCACCTCGCACACCTAACCAACGGCTACTGCTTCCTTCTTCGCTGTGGGCGCCTTGGATTGTTTGTCGTCCGGCTTGCTGCCGACGAAATCAAGCACGATGCGGCCCGCGACCTTTCCATGCTTCAGCCTGTCGAAGATTTCATTGATCGCCGACAAAGGCTGCAGCTCGATATCCGCCTTGATCTTTCCTTCAGTGGCGAAGGCCAGGGCCTCGGCCATATCTTCGCGGGTGCCGACGAAAGAGCCGCGAATGGTGATGCAGTTCGCGACCACGTCAAATAACGGAACCGGGAAATCGCCCGGGGGCAGTCCAACCAGCACACAGGTGCCGCGCTTGCGCGTCATACCGATGCCCTGCTTAAACGCGCTAAGCGAGGGTGCCGTGATCAGGACGCCATGGGCGCCGCCGTCGGTGCCCTTCTTGACTGCCGCATCCGGATCGCCATGCTTGGCGTTGACGACAAAATCGGCGCCCATTTGCGTGGCCAGCGCCAATTTGCCGTCGTCGATATCGACGGCACAGACTCTAAGGCCCATCACCTTGGCGTATTGAATCCCGAGGTGGCCGAGGCCACCGGCGCCGGAGATCACGATCCACTCGCCCGGCCTCGCCTTGGTTTCCTTGATGCCCTTGTAAGTGGTAATGCCGGCGCAGATCAGCGGCGCGGCGAGCTTAGGGTCGAGTCCATTTGGGATATGCGCGACATAATTAGGGTCGGCGATAACGTATTCGGCGAAGCCGCCGTTCCTGGTATAGCCGCCGAATTCTGCTTCCGCGCAGACGGTCTCCCAGGCCGACAGGCAATGCTCACAATGACCACAGGCCGAATAGAGCCAAGGCACGCCGACCCTATCGCCTTCTTTGACAATCTTGACACCGGCTCCGACTGCGACTACGCGGCCGATGGCCTCGTGCCCCGGGATAAACGGCAACTTCGGCTTCAACGGCCAGTCGCCGGTCGCGGCGTGAAGGTCGGTGTGGCAAACGCCGCAGGCCTCGGTCTTGACCAGGATCTGGCCCGGGCCGGGGGACGGAATGTCCCATTCCTGCTGCACCAGAGGTTTGCCAAAGTGCTCGACGACGGCGACGTGCATTTTACCGGCCATATTTAACTCCTGCTTTCGAGGTTGAATCGATCGATCTAGTTTAGCTGCTGCTTACGCCGCGGCTTTCGTTCCCAAGGCGCGCACCGCCTCGATCATTTTCGTGAGGACGGCTGCGGCATCGCCGTAAACCATGTCGCAATTGTCGCCGTAGAACAGCGCATTAACGATGCCGGCATAGCCTTTGCCCTGGCCGCGTTTGACGACATAGACCTTCTTGGCTTTGTCGGCGTTGAGGATCGGCATGCCGTAGATCGGCGAGGATTTGTCGGTCCGTGCCGCCGGATTGACCACGTCATTGGCGCCAATCACAAGTGCGACGTCGGTGTTGGCGAACTCGTCGTTAATGTCTTCGAGCTGGAAAATCATGTCATAGGGAACACCCGCCTCAGCCAGCAGGACATCCATTTGACCAGGCATACGCCCCGCCACCGGATGAACCGCGAACTTGACGGAAACGCCCGCTGCCTGCAGCAGCTTGACGAACTCATAGAGCTTCTGCTGCCCCTGCGCGACAGCAAGGCCATAACCGGGAACGATGATGACAGAGCTGGCATAGCGCATGAAGATGCCGGCGTCGCCGGCCTCGACCGGCTTGAGGTTGCCCTTGATGTCGCCCTGCTTATGCTGGACGACAGTACCGAAGTTCGTGAACAGGATATTGCTGACCGACCGATTCATCGCCTTCGCCATCAGTAGCGTCAGCAGCGTGCCGGCGGCACCGACCACCATGCCGGCGATCATCAGCGCCGGATTCTGCAGCACAAACCCTTCGAGGCCGACTGCAAGACCCGTGAATGCGTTGTAAATCGAAATCACGACTGGCATGTCGGCGCCGCCGATCGGCAGCGTCATTAGAAGGCCGAATACCAAGGCGGTGCCAAAGAAAATGTAGATCAAGTCAGACGTCGCGACCGGCGATGTGATGAGCCCGTGCGTCACGGCCACGATGTATCCGCCAATGGCCAGCGTAGCTACCGCGACCAGAGCATTGAAGGTCTGTTGACCGTGGAAGCGCAAAGGCTTCTTGAGGATCTCATCGAGCTTGGCCCATGCGATCATTGAACCCGACAACGACACGGCGCCAATCAGCGCGCCAAGCAAGGTGACAACGAGTTGGGTTACACCGTCCGCCTTGTTGCCGAACAACTCGACGGCTGCGATCGCGGCGGCCGCGCCGCCACCCATGCCGTTATAAATGGCGATCATCTGCGGCATTGCCGTCATCGCGACCTTCCTGCCGGCCCACCAGGCAATCCCGCCACCGATTGCAATTGCAACGAAGGCCAGCCCGATATTAACGATCAGGAACGGCTTCGCTGTTGCGCCGACATCGAAGGCGTACAGGAAGCTCGCGAGTATGGCGACCGCCATGCCTATCCCGGCGACCTTGATCCCTGAAGGGGCGGTGACCGGAGAAGACATACGCTTGAGGCCGTACATGAATAGAAGGGCGGCGACGAGATCAACCGCGCTGATGGTGAGCTGTGGAATGATCTTCAAAAAGTCGTTCATCATGCTTTCCGGGTTTGACTGGCTTGGTGATCGACTACTTGGGCTTGGACCGGCTTAGGTAAGCTCGGCTGGAACATTGCGAGCATGCGGTCGGTAACAGCAAACCCGCCAGCGGCATTGCCCGCGCCGAGCAGGACCGCAAAGAAGCCGATCGCCTGCTCCTGCACCGTGCCTGCGTTCAGCAACGCAAAGATCCCGCCGACCACGACGATGCCGTGCACGAAGTTGGAGCCCGACATCAGCGGCGTGTGCAGGATCGCCGGTACGTGCCCGATGATGACCCAGCCGGCGAAAGCGGCCAACATGAAGATGTAAAGCGCAACAAATCCACTGATTGCTATCGAGAATTGCATATTTGCTTCCTGCTCCGGCTTACGCCACTTTGGTCGCTGGTTTGGCTGCTTCGGGTTTGCCGCTGCCTGCCGGGACAGATGGCTTTGCCGCTTCACTCTTCAACTCACCGGCATGGGTCAGGACGGTCTTGGAAAGAACCTCATCGGTCCAATCGATCTCGACGATATTGTCCTTCACGAACAGGGCGAGCAGATTGTACTGATTCTTCGAATAGAGCGCGCTCGCATCCTCACCGAGCAGGGACGGAACGTTCAGCGGCGCGACGATTGTCACCAGGCCAATTTGCACGGTCTCTCCGGGAATCGTATCCTCGCAATTGCCACCGCCATCGGCTGAGAGATCGACGATGACGGCGCCGGCCTTCATGCCGGCGACCTGCTTCTTGCTGATGAGCTTTGGAGATTCCCGGCCCGGAATCGCAGCCGTCGTGATGATCAGGTCGGCGGCCTGGATATGCGTTGTCAGAACACTATCAACCCTAGCTTTTTCTTCCGCGGTCAGTTCGCGGGCATAGCCGCCTTTGCCACGTGCATCGATGCCGGTCTCGACGAACTTTGCGCCAAGCGACAATGCCTGCTCCTGGGTTTCCGGGCGGACATCATAGCCTTCGGTAACCGCTCCCAGCCGGTGCGCCGTCGCGAGCGCCTCAAGACCGGCGACGCCCAGGCCCATGACCAAGACCTTGGCCGGCCCGATGGCGCCGGCGGCCGTGGTGATTTTCGGCAAGACACGGCCAAGATTGGTTGCACCGAGTTGCACGGAATAGTAGCCCGCGAGCGCGGACTGACTGGAGAGCGCGTCCATCGACTTCGCACGTGTAATGCGTGGTACACGCTCCATGGCAAAGCAGGTGATTTTTCTGTCGAGAAGCATTTGCACCAGCGGAGAATCGTGTTTGGCGTAGATGAAGGACACCAGGATCGCGCCCTCCTGCATCTGGCCGACGACCTCGATCGAGGGCG
>Ga0302197_10001500_pt1 | contig 22659 bp, 5 predicted proteins | sample II_Bog_N2_1_FD_193526 | JGI IMG/M metagenome (GOLD analysis project Ga0302197, IMG submission 193526) | Peat permafrost microbial communities from Stordalen Mire near Abisko, Sweden - II_Bog_N2_1 | ecosystem: Environmental > Terrestrial > Soil > Wetlands > Peat | place: Sweden: Abisko, Stordalen...
CGAATAATGGAGCGACCGCGACTGCGGGCCAGATCGATGGCGGCATGGCAACCAACGGCAGCACCTATGCGACTATCGGGACTCCGGCCAGAATGGCAAACCTGGCTCAAGGCAATGCAACGTTTTCCGCCTGGGTCAATTCGGCAGGCGGCAGCTATGGAGGAATAATAGCCAAGGATAGCGATGGCAATGCGGGATGGTCGCTGGGCCTGGACTACTCCAATAATGTTTGGTTTCAAGTTGGTGGCTACAGCTTTTATCTTTCCGGTTCGACACCGATAGGAAACAGCGTGTGGTCCTATGTGGCGGTTGCGCTGGATCAGAGCGCTGCGCAAAGCGGTCAAGCAACAATCTATATCAATGGTTCGCCTAGTGGGACCGCTACGGGTTTGAATGGCCAAATCGGCGATGATTCCGCAGAAATCGCATACTTAGCCAACGATTATTACTTTGGGTCGCTGAATGGATCGGCAGACGAATTCAGGGTCTCAAACGCGGTCCGCTCGCCCGATTGGATCGCGACGGAGTATGCCAACCAGAGTTTGCCTTCGACTTTCTACAGCTTCTCCGGCGAAGGCGTTGTCATCAGCCCGACATCGGCAAGCCTCTATGAATCGCAGATGCTGCAATTCACTGCCGCCACTTTGAGCAATTGCTCCAGCGGCGTTTCCTGGTCTATCTCGCCGGCTGGCGTCGGCTCCATTACGCAGACCGGTCTCTACGCCGCTCCAGCCAGTTTCACCACGGAGCAAGCTGTTCAGGTTATTGCAACTAGCCAGACAAATGCTAATGCATTTGCCGCTGCCACGGTAACACTGATACCTCCGGTCGTTATCAGTGTTGCTCCTGCCATCGCGACGATCAGCAACGGTAGCCAGCAGCAGCAATTCACATCTACGGTTAGCTACGCCACAACCAATGCGGTTACGTGGAGCATCAGTCCTGCCGGAATGGGCTCTCTCGATCAGACCGGCCTCTACACGGCCCCGAGCACTCTCACTGCAGGGCAGGTTATAGTTACCGCCACCAGCCAGTTCGATCCCACCAAGTCGGCCTCGGCCATACTCACAATTACGCCGCCCACGCTTCCGCCGCCGATTTGCGCTTCGAACGGCTACAGCTTCATGCGGGCGATTGTCATCAACCACAACTTCGTTCCGAACACCGACCAAGCCAATTTCCCGTTCCTGTTCAACTCCACCGACGCTGCATTTGCAACAACAGGCAACGGCGGGCACATGGCGAACGAGAACGCCTACGACCTGATCTTCACCACCGATCCGGCCGGGCAGAACGTGTTGAATTACGAGCTCGAAGAGTATAACCCGCTCACCGGCCAGATAATTGCGTGGGTCAACATTCCGAATCTCTCGCACACCACTGACACCGTGCTGTACGTCTTCTACGGCAACGATTCCATCGCTGCTCCGGAGCAGAATCCAGCGGCCGTGTGGGATCAGAATTTCATGGGCGTCTGGCACGTCGCAAATCCAAATGGTCAACTGTCTCTTTCCGACAGCACGAGTAATGGAGACAATGCGACTAATAATGGCGCAACGGCGACGGCAGGCGAAATAGATGGTGGAATGGCGACCAACGGTGGCACATACGCAACGATTGGCGCCCCCGCAAATTTAGCAAATCTGGCGCACGGTAACGCGACGTTTTCGGCCTGGGTAAACCCGTCAGTTCCCGGCGGAATCATTCTAGGCAAGGGCGGTTACGGGTCGGGTGGCTGGACGTTCTATCTGATCGGTCAACAGCTACAGCTGTTGGTTTATGACTCGACAAACGACCAATATCAGAACGCCACGATATCGCCTATCTCGGCTCCAATTGGCAGCGGATGGAATTACGTTACTGCGACCATCTCACAAAGTGCCTCAATTCCCAATCAAAGCCAACTCTCATTTTATATAAATGGCGTGCCCAGTGGAACAGCGACTATTGACATGGGCAGTCCCGTCGATGACACAAACGAATCGGCCTATTTGGTCTCCAACTCTTTTGCGATTTACTACGGCGGCGAAGCTATTAACGGATCCGAAGACGAGTTCAGAATCTCCAACATCGTTCGTTCGCCCAATTGGATCACAACCGAGTACAACAACCAAAGCTCGCCGGCTACCTTCTATCAGCTTTATTCCGAGAACCAGCAGGGCGTCATTCCATCCACTACGACGCTCTATGCTTCGCAAATGGCTCAACTCACAGACGTGAGCGGTTGCGGAGCGGCTGCTGTCAACTGGACCACGCCCGCGGGAAATCCCGGTACGCTGACCACCGGCGGCTTGTACACTGCACCGTCGAGCATCGCAACACAACAGAACGTAAGCATCACAGCGACGAGTCAGACAGATGGATCCACAATCGGTACGTCGCTGGTCACGCTGTTGCCCCCAGTGTCGGTAAGCGTGAGCCCCACTGCGCCAACACTCTACGTTGCCGGTGAAACGCTGCAATTCACGGCCACTGTCAGCAACGCCATTCTCAGCGGAGTGAACTGGACCGTCAGCACGAACTCGTGCTGCCTTGCCGGTACAATTACGGCCTCCGGACTCTATACCGTGCCCTACTTCGACGAGCCGCAAACTGTGACCGTCACGGCGACCAGCGTGCAGTATCCAACGCAGTCCGCTTCTTCAACTCTAACCCTGATACCGGTTGTCGTGAGCCCATCTGGCGGCACTTTATTCGGTGGATTCCAGGTGCAATTCACCGCCAGTGTTCCAGTCTTTTGGTCGATTGGCCCGGGCGGAATTGGAACCATTGACCAGACGGGGCTCTACACTGCACCGGTCAACGGCAATACGCAGGGTCAGTACTTCCCGATCGTGGCAACGGTCCAGGCCGACCCGAATGCCACTGTAACAGCCTTGTTCCAGGTACAGTCGCCGATCGTCCAACCTGTTGCTCCCTCGCCGGTTTCACTCTACAGCGGCCAATCGGAAAACTTCAGTGTTTGCCTCGCTACGGGCCCCAATGCCGTGAGTTGCGGGGGATCGATTGCGACCTGGTCCATCAGCCCCGCCGGCGCCGGCTTCATTACTTCTTCAGGCGTGTACGTCGCGCCAACATCGATTCCGGCCTCACAGATCGTCACCGTGACGGCCACTGGTATCTCGAATCCGTCCTTAGTTTCCACGGGGACCATAACGCTCATTCCGCCTTCGATTAACTTAATACCGCAATTGGTAACGCTGTATCCGGAACAAAAACAGCAGTTCTCCGCGGTTGTGCAGAACAGCAGCAATACCGCGGTCAATTGGTCGATCAGCCCGGCAGGAGCAGGATCCATCGATTCGTCCGGTGTTTATACAGCGCCGCCCTACATTGCATCGCAGCAAACTGTAACGGTCACGGCCAGTAGTCAGTCCACCCCGTCTGTCACCGCCTCAGCAGTCATTACGCTTTTGACTGCGCAGTGCCCTTCCAAGGCATATAGTTACGTGCGCCCAATTGTGATTGACCACACCAAAGTGACAAGCTCCGACCAGCGCAATTTCCCGTTCTATTTCGCAGTGACCGATCCGTCGCTGGCTTCCACGGGCAATGGCGGGCATGTGGCCAGCCCAACCGGAAACGATATTGTCTTCAGCAGCGATCCGGCCGGATTACAGCCGCTCTCCTTCGATCTCGAACAATACAATTCCGTCACCGGCCAGATTGTGGCCTGGGTGCAGGTACCTGTCCTGTCCCATTCGCAGGACACGGTCATCTACATGTTCTATGGCGACTCCTCCATCACCCTGCCGCAACAGAATTCAGCCGGAGTTTGGGACGCGAACTACACGGCCATCTATCAGTTTGAAGACCTCCAGAACGGAACCTTGCTCGACTCCACCATCAACGGCAACAATGCATCCTCGAACAATGTGCAGGAAATTCCAGGCCAGCCGGGCGCTGCCGGTGGATTCGATGGAGCAACCAGCTACATCAATCTGCCCGCCAACGACTTTGCTTCCTTCCCCAACCTTCCGTACTGGGAAAGCAACGGGGCTATTTTCGATTCGAGCTTCGCGGTGTGGTTCAATACTACGTCGTCCGGTGTGATCCTGGGTCAAACAGATGGAACGGCTCCAAACGCATATCCCAACAGCGGCTACACCCCTGCGGTTTACATCGATACGAACGGCTACCTGAGAGCGAATTTCTTCGATCTCGTAAATGCCAAGCAGATTGTCTCGCCCACTGTTTTGAATGACAATAACTGGCACTACGCGGTTCTCACCTTCGATACAAATGCCACTCAGAACTCGCTCGAAGAATATGGCCCGGTAAGCTCGACCACCAGCGGCATTGAAACCGTGTACGTCGATGGGCAGGTGATTGGCTCCCAGAGCGGAGTCATTCCCAGCGGATTCAGCTCTACATATTCCTATTTCCTTGGAACCGGCTACGCCGGATACGGGGATGGGCTAGCCTCTAACGGCAACAACAACGGCTGGTTCTACTTCAACGGATCGCTGAACCAGGTTGAGGTTTCATCGATCGCGCGCTCCAGCGGCTGGGTGCTGGCCGAGTACAACAACCAGAGCTCGCTGTCGACGTTTTTTGCGCTGGGGGCAGAAGGCGGCGCAACGCCAAGCCTCAATCCGCTCGCCATCACGCTCTACGAAGGGCAAGCCCAGCAGTTCACCGTGCTCCAGACTGGCTTGTGCAACGCCGGCGGTGCCGTGTGGTCCATGCCATCCGGCAGCCCAGGTACTCTCAGCCCAACGGGCTTCTACAGCGCGCCGGCAACTGTCGAATCGCAACAGACAGTAACCGTCACTGCTACCACGCTTGGCGCCAATTCCACGCCGCTTAACGCCACTATCACACTGATGCCTCCTGTTTCAGTTACAGTTTCGCCAGGCGTGGCCTCTTTGCCTTCAGGTGGAACTCAACAATTCGCGGCCACGGTCAATAACACAACCAATACGGGCGTCACGTGGTCGCTCAACCCTGTCGGCACAGGTTCGATTAGTCCAACCGGACTCTACACCGGGCCTTCTACGCTCAACGGACAGCAGACGGTCAGCGTGATTGCCACGAGCCAAGCCGATCCCTCGCAATCGGCCTCGGCCACAGTTATCCTCGGTGTTGCCGCTGCGCCCGCATCCACCATCGGTATCAATCCGCCGACGGCAATGCTCTACGCCGGGCAGACGCAGCAGTTCACGGCTACAGTTACCAACACAACGAATACTGCCATCACATGGTCCGTAAATCCGGCAGGCTCGGGAAGCATCGATGCCAATGGTCTCTACACGGCGCCAGCGACCATCTCCACCCAGCAAACGGTCTTCGTCACAGCCACCAGCCAGGCGAATTCAGCCGTGACAGCGACTGCCACGATTGACCTCACACCGATGCAGTGCATCTCGAGCGGATATGGCTATGTACGGGCGATCGTGATCGACCATACCAAGATCCCGAACACCGACCAGGCGAACTTCCCATTCCTCTTCAGCGTTACTGATCCACTTTTGGCCACGACTGCCAATGGCGGCCATGTCACCAATCCCAACGGTTACGACATGATTTTCACTTCGGACCCGGCCGGCCAGTCTCCGCTGAATTATGAGATGGAGCAATATAACCCCGCCACAGGCCAGGTGGTTGCCTGGGTGCAGATTCCAACGCTTTCGCACAGCGGCGACACAATTATCTATTTGTTTTACGGAAACTCCAACATCGCGACTTCGCAGCAGAACGCGACCGGCACCTGGGACAGCAATTATGGCGCGGTTTGGCATTTGAGCGGAACCGGAAATACGGTATCGACGGCCGATTCCACCGCCAATGCAAATAACGTAACCCTTGTAGGCCCTCCTGCCTCAGTCGCTCCGGGCTTGATCGGCAACGGCGCTTTGCTCAACGGCAGCAACTATTTCGACGCCGGGAGCCAGCCTACTGTTCAGCCAACTCACACCGGCACGATGAGCGTTTGGGTCAATTCCAATGAGTTCACGGCCGCTGCCACAGTCAATTGCAGCAGGTTAGGAGACTCATCCGTTCCAATAGGAAACGGACTCTTGCAAGGCTCGACGCTCGAGATATTCTCGAACGGAGAAATATCGATCGGACAACCCGCATTCGTAATCGACAATGGCGATTACTCTTTCAACGATGTTGGCGCCGGCAACCTGGCCATGAACCAGTGGTATTACCTGATAGGAAGCTGGGACGGTTCTTCCGTCAACCTGTATATCAACGGAGCATTGGCTGCAAGGACGGCTCAAACTATCGATTCACATCCCTCAGCAGACACGTACTTGGGTTGCTCAGTGATCGGGAATATTCAAGAAGGCAGGGTTTCCGGCATTGCCCGCTCCGCCGATTGGATTGCCGCGGAGTACGCGAACCAGAGTTCGCCATCAACATTCTTCGCGCTCTCCCCCGAAGGCGGGACCGCCATCACACCCGTTGCAGCCGTCTTGTACGCCAATCAGAGCCAGCAATTCGCATCCCCGTCTCTTTGCAGCGCCGGCGTCTCCTGGTCGCTTGCAAGCGGCGCTCTCGGGTCCCTCACATCGAGCGGGTTGTATACCGCGCCCAGCGCCATCACTGAGCAGCAGACTCTCACGGTAACGGCAACCAGCCAGGTCAACTCCGGCCAGTCCGCGTCGGCCACCGTCACGCTCATGCCTGCCGTCTCGGTCACGGTGTCGCCGGCCAGCATCACACTCAACCAGGATCAAACTCAGCAGTTCACTGCGACCGTGAACAACAGCACCAGCCAGGCGGTTACTTGGACGATGAGCCCAGCGGGCGTTGGATCGCTCGACCAGAATGGCGGATACATTGCGCCGTCGTCGATCGCCACGCAAGAGACCGTGACCATCACGGCTACCAGTGTGACCGATCCGACCAAGTCGGCGTCGGCGATGGTTACGCTTTCGCCCTCCATCTGCGCCTCCACAGGGTACGGTTATCAGCGCGTTATCGTCATAGATCACACCAAGGTGGCCAATACCGACCAGATAAATTACCCATTCCTCTTTAACTCGAACGATCCCGATCTAGCGACGGTTGACAATGGCGGGCACGTTGCCAACCCCAACGGCTACGACATCCTCTTCAGCACCGATCCCAACGGGCAAACCAAGCTTGACTTCGAAGTCGAGCAGTACAATCCCGCAACCGGCCAACTGGTCGCGTGGATGCGGATCCCGACGCTCTCTCACTCGTCTGACACAGTTGTCTACGTCTTCTACGGCAACCCTGCGATTACAATTTCCCAGGCCAATCCGGCCGGCGTGTGGGACAGCAATTACCAGGCGGTCTACCACCTTGGCAACCTACCCGCAACCTTGATCGCCCCCGACTCCACAAGCTACGGGAACAGTGCGTCGTTCTTCAACTTCACCGCCGCGCCCGGGCAGATCGATGGCGCTGCCAGCCTTGACGGCGCGACGAGTTATCTTGAGATTCCTTCGACGGCATTCCCGAGCTACCCAACCGGCGTTTATAGCAACATCGGTGTGGACACCGCATGGCAAAATACGAGCTTCGATGTCACCTATAGCATCTGGTTCAAGACGTCCTCGTGGGGCGGATTGCTGGATCAAACGGCCGGCCAAACCTGCCTGGCAGCCTTCTTTGGATGCGAGGACTACGGGCCTGAGCAGCCCGGAGAAAACCCATCCGGAAGCTGGGGCAGTTTACTCGATATCAGCTTCGATGGCTATCTCGAAGGCAGAGGCGTAGGAGCATCCACGCAGACTTACAACGACAACAACTGGCACTACGCCGCCATCACGTTTGAAAACGGCGTCGACAACCTCTATGCCGATGGCCAGTTAGTTGCGAGTGGCGCAGGAGGCACCTTCGGTTTCAGTCCGAATTACGCCTACTTTGTGGGCACAGAAGATGCTCAATCCGACACCTCCTCGCTCGACTTCCAGCCCTGGAAGTATCTGCCTGGGCCAATCGACGAGATCAATGTGTCGGGCATTGCGCGCACCGGCGACTGGATCCAGACCCAGTTCAACAACCAGAGTTCGCCATCCACCTTCTACAAGTTCTACTCGCCGAGCGCCGTCCAGGTTGCGCCGTCTTCCATCAGCCTTTACGCGTTACAGAACGAGTTATTCACGGTGCCCGGCACTTGCGACGCCACAATCGCGTGGTCTATCCCGTCCGGTTCTCCCGGTACGCTTACCTCAGCAGGACTCTACACGGCTCCGCCTGTCGTCTCGAGCCAGCAGACAGTTACCGTTAGCGCAATGAGTCAGTCCAACGGCGCCAGCCTCGGATCGGCCCAGGTTACGCTACTGCCAGCGCCGCAACCGCTGACCCTTGTCGCTTCGAATCCCTCTCCCTATCAGGTGGGCGCCGCACAATCCTTTACTGCCACGCTGCTCGATCCGCAGGGCAACCCGCGTATCGGCATCACCGTCAACTTCACGGTTTCCGGGCCGAACGAAACCGTGGGCGCCGCCACCACTAGTGCTTCAGGAACAGCCTCGTTCTCCTATACCGGTTCGAAGAGCGGAACCGACACCGTCCAGGCCACCGCGAGCGTGGACGGCTCACTGCTCACGTCCAACTCCCTAAGCGCGACATGGCTCACTCCGCCGCCGACACAGGCGCCAACTATTTCACTGCTGCCGCAGCCTTCGCCCGGACGCGGCGCGCTCATGGGCGCATTCACCGACAACAACGGCGACCTGATCGAACCCATCGCGTTGGGCATTGCAGCCAGGACGTTCATCACGCCGGCCGGCGCTACCAGCTTGCAACTCGGCATCAACGACGACTACTTCGAAGACAACGGCGGCACGGGCTTTGTGGTTGCCGTCAACGGCGTTAACGTAACCGTGCCGCCCACGGCCATGCCGTGGAACTGGCAGACCGGCGGCCTCAACAATAACTATCAATACGGAATCAATGACGGCACCAGCCCGGTTATCGCCGCTGCCAGCCTGACTGCCGGTCAGCCGGTCACCATCGCGTACCAGAGCGGCACCGTCTCAACCAATTACCCCCTCAGCCCGCTCGACAAGGCAAGCGGCGATTCGAACTTCATCACAGGCACGCAGATTTACCAGGGCGCCTATTTCCCAACCCTCTACACAACAGGAACCGCCTATCCGCAGGACCAGCCCATCAACGTATTTGCGGCGGTGGTTGATGCTTCCGGCGCACCAATTCCGAACACGCCGGTTACGCTCACCATCTCCGGAGCCAACCCCGGCCAGTTCCAGGCCACCACCGACGCAACCGGCACCGCATCGATTCTCTATACCGGTCGGTACGAAGGCAACGACAGTTTGCAAGCGCAGGCCGCGCTCAGTGGCTCGGGAACCCTGACATCGAACCTGACAACTATTTCCTGGACAAACTACCTGACACCGCCTCCGGTGGGCTCGCTCTCGCTTACTTACATCCTGAGCGTCGTCAACTCTCAGAACTTCTCTTCCTTCGTGAGAGATGCCTCCGGCAATGCGCTGCCAAATGTAAACGTGGGCTTCTATGTCACCGGTATCGATAACTTCCAGAGCTCATCGAACACGAACAACATCGGCCAAGCCGGCTTCGGTTATTACCACACCCAGTCCGGCAACTACAGCATCATCGCCGTTGAATCGGTAGGCAGAAACGTCATCGTCACGCCGGCATATACCGGTACGTGGACGGTTCCAACAGGAACACCAACCTCCAACGGCCCTGACTTAACTGTCAACATCTCGGCCAACACCACCGTCACCACGCCGAATGCCCTCCAACTCAACGGGTCGGTGACCGATAATTCCGGAGAAACTCCTACCATTATCTGGAGCCAGGTGAGCGGCCCCGGAACCGTCACTTTCGCCAATCCGAACCAGCCGGTTACCACCGCAACCTTTAGCCAGGTCGGCGCCTACATTCTCCAGCTCTCTGCCAGCGATACCTTCAATTCGGGCTCGGTGCAGTTAACCGTCGACGTTGTTGCGCCTTCCGTTGCCTCACAAACGCAAGGCTGGATCGGCTCGCCGGTCAACGGTTCCGCCGTTTCCGGCATCGTGCCCATCACACTTGCTCCGGGCGTTACGCTCGCCAGCGGAACCCTGAGCTACTACCCGACGAGCGACCCCAATGCCGCAACGGTGCTGAACGCGAACGTGTCGGGGTCCGGTCAGATCGGCGTGCTCGATACGACAACGCTTGCCAACGGCTCCTACTGGATCCAGATGCAGGCCACCGACATCAACGGCAGCTCCGAATACAGCCTTGTGCTCGTTACCGTCACGGGCAACTACAAGCCGGGCCGCGTTACGGCAACTGTGACCGATCTGGTGGTGCCTGCCAACGGTTTGCCGATCAACATTCAGCGCAACTACGACACTCTAAACGCAAACGCCAGCAGCGACTTCGGCTATGGCTGGTCGCTTGGTATCAATGTGGATCTCACCGTAGATCCATCTGGGAACGTCACGTTCACGCTGGGCGGATTTCGCCGAACGTTTTACCTGACGCCGCAAGAGCTTTGCGCCGGTGGTTTCTGTTTACCACTGTGGAATCCGGTCTTCACACCAGAGCCGGGTCTGAACGGAACGCTTTCGGATGACGGATCCAACTGCAGTATCTCGTTCCTGATACCTGATGGCTCCCTCTGGTATTGTGGCGCCGGTTCCACCGACGGTTCCAGCCAATACACGCCGGTTGGATATGTTTACACCGACCCAAACGGAACTGCATACACCATCAGCGCGGGCGGCAATTTACAATCCATCCAGGACCGCAGCGGCAACGGACTGACCATCACTGCCAACGGCATCACCAGTACCACCGGCCTTAACGTGCCCTTCGTGCGTGACTCGCAGAATCGCATTACGCAGATCACCGATCCGCAAGGCAACATCTATCAATACGGTTACGATGCCGTCGGCAACCTCGCCACCGTCACCTATCCCCCCACTCCGCAGGCAGTCACGTGCTCCGGAGCGCCGGCTTCGAACACCACCCAATACACCTACTACGAGCAAGAGCCGTACCCGTATAACCACTTCTATGAAGGCGGCACGGATGCTCGCTGCAACCCGCTCCCGATCGACGCTTACTACGACAGCACCACCGACGGCGGCAACTCTACCCTCGACGGCCGCCTGATGTCCATGACCGACGCATTCAACAACACCACGAGTTATGCGTATAACTTGCAGGCCAACACCACCACTCTCACCTATCCCGATAACGGCAACGCTACCATGGTCTACGACGCGTACGGCATGTTGCTTAGCTCCACCAATCCGTTCGGCAACGTCACCACCAATATCTACGACGCCAACCATAAACAGATCTCGACCACCGACCCGCTGGGCCACACGACGACATCCACCTACGATTCGAACGGGAACAAGACCTCCTCAACTTACCCGGCGACCCCAACCAGCAAGAACACCACCAGCACGATGTTCTTCAACCAATACGGCGAGCCCACCTCCAAGACCGACGAGCTGGGCAATGTGCGCCTCTACAACTACGACGCCAACTACAACCCGCTGAGCGTCACTGACAGCGCAGGCACTCTGAGCAGCTTCACCGTCAACCCCAACCAGTCCCTCGCGGCCGGCGCTATCGGCTTCGACATCACGGCAAACCCGGCCCTGGCGAGCCAGTTCACCTACGACTCCAACGGCAATTTGGCCAGCCGCACCGACGCTCTCGGCCGCACCACCTCATACACCTATAACGCGCTGGGCCAGAAGCTTTCAATGACCACGCCTTCGCCTACTTCGCCTGCCGGAGGCCAGTCTTCCACAACCAACTATCAGTACGATGCTGTGGGCAAACTTATTCAGACCGTCGCGCCGCTCGGCCGCACCACCAGTTCCACTTACGACGCAAACGAGAACAAAGTCTCCGATACCGACGCCCGCGGAGACGTCACTACCTACGTCTACGACGCCCTCAACCGGCTCATCGAAACTGACTATCCAGCGAATTCAGGGGCTCCAGCGACCAAATCCACCAAGACCTACGATTTCCGCAACAACGTCGTCACTGCGACCGATCAGGCCGGCAACGTCACGCTCAACGCCTACGATCTGGCCGGCCGCCTGACCTCCGTCATCCGCGGCTACGGCACTGCGAACGCCTCGAAGACCAGCTACGCTTACGACGCGGCCGGGCGCAAAACCAGCCAGACTGACGCCCTGGGCCATACCACCACCTACACCTACGACGCCGACAGCCGCCTCATCGCCGTCTCCGGCGTCAAGGGCAACTTCACCTACGTCTACGACGACGACGGCAACACGATTTCAAGCGCTGACGGCAACGGCCACACTACTCAATTCCAGTACGACGTGCGCTATCGCCTGACCAAGACAATCTATCCGGATTCGACTACGGTCGTTAACACCTACGACGGCCCCGGCAATCTGGCCAGCGTCACCGATCAGGCCGGCAACCAAGTCCAGTACACCTACGACGCCGCCAACGAGTTGAAGACCGTCGTCCAGGTCAACCACCCCAACCCGTCCAACAACACCAACTACTACGGCTACGACCCCCTCGGCAATCTGACCGGTCTTACGGATGAGAACCTGCACACGACCGTGAACTTCTTCGACGTGCTCAACGAGCCTGTCCAGAAGGTTCTCCCCGACCAGACGCTCACCGAGTCGCGCCAGTACGACCCGGCGGGCAATCTCATCTCGCTCACCCACTTCAACGGCATAACAACCTCGTACACATACGACACGCTCAACCGTCTCCTGACCCGCACCACGCCCGGTGAAGCGCCGGTGAGCTTTACCTACACGGCCACCGGCAAGTACTTGACCTCGACGGCCGGCGACGGCACGGTGAACTACGGCTACGATAGTTTGGACCGGCTCACCACCAAGGCGACGCCGGAAGGAACCTTGAGCTATACCTATTATCCGAACGGCCAGGTGAAAACCATCACCTCCTCCAATGCGAACGGCACATCCGTCGCCTACACCTACGACGATCTCAACCGGCTCTCGACGGTCGTGGATAACAATCTGCCCGGCCAGAACACCACAACCTACAGCTACGACAACGCCAGCAACGTGGCCACCGTCGCCTATCCCAACGGATTGCAGTCGAGCTTCACCTACGACATGCTGAACCGGCTGACGGGCATGACTACGCCGGTCTCCAGTTACAACTACCAGTTGGGGCCGACGGGCAATCGAACCAGCGATACCGAAGGTACGGGCCGCACCCTTAACTGGAGCTACGACGGTATCTACCGGCTGACCAACGAGACGATCGCCAACGACCCAAGCCAGAACAACGGCAGCGTCAGTTATGGACTCGATCCGGTGGGTAACAGGCTTTCCGAGAGTTCTTCGCTTCCGGGCATCAATTCCGGCTCTTTCACGTACAACGCCGACGACGAGGTCTCCAGCGAGACCTACGACCTGAACGGCAACACCACCCGAGATGCCAATGGAAACACCTTCACCTACGACGCGGAAAATCACCTGATCTCGATGACTGCTCCCGGCACGACGGTCACCATCGTCTACGACGCCTTCGGCAATCGCGTTGCGAAGACGGTGAACGGCGTCAATACCCAGTATCTCGTCGAGGACGACGTCAACCCCACCCGCTATCCGCAGGTGATCGAGGAGTTGACCGGCCCTATCGGCGGGGGTGTGGTCACGCGCACTTACACCTACGGCCTGAAGCGCATCAGCGAGAATCAAGTCGTCAACCGAGCGTGGATCCCGAGCTTCTATGGCTACGACGGCGCGGGCACCGTTCGCCAGCTAACTAACTCGGCAGGTATCCTGACCGACGAGTACGAATACGATGCCTACGGAAACTCGTTCACCAAGGTGGGCACAACGCCCAACAACTACCTCTATCGCGGCGAACAATACGACTCCGACTTAGCCCTCTACTACCTCCGCGCCAGATACTACAACCCGGCCACCGGAAGGTTCCTCAGCCGCGATCCGGAAGACGGCAAGCCCAACGATCCGCAGTCCCTTCACAAATACCTGTACGCGAGCGGCGATCCGGTGAATCGGATCGACCCCAGCGGACGAGGTGATTTGATAGAAGTCTCCTTGGATGACTGGAGTGCACGGCAGAATGTGGTTCTTGCCGAGAGAGCATTGGCCAAGAGAGCAGCATATGAACTTTGCGTTGAGGCCTTTCTACTTAACTATGAGGCGCTGGGCATAGGAACAGTCGGCACAGGCGGGATGGGGTTATTGTTGGGGGCTCAGGCTCGTTGCGCTGCGCTTTATCTCTAAGGGGTCAGAATTCGGGGGACGCTGGCGCATCACTTTGCTTTTACGAATTGGGTGTCGATGAAGATATGTGACTTGCAAAGCGCGGTTTCAACTTTCGAGATGGTTGTTAAATCATTCGGTCTACTTGAGAAGACCGGGAGCACTGCGGTGCGCCCTTTGTGTGAGCTGTATTTGACGAAGAGTGCGAGTTTGGTCCAAAAGTGTGTGGATGCGCTCAGTGATGGCAAGATCGAGACCTCCTCTGAACTAGACGTTCAGGCGAGAGATATTTTCAGACCACTCAAGTTGCCCCTTCAAGACGTTGTTCAAAGTGCAGCGCAAAAACTCGTCTTGGCAGTTAACTCAAGGGACAAAGATGGAATGCTGAGTGCCCTTGAGGATATGGGTGTTGCCGAGCGTTGCCTGCCACCTGAACAACAACTATCCCGGTTGGAATTCGTCATTAGAGGCGCAATTGGACGCGCTCAATTGATTCTTTTAGTTGAATTGTCGATTTTCGCTATTGAACTTGGAGAATACAAAAGAGCAGCCAAATATGCTGCCGAAGCTCATGGCCTCGAACCGGGGACATCGGAGCTGCACGACCTCTATGCAGTTGAAGGCGCGATTGCGCTGGACGAGCATGACGTCGCTAGAGCAATCACCTATTTGAAGAAGTCAATTCGCGCCTGCATGACAGATGAGTACGCGTGTTTGTCTTGCAGTGTCCGTGCTCCCAATGTCATGCTTGCGGAAAAACTATTAGAACACGGCAAACAAGAAGAGGTCGTAGACTATCTAATCCAGTGCCAAGACGTGTGGGATCATTCTAAAAAGCAATTTGCGAGTTGGGTTGATGCCATTCAAAATGGCGAAAGACTGGAATTTCTGGCGTTGGGAACCCTGGAAGCAATGAACCATCCGGCGGTGAAATTATCACACCTGTGTAACAGTGCTCGTTTTCCCGACGACGTAGTGGGGCCCACTACTCCGCAGTCTCCTGCAGAGGTAAGGGCAGGAAGAGAGAGGCTTCGGGCAGAATACAAGCGTCAAATGAGTGCCGCGATAAAGGGCGAACTTGGAACCAGCAACAATTAAAGTTGGCATGGGCGGCGGTCGAGGTTCATCCAGATCGCCGTCTCCGCCCCTGTTGTCTGTCTGATCCAGCGTCGTGAAGAGCGCCATGCTTCGCATGGGGATGGGGGGACACGTCACCCCAGAATGGGAGCTGCACAGTAACCTTCGGTTACCGTGCGAGAACGCTTGCGGAATCAGCAGCCTACAGCCACATGATGCGAAATATATGGCTGTTTCTGGTTCCTCTGCGGGAACCACTGTAGAATCAGGCTGCTAAGAGGAAAAGTCCTTAAATATATGGTGTTTACAAGTTACTGAGCGTTAACCATAAGAAAACAAGCGACTAAATAACAAAATCCATGAAAGCCGTCTGATTTTTGTTTCCACACGGAAGCAAAAAGTTGCTGCGCGTTAACCTATTGAAAACAAAGGATCGTGGCTTGGCTGGCCTTTTCGCGCTCACGCGCCGTACCCTCCGCTCCGGCATCCGTAAAGGCTCTCCGCTTCGCTCCGCCCGCTGCGCGGCTCCCTTCGGTCGGCCTTGACTGATGCCTCCGCTGCGGGTGTTTTTCAGCTATGAAAAGAATGTCTTCTTTTCATGTTCCACATGACCAGGGCGACGGCTCCCGGCCCACGGCGGCGCGGCGCAGCCGTTAGCTGGCAACGCCTTTTAGGAATCCGTCGATGGTCCTGAGGAGGGTGTTTTGCAGATGCAGTGGTAGGCGCTCGATCCTCTCCAGGCGACGGAGGACGCGCAGGCTAGACTTGTGGCGCAATGGAGCCTGTTCGGTCTTGGTCTGGAGCAGTTCATCCGTGGCGATCTCCAGCGCGTTCGCCAGACGCACGACAATATCCGCGTTGAGGCGCAGCCTTCCCCGCTCATAGTCGGACACCAATCTCTGCGTGATCCCGACGCGTTCCGCAAGCTCAACTTGCGTCCATCCGCGCTCTTTGCGCAAGCGGGCTAGCCGTTCGCGCGGCAGTTCAACTTGTGGTCCATGCTGGGCGGATTCCGTCGCTCTCGTCAGGGTCATGATTCTGGAAGTGTAGAAGCTGATTTTCATCGTGTGGGCGCATCCTCTTGACCATTAGCCCATTTTAACGTATTTATTGAGCAGGTTTAAATAACGTATTTTTCCGAAAATTTCTCTTGACAGGTTTTTTGCGGGAAGCCTGAAAACGGCAGAAAAGAGGGTCCACGCAATGCCCTATGTTCCCCAGGACGTGAAGGAGCGGATCAAGCGGGAGGTGTCCATCCAGCGGCTTGCGGAGGCACGAGGGATCAAACTGGTTCGCAGCGGCAAGGAGCTTATCGGCCTGTGCCCGTTCCATGACGACCGGAATCCGAGCCTGAATATCGACCCGGCGCAGAACGTGTGGAGTTGCAAGGGCGCTTGCGGGGAGGGCGGCGACGTGATTCTGTGGGTGATGCGGGCCGAGGGCATCAGCTTCCATCATGCGCTGGAGATGTTGAAGAGGGACCATTTTTCTTTAGCTGTAGGTCCGATTCAGCCGGTGAAGCAAAGCACGGTGCGGAAGCTGCCCGCGCCGGTGACGGCGGAGGCTGGAGACCGCGAGTTGCTGCTAAAGATCGTGGGCTTTTATCAGGAGGCTTTCAACCAGTCGCCGGAGGCGCAGCGGTATCTGGAAAGCCGGGGGTTGAAGTCTGCGGAGATGGTCGAGCGTTTCCGGTTGGGCTTCGCCAACCGGACGCTGGGGCTGTGCCTGCCGCCCAAGAATCGCGTTGCCGGCGCGGCAGTGCGGACGCGGCTGGAGGAGTTGGGCATTTACCGGAAGAGCGGCCACGAGCACTTCAACGGCTCGCTGGTTATCCCGATCATTACGCCAGCCGGTGACGTGGCGGAGATGTACGGGCGGAAGATCAACGACAATCTGCGCGGCGGGACGGACTACCACCTGTACCTGAAAGGCCAGCATCGGGGCGTATGGAACGAAGAAGCGCTCATCGCATCGAAGGAAATTATCCTCTGTGAAGCCCTGATCGACGCGCTGACTTTTTGGTGCGCGGGCTACCGCAACGTGACGGCGAGTTACGGCGTGAACGGCTTCACAGCCGACCATCGAGCGGCGTTCGAGAAGCACGGCACGAAGCGGGTTTACATCGCCTACGACCGCGACGAAGCCGGGAACAAAGCCGCCGCGAAGCTGACCGAGGATCTGATGCAGTCGGGAATCGAGTGCTTCCGCGTGGAGTTCCCGAAGGGCATAGACGCCAATGAATACGCGCTGAAAGTGACGCCAGCCGCCAAGAGTCTTGGAGTGCTGTTGCACCGTGCGGCGTGGCTGGGAAAAGGCCAGCCGCCAGCGGCGGGCGTGACTGTGCCGGTGATCGAGACGGAACCGGCAACAGCGGCGGCGCCAGCCATCGAGCCACTGCCAGCAGAAACCAAAAGCACAGCTAAAGAAAAAAAGATCGAGGAGCCAATGCCCGCCCCCAGCATCGAGCCACAGCCAGCGGCAGTAAAAGCAGCAGCTAAAGAAAAAATCATCGTGCCGAAAATCGAGGGACCAATGCCGGAACCAACGCCAATGCCAAAGCCAGAGCAGCAACCGGAGAGAGCTTTTTCTTTAGCTGTAAATGCTGTGCCTTCCGAAGAGCCAGCGGCGCGGCCCATGCCGCTTGCCGTGCCTTCCGGGTTGAAGGTCGAGATCGACGGCGACGAGGTGCGGGCGACGGCCACGAGCGGGCGCGTCTATCGCGTACTTGGCTTGGAGAAATGCACGAGCCGGGTACAGATGCGCGTGAATGTGAAGGTGACGGGGCAGAACGTGCGCGGCGAGTTCTGTTATCACGGCGATGCGTTCGATATGGAATCGGCGCGGTTGCGGGCGGTGTTCGTGAAACAGGCCGCGCACGAGCTCGCCGCGAAGGAAGAGACTGTCCATCGGGAAGTGGGCCAGTTGTGGACTGTGCTTGCGGAGTTGCAGCGGGAGCGCATCGCCAAGCTGCTGGAGGCTCCGCTGGAAGAGGCGCTGATGACGGCCGAGGAGCAGGCCGAGGCGCTGGCGCTGTTGCGCGATCCGCGCCTGATCGAGCGCGTGTTGTCGGACTTCGAGCTATGCGGCGTTGTCGGCGAGGAGACCAACAAGAAGATAAGTTATCTGGCAGCAGTCTCGCGCTTGCTGGACAAGCCTCTGGCGGTGGTCCTGCAATCCAGTTCCGCCGCTGGCAAAAGCTCGCTGATGGAAGCGGTACTCGACTTCATGCCGGAAGAGCAGCGCGAGGAATACTCGGCGATGACCGGGCAGGCGCTCTTCTACATGGGGCAGAAGAACTTGAAACACAAGATCCTTGCCGTGGCCGAAGAAGAGGGCGCAAGCCGCGCATCGTATGCGTTGAAGCTGTTGCAGTCGGAGGGGCGGTTGAAGATCGCCAGCACCGGCAAAGACCCGGTGAGCGGCAAGCTGGTTACGCATGAATACGTCGTGGAAGGCCCGGTGATGATTTTTCTGACGACGACGGCGCAGGACGTGGACGAGGAACTGTTGAACCGCTGCCTTGTGCTGACGGTCAACGAGGAGCAGGCGCAGACACAGGCCATCCATCGCAAGCAGCGCGAGGCGCAGACCATCGAGGGGCTGTGGGCGCGGCGGGAGCGGGCCAGAATCGTGCGCCTGCACCGCAACGCGCAACGGCTCTTGAAGCCTATCGCCGTGGTCAACAACGATGAGGACGCGGCCCAGGACTTCCCCGATACTGTCACGCGGACACGGCGCGACCACATGAAGTTTTTGACGCTCATCCAGGCGGTTGCGCTGCTGCATCAGCATCAGCGGGAGATCAAGAGCAGCACACGCAACGGCGAGACGCTGGAGTACATCGAGGCCACCAAAGCGGACGTGAAACTGGCGCAGGAGTTGGCGCGTCATGTGTTGGGTCCATCGCTGGACGACTTGCCGCCGCACACGCGTCGCCTGCTTGCGGCTCTCGATCAGATGGTGACAGCCGAGTGCGAGCGGTTGCAGATCGAGCGCAGCGAGTACCACTTCACGCGGCGAACTGTGCGCGAGCATACGCACTGGGGCGATACGCAGCTGCGAATGCACCTGCGGCGACTGGAGGAGATGGAATACCTGATCCTGCGGCGCGGCGGCGGCCAGGGGCAGACCTTCGTTTACCAGCTTCGCTGCGACTACGACGGCAACTTCGCGGGGGAAACCGCCAACTTCGCGGGGCTGGAAGACAACTTCGCGGGTACTTCGCGGGCCGATAGCGGGGGGATAGCGGGGGGTGCGCGGGGTGAGGAATCGCCAGTATCCATGCGGCCTGTAGCCGTTTTTCGCCCGAATAGCGCAAAAAACACTGATACCGGGCCAGTGGCCGAGGCCGTGGTCCATCCCGTCGTAGTCGTACCCATGCCCAAGCCCAAGCCCAACGGCAAAGGCAACGGCAAAATGGAGGGCAGCGCATGGCCCGCATAGAGAGAAGGCGCAAGCCGGAGGCCGCGGCGACGACGCCGATGGAACTGCTGATGCGCGAACACCTGGCCGCGTTGAGTGTGCGCGGCTACTCCGAGAACACAGTCCGCAGCCGCCGCGTCTATCTGGGCTTTTTCATCGCATGGGCCTATGAACACGGCTTGCAAGAACCCATCGAAGTCACGCGGCCCGTGCTGGAACGCTATCAGCGGTATCTGTTCTTCTACCGCAAGAAGAACGGGGAGCCGCTGACCTTCCGCAGCCAGCACACGCGGCTTGTGCCCTTGCGCGTGTGGTTCCGCTGGATGACGCGGCAGAATCTCATCCTGCACAATCCGGCCTCGGAGATCGAGTTGCCCAGGCTGGGCCGCAGCCTGCCCAAAAACATCTTCTCCGCCCAGGAGGTCGAGCGGATCATGGCGCTGTGCGAGATCGAGGAACCCATCGGCCTGCGCGACCGGGCGCTGCTCGAAGTCCTGTACAGCACCGGAATGCGCCGCCTTGAAATCATCCATCTGAAACTCTTCGACCTCGCGCTGGACCGTGGCCTGATCCTGATTCGCCAGGGCAAAGGCAACAAAGACCGCTATGTGCCGATCGGAGAGCGGGCCACGGCGTGGCTGCGCAAGTACATCGCCGAGGCGCGGCCCCAACTCGCCATCGAGCCGGACGACTTCACGGTGTTCTTGACCGCTCAGGGCGAGCCGTTCAGCCGCTGCCATCTGAGCTACGCGGTCCGGCTGCGCATCGACGCGGCCAAGCTGGGCAAGACCGGCTCTTGCCATCTCTTCCGCCACACAATGGCGACCCTGATGCACGAGAACGGCGCGGACATACGCTTCATCCAGCAGATGCTTGGCCACGAGGACTTGAAGAGTACGCAGATTTACACGCAGGTCGCCATCCGCACGTTGCAGAAGGTTCATGCCGCCACGCATCCGGCGGCGACGCTGGAGGGCCATCCGGCGAACTTCCCGCCGGTTATAGAGCAGCCAGGGCCAGAAGCCGAAGCCCTGCTTGTGGCTCTTGACCGGGAGGCCGAAGAGGACCAGGAAGAGCCGGACGAATAGCCCCCGAAACGATCTCGAATCGGCCCGGCATAGCTGCCCGAAACCGGCCTGCTCCAGGCACCGGAACAACCAGAAATCTTTTCCTTTAGCGGCTGTTTTTAACAGAAATCCCCCCCCCTTTAGTTGTGTATTTACAGCTAAAGATGAATAACCTATGCCCAAAATCCGCCGTCGCTTCCAGTTCGCAATCGGTCCCCGATTCGCTGTCCGATCCCCGACCGAATCCGCTCCCGTTCCCAGCCCTCAAGCCGTACAATCAGAGCCACATGCAGCCAGCCCTCAGCGCGCGCATCTCAGACGGCTTTATGGCCGCAATCTGGCTTGGGGGCGAAAAACCGCATCAGGGGGTTTCGAGCAGAAATCAGGCATGGCATCCGGCCCCGAACGTCTGCAACTCCACGACCGCATTAGGGTTGCAAGCGGGCTGCGCTGGAAATCGCGTTAGGTCGTTCTGTAGCGGCGAACAATACGACTCCGACCTCGGCCTCTACTACCTCCGCGCCAGATACTACAATCCGCAAACCGGAAGATTCCTCTCCCGCGATCCAGAGAACGGCAAACCTACCGATCCGAAGACGCTGCATAAGTACCTGTATGCAAGTGGAAATCCGGTGAACAGAATCGATCCACGCGGCCGCGAGGACCTGGTTGAATATGCCGAAACAGTGGTCGAGGCGATCCGCATAGATATCGCGATTGCATGTTATATGGTGGAATACATCAGTATCCTTGAAGACTTCGCCGATGGAAAGATTCCACTTCTCAACCTCGGACCGGGCACAGTGACATGGACAGAGGGTGGAGGGTGGGGAGGGTTTGAATGGGAACCACCTAAGAACCCGGCGGACTGGATCTGTTGGTTAAGCGATCCGATGCCGGGCATCCCTGGTATGCCGCCTGACCTCTGACCTGTTTCCATTCTCCGTCCGAATTGTATTTTAACTGGAACGAGGATCAGAGTAAGCATCCAAAGGTTTCATCAATACTTCGTGACGGCGAGTGTGGCAGACTTTTCCACGAGATCGGGATAGGGGGGGGAGTCGCCTCTCCTCCCCTCCCACGCCACCGCACGTGCGGGTCCGCATCCGGCGGTTCGGATGGATTGAGCTATTTCCCAACGAACAGCCTTGGAAGTCCAAGTGAGTCGAAGCAGTTGTTTGGAAACGCATATTGCATTGCCGGACTGTGGGCCAGACGCCATTGGCCGTGATCGCTCCCAGCCGTTTGTGGGGCCAGGTTCTGACTCACTCCCCGTGCGCATAGCCTTCGGAACCGCAACCTGCCGCGTTTCCATTGCTTCCAGATGATGGATCGCAGTCTGTGCCGTATCCATTGATCCAGCCGCTCCCGCACCGAGGGCGTCTCGCAGAAGCCGAAGTAGCCCTTCCAGCCACGCAAATAGCTGGCAAGTTCCTTCGTCCCCCGCTCGATACTGATACCCCGCGTCCGTCCCGTAAGTGCCCGTCCCTTCTGCTTGAAGCGCACCAGAGTCTTGGCAGTATACGCCGCTTCAGTTCTCGCGCACCGGTAAAGCTGAAGCCCAGGAACTTGCGTTCTACAGGTCTTGCCACGGCACTCTTTGCTTTATTGACCTTGAGCGTGAGCCTTCGCATAATGAAGCCGGTGATACTCAGCTTCACTCGCTCCCCTGCCCGTCGGCTGCGCACGTAGATGTTGCAATCGTCCGCATACCGCACGATGCAGTGCCTGCGCTGCTCCGGTTCCCGATCAAGTTCGTCGAGTACCAGGTTCGACAGCAGTGGCGATATCACTCCCCTTACACAAAAGGTAATTTCGAATTCGAGAGGGTAGTGAGGGGTTGGCGAACCAGTTACTCTGTGCTTGACCTGCGTCTTAAGGGGTAATACGTTAATGGCAAATGGCCC
>Ga0302197_10001512_pt1 | contig 22563 bp, 17 predicted proteins | sample II_Bog_N2_1_FD_193526 | JGI IMG/M metagenome (GOLD analysis project Ga0302197, IMG submission 193526) | Peat permafrost microbial communities from Stordalen Mire near Abisko, Sweden - II_Bog_N2_1 | ecosystem: Environmental > Terrestrial > Soil > Wetlands > Peat | place: Sweden: Abisko...
TTCACCACCAGTCGTAGCGATATTAATACCCTTGCCGCAAAAGGCATGATCCCGGCTAACATCAGTGTTCCGGAAAACATCAACCTGAAAGGTACTTTTAAAGGTGGTATCAGCAACTTCAACACCAAAATAAACCTGCGCACCACCTATGGCGCGGTTGATTTAACTGCTGCTATGAAAAATGGCAGCAATAAAAATAACGCCAGCTATTCTGCCAATATCCGTGCTAATAATTTAAATGTTGGCGCTTTAACAAAACAGCCGCAAACGGTGGGCAGTATAACACTTTCAGCTAACATTTCGGGCACCGGGCTTAACCCCAAAACAGCAAGCTTTAAATTTAATGGCGATGTGGCCAAAGTTTATATTAAAGGCTACACCTACCAAAACCTGAAACTGAGCGGCACTGCACAAAATGGTGCTTATGCAGCTAAAGTATATATGGCCGATCCAAACATCCATTTCAGCCTGGATGCCAAGGCGAATATGAATAAGAAATATCCGTCGGTTTTCGCTACGCTGAATGTGGATAGCATCGATATGCAAAAGCTCAATTTATCCAAAACGCCAATGCGTTTCCACGGTAAAATTGTGGCCAAGGTACCAACTGCTGACCCTAATTATTTGAATGCTGATATTGAAGCGACTGACCTGTTAATAGTTAACGGCACCCAACGTATTAAATTAGATACTGTAAGTTTATTGTCTACCGCCAACGCGGATAGCAGTACCCTAAAATTAAAATTGCCGATGCTTACCGCCCACATGGCCGGTAAATATAAACTGCCGGAGATAGCTCCCGCTATGCAGGATCTCATCAATAAATACTATAACACCAGCATGGCGAGCGGAAAACACGTAGTGAAATACTCACCAGAGAGTTTTGAGTTTGATATCCACGTGGTAAAAACCCCATTAGTGGCCCAGTTCGCGCCGGACTTGAAACAGTTAGACCCGGTTTTAATCAAAGGTAATTTTGATAGCCAGGCAGGTACATTGGTAGTAAACGGCTCGATGCCTAAAGTTGTTTATGGCACTAATACTATCAATAATTTAAAACTCAACATCAATACCGGCAACAACGCGCTTAATTATGCCATTACGGTTGATGATGTTAAGGCCGGTTCATCTCTCAATTTACTATATACCAGCATATCGGGCAACGCCCAAAACAACAAATTAAACCTGAGCTTGCAGGTGCGCGATGCTGCCAAAAAAGAACGTTACCGCATAGCGGGAGTATTCAGTGCCTTACCTAATGAGTACCAGTTCAGCTTTTTGCAAAATGGTTTATTGCTTGATTATACCGAATGGGCGGTTGCCGGCGACAATGCATTAGCGTTCGGCACTAAAGGTATTTTGGCCAAGGATTTTGTGATCAGCAATGCAGGGCAATCATTAGGCGTTACCAGCAACCCGCAGGCATTTAATGCGCCGGTTACGGTGGACTTTAAAAACTTTCACATTGAAACCCTTACCCGTTTAGCACAGCAAGATTCATTACAAGTAGGTGGTGTAATTAATGGCGATGCGCATATCAGCAATTTCCAGAAATCTCCGGTATTTACAGCCGCCTTAAATGTAGGCGATTTTAATTTTAAGGGTGATACCGTAGGCAACATCGCCCTAAAAGTAAATAACCAAACTGCCAACGCTTACACTGCCGATGTGGGCATCACCGGCAAAGGCAATCAGGTAACGCTTAACGGCACTTATTACACCCAGCCGGAGGGTCGGTTTGATTTGAACCTTAATATTGTCACCCTGAACATGAAGAGTGTTGAAGGCTTCAGTTTCGGCGCTATCCGCCGGGCTACCGGAAATATTACAGGCAACATGAAGATAACCGGTACAACCACCGCCCCCGTTGTTCGGGGTGATATTAACTTTAATAAGGTTGGTTTCAACGTATCTATGCTCAACTCCTACTTCAGCATGCCCAATGAAAGCATCACTTTTAATAACGATGGCATACGCTTTAATGATTTTACGCTTGTAGATTCTACCGGCAATAAGGCGGTGGTAACCGGCTCTGTCTATACCACAAACTATACCGACTTTAAATTTGGATTGAAGATTCATACCGATAATTTCAGGGTCATCAACTCAACCCAGGCAGATAATAAACTGTACTACGGCAAGCTTTATTTGAACAGTGATGTAAGCATTAGCGGCAATACCGATAAGCCTATTGTTGATGCCACCCTAACGGTGAACGATAAAACAGACCTCACCATTGTTTTACCGGCTGACGATCCCGGGGTTGAAGACCGTAAGGGCGTTGTGGAAGTAATTAATGAGAACGCGCCCAAGCTGGATTCTATTTTACTGGCAAAGAAACTCGATTCACTCAAACAATCAAACCTGAAAGGGCTTGATGTTAGCGCGACCGTAAACATTAGCAAAGCTGCCCGTTTCACCATTGTTGTGGACCCATCTAACGGCGATGTGGTACACATACAAGGCGAAGCGCATCTCAATGGCGGTATCGATCCAAGCGGAAAAACCAGTTTAACGGGCATATATACCGTTGAGGCGGGGGCATACAATCTTTCATATGCAACGGTAAAGCGTACCTTCCTGTTCAAAAAAGGAAGTACCATAACCTGGACGGGCGACCCAACCAGTGCCAATATTAATTTAACCGCGGTTTACGTAGCCAACGTACCGCCGATTGATTTGGTGCAGCAACAATTAGGTGGTGATAATACTTCGGTAAATGCTACTCAATACAAGCAAAAACTACCGTTCAATGTTAATCTGATCCTTAAGAATCAACTCTTAAAACCGGATATAAGTTTTGATATTATTTTGCCGGATAGCAGTTACGAAGTATCGCCAACAGTAGTACAAACTGTTAATGACCGCCTTGCGCAAATACGCCAGGACCCTAACGAAATGAACAAGCAGGTATTAGGCGTATTGGTATTGGGGCACTTTATTGGCGATAACCCGCTGCAAAGCGAAGGTGGCAACGCTGGTATTAATGGCGTTATACGCAACAGTGTGAGTAGCTTGCTATCGGACCAGCTGAATAAGCTTGCGGGTAACTTAATTGGCGGCATACAGTTAAGTTTTAATCTTACTTCAGGCGCTGATTACTCTACAGGAGTTGCGCAAAACCGGACCGACTTAAATGTAGGCCTGTCCAAACAGTTTTTAAATGATCGTGTTACGGTAACCGTAGGTAACAACTTTAACCTGGAAGGCCAAAACCAGCCGGGTCAAAAAACTACCGACATAGCGGGCAACCTATCCGTAAATTACAAATTAACAGAGGATGGCCGCTACATGATAAGGGCTTACCGCAAGGATGAATTTATTGTAATTGAGGGCCAGGTGGTTGAAACGGGCGTTGGCTTCTCTATAACTTACGAGTACAATAAATTTAAGGAGCTATTCGTCAAAAAATCAAAAGAGGATAAAGAGCGGCAAAAGAAATATAAAGAAGATCAAAAAGAGAAAAAGAAGGAACAAAAGCAAGCAGAAGAAAAGCATGACGACGCGGTAACTGAAGTACAGCCCGCCGATCAGCCTGCGGAAAACAAATAAACATCAAAAAAACCTATGACAAAACTTAGCTACATATCTATTCTTTTTATTGCTGTTTTTGTTAGCGCGTGCAGTACTACTAAGTTTTTGCCACCGGGCCAAAAGCTGTATACCGGCGGCGAGGTAAAGGTTGTTGATGCTGATATGAAAAAGAGCGATAAAAAGGCTATAACAGGCGAGTTGGAGGGTTTGTTAAGGCCAAAACCCAATGGAAAAATCCTGGGTTTAAGGCTTAAGCTATATATCTACGAAAAAACAAAAACCAATAAGCAACGCGGGCTTAGGCACTACCTAAATACCCATTTAGGCGAACCTCCGGTTTTAGCCAGCAGTGTCGATCTGGTTAAAAACAGCACTATTTTACAAAGCCAGCTGCAAAACGAAAGCTATTTTATTGCGCAGGTAAGCGGCGATACCGTAGGGAAAAGCCGCACAGCCAAAGCGGTGTATACCGTGCAGGCAGGTCCGGCATATCATTACCGTAAAATTGTTTTTCCGCAGGAAACGGACGATCTGGATACCGCGGTTACCGGCACCTCAAAACAAACTTTACTAAAGGTTGGCGCTAAATACAACCTTAGTATTATTGTTAGTGAGCGCATACGTATTGATGCCAAATTAAAACAAGAAGGTTACTACTACTTCGCGCCGGAAGACCTGATCATGAAGTATGACAGCACCATCGCCGGCCACCAGGTAGATATGTTTGTGAAAGTAAAAGAAACCACCCCCGATGAAGCGCGCTGGATATACAAGATAAGGAATATATATGTTTACCCGCATTACAGCTTAGAGGACACATCGTTAAAATTAGATTCGGCTGTTAAGTACCGCTGGTATAATGTGGTTGGCGGCAGAGAAACCGTAAGGCCTTTTGTATTTAAGAATACGGTATTACTGCACCCGGGCGATATTTATAACCGTACCGAGCACAATAACTCCTTAAACCGTTTTATTGAACTGGGACCATTCACTTATGTAAAAAACAGGTTTGAAGATGTCACCCCCGATTCAGCATTTCTGGATGTTTATTATTTCCTGACGCAGGCAAAACGAAAATCACTAACTGCCGAAATACTGGCCCGGCAAACATCAGCTAATTATGATGGTACACAGCTCGACTTAACTTTCAGAAACAAAAACACCTTTAAAGGTGCAGAGTTACTAACGGTTACCTTTTTCACCAGTACCGATAAGCAGTATGGGGGCTATCAGCATGGTTTTGATGTATACCAGTTTGGTGTAACCCCATCGTTATCGTGGCCAAGGTTTATTAGTCCGTTTAACTTTACTACCAATAATGCGTTTATCCCGCGCACTATTTTAACCACCGGTTACACGCTGATTGACCGCTCCCAACTTTACGATTTAAACTCGTTTAACGCGTCGTGGGGCTACCAATGGAAACCAAGCTTATACAAACAGCACACGCTTGACCTGTTAGATTTTGCTTATGTAGATGCCACCGGGGTTACACCGCTTTACCTTGATAGTATCCGCAAAACTGGCAACCCTGAGCTGAAACATGTTATAAACAACCAACTTACTTTTGGCCCCAGCTACAGCTACACCTACGATAATACCAGCGACGACTTGAGGACAAATAGTTTTTACTACATGGGTAAAATTAGCACATCTGCTAATTTATTAGGGTTGATACTGGGAGCTGATACCCTGGCCGGAAAATCGAAAACGATATTCGGCACCCCCTTCGATCAATATGTAAAACTCGAAAATGAAATCCGGTTCTTCCATAAATTAAGTCCGGGCACTAAACTGGCTATGCGCTTGTTGGTTGATGTTGGTTTGCCTTATGGCAACTCCACTGTTTTGCCGTACACACAGCAATTCTTTATTGGCGGGCCAAATAGTTTAAGAGGTTTTCAGGCACGTACATTGGGCCCTGGTTCGTATGATTACCGCACCTCCGTTGGCTATGGCGGCACACAGTTTTTACCTGACGAATCGGGCGATATAAAATTGGAGGGTAACGTTGAATACCGGGCCAAACTGTTTAGTATTGTTGAAGGCGCGTTATTTGTTGATGCCGGAAATATATGGCTCCTCCATCCTGAGAATGGCCTGCCGGGCGCCGCGTTTGGTAAAAACTTTTTGAGCCAGATTGCTGCCGATGGTGGGTTTGGTTTACGTTTTAACCTTTCTGTATTAATACTGCGTACCGATTTAGGTTTCCCGTTAATTAACCCGTCTTTGCCTGTAGGCCAACGTAACGTTATTAGTGATTTAAGCTTCAAAAATTCGGTATTTAACCTGGCAATAGGTTATCCATTCTAATAATTTAACACATGGGCGAGTGTGTGCATAAATGATCTTATTTATACTTCCACATTCTTGATTTACCTTCGATTAACCAATCTATCGTAGTATCAAGTCGCTTTTGGCGGGTAGCATCAGTTTTGGCCTCAACTATCCATTGCAGATATTCCTTTTTATGCGAGTAGCTGAATTTTTCAAACGTTTCTTTGGCTTTAGGGTGATCATTTAACAACGCTTCAAAATACTCAGGAACAAGTAATGCTGCCTTTTCAACCGGCGCTTTTTTAATGGCAGGAACTTTCTTGCCCAACTCATTCTTTTCCATTGCCTGTAACACAAAATGAATGATAGCTTCATCAGAAGGAAGATCGGCAAGTGTGCTTATTCGCCCGAAGCTACCGGCAGAGGCCTCTCCTATTTTTAATAAGCCTTGCGGGTCATCTAATAATGATGCTTTCCAAAAGCCAAAAGCGCAGTGCTGCTTAAAGGCCGCCATTTGACAAATAGCTCCTTTGTACTCAAAAAAAGGCATGCCCCATTTGATGTTTTCTGTAATCAAAGGCGAAGCCGAATGGACCACCTCGCGTATGTGATTGAGTATAGGTTTTGCAAATGGCGCAGCCTGTTGGATATAGTCGTGTACATCCACATTATATTGTTCCATAATTAAAGTTAGCGTTTTTTGAGAAAAAATAGACAATCAAAAAGATTGCCCTGGGTAGGAACGAAGCAATCGCGAGTCTTGCATAACCGTCTTGCCAATGTGCGATTGCTTCGTTCCTCGCAATGACATGGAGAATCAGTTTAATTCACTTTAAAAACGAATACCACCGTGCCTTCCTGGGTATCAGGTGCGGTATCAAGCGCGCTAATTTTGGCGTTTCTAACCGCGTTCTCACATTTTTGTATCAGGTCATAGTCAGTCATGGTGGTACCACGGCCTGCTTCGGCATAAATAACGTTGCCGTTTTTGTCTACGTGGATATCAATAACAACTTTACCTGTTCTACGCTTTTCATCAGTAACCGTAGGGCGGCTTACAAAGCTGCGTTGCTCCAAGTTAAGGTTACCGCCATTGCCTGATCCTGTGCCATTGTAGTTGTTGGTTAGCGTGCTTCCCGTTGGCTTACCCTGGTTGCCGGGAGTATTGGTAGTACCATCGCCAGAGCCTGTGCCGTTATTAGTTTTACCTTTATAAAGCGCGTTTTGGTTAACCACAGGTTTGGCTACTGTTTTAGTTGCCTGCGTAGCTACGGTATTGCTTGGCTTTTTAGTGTTTGTAGTTAATGCCGGGGCATCCTCGTTATTTTGGGTGACTATCTTTTTGTCGCTGTTATCAGCCTGTGTTTTTTCTTCTGTAGGCGGCGCAGGGGTCGCTTTAGTTGGCAGGGTATGGTTTGCTTTCTCGGCTACCGAGGGTTGATCTACGCTCATGTAATTGGTTCCCATGCCGGCGTCGGTAGTGCCATAGTTAACCAGGATGCCTCCTGTGCCTTCATCGGGTTTTGGCGGAGGGGTGAATGCGATAAAATAACATATAGCAATTAGAGCAGCCAGGATAATGCCTGTTGCTAAAAATGCTTTTGGATAGTTATTTTCTTCTTTGTACTCCATTGCTTGGTGAATGGTGAATAGTGGGCGGTGAGTGGTTGCCTAACTAATTAACTACTCACCATTCACTACTCACTGATTTCTATTTTGGTTCTGTTGCCAGTACCAGTTTTATGTTCATTTTTTGTGCCACATCCATTACCTGCACCGCGTTTTGTATGGCTACTGTTTTATCAACATACAAAACAATGGTTAAATCGGCATCAGGTACTTTAAATGCTGATATTGCTGATTGCAGGTCATCAACGCTTACTTCCTTTTTATCGACGTAGTATTTCAGATCGCTGGTTATAGACACATTGATGGTCTTTTTAGATTCCGACTGGCTTGTTGACGATTTGGGCAGCGTTAATTTAATAACGTTAGGATTGGTAATTGTTGACGCGATGAGAAAAAACAACAGCAGGAAGAACATAATATCGTTCATCGCTGAGGTTTGTACTTCTGCAGCAATCCTTTTTTTCCTGTTACTTAAATTCATTTGCTTGGCTCCTCTAACAAGTCAATAAATTCAATGGCATCAGTTTCCAATTTTAATATCACCTTATCAACCATCATATTTAAAATATGGTAGAATATATAAGCGATCATACCCACAAATAAGCCGGCAGCGGCTGTTACCATCTTCACATACAAACCACCGGATATAACGCCGATGCTAAGGTTACCGGATTGGGCGATATCATAAAATATTTTAATTACACCATAAATCGTACCCAAAAAGCCGAACATCGGGGCAATACCGGCAATAATACCCAGTATGCCGATATTCTTTTCAAGCTTGGCAACTTCCAGTTTGCCTATATTTTCAATCGCTCCTTCAATATCTTTTATTGGCCTGCCTATTCTTAACAAACCTTTTTGCAACATACGGCCAAGCGGTGAGTTACTGTTGCGGCATATAGCTATAGCTGATTCCAAATTGCCTGTATGGATACTTGAGCGGATCTGCATTAACAGGTTGGCTTCGCTTTTTGAAGCTTTGCGAATGGTGAAATATCGTTCAAAAAATATAACCAAACCTAAAACGGCCAAAACACCAATGGGTATCATGATGACGCCGCCCTTAACCAGCAAATCGCCGAAACGAAGGGTATCGCCTGTTGTGGTTGTGCCTGTTTGTGAAAGATTTTTTACTGTGTCAGCTATTTTGTGCGCGGTATCTGTTATCTGTAGTAATAAACTCATTTTTTGGGATTGATTTGTAGCGGCCAGATGCCTATTTTAACTTTTCCTGTTTTCACTAATGCATTAATAGCGTCTATGGCTTCTGCGTGAGTAGCATAGGTACCTAATGATACTTTAAATTTTCTCTTTCCGGGGGTAGGGTCAACAATGTGAGCCTCTATTCCCAAGCTTTTATAATTATCAACCGCTTTATAGGCTGCTGGTAATGTTTCGGTTGATGTACCTATCACCTCGAAGCGTACTTTTGTACTGTCAATACCTGAAACTGTTGTATTAACGCTTGCCGGTTTTGCTGTAGTATCCACCGTTATTTTTTTTGCGGTTGAATCTGCTTTAATAACCGGAGTTACCGTTTTTGTGGTATCGTGTTTTACCGATGCTTTTAATATAACTGCCGAGGATTGTTGTGCCCCGATTAACCTGTTAAATGCAGCGGGTTTTAATTTATACAATGCAAATGCGCCTATTATAGCTAACACAACAATTACTGTTATGGTTATCCATATCCAGTTATGGTTTTTTTCCGCTTCTTCGTCTGAATAGCCCCTGCCATGGAATATAAACTCTTCTTCATGATTTGAGGCTGGTTGTGTGTTATAACCAGGTTGCGGCGTAAATATATCCTCTTGGGCTGTGGTTGGCTCCTGTACGGGAGGCGCGCCTATCGGGACAGCCGGTTCGGGATCTAGTAGTGGCGGCACGCTAACATATGTTGGGCGCGGCATTTCTTTTTCCAGTTGCTCATGGAATGAGGTACCGCCCAGTTTACTAATTTCAACAGGTTGATAACCATAATATGCAGGATCAACAGGTAAAACCGCTTTAGGTTTAAAATGCAATTTAGAATCCTGAAAATGGAGCGTACCTAAATCGGCCAGGGGTACTTCCTTAACCATGGCCTCCTGCCTTAAATTATCAATAAATTTAGCTGTAAAGTATTTTGATGATGCCAGCGAGATCTTCTTTTTTTCGGCTATATACTGCAGCAGCACATCATCATCATGGTATTGCTGGTCGAATTGTATTTTGTTGGTTGGCGGATAGAATTTATTTTCCGTATTATCGTAATAGCCATCAACTTTTATCTGCACAAAATAACCAAGGCCGGGTACCGTTACCTCGCCATTTTGCATTAATAATTCGCTTAAGTAATAGGCTACATCCATTTTGCTAAAAGTAAACTTAATTATAAAAATTACAAAGTTTGTTTAAAATGATTAAGCTGTCGCCATTGCTGTAACAGAGCAATCCCTACATAGATGAGGCGATTTGAAAGGTATTGAACCTGCAGAACCGCTCTGTAAAGTGTAGAGATTGCTTCGTTCCTCGCAATGACGCTTTGTTTTCGTGTTTAGATAAAACAACATGTACTCATTTTAAAACAGTTTCTAAAAGGCAAAACCAACCCCCCCAAATATATTAAACCCGTAGTCGGGGTAATATAGCCAGGTTGTATTTGTACGATCTAAGATGTTATTTGCTTTTACAAAAATGCTGATCTTGTCGGTAGCCTTGTAATTAACACCACCGCTTAAATCAACAAAAGAGCCAATTGTGGTTGGTGTAACTGTGCTTTTGTTTGTTAAAGCATCGGCGTAAGGAATATCATAAGTTGTTCCGCGTAATAATAACGAACCTGTTATATCAACTTTGTGGTTAATATGTATGGCGGTACCCGCGGTTAATTTAAACTTAGGTAAGTTCCAGGCTTGTACTTGTTGCGCTAATTGATAATCTTTAAACTCTACACGGCCAAATACGTCCACATCGTCAGATGCTTTGTAATCCAGCTCACCGGTAAAGCCGTTAACGCGCGAGTCGCCATTATCATAAACAACAGCAAACTTATTACCCCCCGGGCCAAAATTGCTTACCATTAACGGCATATACTTAATGCTATTGCGGAAAATAAAGGCTTTAAAGCTAACCCCTGGCGCTAATGTTCCTTTTAAACCAGCGCTTAGATCCAATCTGTCGACCGAGTTTTTGATAGTGATATTTTGCCCGATAAACGGGTTAATGGTCGAGAAATCCAATAAGGTAGATTTATTTACATCGCCTTTGGCTTCAACAAATAAGCGTACATATTTTGGGATAACCTGTAACTCCAGTTTAGCTGCCGGGAATATGTAGAAATTACTGCTAAAGCCAAACTGATCAACAATGTTTACGCCTGCATCAATCTTATACATATCGCCCTGAAATTTGATGTATGGATTTAAACGCAATAAGCTATTGTTATAGTTATACAGGCTATCTTTTTGCGTAGTAAGATCTAACGAACCGGCTACACCTGCATAAAACTGTTTAACGGTTTCATTTAAAAAGCCTGACAAAACCACATTGCTTTCGCGGGCATCATAGGCATCGCTATAAGTATAACCTTTAAGCTTTAGGGCATACGTAAAATCATTAGGCACATCGGCAAAGTTTTTTGCCAGGTCGCCTTCGGCACTTAGTACACTAAAGTGTTGTTTACCGGGGTTAAATTGGGTTGGCGGATCGGTTTGATCAAACCCATAAAAATAATTGCTATTGTATTTGTAGTCGATACGGCCATTAAGCGAATTTGTTGTACCTACGCTTTTACCAAATATACCAACCTCATTTGTACTTTCATTTTGTTTATAAAGGCTACCCTGCTCGGCAAGGTGTTTAAAATAACCGCCAGCCTGTAAACCTTCGTCAGGGCCGGTGCTGAAATAACCTTCGCCATAGGTGGTTTTCAGGTTACCCAAACCAACCTGTACAAAGTTGTTTGTTGGAATAGAATCACGCTGGGGAGGCATTTTCATGGCATCTAACTGGCGGATATCGCTATTTTGCTCCAACCTCACATCTAACGGCACGTAGGTTAAAGGCGCTTTGTATGGTGTGACATCTTCCAGATCAGGGTTACGACGAATTTTTACCGCATCGGCCAAAACCGGTTTGTAATCGGTTGTAACTACAATTTCCTCTGACAGGCTATTGTTATTTTTGTTAGGATTATTACCGCCAGATTTAGCTGTATCCACAGCTGAATTTGTTTTTGCTACTGCATCGCCAAGTTTTTTCGCATCTGATTTTTGGGCGGATGCAGTTTTTACCGTTTTTTTTGCAGGCTTTTTAGCAACAGTTTTTGCAGCAGCTTTTTTAGTCTTCGGCTTGGTTTGCGCGTTTGCTGGGGCAAAGTATAGCAGCGATATTAAGGTGAGCAGCGTGTATATATAACGTAGTTTCATTACTTGTCTGGTGTTTGTGGTCATCATCCTGTTAATTACCATTGCCTGCAGGTTTAGTAGTTGTGGTATCCGGTTTAACGCTTTTTGTAGTATCTGGCGCTGCCACAGGCGGCTCATAAGTTTTACCACTTAACGCGGCCAGCTTTTGTTTAGCAGTTAGTAATATCTCGTCGTTGCCTTTGTAGTTATCAATTATACTTTGCAGCGTAGCTTTTGCCTGGAAAGTATCCCTTAACCCGGTATAATCATCAGCCAGTAAAATATAAGTTTTGGCTATCCAATAATCATAGTTCGGAAAATCCTTAGCCAGATCGAAACAGGTTTTTTGTGATGTTTTGTATCGATGTTTCAGGTAATCGATGTAAGCTACATTGTATTTCGCTTCGGCAGCAGCAACTGTTTTGGTATTGCTTATGGTGTAATCAAATTCGTTTATAGCCCTTGTGGTATCACCTTTAACTAAATAAGCCTGACCAGCATATAAGCCGGTTTTGAACTTATCCTCCTGTGATGACTTATCATTCGCCCTTACCTGTTTCACATAGTTAAGCGCGTCATCGGCCATGCCCATTTGCGCGTAGCACAATAGCAGGTTATTTATAGCGAAGGTGTAATCCTCTTTATACTCAGAATTTATTTCCAGTTTTTTCAAGAACACTACCGCATCGTTATATTTTTGCTGCGCGATGTAAAGCTTCGCCATGCTGATGAGTGATTTTTCAGTATAAGCGCTTGTCCAGTCGTTTAATATTACGTTGTAATCATTTACAGCATCCGCGGGTTTACCCAGGGCAACCAAACTTTCGGCCCTGATGAACCTTGCCTGTTTATTGTAGATAGGTTTTGTTGGGAACTTATCAAAATAAGCATTCACCGCATTAACGGTTCCATTCCAATCGCCGCGCAGGTACAGGTTATTCGCGGCAGTAAACATAATATCTTCCTGCTCGGCACTGGTATAATTACCTATAGGTGTTGTGGCCGCGTAGGTTATAAAGGTTTGCGCATCGCCTTTATCGGTGTATATTTTTTGGATCTGTTTTAGTGATTGCTTAGCCTCATCTGTCGAAGAATAATCCGCGATCACTTTTTTGAATGATTCCACAGCCAGGTCATCGTTGCCGGCGTTGTAATCTATTAAACCTATTGTAGCCAATGCCCTTGGCACGTAGCTGCTATGCGGGTATTTAGCAATCATGGCCTCCAAATCAGTTTTAGCCGTCGGACCATCATTTTTAAGGAAATAAGCATAGGCTATTTCAAAGGAAGCATCGTCGGCATAATTAGAATTAGGGAAGCGGTTCAGCACCTCGGTAAGGGTGGCTATCTTATTATCCTGCGATCCTTGCAAGCCTTGTATGATACCCCGTTGAAATAAGGCATAGTCTTCGCTTGAGTTATGCTTAGCTATGATCTTATCATAATATGTCAAAGCATCGTTATAGCTTTTTAAAACAAAATAGCTGTCGGCCAGGCGAGCTATCGCGTCGTTAGTAGTGGCGGTGTCTCTTTCATCGCCTCGTAAAAACTTCTCGAAATAGGTAGCCGCTGTCCTGTATTTTTCGCCGTCAAATGCCGCGTAAGCCAAAGCATAATTGGCGTAGTTATGAACATCTGTTTCCCTTGACTCCGGCATATCTAAGAACTGCTGGAAAGTTTCAACAGATTCATCATATTTACGCACTTCGTACATGGCCTCGGCCATCCAATAAGTGGTTAAAGCTGCAATTTTAGGATCTTCCGGAAATTTTAATGAACGAAGGAATATACCTATAGCGTTTTCAAATGCCCTTTCGTTGTAGAACTGCAAACCACGGTAGTAAGTAACCTTTTGATAGGCTATGCGCGCGCTTTCAGATTTATTTTGAATCGGCTCCAAAATATCAACCGCTTCGGCGTAGTTATGGGAGTTTAGTAACTCTTCGCCCAATAATATTTTAACCTCTTCGGTACGGGTTGAGCGGGGATAGTTTTTTAAGTATTTACGGGTAGCGTTCAGCGCCTCTAGGTTAAAATCAAGCTCGTAAGATAGTTTGGCGTATTGATAAAGCGCGTCCTCCTGCAATTTATAATCGAAATTTAGTTTTGATGCACCAAGGAACGCGTTACGGGCGCTTTGCTTGTTACCCATTTTCAGAAAAACATCGCCCAGGGTATAGTCACCACTTTGGCTGTATATATCGTCATGGTCAACCAGTTTTTCCAGTTCGACAGCTGCTTTAGCATTGTTGCCAACCTTGTAATAAGTATACCCAATTTCGTAGCTATCCTGTGTACTTTGGGTTTTACCCTGATCTTCATCCTGAAAACGGCTGAAATACTTAACCGCGTTATCATAATCAACCTTAGCAAAATAGGATGAGCCTACGATGCGCAACATATCCGTTTCGTGCTGCTGGTGGGTGGTATTAAGAATTGGGATAGCATAGGCAATTACATCATCATAACGCTTATCTAAAAAGTAAACCGCTGTGATGTAGTATGGATAGCTGTTTTCGTATTTTTTTGAATTTTTTAATCGCTCAAAGTTTACCAGCGCTAAATGATAATCTTTATTTAAGTAAGCAATGTAAGCGAAATAATAAGTAGCATCTTCAGTATATTTTGAATGGCGGTTTTTTACATCCGCGAAAAGCATCTGCGCATTTTTGTAATCGCTTATGGAGAAATATGAGTAGCCTTTTAAAAACTTATACTCTGTATTTTCGCTGCCGCTTAACTCACCTGCTTGTACCTTATCAAACCAGCGTAAAGCGTCTTCATATTTTTGTTGTTTAAAATATGATTTACCTATCTGGAAATAAGCCACCTTAGCCAAAGGATTTTCAGGATATTCCTTTATAAAACGCAGGAACATGCTTTCGGCATCGTCATTACCTAATTGCAGTGCGCAATAGGCCTCGTAATATTGGGCGTTCTCTTTTAGGAGTGATATTTCGGATTCAAACTGTTTTTGAGTGGTTGTTTTATAGGTCGCATTCTCTACCTGCCGAAATTGCTCGGCAGCTGACGCGTATTTGCCGGCGTTTAGCAGATCGGTAGCAGTACGATAAGTTTTGTTTATAAAATATGCCGGCGATTGTTGTGCATGTGACGACAAAACAAAAAATATAGGCAATACAAATGTGAGGTATTTGAGTTTTAACATAAGGCGCGACTTACAAGTTGCTAAAATAGCGTTATCGTAAAAATGTAATCCACACAAGTAATTCACAAATGTGGATAAACAACGTTTTAACGACGCTAAATTACAGGTTGGTATTGATGTGGAAAAATATTGTTTGGGAAAAAAGAATCTAAGGTCAAGAATAAAGAGCTAAGATTTGTATTGGCACTAAGATACTCAAATATTATTGATAATACAAGCAAAAGTATTGATTCGTGTTTCTTGAATCTTGGTTCTGTATTAGGCTGCCGGTAATTGGCGCTCAATAGAATTAAGCAATACATGCATGTCAAATGGTTTGGCAATAAAGTCATCCGGAGCACCATTTTGTTTCATGCTATCTGAAATATTATGGCTTGCGGAAACTAAAATAACTGGAATATCATGTGTTTCCGCTGTTTGTTTAACGTTTTTGCATAATACGCGCCCATCCATATCGCCAAGCATAATATCAAGCAATATTAAGTCGGGATGTTTTTTTTCTATTTGTTGAAATAAATCATGACCATCGGAGAGGGTATCTACCTCATAGCCTGAATCTTCTAATATAAATCGCAAAACGTCTAAAATATCCTGGTTGTCATCCACCGCTAAAATCTTCTTCATTTCAATTACATTATCGCCGAAATCATTTCCTGCCGCTTGCATATTGTTTCATGAGCAATTCCTGTACCAAAAAAACATATAATTGCTTTATTTTTAAACAGATTGATAATTTTAAACATTTATTAAGCGTATTATATTAAAAAAATTACGTTTAATATATAAATTAAAAATATGCGCAATATCGGCGACTGAAGCATAACCAGGGCAGTATTTCAGGGGTTTATACGTCAGATGATGCTTTATCCAATACAATATTATATGCTTTCTTGCATTTAGCGCAAAAAAATCGTCGCATAGGTTTAAATATTGATATTATTTTAGTGAAGGAACTACGGTGTAGTTGATAATGAAAATGCGACCCGCATTTCGGACAGACGTAATCGTTGTAAGAGGTTAGGTATTTATTCAATTTTATAAAATTATAAAAAACGGAATTACGCAATTTTATTTGATTAATAAAAATCGCATGCAACCATTTCCTGGCGTTCTAATATCTGAGCGTTGCCGGGGCAAAACAATAAATAGTTAAACGAAGATTATGTATAATTTATTTCGATACTAAATTATTTACCTTTTCAATCAATTCGCTTAAATCAAATGGCTTGTTAATTATGGCATCGCAGCCATAAGCCAAAAGCTCACTATCCCTATTAATATATGCCGAAAAAATAATTACCGGGATTGTATTAAATTTAGGATGCGCTTTTATTTGCCTGCATATTTCGCCGCCATTCGCACCTGCTACACGATAATCAAGTATCACCAAATCAGGTAAAAATTCCTGAACCGTTGGCAAAACATCTATACCTTGTGTAATGCTTTTAACATCAAATTGCTCATAAGCCAGGGTCTCCTGCACAATATCAAGAATATCTTGATTATCATCCAATACTAAAATACGTTTTAACATAGATTTAAGTGGCCACAAATAGCGTAAAAGTTTCTTATTAGGAATGATATTATCTTATAAATAAAGAGTATCAGGCTGATCTATCTGTCCAAAACAAATATAGTATTTTATATTACATTATTAAATATCTAACAATATTGTGACAATTAGATAATAACCAAGCAATTAACCACAAAACCTTATTTAGCGTAATATTTAAAAAGCCTCGCCAAGGTTTATAAGTATTGCCTCATAGTTTTTACTGAAGCCATAATCTAAAGCGATGTTTGTATTTGATTTTTTATTAAACTTAATTCTGAAACCCGCGCCACCAGCCGGGTGCCAGTATACAAAACGGTTAGTATTTATCTCGCTGGTTGAGTTTATATTGGTAAAAACAACAAAGCCTAATAGCCCATTGGCGGTTATGTCACGGCGGTATTCGGCCTCAAAGTAAAATAAGCGCTGCCCGCGGTAACGGCCCTGCTCAATACCACGGCCTGATCGCTGGTATGGATCCATGCCGATACTGGGCAGATCAAGATAAGGTGTACCGGGTGTTAGCGACGTCCAGTAATAGGACCAAAACGCTAATATATTTTTAGGGCCGTTATTAGTAATTGATATGTACTTACGCAAATCGATATACAGGGATTGCCAATTATTATCGCTCCCCAATGGCACCGAACTATAGCGATATATTAAGTTGGCATAAAAACCGGGCAAAGGGTTAAATAAATTATTGTCCTTTCGGGTATCATACAATAAATTAACCGTTGGCCCCGAAGAAAAAGAGTTCTTATCGGCCATTGTTCCATATTGATACCCTGTATAATTCCTGAAAGCATCAGGATTAGTGGGTGTAATATCCAAATCGATATAATAACCCAGATCATAGCCTATACCGGCATAAAAGTCATCATCCAAACGCTTGAGCACACTTTGATAAAAGCGCACATATTTATAGTTGAGCAAAAAACCATCGCTTTCGGGTTTATTGCCTGTTAAGCCCCATGTGGTAACGGGATATACAAGGAAACGCGTGTCGCCCTGGATATTCCAGCCATCATTCTTTAACCAGATGTTGGAATGTATAGGGATTCCGTATCTGCCTGTAAAATTAAAATATGGGGTAAAGCTTATAGTTGATATGCTGGTATTGTCTTTATCGCCCAAATAAAACGCACCGGTGGTTGAGGTGATAAACGCCTTGCCGGGGCCCTGTACAACAGAACTACCTACGGGCAAAAAAGAAAAATAGAAACGCTTTTTTTCTTCGCCTAAGGGCGGGCGGCTTTTGACTGTAAAAACAGAACGAAAAATATCGATCACATCCCGCTGCGGGACGGTATCATTAGTAAACCGGGAAGTATCTGTACTCTGATAGATATTTTGTGCAAACAAAAGGCCGGGCATCATACAGAAAAAGAATACCAGCGCCTTTTTTATCATTACTTATTAAACGGATTTTTACAGTTTACGGTTTGGGAATATAGTTAAATATCGGTTAAATTTTAAATTGATGTATAGAGTAAGAGCGGGTTGCCTGTGGGGTAGGTATCGATACAGGTTCAGCGGGATTGGGTTTGCGAAGGATAATCCTGATTACCGACTCTGATCACTGGCTCTCTTTCCAAAAACTATTTAACAAATAGGTTAATCAACAATACCCCGCCTAAACCAATAAATGACACCAACGATTCCATAACCGACCATGAGCGGAAGGTGTCTTTAACCGTGAGGTTAAAATACTCCTTAAACATCCAAAAACCGGAATCATTAACATGGGAGAAAGCCAGGCTACCCGCCCCTATCGACAGCACCATTAATTCGGGATTAACATGACCTTGGAGCACCAGCGCGGATACAATACCAGCGGCGGTTAAACCGGCGATGGTTGCCGAACCGATACAAATACGAATGATGGCAGCGATCAGCCAGCCTAAAATAAGCGGCGACAACGTGTAGGTTTGTAATGTGGCAGCAATTTGTGCTGTTACGCCGCTATCGGTTAGTACTTGCTTAAAGGCTCCTGAGCCACCAATAATAAGTAGTATAAGCGCGATATCTTTTAGGGCATCACCATAAATATCGCCAAGCTGTTTCATGCTTTTTTGTTGGGCGATACCTAATGTAAAAGTGGATACCAAGAGGGATATTATCATCACTATAGCAGGATCGCCAATAAAAGAAATCACTTGCAATAACATGCCTTTGCCATGAATAACGAAAGGCAATAAAGCAGTTAGCATTAGTAAAATAACAGGAAGCAAGGCACTGAAAAAGCTTTTAAAGCTACTTGGCAACTTATCAAGCGGTAGTTCATCAGCCACAAACGTTTTTAACGGCTGTGAGGGAATACTTTTAAGGGTTTGAGCAAATACCGGCCCTGCCAGTATGATAGCGGGTATGGCTATAATTAAGCCATAAATAAGCGTAAGCCCCATATTGGCATGAAACATAACCACCAACGCTGTTGGCGCCGGATGCGGGGGTAAAAAACCATGTGTAACTGATAAGGCCGCAAGCATGGGCAAACCAATATAAACCGCCGGCAGTTTATATTTATAAACTATCGAAAAAATAAAAGGTACCAGCAGCACAAAGCCTATTCCATAGAATAAAGGAATCCCTACAATAAACCCGGTAACTACCATGGCCCATTGTATGCGCTTTTCGCCAACGGCATTTACCATGGTTTCGGTTATTTGTTGCGCCGCGCCACTAACGGCTATCAGTTTACCTAGCATAGCGCCAAGGCAAATGATTATAGCCAACTGCCCAAGTGTATCGCCCAAACCTTTTTGTACCGATGCAACAACTTTGCCCATAGGGATGCCTAATAATAAACCGGCTAATATGGATACGATGAGGAAAGCAACAAAAGGGTTGAGCTTTGCCCAGGTAACCAGTATTACTAACAGAACAAGGCAAATTAAGATGGATAGTATGGCCATTAGAACTATAAATTAGTCGTACAGAATTTATTTCGGCATCGGTTAGAAACTATTTAAAAATGATTCCATGTTCTTTTTATATAAACATAAAAACGACTTGTCATTGCTGAGAAACGAAGCAATCGCATATAAGCAAAGCGAATATGCAAAGTTTGCGATTGCTTCGTTCCTCGCAATGAACAAAATAGCATTCATTACCCGCCTAAAGTAATAACAATTGTTGATTTTGAGATTTTTACGGTGCACTATTTTATATTGTGATAATGTTTAAATTGCATTATGAAAAAACAGGAAAACAATTCGAGGCGCAACTTTATCAGGAAATCAGTTTCGGGTGCAATTGTTTTCGGTGTCGGGTTAAGTATACCTGATGTTTTCGCATTACCGCAACAATCAAAAAAACCAAATATGAGCGATCAACAAAAATCTAAACCGAAAGTAACCGGCATTGGCGGTATTTTCTTTAAGAGTGATAACCCGAAAGAAATGAGGGAATGGTATGCCAAAAACCTTGGCGTACCGGCTACCGACTACGGCGCGACTTTTGACTGGCTGGAAAAAGACGACCCGAAAAAGGAAGGATCAACTACCTGGAGCCCGTTTAAAGAGGATACCAAATATTTTGAACCTTCGAAAAAAGACTTTATGATCAATTATCGGGTAGAAGATATTGAGGGATTAGTGGCGGAGTTGAAAAGCAACGGCGTAACCATTGTAGATGCAATTGAAGACTCCCCTTACGGCAAATTTGTACATATACTTGACCTGGAAGGCAATAAAGTTGAGTTATGGGAACCAAAGAATTGAGTAAGGGAGTGATTGAGTGAATTGGTGCATACAGATATACGTGCTGAAATGATTTATTATTTGCAACCTTAATTATTGCGTTTACTGAGTAACTTGCACCCGCATTTACATATCTAATACATGACCCGTAAACGTTACTTCTTTCTTATCCTGATACTGGGTCTGCTGACCGCTTTGAGTCCTTTTAGTATTGATATGTATTTGCCGGGTTTCCCTGCTATTGCCAAAGCCTTACATACCGACATTGGGCAGGTTGACCGTTCCCTATCAAGTTTTTTTATAGGATTAGCATTAGGCCAGTTATTTTATGGGCCGATGATGGATCGTTTTGGGCGGAAAAAACCTTTATATTTTGGCCTGGTACTTTATATTGTTGCTTCGGTTGGATGCTTTTCTGCAACGTCAATCAACACGCTTATCATACTTCGTTTTGTGCAGGCATTAGGCAGTTGCGCCGCCGGCGTGGCATCCATGGCTATGGTACGCGATATTTTCCCGGTTAAAGATAACGCCAAGGTTTTTGCATTACTGATATTGGTGCTTGGCGCATCGCCAATGATTGCCCCTACCGTAGGCAGTTACCTTACGGCGGCTTTTGGTTGGCAATCGGTATTTATTATGCTGATGAGTATTGCCATATTGATATTGATAGCGGTAATTTTCTCGTTGCCCGAGAGCTATAAAGCAGATCCCTCTTTCTCCTTAAAACCATTGCCCATTATTAATAGCTTTATTTCGGTAATTAAAGTGCCGCAGTTTTATACTTATGCTATTACTACCTCACTGGCCTTTGCAGGGCTATTTGCCTATGTAGCCGGATCGCCTGCTGTGTTTATGGATTATTTTCATGTGAGCGGTAAGGTTTACGGCTGGATATTCGCATTCCTATCGATAGCTTTTATAGGATCAAGTCAATTGAATAACGTGCTGCTAAAATATTTTCGCAGCGAACGGATAGTGATTGTTGCTTTAATTGGCCAGGTTATAGTAGCTATACTTTATTTAATTGAATCGTTAAACGGGTGGTTTGGATTAACCGGCACACTGGCAATGATATTTTTGATTTTATGCGGCGTGGGTATCATTAACCCTAACGCTTCGGCATTGTCGTTAGCGCCTTTCTCTAAAAATGCGGGAACAGCCTCATCACTGATGGGTGCCATGCAGTTAGGCATAGGCGCATTCGCTACCTATTCTGTAAGTTTGTTTACAACCATCTCGCCATTTTCAATGGCGGTAATTATTTTTATATCATCAATTATAGCCTTATGCATTTTGCTTATTGGCAGGCACTTTATAGTGGAGGAAATTGAGCCGGATAAATCGGCGATGTCTGTGGGGCATTAATCTTTAATTTCGTACATTCAGAATTTCATATTTACCGCTTTTATCAATTGCCAAATATGCAGCTACTCCCACATCTGTTAAAGGTATTGATATAGAGCAGCCGAACAGAAATTTATCTTTCAATTTAGTATTATAACCCCCAAAATTAAAGCCTACAAACGTTGCGTGTTTTTGCAAGTCTTCGTAAAGTGCATGTGTGAAATCTTTCTTTAGAAATATTTTATTAAGGACTGTATCCCTATTTTTTGTAAGTATAATTTTTGCAGCGAAATTATGTGTTATAAAATCCTTCGACTTATCGCCACCCCATAGATAATGTTTAGGGACAACTAAAGCACTATCATGCAGACAATAAAATTTACAATACACCCTCATGCTATCATTTCCATCAACTATAAGCGTGTCAATATTTTGAATTTTATTGTATGATGCTAATTCTTCAGTTAATACTTCTTTAAAAGTTGGGTCGTCTTGTTCACTATCCGGCCTATCTCCTAAGGCCATTAATGAATCTGTTTTTCTTTTTTGTATACTGTCTTGAGACGGTGAAATAGCTTTACTTTGAGAAGTGGAATGCTTAGTCCTACAACCCATCACAATAAAAAAAAGTAATAAGGATATGATTTTTTTCATTTAGGTAATCGAAGATAAATTCTAGGTGATCAAAAATAACAATAAAATTATTCCTTCACCGCAGTTACTCTTGTCCCCTGCTCTCCAAGCGTTTCAAATACTAAATTTTTGCCATCTATTTTTGAAATATAGAACGGGAATGTTCTTGTTGACCCATCGGGCAGGTTTTCAGTATAACTGATGTTATTGCCATCCATCCGGAATTTACCATGTGATAACATCTTACCGCCCCAAACAATGATCAGGCTATCGCTTTTAGTGAATTTGATATAAGGTGCTTGCGCCTGCAATTCATCATGCCCAACA
>Ga0302197_10001523_pt1 | contig 22429 bp, 18 predicted proteins | sample II_Bog_N2_1_FD_193526 | JGI IMG/M metagenome (GOLD analysis project Ga0302197, IMG submission 193526) | Peat permafrost microbial communities from Stordalen Mire near Abisko, Sweden - II_Bog_N2_1 | ecosystem: Environmental > Terrestrial > Soil > Wetlands > Peat | place: Sweden: Abisko...
GCTACAATGCAGGTGAATTTAGTTTTATACACTTCGGTTAACTTTTGGGATTGGCATAAATCAGTTATTGAGCCACTGGGAGTAATATATGGGGGCAGTATACCCTATAAAGATATCCACAAGAAGTTAAGTGAGGCCGATGCTTTAATATTGGTTTCCTCTTTTTTGCAGGAGTATTCCTCGCATTCAAAAGGATCGTTGCAAACAAAAATAACTGATTATTTAAAATCAAAAAGGTTGATAATAAGCTGCGGGCCAAGCTATTCTGCTAATCATAATTTTTTAAAGAAGCACGATTGCGGGATATGTATTGAAACAAACAATGTAGAAGAGGTAGCGTTGCAATTGGGTAATATATTGGAGAATATTGAAGACAATCAAAAAAAAGTACAAAATGGGTGGAATCTTTTGGAAGCTGAATTTACCTTTGAAAAAATCCATGAAAAGTTGGAAAATTTCATTTCCGAATCTTAATACAAACCATATTATATAATTAGCAATTGGAAAAATCAAATGTTTTTATAGTTTGTACGGGTGTTGGCCACATAAATCGTGGTTACGAGTCATTTACCAAGGAGTGCTTTGTCGCACTTAAGGATAATGACTATTTTAACTTATATCTGCTTAAAGGTGGCGGGCAATCCGCCGACAAAGAGTTGAAAATAAACTGTGTACAAAGAAACTCTTCCCGGGCGGTATTTTTATCTAAGATATTTAAAAAAGAAACCTATTGGATTGAGGAGTTTACTTTTTTTATAGGTATGATTCCTGAAATAATCAAATACAAACCGGCTGTAATTTATTATAGTGATTTTATATTGGGTACATTTTTATTTCATTTAAAGCGTTTTTTTAAGTTTAAATATAAGCTGCTCTTTTCAAATGGCGCTCCTAACGGGCCTCCTTTTAAAACAGAGGATCATGTACAGCAATTGTTGCCGGTTTATATGGATAATGCAATAAAAGCAGGAGCGTCTGCATCTATGCAAACACTTTTGCCATATGGTTTTGATATAAATGTAGGAGGCAGGTTGAATAACATTCATCGGGCAAAAGAATTGAGGAGTGTTTTATGTCTCCCCGAAGAAAAGAAAATTATTTTGTCTGTTGGTGCAATTAATAAATACCATAAAAGAATGGATTATATTATTGAGGAAGTTTCGAAGCTTCCCGATAATTATTTCTTGGTACTATTAGGCCAGTTTGAAGATGAGACAGCTGAATTGTTAAATCTTGCAAATAAAAAATTGCCTTTTAGGCATATTGTTTTAAGTGTGCCTGCTGAAAAAGTAAAAGACTATTATATTGCCTCGGATTATTTTGTTTTGGCATCTCTAATAGAAGGCTTTGGGAGAGTATTAATTGAAGCTTTGAGTTATGGTTTGCCCTGTATTGTTAATGATTATATTAATGCAAAACAAGTGCTGGGAAAATATGGCGCATATATTGATATGGAAAAAGATGGAGCTTTGTCTGATTTCATAATAAATGATAGGGTGTCTGTAAATAAAGAAGAATTAATTGAAGCGACGTACGACAATTATTCTTGGGAAAAACTAAAACATAATTATATTAATATGATATATAAACTTTACAATCGATGCTTTCTGTAATTATTCCAACATGTAACCGTAATGATTTGTTAAGCAAGTGCCTTAATCTGCTTTCTCCTGCTATACAAGGGATTGATCAGGATAGTTATGAAGTAATTGTTACAGACGACAGTAAGGATAATATAGCGAAATCTTTAATCGAAGAAAACTACAATTGGGTAAAGTGGATTGAGGGGCCTAAAAAAGGCCCTGCAGCAAATAGAAATAATGGAGCTAAAATTTCAAAGGGTAAATGGCTGATTTTTTTAGATGATGACTGCTTGCCGGATATAAATATTCTAAATGAATATGGGAATGCTATAAATATGTATCCCGAAATATTAGCATATGAAGGAAGAATATTTGTAGATAAACCACAAAGCTCTTTTTTACAGGAGTCGCCCATAAATGAGCATGGCGGATATTTTTGGTCTTGTAATATTTGTATTAACGCATTACTTTATAAAAAATTAAACGGTTTTGATGAAAATTTCCCCTTTGCAGCTATGGAAGATGTTGATTTTTTTAAACGAATAAAGCAAGAAGATGTTCAATATAAATTTTTATATACTGCGGCAGTATTACATCCGTGGCGTAAAAATAATCAGTTGTACAAAACTATTCTAAAAAGGTATCAATCTGATTTATATTATATTTCAAAATATCCGGCCGCCAGGGAACAGATGACCTATAAATACTATTTCAAGAATTTTCTAATTTTTCTTAAAAACACAATAAAGTATTCTTTAAAATATCGGTTTTCTGGTTTTGGACAAAAGGTTCACTGCGACTTTTTGCAGTTTTATTTCGGATTGAGATTGCTCTTAAAATTAGATAAATAGATTTTAACTATTTGTTGTAAATGATATAATAAACGATGAAAAATAATTTCTTAAAACAATTTAATTACACTGAAAATAAATTATCTCTCAGCTTTCTAATAAAAAGGGGATATAATAGTATAAAACATCGTTTTTTGCTTGAACCAACTATTTTCCTAAATAAAAATCCTTATTATAAACAATGGAAAATAGGTGACTATACCTACGGAAGCCCAACTTTGAGCCCTATAATAGTGACCTCAAGTAGCAAATCATATCTTGAAATTGGAAAATTTTGTTCTTTTGGTTATAATGTAATTATTTTTCTCGGTGGTAATCACAGGCCAGACTGGGTTACTACTTATCCTTTCACAACGATATTTAATGAAGCTAGCCATAAAATGGAAGAAGCTGAAACAACAGGTAAAGTTACTATTGGCAACGACGTTTGGATTGGGGAAGGTGCTACTATAATGGCAGGAGTAAATATAGGTAATGGTGCTGTAATAGGTACAAAAAGTATTGTAACCAAAGATGTGCCACCTTATGCGATAATGGCTGGGAATCCGGCAAAACTTATCCGGAAAAGATTCGATGATGATACCATTGAGAAACTAGAACAACTTCAATGGTGGGATAAACCCATTAGTGATATATTAAAAAACATTAATTCGCTATTGTGTAATAATATATCAGAATTTATTGAAAAATTTGACATTAATAAAGCAGAATCAATATGACTGACCCCTTAGTATCAGTAATAATTCCAACGTATAATTATGCACAATATATTAGTGAGGCAATAACGAGTGTTTTAGATCAAGATTATCCACCCGATAAATTGGAGATAATTGTGATTGACGACGGTTCCACCGATAATACAAAAGAAGTATTAACACCTTTTATAGATCAGGGGAAAATAATCTACTATTATCAGGAAAATGAAGGTAAGGCAAGTGCAGCCTATTGGGGCATTCAAAATAGTTCAGGAAAATATATTTTCAATCTTGATGCCGATGATTATTTTTTACCAAATAAAGTAATTGAAACAGTAACGGCATTTGAGGCCGATGAGGCTATTGTACATGTTGCATCCCCAGCTAAAATATTTTATAATGATACAAAAGCTTTAGCTAACTATGAAGAATTGCCTAAAGATATTTCAGGTAAATGCTTAGATGGTAACTGGCTTTTGAATTATTTTTATGAAAATAATTTTTTGTATGGGGGGGGGTCTACGTACGCCGCTAAGGCATCTACCTTGAAAAAAATTGATATACCGCCTGGGGTAGATATGTTTATTGATGAATTTTTAATTTTGGCTATATTACCTTATGGCAAAAGCTTTTTTATTAAAGAAGCATTATCTGCCTGGCGCGGTCACTCATCTAACTATTCAAGTTTATCTCTAGACGATGAGAAAAGCTTGAAGAAAAAAGAAAGACTATTACGATCTTCTACAGCTATTCTTACTTACTTACAAAACAATAATTTCAATGATAAGTTGATTAAAATTTATAAATTGAAAAATTTGAATAGGGTTATTGCGTTCAAAGAGTCCATGGGGAATAAAAAGTTGTCTGATATTTTCAATTATGCATCAAATGTATTTATTAATATAAAACCAAATTTTGCAATTATAAATAATTATCAGGTTCTGAACAGATTAGTCCCAATGGGCTTATTTCGATTGCTAAAAAAAATAAAAAATTAGTTGAATAAATTACGCTAAGTAAATTAAGTTAATACCAGAATTTAATGAGTTATTTTTTTCAGCAAAGCCTTTTTATAATTAGATTTCGATACATAAAAAGAAGTATTGGTTACCTGCGAAAAAAATATTATACTTTATATGGTATGAAGATAGGTACATCTACTTTTTTACCTGAAATTTATATTAATTGGCCTCATCAGGTTACTATTGGTAATCAATGTACACTTGAACATAATATATTTTTAAAATACGATGGCGTATGGAAAAAAGAGCCATCTATTTTTATTGGAGATGCTGTTTTTATTGGTGCAGGATGTGAGTTTAATATTCGCGAGGGTATAAGTATTGGCAACAATACATTAATTGCATCGGGTTGTAAATTTATCGACCACGATCATGGTATTTCAAGATCCGAACTAATGAATGCTCAATCAGGTATCGAAAAGCCAATTAAAATTGGAGACGATGTTTGGCTTGGTTGTAATGTGATAGTTTTAAAAGGTGTTGAAATAGGAAAGGGTGCAATTGTTGCAGCAGGTGCAGTTATAACCAAGTCAATAGGTGATTATGAAATCTGGGCAGGTGTCCCTGCTAAAAAAATAGGAGATAGAAAATAATTGAGAATAGTTTTTTTATGCAGTTCGTTACAACCCGGCCATGATGGGGTAGGTGATTATACCCGTCGCCTGGCATGTGAGCTTATTCGCCAGGGCCATGTTGTAGAAGCTATATCATTAAACGATAAGTATATCTCGCACGAGTGTTTAGAGGTACAGGGTTTTGATTCGATTGATTTGCCGGTACTTAGGTTACCCGCGGTATTGCCATTAACTCAAAAACTAACTATCGCCAAAAAGTATATAAATGAATTTAACCCGGACTGGATAAGTTTGCAATTTGTGATATTTGGCTATCATTCAAAAGGTTTACCTTTATGGCTTAATAAATTAGCAACGCTAGGTAAAGGCAGGCAATGGCATATCATGTTTCATGAACTATGGCTTGGTATGGAACTAGATGCTTCGAAAAAGCACTTGCTATGGGGCAGAATCCAAAAACAAATAATTAGTTCATTAATCAGTAAGTTAAAACCTAATGTTACTCATACGCACACACGTCTTTATCAACAAAAGTTATCAGAAATAGGGGTTAATTCTCAACATCTTCCGCTTTTTGGAAATATTCCGGTGCTATATACTGGAGAGGATTTGTCAGATAAAAACTTTAAAGTAAGCAAATTGTTGAAATTTGTAATTTTTGGACATATACATCCAGGTTCAGCTGTAAAATATTTTTGTGCTGAGATTGCTAGGTGTGCTGCCAAAAATAATATAGAAGCATCACTAATATTTATCGGGAATTGTGGCACGGAGCAAGAAAATTGGGTGGCAAATTGTGAAGATGCTCATATTGAAGTGCATATATTAGGTCAACAATCTGCTGATAATATATCAAAAGTACTAAGAGAAGCTACAATAGGTATTTCAACAACACCCGTTGCTTTGCTCGAAAAAAGCGGTTCAGTAGCAGCTATGTTAGAACATCTGCTACCGGTAATTTGTGTTCCGCGTGTTTGGGAGCCACCAAATTTTATAAATTTGGAAATACCTGAAGGAATTGCGGTTTATAAACAGGGGAATTTGGAGGAGATATTGAGTACGGATTTGAATTTCGAAGCAAGCATTAACATCGAAAACATCAGTAAGCAATTTATCAATTCATTAATAAACAAGGTTGAATATGGCCAGTATTAAGTATCTTTGGGTAAATAGGGCTCGATTTCCACTCGGTAGCCGTAACTTTTACAGAGCTTGGGGTAAACGTGTTTTTTCATTTCCGGGCCATTTAGCCAGAAATATAAAACGTAATAAATTTGTAATTAAAGGCGCGAAAATAAGTGAAACTGCAGAGATAGGTAAGTTAAGGGCCGACGGACATAAAAATAAATTATCAATTGGTGATTTTACAATTATAGGCCGGGTTTACATGGCATTACATGAAAATGTAGAAATTGGCGCAAGGGTATGTATTAACGATGGAGTGGAGATATTAACCGCTTCGCATGATGTTAATGATCCTAAATGGAGCCATGTGAAAAAAATAATAATAATTGATGACTATGCCTGGATTGGGACAGGCGCAATGCTATTACCCGGAGTTCATATAGGGCGCGGAGCAATAGTCGGCGCACGGGCTGTAGTAACAAAATCTGTACCTGATTATGGAATTGTTGTAGGGAATCCGGCACAGCTTATTTCAAAAAAAAGGACTACTGAATTAAATTATAACCCCTGCGAATTTTTAGCCTCGAACAGGGCCTGGTTATTAGGCTAATATTAGTAATATTAATACTGTAAATGAAGTTAATACTTTCACATCCCACTGCTAATAATTTTGCCAGAGCCGCCGCGTATAGATTTGAAGAAGAGGAAATGCTTTATGCATTTTATACATCAATAGCATTATTTCCTGGGGGGATTATAGGTAAATTGCAAAAAGTATCTTTTTTAAAAGATATACAAAGACGAAACTTTAAACCCGAACTTAAACCTTATACCAAATCTTCACCATGGCTTGAAATTGGGCGTATGGTATCTATGAAAGCTGGCCTAAAATATTTGATACGTAATGAATATGGCTTGTTTAGCGTTGATTCCGTTTATAAAAACATGGATAAGTATGTTGCAGCCGACTTAAATAATGCTGCCAAAAATGGTGTAAATGCAGTTTATGCATATGAGGATGGCGCATTGGAGACTTTTATTGAAGCGAAAAAACTGGGTTTAAAATGTATATATGATTTACCTATAGCTTATTGGGAAACAGGTAAAAAATTAATGGATCAGGAAGCTGAACGATTACCAGAGTGGGCAGCAACACTTGGCGGTGGCATCTTAGATTCCACTACTAAATTAGAGAGAAAGTCCCGTGAATTAGAACTTGCTGATTTAGTTGTAGTTCCTTCTCCTTTTGTTATGGATTCGCTTCCGGAATGGGCCAAAAAGAAGAAAGTTGTTATTGCACCATTTGGCACACCTGTTAGTAATAGTGAAGACGTAATTATTGAAAGAAATAAGGATAATAAAAAACCATTACGAGTGTTATTTGCCGGTTCAATGAGCCAGCGAAAAGGACTTGGAGATTTGTTTGCCGCGGTTAAACTATTAAATAATACCAATATTGAGTTAGTGGTAATGGGTAAGCCGCAAGCGTCAATGGCATTTTATAAAAATGAATTTCATGATTTTAAATATGAACATGGAAGGCCGAATGACGAAGTATTGGCATTGATGCGTACATGTGATGTATTTTGCTTACCCTCAATTGTTGAGGGTAGAGCATTGGTAATGCAGGAGGCCATGAGCCAGGGTTTGCCTTTAATTATTACACCTAATACAGGCGGCAAGGATTTAGTAATAGAAGGAAAAACAGGTTTTATGATACCCATACGTTCGCCACATGTTATTGCGGAAAAATTAAATTGGTTTTTAGAAAATCGTTCCGAAATATTAGAAATGGGGAAATCGGCTAAATTGCATGCACAAAAATATACATGGGAGAATTACGGGAATTTAATAGTAGAAGCAATTAAACAATTATAATAAATTGATTGATACATGGATGAATTAAATTATTTGAAAAATGTGAGTGGCGATAATTATTCAACTTTATCAATAAATAATAAATCAAAGTTCATTAATCCTTATGAAAATCTCAAAAGAGGTATTTGGTTATACCTCTTGTTGTTGATATTTGAAGGAGGCTTGCGCAAATGGGTATTCCCGGATTTGGCCACACCATTACTTTTAGTGCGTGACCCACTGGCTATATGGCTATTAATAATTGCATGGAAGCGTGGCGTATTTGTGTTTAATGTATACGTTGTTTCTATATATATAATAGCTATAACTGCATTTTTTACTGCTATTTTCTTTGGCCATGGTAATTTTTTTGTGGGGATATATGGTGTAAGAACATTGATAGTACATTTCCCGCTAATATTTATTATCGGTAATGTATTTAATTATGATGACGTATTGAAAATAGGCAAGTTTATTGTCTGGCTAACACCTCCTATGACAATATTATTGTTTTTGCAATTCTATAGTCCACAATCATCATTCGTAAACAGAGGAGTAGGTGGCGATGTTGCAGGCGGTGGGTTTAGTGGAGCTCTTGGTTTTTTTCGTCCTCCTGCAACCTTTTCATTTACTAATGGTACGGCACTTTTTTATAGTTTATCAGCCTGTTTTATTTTTTATTTTTGGTTGGGGGCAAAACAGTATATAAATAAAACGTTATTAATATGCGCAACGGTAGCTTTGTTAATTTCAATACCATTATCAATTAGCCGGACATTGTTTTTTTCAATATTGGTTACTGCTTTTTTCATTTTAATAGCTATGTTAAGAAGGAAAAAATATATACTACAGGTAGTAATTATTGTGGTACTGGCAGTGGGCTCATTTGCTGCATTAAGTCAACTTAAATTATTTCAAACTGCAACAGAAGCCTTTACAACCAGGTTTTCAGATGCAAGCGAGACGGAAGGTGGATTACAAGGGACACTGCAAAAACGTGTTATACAAACGTTAATAGGGCCAATAGCTAATTCGGATCAATTGCCTTTTTGGGGATATGGAATTGGAATGGGTACCAACGTTGGTAGTATGCTGCTAACGGGAAAAAACCAATTCCTGGTTTCAGAAACTGAATGGGGAAGATTGATTGGAGAGATGGGGATTTTAATGGGGGGATGTGTAATTCTGGTGCGCTTGATTTTAACAGGTAAAATTGCTTTGGCGAGTTTTAGAACCATTTCAACCGGCGAATTATTGCCATGGATACTTACAAGCTATTGTATTATAACCTTACCTCAGGCGCAGTGGGCGCAACCAACAGCTTTAGGCTTCAGTGTGTTCGTTGCTGGCTTAACAGTTGCCTCTATTCGGATTATGAAAAAAACGGATACTACCTTGAACAAACCTCAACCAATTAATAGTCCGGCGCAAATTTCATAAATGGATATTGTATTATTTACACACCCCGCCTTTTTGGGCCAGCAAAGTATGCCACGGTTTACAAATATGCTGGCTGATAATTTTCGTAATAGGGGCCATAATGTAAAAGTATATTCTCCTAAAGCTTACTTTTTTAAATTGCCGGTTACACCCTCATTAAAAAAATGGCTTGGTTATATTGATCAGTTTTTGATTTTTCCGATAATAATAAAAAAACGTATCAGATCAAATACAAATACAGTGTATGTATTTACCGATCATGCATTGGGTATATGGGTTCCAATCACAAAGCATTTTCCCACCTTGGTTATTTGTCACGATTTTTTAGCTCAACGGTCTGCCGAAGGCGAAATCCCTCAAAATCCAACCGGTATGTCCGGTCGTATATATCAAAAACTAATACGTAAAGGCTATTCGGTTGCTAATAATTTTATTTCTGTTTCCAATAAAACACAACAGGATTTACACCGGTTTTTGGGGCGCACTCCTTCAATATCCCGAGTTGTGTATAATGGGCTAAATAAAAATTTTAAAGTAATAGAGCAAGAAAAAGCAAGGCAAATATTAGCAGATCAAACAGGTATTAGTCTTAGCAATGGATACATCTTACATGTAGGTGGTAATCAATGGTATAAAAACCGGATAGGCGTTGTTAAAATATATTCAGCGTGGAGGGCCGCTTACAATAACCCGGTGCCTTTACTATTAATCGGAGAAGCACCTTCACTGGCTTTGAAACAGGAAATTGAACGATCGGCTTATCGGGAAGATGTTTTCACGCTAAGTAATATAAGTGATGAATATATTAATGCGGCTTACTCAGGTGCTGTAGTCTTGCTTTTTCCTTCAATAGCCGAAGGTTTCGGATGGCCGATAGCTGAAGCGATGGAATGTGGTTGCCCGGTTATTACAACAGGTGAAGCGCCAATGACAGAAGTTGGAGGTGATGCTGCAGTTTATATTCCGGTTATGCCATTAAAGGCAATCGACATAATCCAATGGGCATCGGCTGCTGCCGTGGCGTTACAAAAAATTAACTTGTTAGGTATTGATCGATCAGAAATTATAGAAAAAGGACTTGTGAATTCGCTTCGGTTTAATACAAATAAAGCGATAAATGAAATTGAAAAAGCGATTTGTGAAGTTTTGTAATTTTCCTTTGTAACAAATATGTACTACTAATACTTTAAGAGTAACAAATTAGGAATATTTGGCTAACAATATTACCTTTATCTATGCTTATACTTCACGTTATAGCTAGCATGGACCCAAAATACGGTGGTCCGTCTCAAGGCATAAGAAATCTGGATGCAGGTGAAAAAGATAGAGATGTTGTTAGAGAAGTAGTATGTTTTGATGCTGGCGATTCATCTTATTTAGGACACGATAATTTTGAAATACACGCATTGGGCAAAGGTGCCGGGGTCTGGAATTATTCAAACAAGCTTATTCCATGGTTAAATAATAACATACAAAGGTTTGATGTAATTATTATAAACGGTTTATGGCAATATTACAGCTATGCAACCTGGAAAGTAATGACCGGTTTAAGAAAGCAACTTCCGGGTATTAAGCTTCCTAAATTATTTGTGATGCCACATGGTATGCTCGATCCGTATTTTCAAAATGCTAAGAGCCGACGCTTAAAGGCCATCAGAAACTGGACTTATTGGAAGCTTATAGAGAAAAACGTAGTAAATGATGCCGACGGATTGCTATTTACCTGCCAAACAGAATTGTTGTTAGCTCGCGAAACATTTAAACCATACAAGCCTCGAAAAGAATACGATGTAGGCTACGGAATTGATACCCCACCAGTGTTTAGTGATAAAATGTCGAATGCGTTTTTTGAATTATGCCCGCATTTTAAAGGGAAGCCTTATTTGCTTTTTTTAAGCCGTATTCATCCAAAAAAAGGGATTAATTTACTTATAGATGCTTATGCGGCCTTATATGAGTCATCTGATTCAAAAGAAACTCTTCCCAAATTGGTTATAGCCGGCCCCGGGTTGGAATCTAACTATGGTAAACTTTTGCGCAATAAAATAGCCAAAAAGCCAGAACTCCAAAATAACATATGTTTTACGGGGATGCTTACAGATGATTCAAAATGGGGGGCCTTTCATGCTTGTGAAGCATTTGTTTTGCCTAGTCACCAGGAGAATTTTGGAATAGCAGTTGCAGAAGCCCTGGCTTGTGGCAAACCGGTATTAATAACCAACCAGGTTAATATTTGGCGCGAAATTATTAAAGAAGGTGGCGGCATAGTTGAGGACGACAGTAAACAAGGAGTGAAAAAGATGTTACAACAGTGGTTTAATCTTACATCATCACAAAAAAAGCAAATGAGTATTAATGCAATATCAACTTATAAAAAGTATTTTGCCATAAATTCTATTGTGCAAAATTACACCGATGCATTTGTAGATAAAGCGTAATTAATATTCAACAAATTTTAATAAAATACACTCACTATACATGCTCGAATCTGAAAATACCTCAAAAGTAAGGTTAAATGAGTTTAATCCGTCAATAGGTTTAAATAGGGGCGTAAATAAGTTTACAGAAGCAATTTGGTATTTATTTAAGATATTATTCTTTCTAAATCCAATTCCGTTTCCTCAAAAATTCAAAGCATTTTTATTGAGATTGTTTGGTGCAAAAGTAGGTAAAGGAACAGTTATAAAGCCTCGCGTAAACATACATATGCCTTGGAAACTGGAAATTGGCGACAATACCTGGATTGGAGAGGAGGCTTTTATTTTGAATTTCGAACCGATTAAAATCGGTAGCAATGTTTGCATTTCTCAGCGTGCCTTTTTATGTGGCGGGAATCATAACTATCGAGACCCGGCATTCGGCTATCGTAATGGCCCGATAACTATAGAAGATGGGGCTTGGATTGGTGCTTGTTGTTTTGTAGGGCCATGTGTTACAGTTGGTTCCGATACCATAGTTGCAGCAGCTTCAGTAGTTACAACCAGTTTGAATACTAATGGTATTTATAAAGGTAATCCAGCGAAATTTATAAAACCAAGGTGGAATTAATCTCTTTACTATCATTTTGATCCATGAAAATGGTGGAAAATGGTAGATATAACTTTTTTTGACGCGTTTTAACCCTTGAAAATGGTAGTAAAATGGTAGTAAATTAACCTTTTTTAATCCAATTTTTTAAGTTTCTCTACGTCCAAAATCGTTAATCATCATAAAAAATAGTCGTTAATATCATCATATTTGCGTTACAATGAATTACATCTGTTTAGTTGAAGATGAACAAAAAGTTGCCGCCTTTATTTGTAAAGGGCTAGAAGAGCATCGATATAAAATAAAAACAGCGAAAAACGGCGCCGAAGCTGAAATGCTTATAGCAACCGAAAGTTTTGACTTGCTTATATTGGATATTATGCTGCCGGATATAAATGGAATTGAGCTTTGCAGGCAGATAAGGATAAACGACCAGCAAACGCCAATATTAATGCTGAGCGCGCTAGATCAGGTTCAAAATAAAGTTTCGGGATTAAAAGCAGGGGCAGATGATTATTTGATAAAGCCATTTCATTTTGGCGAATTGCTTGCCCGTATCGAAGCCTTATTGCGCCGTAAACATCATCCATCAAAAGAAGGCCATATACTTGAGTTTGATGATTTAAAACTTGATACCTGGAGTAATACTGCTGAAAGAGCAGGAAAGCAAATTGTTTTAACTGCTAAAGAATACGCGTTGCTTGAATTGTTTATGCGCAGCCCCAACAAAGTGCTTTCGCGAGACTATATTGCAGAGCAAGTGTGGGGGATAGATTTTGATACCGGCACAAATTTCATAGATGTTTATATGAACTATCTGCGGAAAAAAATCGAAAAAGATTTCAAGAAAAAGCTTATCCATACAGTTATTGGTATGGGGTATATTATGCGGAGCGAGAGGTAAGCCATGAAGATAAAAAATCGGTTGTCGCTATATTTTAGTGCTATCAGCACCATTGTTTTATTGATAGTTGAGATAGTGATTTGCCTTATTTTCAACTCTTTAATTAAAACTGATTTTTATAGTCATTTAATGGATAGGGCGACTGTTGCTGCCCAGGTTTACCTTGAAGCTGACGAAATCTCTGCTGATTCATTAAGTCATGTTAGGGAGCGATATGTAAAACGATTGCCCGGTGAGGTGGTACGTTTTTATGATGATAAAAACACGGCATCGTTTATAAAAGACAAAGATCAATACTGGACGGATGCGGTAATAAACCAGGTGCGAAAAGCAAAAGAATTGCAATTTGCCGAAGGTAACAGGCAAACGGTAGGTATTTATTATAATGATAACCAGGGCAACTTTGTTATTTTGGTTTCGGCGGTTGACGAGCAGGGAACCAAAAGAACTAAAGATTTAATTAAAGGCATGGCCGTTTTGCTCATATGCTCAATGGCCATACTGTTTTTAATTAGTCGTTGGTTTGCCAAAAAAAGCCTGGAACCCATTGATGAGTTAATTAAGCAAATGCATAATGTTAGCGCAGGTAATTTAAGCCTGCGGGTTGACGAAGGTGACGGCAGGGACGAAATAAGTGAGTTAGCGGCTAACTTTAATAATTTGTTGCGCAACCTTGAAAATGCTTTTGAACTGCAGCAAACCTTTGTAGTAAATGCTTCTCATGAATTACGCACGCCGATAACAACTATCATCGGCGAGATAGAAATTTCTCTGAATAAATTGAGAACCTTTGAGGAATATCAGCAGGTTTTACGATCAATTTTGACAGAGGCCGAGCGACTAAATACAACCACCACCAGCTTGCTTGAGCTGGCACAGGTTGACATGGATTTTACGCAACTTACTGTTGCCCCTGTGGCTATTGATGAATTGATTTGGGAAATAAATGATTATTGGGCAGCAAAAGCCGGTAAGGGAATGCTGGCAGTTAACGTACTTCATTTGCCTGATGAAGCTGAAAATTTACAGATAACAGCCAATAAATCTTTGTTAACAGTGGCCTTCAATAACATAATCGCGAACGCCTTTAAATTTTCAGCCAACAAGCGTGTTAATTGCGATCTGTATGCTGATGATAAGATCATTAAAATAACAGTTACCGATGCAGGTGTTGGTATTCCATCAGAAGAGCAGACAAAAGTATTCGAATCCTTTTATAGGGGTACCAATGGTAAATACTTTCAGGGTACCGGCGTTGGTTTATATGTTACCAATAAAATTATTAGCTTGTTTAACGGCAAAATTGATGTTTATTCAACAGTAGGGGTAGGTACAAGTATTGTTATTTCTTTTATTAAATAAAATCTAATCCCATTCTAATTTCATCTTAATACCACTCTAATATAGGCAGGGTACTTTTGTATATTCTATATATACAGGTATGTGCTTAAGGTTTGCAATAGCTTTTATTTTTATTAAAATTTGCGGTTTAGGCTTTGTTTATTCTGCCGATGCTCAAACAACATCTACTGATACATTAGTCATCAGTGTTAAACAAGCCGAGGATCAATTCCTTAAAAACAATCTCTCGTTAATAGCCCAGCGTTATAACATTGATAATGCCAGCGCGCAGATTATCACCGCACGGTTATTTCCTAATCCTAATTTTAGCTTTTCTAATGGTATTTACGCTTCAGGTGTATCAAATCCCTACGCCGAGCAAACTTATGGGTTATCACAGTTGTTTACTACCGCTGGCAAACGCAACAAGAATATCCAGCTGGCAAAAATTAGTGTTGAACAAGCCAAGTACCAGTTTTTTGATATGCTTAGAACATTAAAGTTCACGCTGAGAAATGATTTTTATACTATCTATTTCCAGGAGCAATCAGCCAAAGTTTATAACCAGGAAATCAATTCGCTGGCAAAAACGCTAACCGTATTTAAACAACAATATACACAAGGTAACATTGCCGAAAAGGAAGTGCTGCGTATCCAATCGCAGTTGTATTCGTTACAGGTAGAATATAATACGCTACAAACCAATATTGATACTGTACAAAGCGAATTTAAACTACTCATCAAGGCATCGCCGCAGGTTTATATTCAACCACAGGTTGATACAATTAATAACCAGGATATTGCCACTAGAGTGCCTTATCAGCGTTTGCTGGATTCCGCCTATGTAAATCGTTACGATTTAAGGCTGGCACAAACAGCAATTGATTATAATACACTTAATTTAAAGCTACAAAAAGCAACCGCGGTACCCGATGTTTCAGTGTCTTTAAACTATGATAAGCTTGCCGCTTATGGTCAAAACTTTTTGGGTGGGGGTATTTCGTTCGATTTGCCGTTTTTTAACCGAAATCAAGGTGGCATAAAGCAGGCGCGAATAGCTATAGATCAAAGCAAGATACAGTTTCAAAGCCAGCAAGACCAGGTGCAAAGCGATGTGGCTACCAACTACAAGTCAGCTATCAGGCTTCAGCATCTTTATAATAGTTTCGACCCTACATTCAAACAAAATTTTAATCACCTGATACAAGAGGTCTTTAAGAATTACCAGATGCGCAATATTAGCCTGCTGGAGTTTCTTGATTTTTACGACTCCTACAAAACGAATGTTTTGCAGCTAAACAATCTTGAGCTTAGCAAGGTTACCTCGCTCGAACAATTGAACTACGTTACAGGCACTCCATTTTTTAATCAGTAAACATCAACATCAATGTTTTTTAAATATAAAATATACTTAGTTTTTCCTTTGATCATTGCTGCCGCGACACTGCAAAGTTGCCACCATGCGGATGTAGCTGAACAAAAAGATGCCAGTTTCCAGGTAACGGATACCCTGTTAAAAAGCCTGCTGGTTGATACGGTTAAAGATGCCGATGCCATATCAGAAATAACGCTTACAGGTAGCATTGCGCCTGATGAGAACAAAATGGTAAAAGTTTTCCCTATGGTGAGTGGTGTTGCCCAGGATGTACATGTGCAGTTAGGCGATGTGGTAAAAAAAGGTCAAACATTAGCTATAATGCATAGCGCCGAAGTTGCGGGATTTGCAAAAGATTATACATCGGCAGCGGCAGATTTAAGAAGTACACGCCGTACCTATGAATCTACTCAGGAAATGTATAAAGGCGGCCTTGCTTCACAAAAGGATGTGGAAGAAGCACAGTCTGATTATGAAAAGGCACAGGCCGAAAGCAAACGCGCCGGTGCGGTTGTACAAATAAATGGCAGCGGGGCACAGGGATACGTGATAAAAGCGCCGATTTCGGGTTTTGTAGTTGAGAAAAACATTAATAGCGCAACGCAAGTAAGGGCTGATAATAGCCAGAACCTATTTACTATTGCCGATCTGTCAAGTGTGTATGTTTTGATCAATGTTTATGAATCTGATATATCAAGCGTAAAACAAGGCGACCCGGTAAAAATTACTACGCTGTCTTATCCCGATAAAGTATTTAGCGGTACAATTGATAGGATTGATAATATGCTTGATCCTGATACAAAAGTGGTACACGCGAGGGTGAAGATTGATAACCCGGGTAATTTATTAAAACCCGATATGTTTGCCAATGTGCAGATCAAAGCAAAATCAGGTGAAGATCTTCCCGAGATTGATGCCAACACTATCATTTTTGATAATAATAAAAACTATGTAATTGTTGCCGATGGTAGCAAAGCTAAAGTACATATACAGCAAATAACGGTAGCCAAAAAAGTTGAAGATCGCGCCTATATCAGTAGCGGTGTTAAAGCAGGCGACCATATAATAGCTTCAAGGCAGGTATATCTTTATGAATCACTTAAAGATCAGTAGCAGAGATGAATAAGTTTATAAATGCTGTAATTTCTTTCGCGTTAAAAAATAGGTTCTTCATATTTTTTGTCACTGCACTTTTGGCTGTGGCAGGTTATATAAGTTTTAAAACTATTAGTATTGATGCATTTCCGGATGTGACCAATACAGATATTACTATTATTACCCAATGGCCTGGCCGGAGTGCCGAAGAGGTTGAAAAGTTTGTTACCAGGCCACTTGAGCTGGCGATGAACCCGGTTGATAAAAAAACCAGTGTAAGGTCATCTTCGCTGTTTGGATTATCGGTAGTGAAAATAACCTTTGATGATGATGTAGACTATGACTATGCACGTTTGCAGGTTAATAACCACATTGGCGATGCTGATCTTCCTGATGGAGTAAATCAATCTATCGAACCACCTTATGGCCCAACCGGTGAAATATTCAGGTATACCTTAACCAGTAATACCAAATCTGTACGTGAGTTAAAAACTATTGAAGATTGGGTAGTTGACCGTGAAATTCGCGCGGTGCCGGGTGTTGCCGATTTAAATAGTTTTGGCGGTGAGGTGAAAACGTACCAAATAACTGTCGACCCTAAAAAAGCGGTTCAATATAATGTTACGCCGTTACAACTGTACGATGCAGTATCAAAAAGCAATGTGAATGTTGGCGGAGATGTAATTGAACAGGCTGGGCAGGCTTACGTGGTACGTGGGATTGGTTTGCTGAATAATGTTGATGAGATCAAAAATATTGTTGTAAACAACGTTAAAAATACCCCTATTTATGTAAAAACACTGGGTGAGGTTACCGAATCAGCACTGCCGCGTTTAGGGCAGGTTGGCCGCGACAAAGATCCTGACGTTGTTGAAGGCATTGTAGTAATGCGCAAAGGCGAAAACCCCAGTGTAGTTATCAAAGCGCTTAAGGAAAAAGTAGCGGAACTTAATAATTCTATTTTGCCTGAAGGTGTTAAGATCAGCACTTTTTACGACCGTGAAACGCTGGTAAACTTTGCGACAGATACCGTATTGCACAACATGTGCGAGGGTATTATCCTGGTAACAGTTATCGTGTTCTTGTTCATGGCCGACTGGCGTACCACGCTTATTGTGTCGCTCATCATTCCATTGGCATTGCTATTCGCTTTTATTTGTTTGAAGCTAAAAGGTATGTCGGCCAACTTATTATCGATGGGGGCGATAGACTTCGGCATCATCATTGATGGGGCCGTGGTTATGGTTGAAGGGATTTTTGTAGTCTTAGACCAACGTTCAAAAGAAGTAGGTGAGGAGAATTATAAAAAGCTGAGTAAGCTTGGCATGATCAAACAGGCTTGTTTGGTTAATGGTAAAGGTATTTTCTTCGCCAAGCTGATCATCATTACTGGTTTGTTGCCAATCTTTAGTTTTCAAAAGGTTGAAGGTAAAATGTTCTCGCCTTTGGCGTGGACGTTGGGTTTCGCCCTTTTAGGAGCATTGCTATTAACATTCACATTTGTGCCGGCGCTTGCCAGTATATTACTTAATAAAGAGGTAAAAGAGAAACATAACCGTTTCCTTGAATTTGTTACCCGTAATGCGATGAGGTTTTACGACTTCTGCTTTACAGGGCGAAAAATCGCTTTCCCAATAGCGATAACGGCATTGGTCATCAGTTTAGGCTGTTTCTCCCTGTTAGGTACTGAGTTTTTGCCTGAATTGAATGAAGGTTCTATTTACGTACGTGCTACAGGCCCGCTAAGTATTTCTTTGGGTGAATCTGTAAAATTGGCTAATGAGATCCGTGGCATATTCCTGAGCTTTGATGAAGTAAAACAGGTGGTATCACAAACCGGACGACCGAATGACGGTACGGATGCTACAGGTTTTTATAATATTGAATTTCACGTTGATATATATCCTGAAGGGGAATGGAAGCGTAAGGAAACTAAAGAGCAATTGATTCAGCGGATGAATGATAAGCTCAAATTTATACCTGGTATCGACCTTAACTTCTCGCAGCCGATATCGGATAACGTAGAGGAGGCTGTTTCGGGGGTAAAAGGCTCTATTGTAGTTAAGATGTTTGGTGATAATTATAATTACATCGAACAAAAGGAAGATGCCATATATAGTATACTAAAAGGCGTTAGGGGTATTGAGGATTTGGGTATTATCAGAAACCTTGGTCAGCCGGAATTGCAGATAAACCTTGATCAAAGCAAAATGGCGCAATACGGTGTTGTTGCAGCCGATGCTAACGCTGTTATTGAAATGGCCATAGGTGGTAAAGCGGTAACCCAGATTTATGAGGGTGAAAAGAAATTTGACCTTCGGATACGTTATCCTGAAGATTTCCGTAACAACGAAACTTCTATCGGCGATTTGCGGGTGCCAACTTTAAGCGGAAACAACGTACCACTGCGCGAAATCGCTAACATCAAAAAAATATCCGGCATAAGTATCATCTATCGCGATAAAAATCAGCGTTATGGGGCTATAAAGTTTTCTATCCGTAACCGCGATATGGGAAGTACTATTGCCGAGGCACAGGCTAAGGTTAATCAGCAAATTAAATTGCCAAGAGCATACCATTTGGAATGGGCGGGCGATTTTGAAAACCAGCAGCGTGCTACCAAGCGGTTATCACAGGTTGTGCCTATCAGTTTGCTTATTATATTCTTTATCCTGTTTATCCTGTTCGGCACTATAAGAGATTCCTTGTTAGTGCTTAATAACGTACCATTCGCTATCATGGGTGGTATACTGGCCTTGCTTATAACCGGGGTTAACTTCAACATATCAGCGGGGATTGGCTTTATCGCGCTCTTTGGTATCTGTGTGCAAAATGGGGTAATACTAATCACCAGGTTTAAAAGCAATGTTAAGGAGTTAAAACATCATACTTCATGGAAATCATTCCCCGATGCCTTGCGTGCCGGTGTTGAAGACCGCCTTCGCCCAATATTGATGACAGCGATGATGGCGGCTATAGGCCTGTTACCGGCGGCAATGTCGCACGGTATAGGTTCCGAGGCATCTAAGCCATTGGCAATTGTGGTTATCGGTGGGCTAATTACCAATACAATATTCAATCTTTTCATCTTTCCAATCGTGTTCTACTGGTCATACCGCAAGCGGGTTGAGAGTGGTGATGTGGGAAGACTTTAATGCTACATTAATACCCCTTAATATATATTAATCGTTAATAGCAAGTGCAGTTTCGGCTGCATTTGCTTATTAAATGCTTTTTTTTGAAACATTCCCTTAAGTTGTGTGGCGATTGAACTAACGTTGCATCACGGAAATTTTAGGAATAAAAATTTTAGAAGTTAGGCAATGGCATTTTTAAAATAGCCTCCGAAGTAAATCTAACTATCTGGCCGGGGTAATGGATAATGCAACAGACTGTAGTGTTGCTGTCGATACAAAAAATGGCAGGTGGATACCTGCTGTCATTAGCTTTTGGGTATGTTTATCTGAAATAGCTATGCTTACAAAAAATCAGTCTTTATAAGTATAAATATCAAGGGGATTAAAATAATTACCGCTTCAATAAACTTTTTATAACCTACAGCAACCAATATATCGGTCACTCTGCCGGTGCCCATAAGCTTTTTTAATTTTTTATGATAGTAATAGTAAAGAGAAATTAAAACTAATTCAATACTAAGAATGAGTAAAATCATAAATATAACTAGTAGATTTTTATAAACAATGTTTCTTTATGGGTAATAATTACTCATAATATGTTTTTATACGAAACTATATTCTTTAAGGTTTCAAAATTAATTATTAATTACAAGGATTTAAGTTGTATAAATAAATACGGAATAGTAGCCACTTAAGTTGTGTTTATTTATGAATAATTAGGCTTACTTGTAATGGATTTTTTTTTAAACTAACATGTTTTATTCAACTCTTTTTGGGTTTTTGACTTAGGCCACAAGGTTCAACTTTGTGGCTTTTTGCTTGGTGAAAGTATGATTGCTTTCGACTATTATTTAAACACATTATTTCATTTTGAAAATTTAACCATGCTGATATGGTGCGGTTAAATACATTTGCGATTTTTTCATTTTTGCAATCGATTAATTATCAATCGTTTAATTTTTTATGGTATGTGCTGGCATTATAGTGGCACAAGGGCTGTCAACTGACAATTATTATCAGCAATTTTTAAATTAATAAAAGCGTGAAAAAATTATTTACATCCTTATCTAACAGGAAATTTAAAATGAAAAAACTATTTGCATTACTTATTCTCTCCGGAATTGGCCTGCAGGGATTTGCGCACCCGGTTGATTCCAACATTGTTAAAAATCCAAATGCTGATACAGCTAAAATACGTACAGTACAACGTTCACTTCCTTCGCCACTTCCTGATCCTCCGTTTCCAACCAGCGACTGGGATGGCGCGCCATTAGTTGGATCGGATGCCACAGCACCCAATTATCCGCTTACCAAACTTCTTGGGCTATCAAACAGCAAACTGAAAATATATGGCTGGATAGATCCGGGTGCAGACATCAGCAGCTCTAAAAATTCCAATGCACCAACTTCATATGATTTAATCCCCAATACTGTAATGTTGGACCAAGTTGGAATAAAATTCGACCTTCAGCCCAACACCGTTCAAACAGACCATGTTTCTTTCGGCTTTTTGTCAACTACCATTTTCGGTACCGATTACCGCTACACTACAGGTAAAGGTTATTTCAGTAACCAATTATTGGGTAATAATAATAAATATGGTTTTGACCCTGCTGAAATGTATGGCTTAATTTACTTTCCGAAAATTGCGGATGGAATGTTGTTAAAAATAGGCCGTTATATATCTCCTGCTGATATTGAGGCACAATGGGCAACTGATAATTACCTTTATTCGCATTCCCTAATGTTTACAGTGGACCCGTACACTTTCACGGGAGCGCAAGCAACTTTTAAACTGGGATCATACTGGCAATTAGAAGTAGGTGTTGATGCTGGTAATGACATGGCAGTATGGAGTAAATCTGCACAGATTAATGGCTTATTAATGGCCCGTTGGGTATCGCATGATAATAATAACTCTATATATGGTGGTATTAATGCATTAGGTAATGGTGATTATACCCGCCAGCATGATGACTTGCAAATGCTGGTTGCAACCTGGGGCCATAAGTTTAATAAAACCTTCCACATGATGACCGAGGCTTATTACCTATGGCAATACCATGCGTTGGTTGGTGGTACAGTTATTACGGGCCCACCTCAGCCATTTTATACCAATGTTGGTGCTGGAGCCCCTATCCCGGGAACAATGACAGCAGTTGGTGCAGTTAATTATTTCCAAATATTAGTATCAAAACGTGACTATATATCCATCAGAAACGGATACTTAAGCGACCCGCAAGGAGGCAGAACCGGTTATGCAACCAGCTATTCAGATCATACTATAGGGTTTGTTCACTACTTTAATGATTACATAAGGATACGCCCTGAAATTAGATATGAACGTGCTTATGCAGATGGTATTACCCCATATAATAACGGCACTAAGAAAGATCAATATA
>Ga0302197_10001528_pt1 | contig 22381 bp, 19 predicted proteins | sample II_Bog_N2_1_FD_193526 | JGI IMG/M metagenome (GOLD analysis project Ga0302197, IMG submission 193526) | Peat permafrost microbial communities from Stordalen Mire near Abisko, Sweden - II_Bog_N2_1 | ecosystem: Environmental > Terrestrial > Soil > Wetlands > Peat | place: Sweden: Abisko...
AATAAAGTCAAAAAAAGATAGATAAGCCATCACTTTCCATGGAGGGGGTCAGAAGCAGTATTAAAAGAGAATGCGATGCAGATGAGTAAACAGTCTAAAAATCTTATAATATTCCAATTCTAAAAGTATTTTAAAACTTTGAAGAGAAGGAATAAACTGTGATAAAGGAGACAAAAACTAAAAAATTTAATACGAAGAATGGAAAAGGAGTTAAGAGGCAAAATAGAAATAGAAATCAGTCCATCAGTCAGAGTAAAAATGTACCAATTGGAGAAATGTGCGATGATCTCTACATTAACTTTAACCAAAATTAAGATAAGGAAAAAGATACCTTCGAACTTGGTTCAAGGCGTTCAGGTTCACCCAACAGATCCTTACAGGAGGAAACTTTGGGTTTGGAGGGAGAATTCGAGGATCAGCCTCCTAACTTTGCCGATATCAGCTAAATTGAATTGGGTAGACCTGAATTGGCAAACCAAACTCTTGAATAGGACCTAGTCGAAGGGCACTTGCCAGCCAAAGAGACAACTGAGAAGCTCGAAAAATGATAGATTTTATTATTATTTTTTTCGATTGTAGAATGTTCCGAGCAATCCCAATGAGCAATAAGCTGTGCTTCGACAAAGACGTAAAGAGGTCATGGAAAATCCATGAGCAAAAGATAAATAACTTGAGGAGTAGTGTCAGTAACGAGCGGCCTGAGAAATTTAAGTTTCTGGATAAAAGACAAAAGAAGGTTGCATTGGCCGAAGTGCGTAATATGGAAGTAGACCGATAAAATCAGGCCCTTTTAAAACGAATGAAGGAGATAGACTCTAAAGGTATGCAAATTGAAATTCAGAATACAAGACCTCATACACTCGTCTCTATCAAGATTTAAGTGATCAAAAAAAGAAGACTCTCAATGAGCCCTACCGAAAACGGGAATTGATGAAAGTCATCTAGGAAAATCAATAGCTTCTGAAGAGACTGCAACAAAAGCGCAGTTAATACAGCATTAAAAAGATGGAGAAACAGCGCAAGCTCATATAGAAGAATATCAGTCTTATAAGCTAATTTCCTTACAAAAATTTTCCGAACTCTCATACTCAAGTGAATGTACTCCTATTAGCATATAGATGTGGGCGACGAGTGAAAGCTTCTTATCCCATACTTCCCACACTCCAGAAGTTAATTTTACCTTCAAAGAGGAGAGAGAAGTGGAAGGCGTAAAGTTTCAAATATCAACCTATCTCAGCAAGGGGTAAAGTCTCCGTAACTCAGCAATTTTTATTTATAAATGGAAGGAGTGGAAAAACGCAATGAAAAATATAGAATATAGCTACCTGAGGAGAAGGCAAAGGACTTGTTGAAGATTAGCTACTGTGGAAGCATATAACGAATGATAAGTCACCTGAGCATAGACCGAGATAAGCAAATGTGCTTTTTAAAGTACAGTCCCGAGCCTGATATCGTTTAGATGTGATTTCATATTAACTATTTAAAATGTTAAATTGGCTAACAATCGGTCACTTTATTTTTTTAAGAAAATGAAAAGATCATCAATCTGGATTTATAATTAAATTCTAACTCCCACTGAGCTATCCTCTAAAACATAAAAGTCATTTCTTAATTTGAATCTTTAATATCATTATCACCCTATATTTATGATATTCCTTCTCCTACTTCTGATCAGTCCATCATTCATAGCAGCATGCCCCAAGAGTGTAAGCAATGAACTTTAACTCATTGCACTGCCACTCGAATGCTTCCACAAACTGTATGATTCTTCTAAATTCGACGGGCATAGAATTTCTAGAGTAGTCAATGAGAGAATCGAGATGTATCGTAGAATGCTGCAGTAGATTAAGATGTCGGACACCTAATACGTGTAAACCTCACCAGTAGCCAAATGGGCTCAGAATTAGGCCCAAATTTTCATCAGCTTCAAGCTAAGTCATCGTCAAGATAGTCCTACGTGTTCAGACATACGTTCATAAAAATTTTAGACTTCTGCTGTCAATACAACAGATGGTAATATTGCCTATAAAACTTTTCAAGCAGAAACAAACTATTCTTCATTTACTTATAAAGGTATGTCCGTCCTGATTTAGGTGAATGCTTTTTCACGAACTAAAAATTTTTGTTTACTCTTAATATTAGTTTTGATGGACTGCTTTCAAATCTCACTCTACGTAAGGAAGGATTAGGTCAGTATACTCTTGTGGGAGATAAGGCATAAAAGGGTATTTGGTCCAAACCCTTTACCAATCATTTGAAAGCTGCAATTTGGCCCTAAATGCGTAAAAAATATTCAGTAGACATGGATAAATACTTTTAACTAACAGTTAATTCTAGTGAATCCAGCTCTAAAGGGAAGAAAAGGAGAAGACCCAAGAAGGAAGAAAAGGAGAACGAAGAAAAACAATAAAATGTGTAAAATAATGCTGAATTATGATTTCATGCAGTAGTATCAACAAAATCATTTATTCATCGCCATATCAATATATCATAAAATTGATAAAAATCAATAAAATAGGTTCTAGCCATTTTAAATGGAATTTTACTACTATCCTTTAACAAATTGAATTGGATTTAAATAATAATATAACTTATGTCAGCAAGAGAAAGCCTCTATGACTCAATTCACCAGTTGAGATAAGTTTAGCGCAAATCGATTCAGCGTATTATGCTCACAGGTTATTTTAACTAAGAGTAAATCAAACATCACTCAATCAATACCGAACAATTCGTAACCAGCAATCTATGAAGATTAAAGATTCCCTGAAACCCTTCGCGAACATTAAATCGTATATCTATATGAAAGGTGTTTTCTATATTTTGCTCATCGAGAGTATAAACATTGCTCACATCAATGCTTACTTATAGTCTTTTCATTCTCAAATAACTAAACGATCAACACTGCTCAATGCTGTTCGGATTGTTCATCAAAGCTACTAAAATGCCAAGTTTTATTTTAAAGGAATTGACTGCGATAACAATCAACAGCCTGGCCCCATTCTCATAGATACATAAAAAACAGAATAGCAAATTCAAGAACGTACTTATGAGATCTATGAACTGTTTATGGATGGCGCAAAAAAGAAGAGTGAGAACCCCGCTCATAAAATAGGGACTATGATAGTCCTAAGTAACGAAGATATGTCAATTTTAATCAGCAACAGATTCATGAGTCTTCAAGAGTACATAGATCTTTACATTGGGGAGATGAACGTTGATAGAGATCAAGAGTTCAACTACCCTCTTCCCCCTTCCTTTTTCTAAATAATGGAATTTTTATAGTGTGAAAATTATGAAAATTTTAGGATACGATGATCATCAGCAAATATTAATTTAGAGGGATTTAATCTTATTAAATTGAATCTGCAGACATATTGAATACTAAAATATGCGATAAAAAATAAGTCAGGTCAAATTATAGCCTTATGTTTGTAATCAATCGTAATGTTGTTGATGATATTGTGCGTTTAAGTAAAATAATATTTTTCTTTCTTTTAAGGAATTCCTTTCTCTCCAATGAAATATATAAAATTAAAAATTAATATATGCTACAATCAATTAGAATGTCAGCTAAACTTAATTTAATTTTATCTAGACTTAATTTAAAAAATGGAATTCTTATTATTATCTGCATGTTCGCTCTCCATGGCACCTTCATTGATACAGTCTGTCGATTTTTTTTGTTTTTATGGCTCCAAATCCTTCCTTAAATCATTTTGAAGCTTAGAAACCCAAAAGCCAGTGCGATTTTATATGGAATATTGCTCATTAAAATTTATTATTTTCTCATTTATCCATTCGCATCTGCTGTGGAAGTTTTACTATGCTTACGCATTATTATCTGGGTCGTCATCAACTATTGTGAAAAGTTGATATAAAAGAGTTATTTCTCCAGGAAAACTAAGATTAGCAATAGTTTTATTGGAGTCAATATTGTTTAAAAGACGAGCAGTAATTCCAATATCAGAATTGAAGCTTACAGAATTTGCAAGTTTTGAAACTAGATGGACGTTACTAATATTCTTACAATAAACCGTGGACCGATGCTCTAAAACAAGGGATTTCTATAGAGGTCCATATAATTTATTGATTGTTTATCTTTGCTGCCACTGAGTTGTAGAGATGGCTGTTGACCGATTGGAAATACTCTGATTTATTTTCATTTTTATTTATATTTAATAACAGTTCAGATCAAATTTACACTTCCTAATTTAAGTATAGCTTTGCCATGATTATTTTATAAATTTGAACAGCTTTGCTTGTGCGGATCAAACGTACCATTTCTTAATAATTATTATTATGCAAAAATGTAAATCGTAGATTGGTCGAAATACTTCTGAGATTGACATGAATGCGACTCACGATATCTTTTAATATTCTGTCGAGCAAGACAGAAGTGTTTCTCTCCCTCATCCTAATATTAACTAAACTCAATCTCACAACATATCAAATCATTCTTAACATTAAGATAATGACACCTTTAAGATATAACTCATCAAACTCATGGCAATGGTGAAACTCGAACAGATCGGCTATAGTAGTTAGACTATAAAAACGTTACTGGCATTATAGATGCTAAAACTTACTCATTTATAAAATATAAACAGCAGGAAACTAGACGAGTAGGCCTCAAACATCGTAGATAATGTAGTATTATTACTAGTAGGTGAAAATGGAGTCCGTGCTCACTCATTATCAAGAGCTAATAGTATCATGGAAAGCGTACACAATGATAGCCCGCAAATTAGATAACCAATTTTCGAAAGACAGGCCCCTGAAATTCTTTGTTCAATTTGCTATTTAGTAACTGTACAGTATTGTGAATAAAAATGCATGCATTCATTTTGTGAATCGTGCATGAGGGGATACGTTCATGAAAACATTAGTACAGGAAACTACACTATTAAATGTCCCTAATATGATTGCTCATAATTTGTTTCCATTGACACCATCAAACATTTACTTCAGCCGAGACAATTTTAACGATATTTACACTTCAAACACAAAAATTAATTGGAGATGAATCCAGACAACAAATTTTGTCATAAGTAAAGTACATTATATGCAGGCCTGATTGCGGATAACTGTTGGTTCGATTGGATTCGGGAGATAGATTAACTTGCCCAAAATGTAAGTCAGCCTACTGCTAAATATGTCTGCAAGATTATCACGAAGGCAAGAGTTGTGATATAATTCTAAAGAATGTGCTTTAGAGCGCCTATAAAACTCTCAAGATCAAGTATTGCTCTAAATATTTAGGAAGTGCCCCAACTGCAAGTCTCCTATTGAAAAATACTAGGGTTGCAATCACATTAATTGCAAAAAATGCAAGCATGAATTTTGTTGGTTGTGCTTGAAAACTTATAGTCGCCACCACTATCGCTATTACAACTGCTTTGGATGTCCTGGCATGCAGTTTTAAAATTAGGAAGTGCTCGTATATGAGAGATGCAAACAATTAACCATATTCCTATTAGCTCCCTTCGTTCTCATTTTGGCACTATTATGCTACTTGGCAGCGATACCCATTTTCATGATTGGAAACCTCTTTTACAAGCCATGCTCATGGATAAGTAAGGGGAGATAACTGATTTAAGGGTAATTGGTTAATAAATTCTGCTGCTGTTTTGGAGATTGTCTTCAAGCAATAATTATGTGGGTATTATTACAACCAAGAGCTATTTTGTATGCTACCTTTGTAGCGCCAGTCAAGATAACCGCAATATTTTGTGGATAAGTTTTCAGTTGCTTCTAATGACTTATCCATCATCTGCCTGATTTTGTCTCATGTGATTATTTTTAAATTAAGCATCAATATAATAAACAATCCCAATAATATTAATAGATCACTCTTCATTCTTGAATATACTTTCTTCTTCAATCCAATTCTCTTGCAATTGGTTGTATCTTTGGGAGCTATTTCTTTCGCTAAAAGTGGATATGGTTGATCTACGCATTTCAGTCATGCAATCACTTTCTTAGTAGCTTTGAACTTCTTACTTCAAAGTCAATATCTGATCCAAATCAATGTTTTAGAAGCATTTCAGATTTTTAATAGCACCAGCGAACTTTTTATCCACTGAACACATAAAATACTTAGAAGCTTGGAGTTCTTCAAAGGCACAATGAGTAATCTTAAAGATTTACAGCATTGCCTACGTGGTACTTTTGATTTGGCATTTATCAAGCAGTAAATCAGATTCCAATTAGATGACTTGCACTAAAAGTTTTTCTTCAATTTGATCTTTCTACCAATAGGGATTCATATAGTATGTTATTTCTCTTACTGCTTGTTCGGCGTCTATTTTGAGGGAGTTTAAATCTTTCTCTAAGTCGGAAATTGTCGACTAAAGAGTTAAGCATTTACCCTATAAGGATGCAAGCTGATTTTTTAATGTGTTGATTTAATGTTTGAGTTAATTTGTTTATGATGCTTGGTTCGATATAACTTTAATTTGATTGAGAATAATATCATTCATTTATTGGGAGCAATTACTCCATTTCTATAACTCACTTTATTTATCAGCTATTTCTTGGGAGCACTCTTTAAATAGATTAATTATTTGATTTTTACTTGATAGACTACAACTTGATTTGGATAGAATAGATTTCAGGGAATCCATTTTATTAACTTCTTCTTTTATTTAATTTTGTTGAACGCTCATTGATAATTGATTTTGTTGAGAACCTTTGCACTATGTCTATCTTGTATTGTCAATTATTTTTTTTTATTTTTTTTGTAGTAAATAATCCGTTCTTTGATTAGAATTGGCATTGGAGATAACATCGTTGATACTTTTCTCCTTGAACTTTAGACTCAGATTATGATATATTTTCTTATGTCCGTATTTTTATTTTAAGAATTTAATGCAATGTGAAAGTATAACAATCAATTACTGTCCGATTTCTGACTCTATATTGGATAAGCGTAGAATAGTCTGATCATCATCATTAGATGCCTCATTTATTTTATTTTTATTTACTGGATCAATAAAAAATTAATGCGATTAAATACGGTTTTTAATGCTATTTAATAAAGCTTCACGCATCTCACATGCTTTAATTTGCATTAAATTCTCGCAAGAGATTGCGGATGTTACTTCAAAAGAAAGGAGCTGGTGGCATGGCATTTATGTTGCCATTCTGAGTATCTTTTTTAAAGCCAGCATCATAGGATATTTTTAATCTTCTTTCAGAATTGTAATCATTTGAGTGGTTATCTAAATTTGAGAACTATTTGAAGGCTAAGGCTAATTAGAGAAAGGAAATGGAAGCCGAGATGGCCTAATGCAACTGCTGGTATTGCTAATTTATGGCATTGATTGATAATTAGTTAATATGATTATTTATCAGCTGACGTTCCATCAAAAAATAGGACAATAAATCACCAGTAATTTATTTAAATAAAAATATGGTTCAAATCAGGATTCCATTTTTACCAAATATTTTTGCCAAAAATACTGTTTTCAAATGTTAGTAGTTTGGAAATAAATCATTAAATCAGTGGATGAAGCATTACTATTTCAAATGTATTTTCGGGCAGAAATAATAAACTGATTTATGCTGGCATTTTAATATTTAATTTATAAAATATTAAAATATTTAATCAATGGCTCAAGGAAAAAGCAAGAAGAATTATGGTAAGAAAGGACAGAAGAAGAAAGTTGTAGACTCTCTATCCAGAAAAGAGTGGTTTGAACTCAAAGCTCCCGCTCCTTTCCAGTCTGAATCCTTCGGCTTCACCTGCGCCAACAGAACTCAAGGATTAAGTAATTTCTTCAATTAGCGTAGAAAAAGTGGAGGACAGTATTAAGGGAAGAGTTGTTTCCTCAATGCAAGCTGACTTGGCTCCAAACCAAGACAGCTTCCACTGGAGAAAAATCAAACTGATTGTTGACCAAACTGAAGGAAGACAAGCTCTCACTAGCTTCTACGGTGTTGATATCACTCGTGATGAACTCTGCTCTCTCATCAAAAAGAGAAAAACTTTAATTGAAGCAGTTCAAGATGTCAAGTCAGTCGATGGATACGTTCTGAGAGTGTTTGTTATTGCGTTCACAAGAGAATCCACCAACCAAAAGAGGAAGACCAACTACGCCCTAACTTCTCAACAAAAGATTATTCGAAAGAGAATCAATGACATCATCGCTAAGGAAGTTTCTAAGGCCACTGCCACACAAATCTTAAATTTGTTTACCAGTGAAGTGATTGAAAAGAAGATCACCAAAGAAGTGTCTCCAATTTATCCAGTGAAGAATGTTAAGGTTAGAAAAATTAAAGTGATTCAAAGACCTAACATTGATTACCATAAACTTAATGAAATGCATGACCCCGAGAAAAGAATTCTTACCAAAGCCACTAATAAGGTGCAAGGCAAGAGAGGAAAACCCACCAGGGAGACTAACGTCTAAGCCGAAAATCTTGTCAATAAGGTTTGATTCTCTTGTATAAGACTATTATTGGCCAAATTATCATATCTGACCACTATGTATTCAATAAAGGATATACTATTGGCTTTTTTCTTAGCATACACGACAAATACGGTTAGATTATATCATTTAACATTGAGTCATATAATTTAATTATAATTCATCTGATAATTAATTTGCTTCCAGGATTACGACCAATCTTCATGACATCTAACTTCAAACGAAAGAGCAAGAGCCTACCTCAATTCCGGAAAAAGATTTATGCCAAAATATCCAAAGACTTCAATAAATAGAATTGGAAGATATTTATATAAAACGAAATCGACCTCGCTCAAATTGTGCAGGAGCTATCAAAGGCATAGTTCGATATTAGCAACCAAAATCAGATGAAATATTCGGTCAGACAAAATTTGCTGATCAAAAAATAAATCATTAAAAAACTATAAACGCAAGAAATCGAGGAGGGTTTAATGAAACTAAGACAACTAGGCGAAAAAATACCATTGCCCAATGAAGCCAAACGTATACAAATGATGATTGTGTTTCTGGAGGGCAGGGCAGTACTGAAGGAATGCATAGCTAAAACCAATTAAGAATATGCCATTGTTTGGCTAAAAAACAATATTAGCCAGTTTTTGGATGGAAGCGAGGTAAATTTTATTAAAGTCAAGCTTTTAACTCTTTTGTCAATTCTTCTACTGAAATTTAATGGAATTTTGATGGTTTCAGATGAAAAGAAGATTCTTTACAAGACAATCGAGTTGAAGAAGAAGAAACTAATACTCATCGATAGTAAAGAAGAAAAACAAATGGAATTCTAGTCTCTCCTCTACATTCTATCCGAGTTTTATAAGATTTTGTTTCTACTTAAAAAAGACTAACAAATTATTTACTTTTATTACAACCAGCTGGCAGCCTATACTGAGGCTTACGCGATGAGACAGAACGATAAAACCCATATAGATCTGAAATAAATCGATAAGATTCTAAATACAATGAAGCCAATTCTTCACAATTTAAACATCTATTAAGATTCTAAACTTCGAGAATAATTTGCGTTTGCCAATATCCAAGCGGAAATAGCTGAAAATTAGCATTTGCCCTCTCATATTCTTCGTCCTGATAACAACTCAAACGGAGATCGCAAATTTTCAAACTACAGAATATCCACACAGCAAAGGTCAAAGACAAATAGTAGTTGTAGTATTGTGCAAAGCAAAAAATTAATTATACAGCGAACATCCAAACTGATATAACTTCCAGAAATCTAAGAAAATGATATTGCTGGAATTGAACTGATTTAGAACAATGGAATTGGTTTATCTTCTCTAATGATGGCCTTCTCAAAACTGTATTTAATACAGCTGGAAATTGTTCCTAGAAATTGCTTGACTCTCATCGACATCAATCTCTATATAACGAATTAAAGATCAATGCGTCAAATTTATCGACTGACGGGTGTTTAGACTCAGATTGAGACATTAACTCTTTCAAATTTAGCTAAATTTATTGAGAAACTTATTAAAAAAATATTTGACATTGAACCTCAATTTCGAGAACTTCATAATTTGCAAGTCAGTAATCATTATGTCCCATAATTACTTGATCACGAACATATCGTCCCTGCTCTCATTCGATCCAAAACCTTTATTAAAGAATATCTGCAACGAAATTATACACAAGATTTTGTAGTCGGAAATAAATTTATCTTTCCAAAGTGCACCCTTTCCTAAATTAAAAATAGTCTGCTTACAGACACCAGGGAAAGATAAATGAGGAAAGAGAAAGGAATTTTTCTAAAGAGAAAAGGGCAGTTATAAAATGAGACGAAGGTTCATGCTGATTTGTATCAACAGGTAAGTATTCGATTTTTATTCAAGGAGGAAAAGCTATTCTAAAATGAATACTTTGCTTTCACACTGTTCTATAATGAATGCTTTAAGGGGATAGACATCTATTGCTTCAATGACTATCAATAAACTCCAGATCTAACAGACTATATTCAGAAATTCAAATAAATTTCACAACATTCTATCGATCAATGTAAATCAATAAATAAAGAGTTAGCCATTCAATCTATTTTGATGCTGCATAGTCCCATTGATAGGAGACTTCATAGGGTGCAGGAGTATAGTATATAAGAATAATTACAATCTCCTCCTCCAGATAATTCAATTCAAACATTAAAGTTAAAAAGATACAATTCGGTTAAATACAATCGTAAAAAATAGCAGACCTAATCCAAATAATATTAAGTTGTCAAAACTATTGGGCAGCAATACTATTTATTTGTAAAATAGTGCCATTCTTCATATGTAGTTTATCACAATGAGAAGGCCAAAATTTATCTAGACTCAGACTGGCGATCACTAGGCTGGAACCTGGAGCAAAAGAGGCTTAGAATGTACTCAGGCATCAAAATTGTCATTTGGAAAAATTGTCTGAAGCACTTTCTAAAAACATCAAAGACCAATAGACTATTAGCTGTTTAATAGCAATAAATTGCATTAAGACTTACTCAGCACCGTATTTTAAGAAATTAACATGGCTATTGCATAGTTCAGGAATATCAAAGCCAAACTGGTTAATCCGTTTACGAAGTCATTGTGGATACAAAACACAAGTATTTTTGCATAACATTTGAGAAGATCTACAATTTGCAGGACAATTTGAACTTAATGGACCTATCTTTAAGCGGATACAAATTAGATCTTTACACGTTGGGCAGAAAGACCATTAGTTAAGCAAACCATTACTTTTTATAAACAAGAAGAGGCAAGTTTAGAATTTGATTAATTTCATACTGCATTTTAAACTCAAATATCTAAATATAACGGTGTATCATTGATAGAGGACTTATAAAGTCATGACTAACTTTTGTATAAATACTTTAAAAAACAATTTATTAAGCAATAATTTATTATGGAGGATCAACCAGCAGCAGGGCAACTCGCATCCAACAACTCATTCGTTTCCAGTCCCACCAAGCACACCAATCCCATTGGCACTCAATCCAATTGGTCTTTTGGATGGCAAAATAATTCTAAAAATGAGAGTAACCACCCTACAACAGGAGGTACCCCATCATACATACAGGCATTGTTTCCTACCATAATCAAAGCAGCATCGTTTTCGGAGACCCTAAAGCAGACTTTAAAAAATAGGAAGTTAAGCCCACCGAAAATAAGAAGAGAAATGATCCTATGGCAGAAAGGCCAGTGTGGAATTATAACCCTAAAAACGCAGGCAAAACGACAATGGTGCTGGGTGACTAAAAACCTGACTACCGTAAAAAGGATGAGTTTTATAAGCAAAGAACTCCCACTACCCTTACCGGATCACGCCGCAAATGATCAATAATTAGCTTATCACCATAAATCATAAATATTCTTTAAGACTATATATGAATAATAAAATATTTAAGACTATCCCAATCAGAAAATCATTTGCTCAGAGTAGGCCCAATGCTTTAAGTGTAGCTGCCATGAATTCTTCTTACAACTATTCATTTTGTTCAGTCATTAAATATATGTATATTTATTTTAAAGGCACTAACCTCTTCAAATTAACCTTAAAGCTATCAACGTCTATATTTTCATAGAGACCTTCGCAAAGATATCCAGATCCGTAGCCGGGAAACTAGTACTTATACAAATGACTGCATTCCCAGGTTTATTCAGCAATGACCCTCTCTGATTAATTCTCTACATAATAGGTGGGACTTGCCACGGGCTTGCCATCTTAAAATTTATAAGTCCGAAACATAGAGTAGGCTCCTAGGTTATAATGGTCAATGAGAGTGTTCTGAAAGGGTCCGAAAGTAAATTACGATTCCCTGATTTGTTTGTTTTTGAAATCAATGACATAGTTATCATTAATCACAGTACCACCACTTTTCTTTCCCTCAGTATTGTTGGTGAGGCAAACAAATAAAAAAAGATCTTTTTTTAATTCCCAAGCGTTGAATATGGCAACTTACATTTTGACGCTATGAGTTTATGCTGCAATTGAATTGTTGATTATGTAGTTGAAATATTTTCCCTTGCTGTCCTGTAACTCATAAAACTTGAACTAAAAGTAGTCATCATGGCGAGACTTGTACCAGCACATCATAGAATAATTATTTGCTTTCCTTGTCATGTGCTCATAGGTCCACTCATTATCCTTGGCATCATAAACAGCTATCTCCCTTTTTACTCAAGGCAGAGATACTTTGTTTACGAAAAAGTATAAAGATAGCTCTGATCAGATTCTTAGTTCATAAACTGATGCGGAAAATACGTGAATTCATGAGTTTATAAATCGAGGCAAGATATTATGTTTCTTCTGGTTTCAGCAAAGATAACTTCACGTTCATTAAGCATCGCCATCGCTTCCATTGGCATTCTAAAAAAATGCTTAAAGAGCTCATTTCCATTTTTGTCAACATGAACGACTCCATCGAGTCGTTCTGCTATCAGCGCCAAGAACACAAAGGTTTAGTTGCAGGAAGCGTAGAGATACAATATCTTTTTGTATTTTTGCGATAATTTGACAGAGTAGGAAATGCTGAGTATCATAATATGATTGGGCCAAATTGATTGATATTATAGTTTAGCGTTACTGACTTATAAAAATATTTTTAATTTAAAACAACTTTTAGTCCATATTTGGATGAATTATCCATGCGACCCACAGATAAGCCATCTTTGTGCTTAATATCCTATGTATTAAGCAATTATGCAATTTTTCATTGTAAAAAAATAACTTCATTACTATTAAAATGAAAGTAGAGTTAAAAAGGTTCATTTTTATACATAACCAATATTAAGTTTCAATGATCACATACTTTGCCGCGAACCTAATATACCTTAAGTTTAATGAGTCTTCCATAATTATATATAAATAATATGAATAGATCAGATCGTCCCGTACTAGTTTATTAGAGCCCAAGCGATAACTCAAAAACAAACACCGTCAATTCCAATCCACCCAATAAGGTGCTAGGTTTTCCTAGGATCCAAAAAAGTGAAACCAAAAGTGCTTCTTTTAGAATCAAATTACAAAAACAAAATGAAACTTCATCTGAATCATAATAAATACAAATCTGTCGGAAGGATTTGGCAGAAACAACGTTAAGGCTGTAAGAAGCTATAAACTCCACCAAAAAATGGTAAACCTTATGCTTCCAAGTATTAACATAATAATTGCAGAATATCGCGTTATATTAAAAAGCATTAAATCATGCAAGGATTTTTTAGGTATAACTGAGAAAACTGGCACATTAGAAAAAGGAGAACCTAACTCAACTTTTGAAGCAAAAGAAGTTTTGATTATGATGAAATTTAAATATAAATCCAGACCACTGACTAAAAAACAACATAAATCATTACATCATTCAATATTATGCATTTACAGATTGTTTACATCATGCGATATATAAATTTCTCAGTAATTCCAAGAAGCATAAGTATGAAATGCTTTATAATAGAGCAATAGGCAATCATATGATGATATCGTCAGTTGATGAGTTGGCCATGCCCAAGAGTTGGAAGAGCGTAGATCCCAGAATGACGAATAGAAAGATACCCAATAACCATGGACCGATTTGGGAGCCTTCTTCTTTTTTATAAATCAAGGAATATGTACTAGGGGTCTCAAGGATTTGTCCAAACTGGAATTGTAGTGCTTTTCACTCTTTAATTTCATTTCCTGATCATTCGGCATAAGACCGTTCTAATTAAATATTATAGCAACAACGTGGAAAGTTTATTTTTATTTGTGTTGAATATATTCTAAATTGCTTGGCTCATTGACGCTGTAATGAAAATTAAATATATTTAATTTTCAACAGATCTAATGAGCATTCCTCTTTTATTTAATAAAATTAAATTCGTAAGCACATCATTCCCAATTTTTAATATTTTCAAGTATATAGTCCTTATATTTTGCGGAAGCTGGCTTTAAATCAGTTATTCTTAACAAGGCTGTTTTTATTTACTTGGCCATGCAGGGAGGATCCCTAAATTCATTTAGGAGAGTTACTAAAATAGACATGTTTCTGAGTCTTTGGTGACTGATTTGGTTGCTATTGAGGTTTATCTTCAAAATTTGCACAGCCTGTTGAGAAGTAGTTACTTTGGATCTTACTTCTGGCATAAATATATCAGGATGAACATATTTGTCTAAAGATTAGTCATATCTCTTGTTGACTATCAACGCCTTGATGCCAAACAGACCCACTATGGCTACTATTACTAATAGATATTGCCACCACATATTTCAAATATTATGTATGAGTGATAAGTATGCTGATCGATTTGGATTTATTGATAAAAATTAAAAATCATTTTTCATTATGATTCTTCTTGATCGATTTGGAATTAAAATTTACTGAGCAGATATTTTAGATATTCAAAATCTGTGTCCTTCTTTAGTTACAAGTAATAGAGACTCCATCGAGTCATCAACCCCCCTCCGCCCTCAATCTCACAACTTTTCCTAAATATTCTAAATAAACATAGTATTACTCCTGTAGCATAGTGCAGATTGAATTTAAAGATTCAGGCTGTATTTCTGAGCTTTCAAGGCTGTCTAAAAATGATTCATTATCCTCTGCATTAACAAATCCCTTCTTTTTGATGTCCAAGATAGTGCAAAGGAAAGTTGAAAAGTGGTCTTTCGAATCTTGTAAAACTTTGCCATACGTACTAAAATATTTGACCATTGCAACAAACTCAAAATGTAATTTAACGCTTTAGTTTCCAACCTGTTTGGTCAATAGATCACAGTATTCTTGTAAAAGTCTCTCGCATTAACTATCGCATTTGCTCATGATAAGCCCTAATTGAAATCTGTCGAGCGAATTTCTTGAACTTTCTTTAAAAATTTAAAGCAAAAGCTCCTACACATTATGAATAATGATATCTTTAATTTGAAAGTTAACCTCACTGGAAGGTTTGTGTGTGCTGATCATCAAAGACCCATTTTCTGAAATTACTTCATTTATTCCCATATGTGATAATTTTGTTATTTTTTCGATGCTTCTCTATTGAGATTCATTTAAAATGTTGGTGAAAGTCAACTTCTTGGAACTTTAACTTTCCTTTTATACAGCACTATATTCCTACAAAGCAAAATCATTCTTTTTGCTAGAACTTGACATAAACTTTCGGCACTCCGCTAAAAATTATGGTGGAGTAAATAAATTTTCAGCAATATTATTGGTTTCAATCTGATTGTTTAGATAATTCGAGCTGGGCCCAGAGTTAAGACTAAGAGAATAGGTGGAAGCTTTATTTCCAAATTGATTTAAGATGTCATTGCTTCTTTCCAGCATTTCCTGAATCTTCTTAGTGGAGTCCTAGTATCGACTGATGGAATTATTCAAGATAACTTTTTAATTTTCTGCTGATGCTTGCAGTGCTACTAGTCTTTGGTCTTACTGTACTTTGTTCCTTACTGATTTTTCAATTGAAAAATTGATGTTCTAAAAAATTGGCTACGCATACTTGGGTGTTGAATCAGAAATGAATTTTTCCTTTACGGTTTTGGTAGGCTGAACTAATTTATTTGAATAATTTGCCTTTATTTATTGTTCCAAATGATCTTGTTAATGTTTATATTATTGTTATTTTGCTGCTTTACGATTGCTGGTGGTATTACTGTCTTTACTGCAGTTCATAGCTGATTTTTTTAGTATTGCCCCTTTTGATTTTTATTCATTTTGATTACTGTATTCAGATAAAGTTGATGGTCGTCTCTTGGATATATCTTTAAAGGGTCTTTAGGTGGTCGCCAATGGTGTTTTAATGTTCTGCAATTTTTATGAGCTATCATGAGTTTTACCTTTCCTTAAAAAATCAAATTTTTTATGATAGCTGTACTGAGAATAACTTTGATTTGGAACAATCGATTGTGATTTTTCACTGCTTTTACTTAATGAATGTGCATTGAGAGCAGTAATTCTGTTGGACTTAGCTCCGTTATTGGATAGGGAAGGATTATTCTTATGATTTTCTTTGGATCTTCCCTGAAATGGAGAGGTGACCTGCCTATTCCTTGAACGATTGGTACTAACTTTAATAAACTCCAGAGATGCCTTAACATTGATAGATTTTTAATTTCTAAAGGTTTACACTTCCTTTTTATGCTTTTCTTTTTTATTACTGTCTATGAATTTCCTGAGTCGAATCTGTATCCAATCCATGACAGTATCTGACTTTTGAATCTTTGCCAAGGATTTCTTTTTATTGGCCTCGACAAATATTTGTATTAGTATTTGAATTTGTTCTTACTCCCATTCATTCTCTCGCTGCTTATTTTATCGAAGCTATCTCATATAATCCTTAATTGTGTTGCGAAGGAGGATACGATCATCTTTCATCAATTCTGAATTGCTATTGCTTTACTTGTAGATGAATCAATGATGGCGATTGCTTATCGGAAAAAGGGTATTTCTTCGTGATATCCAGAATCCATCATTCTTGACTCGTATTGAGGATAACGGTGCATCGTTAAAATTATATAATACACAGATTTCTTTGGTTATAAATGATTAATTGAATATTTAAGAGGAATCTATCAACTCTCTGCTTTTTGCTTTATCTTTGTATTTGTCAGATTGGTACGAGGATTCATTATGAGAAAAATATATATCAGGTCAATTCCAATATAATCCAATGGACATTAATCTATTGCTTATTTCTTAGCTTTGGATAGTTTATTCGTACAGTATGGTACGTCTTTATCTCGATTAAAGAATCACTTCTTTCAGACAATTAGAAACTGCTCCGCTCAAAGTTATCCTTTAAACTTCTTGGCATATCATAATCTTCTATGCTAATTCAAGTAGAACAAAAAAAACCTTTTCAAAAGCATCTTCGATTTCAATTCTCGCTTTTATTGACTCGAAATTATTAGCCTTGTGTGCCCTTTTTAAGATTTATCGGTCGTGAGCAGTTACGTTTTTAGTAGTCCTTTCACTGATAGAAATACTATTGCGCTCGGCTAGGGTATTATTAGCCCTGCTTAAATTCATTTAGCTGGCTTTAAATAGTTATTTTTTGATAAATTAATTTTATCTTCTGGCTTCAGCGAGCAACATCTTCAGGTTGTTAATGTACAGTTCATACTTTTCTTTCAGATCATTTTGGGTAGGGACCGAATTAGGTGATGTTTTTGATTCAATATGATCAATAATGGCGTTTTAAAGTTCGTTGATTCGGTGTTACTTTTGTCGAATTATATCTTCATACTTTGCTAATTGTTGATAAAGAGTATCAACTTAGTTCCTTTTGCTTGATTCATGATAGCTTTGAGAACTATGCAGTTTATTTATATTGGACGCATGCCGTGCTTATTAACTGGAAATATTCTACTCTATTTGCTCCTCTTTTTGATCTGACCTCGAAAAGGTTAAAAACTATTGAGTTTGAGGGTTTTACTTAATTTTGATTTGATTTGCAGATAACTGATTAAAATATGGTTTCTTACTGTGCTATTTGCGTTGACCTTCGTATATCTTTGTAAGGTTTATCACTGCTTCTTCAAGAGCAAGTTTCTATTTTTATAAATTTCTAACTTCTTTCTCAATTTGAGCCGCATGCCTTTATAGCTATGCTATTTTTCTCACACTTTCAACGTTTTTCCAATCGTTTCTAGCATCATCATCCATAGGTATTTAAATATTAACTTTTTCCGGAGCATTCAACGTATTCACAAGATGATTGAGTTTAGATTCCAGATCTCTGGCGATTTTGAGCTGTTCATGATTGCTGGAAGGCCGTTTTAAGCTTTAGTTCACCTATTTAATTTGGTTTTGTATTGATCCAGTGATCTATTTTCGTAGAGTTGAAAATAATTCTTTGAAATCAGTTTGACTACCACTCATCTGACGAATGGCCGTTTCCAAGATTTTATACTAATCTCGCAGCAATTTATATCCCTCTATGAGCTCTCCTATTTTGGATTATGTACTGACTAATCGTTTACTGCGTTTATGTCCTGAGCTGGATGAACTCTCGCGACTCTATTTTTTTTGAGGTTTAGATTTGGATTGTTTTTTATTTTTATAAAATTATTTCTGAGCTTCCTCATCGGACTCACTTTCGAGCATATTCTTTTGATGTTAATAAATTTTAGCTATCTTTTTGCCTTAATTACTGTTCTTTAATTTATGGATCAACATCCGATTCGTATATTATTGGTTTTCCGATGTAACTTTCACAATGCTTTATTTTAAGGTTGATATTTCGGTGTTCATTTTTTTGATTTGAAGCTGCAAGCAGTGAGTTTCAGTTATTTATGTATTGAATATAGCGTTGATGTTATTCTGACTGCTTTTCAAGAGTTATGCTCTCAGCTAACGTATTTTCTCTTCTTGCTCCTAGATTATAATAAATTCGCTTCCCTTTGCATCGAGGATATCGCTTAGTTTTTACACTAATTACTAAACTCCTTCCCCTTTAAGTTGCTCTCCAATTTTGTCTTCTACTAACTCTCTAATTTTGGCAAATCCTTAGGCGTAGATTTAATTTGCTCTTCTCTCCAGTTAATTTGAGGCTCGCTACTCTTCAATCTGAGCTTACAACTGAATTATTATTTTTTATTTTTCCTGAATTCTTACTAATTGTTACTAATGATTTATCTTTTGTTAAATTTAATTTATCTCATTTTTTATGGGAATAATCTTCTCGTCACTCGTTTCTTTAAAGACTTAAATACTCCTGCTGCCGATAACCTCCTCTCCAAAGTTAATATTATTCTGCTCTCGTTTTGGCTAATTGTTATATTTGTTTATTTGAAATGATTGATAGCTGCTTTGAACTTTTTTAAAAGGAAAAGATGCTTTTGGTGAGGGAAGATCTCTCCGTGGATTAAAGAAGGCATCATCTTTGGGAATCAATTCCTAATTCGAAATAAGTGTACGTAACTTTAAGATTGGCTGGAGCTGCTAACTCTTGATTGTGATGGAGAAGGTATATTTTGTTATTCATTATTTGTGGCCATAAATGTTTTCTCAAAATAATTTATGAACTTCAAATCATTAAATATTCAGTCGTATTGAATTATACCAATTTTATTAATTTACACCTTTGATTGCGTCTTCACTATGAGATTTAATATATCAAGTCATTAGTGTTATAACTTTTAGATATGAGCAATATCGCATTATTGGTCGACTGCCATAAAATCATCAGTAACATACATTTTAAGAAGATTGGCTTGAAGATCGCAAGAAATTACGGAAGGATTGGTATAACTACCTCAAGGCGGGCGAGGAAAAGATTAAAACTCTCCTTAAAGACCGTGAATGGATTATCAACTATCCGTCAATTCACGACTATATTGCCCTCAATTAGCAAAGTACAACCCAATATACTTAGCTTTTAATTATATCGACGTACAAGCAGTAGTTTAACTCTTATTGCAAACTGACCTCGCACAAAAAAATTTAATATTTGGCTATTCTGATAAGCGAGTAAAGGAGTGGGCGACTCTCAAAAAATATATGGAGAATAATTCATTATCTCTTCTTAGCGTAGCAAAATTCATATAACAATCACTTCGATTTGACCTGTAATAGAATAGCAATTTAGTCCCGCTTTTAATAAGTCTATATAGTTGATGGACAATCAACTGGGTACTCTAAGGCGAAAGATTGACTTCAACCAAAATACTATTTTTCAACAAACTAATGCTCTCATGCGTGAAAAACTGCTTTTAGGAGTTTAGTCTTAACATTAACAAAAGTTAAAAATTGATGAGCTAATTACCATTCTTATCACAAAGGCTCCAAGTCAAATTCATCGTTTCGATGAGCTATGTCGTTGCTAGAAAGTGAAGAAATATTTAACTTTATATAATTAAATTAACTCTCATAATTAAACTGAAAACAGTTTGCCAACTTTGAGCTATTATCTAGAAAATGGAGATGATTTTCTTGAAGTATACCGAGATCAATCTAAAAAATAAGTCTACTCTAATGCACGAAAATACTCATAATTTTAATCTTGGAGAGGATCAAACGAATGGGAAATATAGATACAAGGGGAAAGTCACACAGTCGAATAGGTACTCGATAGATCGACAATATTGGAAAGTCGATAGATTAGGCAGCAGCTTCTGTATGATTTGAGCCAAGTACAAATGAGTTAATTTAGCTGCTGTTCTTCTATAAGGGTTTGAAATTTGAGATGGCGACTGCTGGAAAGGGATTAGGATTATAAACATAAAATTTCAAAAATATTTCGATTGTGGAAGGAGATACTGATGTGGCTGCATCAGAAATACAAGGTATTATTTAATTTTTAACCTCCAAAAGATTAACTGCTCCACTTGAACTCAAAAATTCTAAAAAAGCCTATCAGATTTTAGTAAGTCAATTCGGAGGATATGAGGCCAACTTGATAGCCATGCAGGGACAAATTAGCGCATACAGGGAGCAAATACAATAAATGGAGTAAAAGAGAAAGCAATAGGTTTAGAAGTTAAATTATCTTCAAAACAAGTTGATAGCGAGCAAATCAAAATGCTAAAGCTGGCTAACAGATTTGGTTCGAAAGTAAGTGAGAATAACTGGCGAAATAAACAAACTATAATGATTGACTCTATGTTATTAATCAATTAGTGTTCTATAATCGATGTCCTAGTGAATTGATATTATCATGATTAAATCATTAATTATAATATTATCCATAAATGGGTGCCATCAAAACCCTGCTGATGAAGAGGAGACTGGCCAAAAAGCAAAGACAGAATCGCCCTCTGCCAAACTGGTTCAGATACAAGACTGATAACAAAATCAGGTACAATGCTAAGAGACGACACTGGAGAAGGACAAAACTAAAAATATATTGATTCCTTTATTTAAACATCAACGCAAATTATATCCATCAACTATTGCATTTGCCTCAGCCCTACATTTTGTAAAGTCTTCCTATAATTTATTTATTGAAAAATTAGTCGCGACCAATAGGATGGAAGATTAGTTCGCGCGTTAAGTTTGAAAATATTGATGTAAATAATCATGACAAGGTGGTAGTCCCAATTTTCATCAGATCAATTTCCTTTGTGATTTGTTCAGTTATAACCATGTTCAAATTTCTTGATTTTGATTCTTCTTCTTTAAAAAAACAAGGGCGGCAGACAGGCTTGTACATCTCTTCTCCTCCAATTAGTTGAATCTATTTACTCTCCACAATTCTCTTAGTGAAGGCAGCTTCGTTAGCGCAGTACACACAGACTGCATTCAGCTTTAGCACTTTTTCTGCTAACGGAATGAGGCTGATAATGTTTCCAAAAGGTTTTCTTTCAAAAGTTCCATCAAGAGCAGCAATCAGCACTATTTTGTTCTTGTTAGCCATAGTCTAACAGAATTCAACGATCTAACTAAAGAACTGTCCTTCATCAATGCCGATCACATCATATTTCTCCGCCAGTGAGATGAGGTTCATGAGCGTAGAAGTCTTGAATGCTTTCTTGGTAATTCTAAGATAATTAAGAGGTTTACCTATCATGAGTGGCCATTTAGTCAGCTTAGGAGTACCTATTGTCATGGAGGTAGTTGATAATCAAGCATTTTTTCCTGGCGTGTTCATATCTTCTGATTTTCCTTAGAAGTTCAGAAGATTTGCCTGAAAACATTGGCCCATAGATGATCTCGATGAATCCCGCTTCTTGCATTTGAATTACCGAATTTATTGTATAATACGTTAAATTATGGAGGCAAACAATGTTTTAAATACAATTAAGATATTTTAATTTGCTTTGTTTTATCAGCAGGTTAATTTTTATATAGATAAACTCCAATAAGGCAAGCATTGAAAATTACAATATAGGCAGGATCTGCTCACCTTTAACATCATGTTTTTTATCAATATTTTTGCCTACTAAAACTATATAATTAATTAATGCATAATTGTTTCTCCTTCTCAAACTTTAATCTCCGTTAATCTGCAATTTTGCCATTA
>Ga0302197_10001542_pt1 | contig 22290 bp, 15 predicted proteins | sample II_Bog_N2_1_FD_193526 | JGI IMG/M metagenome (GOLD analysis project Ga0302197, IMG submission 193526) | Peat permafrost microbial communities from Stordalen Mire near Abisko, Sweden - II_Bog_N2_1 | ecosystem: Environmental > Terrestrial > Soil > Wetlands > Peat | place: Sweden: Abisko...
CCGCAACAGGCCACTTACTTTTAATAAGGCTTAACAACATTTCAGTTGCTTTTTGGCCAATCTCAACCCTTGTTGGTGAACAGAGCTTAACGGGGGATTTAAAATATGGGCAAGGGTGGTATTGGTATAACCCGTATCTATGCACGGGCCGCTTATTAATGTTTACTAAAACGATTGCGTAGAAATATAGTGGCCTACTGCATATATATTAAAAAGATAGGTTGTAATATTGAATTAAATTAACAGGTTATCCACCGCTTCATAAAAACCAATTAACCCGATTAATATATTAATAATGAAATTACTAACTATTATTTCAGCCTCGCTGTTTGCTTTTGCATTTTTAATAGCCACAAACCTCGCATACGCGCAAACCAACGAAAAATCAGCCCGCGAATGGGTTAACAGTAAAGAGTGGGCCAACGGACTTTCATTAAACGTTGCTCCATCAGTTGATGCACAGGAATTTTATAAACAATACCAAGCCAACAAAGCAGTTTGGGATAAAGTGTTCCGGTTTTTGAAGTATCATAACTTGGATACCTTAGCGGTAGGCAAGCACCCTATTGATGGCGATAATGCTTATGCATCTATTACTTATGGGCCGTCAAAAACATTGGATGAAGCAAAATGGGAATCGCACCGTAAGTATATCGACCTGCAATATGTAATTAAAGGCGAAGAAAAAATAGAGGTAGCGCCGGTAAACACTGCAACTGTAATAACTCCTTATAATGAAGCCCGGGACGCCGCCAATTATACAGCCGACGGTACTTATTATATTGCTAAACCCGGCACTTTTTACTTGTTTTTTCCGCGGGATGCCCACCGCCCCAATATTAAGGTAGACGGTTATGACGATGTGAAAAAACTGGTTATCAAAATTAAAGCGATTCAATAAGTATAAGTTCCTGATATGAAATTTACAGCTATCGCCGGATTACTCTTAACCTTATTTACAACGGCTTCAATCGCGCAGCAATCAGCCAAACCACTTTTATTTGCAGAAAAGCAAACGGATGTGTTATTGCGGAAAACCGCTGAAACAAAAGCGTCCTCGTTAAAAGCTAATTTGTTTTCACCACGCTCCTTAAACCCCGACAGCAGCCTTAACCTGGTATCGCCCAATGATTGGTGTGCCGGCTTTTTCGCGGGCAACCTATGGCAGCTATACGAATATAGCGGCGACTCAAAATGGATGAATCAGGCCAAAGTGTTTACGCAAGTAATGGAAGGCGAAAAAATGGATGGCGGTACGCATGATTTGGGCTTTATGGTGTATTGCAGCGTTGGTAATGGTTACCGGCTTACCCATGATGCGCATTATAAAGAAGTTATTATTGAAGCAGCCAAAACGTTAAGTACTAGGTTTAATCCTATAGTTGGTTGCATCAAATCCTGGGATAATACGAAATGGAAATATCCGGTGATTATTGATAATATGATGAACCTGGAACTGCTTTTTGAGGCCACAAAATTAAGCGGTGATTCCAGTTTTTATAAGATAGCGGTTACTCATGCAAATACCACTATGAAAAACCATTATCGTGCTGATTATAGTTCATATCATGTGGTTGATTATGACCCCGAAACCGGTAAAGTTTTACATAAGCAAACTGCACAGGGGTATGCCGATGAATCTGCATGGGCGCGCGGTCAAGCATGGGGATTATATGGTTTTACCATATGCTACCGCGAAACAGGTGATAAGGCATATTTAAAACAAGCAGAAAATATAGCCAAATTCATCCTTAATAATCCTAATCTACCTAAAGACCTTGTGCCTTATTGGGATTATAGTGATCCGGCAATCCCTAATGTTCCGCGCGATGCTTCGGCAGCTGCAATAATGGCTTCGGCTTTGTATGAGTTAAGCACTTTTAGCAACAATGGTAAAGGCTACAAAGCAACTGCCGACAAAATATTAAATAGCCTTAACAATAATTACCAGGCTCCTTTAGGCGCAGATAAAGGATTTTTGTTATTACACAGCACCGGGCACAAACCTGCCGGTACCGAAATTGATGTACCTATTATTTATGCCGATTATTATTACCTGGAAGCATTGCTCCGCCAAAAGCATTTAGAGCAAGGTAAACTGGTACTTAATACTTTGGGTGTTGTAGGATACTAATTGCGAGGAACGAAGCAATCGCACATAGGCAAAACGAATATGCAAGGTTCGCGATTACTTCGTTCCTCGCAATGAGAGAGGGTTTTATTATTCAAATAAAGAAGAAGATTCAAGGATAGGTTTTCTTTTATCTTCGCTCAATAAAAAATATAATAATGAGTTTGCAACAAACATGGCGCTGGTACGGCCTAAATGATCCCGTTTCATTATATGATGTAAAACAAGCCGGGGCAACAGGCGTAGTAACAGCTTTGCACCACATACCTAATGGCGAAGTATGGCCGGTTGATGAGATCATTAAAAGAAAATCAATAGTTGAAGAAGCTGGCCTGGTATGGTCGGTTGTGGAGAGCGTGCCTGTGCATGAAGACATTAAAAAACGCACGGGTAATTACGAATATTATATCAATAACTATAAGCAAACGTTAAATAATCTGGCTGCATGCGGTATTAATATTGTTTGCTACAACTTTATGCCTGTGCTTGATTGGACGCGTACCGACCTTGATTACCTGATGCCCGACGGCTCGACAGCTTTAAGGTTTGATATGACGGCTTTTGCAGCGTTTGACATTTTTATTCTGAAAAGAGAAAACGCTGAAAAAAGTTATCCTGATAAGATCATCCAAAGAGCAAAAGCGTTTTTTAAGGGGTTGAATGAAGGTGCCAAATCACTTTTAGTGAAGAATATTATTGCAGGTTTACCCGGATCGGAAGAGGGGTATACACTGGAATCATTTTTACAGGTGATCAACAGTTATAAAAACATTGGGTCTGAGGAGTTAAAATCCAACCTGGGCTGGTTTTTAAAACAGATTATTCCTGTTGCTGAACAAAATCGTGTATTGATGTGCATACATCCTGATGATCCGCCATTTCCTATCCTAGGCCTGCCACGGGTGGTAAGTAACGAACAAGATATCAGGGATATTTATAATGCGGCGAATAGCCCTAATAACGGGCTGACCTTTTGCACCGGCTCATTTGGGGTAAATGCCGATAATGATCTGCCCGGCATGGTTCAGCGCCTGGGAGATAGGATTCATTTTATACACCTGAGAAGCACCAAGCGCGACGAATACGGTAACTTTTTTGAGGCCGATCATTTAGCAGGAGACGTTGACATGTATTCAGTTATGAAAGCGCTACTCGAAGAACAGCAGAAACGGATAATCGCAGGAAGAAAAGATATTACCATGCCTTTCCGCCCAGATCATGGTCATAAAATGCTTGATGATCTACAGAAAAAAACTAATCCCGGTTATTCAGCCATTGGCCGTTTAAGAGGTTTGGCCGAATTGCGCGGATTAGAACTTGGGATAAAAAAGGCTTTCAATTATTGAAAACCCTCGATAGTATTTTTATTTTTTCTTTGAATCAAAATTGAATTTCAGGTTAATTCCTCCCGAGCCGAAAAGGATATGCTGATCACCCAACCCATTCAACGGATATTTAAAAAATGGCTCAATAACTAATTGATTTCTACCCAGAGGGTAACCTACACCAAATGCCAGGTTTAGCATCTGCGCAAAATAAAAATTATCAAATGACTTATGGCTTGCATCCTGCGATTGCTGAACCGGGGTGTTACCGGGTGAGTTATAACTGTAAATAGTATTATAGCTTTCGTTGATGAATGTACCCGAGCTTAACCCGGCCGCAACGTAGGTATTACCTGTTTGAGGGTTTAACTTATATTTTAAATTTACCGGAACATCTAAATTTACCAGGTTTGCATTCAGGTTTTTAGATGTAGGAATAACTAAAGGCAGCATGTTTGCGCTGGCTGTAAAGTTATGGGAGTTTGTTGTATACATAGCGGCAGCAACTGGCATTGATGGCATTGTACTGTTGTACGCCAGGGTATTTTGACCGATAGCCATGCCTGTTGATATGCTAAGATTATCGGTTAGCCTGATATCAGAAGAGATACCCAAGCCATTATTAAATTGCCGCTGGCTTCCCTTAGCATAATTAACATACGAAGCGGCATATATTCCCAAAGCGATTTTGTTTGCTGTTGTTTGCTGTATCTCTATATTCTTTTTTGCCTTATCCTCTTTATCAAAAAGCTGCTGCATGGCCTTGCTTACCACAACAGGTTGTTGCAGATTAGCCGTATTAGCTTTTTTATCTGCTAAAGAAGGGGAGAAGGCTTGTACAATAGTTTTAGCGCTGTCTGTTACCGCAGGCCTGTTGTTAGCTGTAGTCAACGTTACCGTAGGGTTGTACTTTGATTCACTATCTGCCGGAAAGCCGGGCAATCCATGTGAAACAATTGATGGTTGATTTGCTGATGAATGATCTGCGTGAGCCAAGATGACTGATTTGCCTGCAACAGGAGATTGTTTAGTTTCAGCAACTATCGCTTTAGAGATACCCGGTTTAAACCCGTTACCGCCCCCGATGGAAGAATCCCGTTGAATCGTCTTAATTCCGGGAGCAGGAGTCATTGCAGCAGAATCTATACGTTCAATTTTATGAATGCTCGCTATCTTATTTTTGTACCCTTTATCATCGTTATACCACAGAAAAATATTTAAGAATAACAACAAAAACGCGGCAACGCCCGCTACACGCCACCAAAAAATAGCCCGGTTTTTTTTCTCCTCCGGATATTTTTTCCTGAGTAAAAGCCAGCCTTCTTCAGCGGTGTCATCATGATAATCATCAAACACCTGCTTAATGCGGTTTCTTAAATCATTATCTAACTGATCGTCGCTCATTATCGGTTCTGATTAATAATAACTTTCTTAATTTTTCTTTGGCCCTCGTAAGATATACCCGCGAAGAACTAGCCGCTATACCCAGCATTTTACCAATTTCCTCATGGCTGTAACCATCAATCTCATACAGGTTAAAAACGGTGGTTTGTATTAATGGTAGAAGCTTTAATAAATTAAGTATATCCTGAGCTTCCAGATTTCCAACAGTATCTGATGAACTCAACACCATTACCGCTTCCCCCAAATCAATATTCAATTGGTATTTTAGTTCCCTGCGACGCTTGTCTATAGCGGTATTGATTACAAAAGTGCTAAACCAGGCTTTAAAGGGTTTTTCAGTATCGTAATCTTTAAAATTTTTAAATATTTTTATAAAAGCATCATTCACGGCTTCAAGGGCATCCTCACGGTTCATGCTGTACCGTAAACTTATCCCCATCGCGAATCCGTAAAATTTAGTATATAAGATCTCCTGGCACTTTAAATTACCTGTTTTACATTGCGCTATAAGTTCGCTTTCTGCAATGTTCGATCTTAGCATTAACCCTTTTTCGCTATTATTGATGAATACCAGAAATTAACACAACAGTTGTAATATTTACTAAAACAACTGCTGTTTCCATAGAATAACAAAATTAACCCTTAGATAGTATTAAGTGATTAATTGCTTTTGGTAAAACTATATTGTAAGCTTAAGGTATCCGCATAGTTTACATATATTACCAGTTGAGAGCCATTATAAAGGTAATTATAAACACCTTCTAAATGATACTTGCCGTTTGGTTTTGCCGCCGCGTTATAGGTCTGATCAATAAATTGTATATAATACGCGTTTGCAGCATATGATCCATAACTACCGGCATGCAGGGTTGTAGTATCACCTGTGATAGCAAAACCTGTACTTTGCGAAAGCGTTAATTGAAGCGCCGCCTTTGAAGTATCATATTTTGATGTGGTTGGGTTTAAATGGATCTTCAAAAACTGCCCCGTAAAACTACCGGTTGGTAACACAGCAGTTGGCTGGTTGTCGTTAACTTTAGAACAGGCAGATGCGAAAAAAATAAAAGCCGCGATTGGCAAAAAATAAAATAATTTCATAATAATATTTGTTATACCTGCATTACGTTAATAAATGCAGGTATGCTACATGATTTTAAAAATTAGTATAATTTAAACGTATTAATAATAAGCATTTGCAATAATATCGGCACTTAGTTTAGGGCTGGTGCCTGTTGCCGAACCATGATACCAAATGGTATATACGCCGCCATTTTTAATATTGATACTATCAAGCGAAGCCAATACAGTAGCAGAGCCTGAGGTGCGCACCTCAAAGCTATATTGCGAACCACCAGAAACAGATGTAAACCCTGAAGCACCTTTATAAGGTTCATTGGTTATTAATGCTGTAGAATTTGCTACAAGATCAACATTTCCAGATCCTGCACTTACATTAACAAAACGAATAGTCGCTTTCCCAATTGCCGGTTGTGCAATGGTATCTGTAAGCAATACAAAATCCGGTTTGGTGTAAGTGTTAGCCAGGAACAATGAATAGGCATTGTTGTTAGCTAAATGAATACTGTCTGAAGCAATTAAAGTAGATGAGCCGTAGCCAAATAACTGAACTAGTCTGTTACCCGTATAGGCGTTAAAATACCCCAGATGGTCCCCGTAATTAAATGCTGATTGGTTAACTTGATTTGGTTTGAGAAATAAACTTTCTTCAGGAGCATCAGGCGAGGCTTGTATAACCATTAACAAGGCAGTTGGGGTTGTTACGTAATGGTTGTTGTCTTTTAAACAAGATGTTAATCCAATAGCTGATAAAAAAAACACACAAGCTAATACCGAAGCCGATTTTAAATTTTTAAAGATTTTCATAGTAATAAATATTAGTCCCTTTTTTATACATTACGGATAACGCTGATAAAGCGCTACTCGTAATGATAAAATAATTTCAAGGTGACTAATATTGGCTATTTCTCTTTGTTTAATATTAAAATTTGGGCTAAATATATCTTTACTTTTTAGTTAGAACCAATACAACTTTATTAAAATCCGATGAGGCATTGATGACTTTTTTATAAGCATCAAAATCGCTAAGTGGATAGTATGTACTCCTGTACTGCTCCATAATGTGTACCTTAAGTATATTCCCATTAATGGTATAATCGGTAACAAAACCTGCGGTTAGGTCGCCGTTTTCAGAAAACGTTTGGCTCATTTTTAAATCATCCGGGTTAGTAATCACATAGCCCTGTGGTATCGTAAATTCAATATTTCTTTCTTCAACTTGTCCAAACTCAATATTGATCGGTTCCTGCCTTGGTTTTTCCTGATACATTTCAACCTGCGGACCAATAGCCAATCCAATTTTTACCAATAATTTATTTCCGGCATTTTCTATCAATTCGCCGGATTTGGTTACAGTATGTATAATTAAGGGGTGTGCAATATCTACATTTTCAAATCCCTGGTTTAATACCTCTGATGAAAGAATATTTTCGGAGCCGGCGTACATTTTAGCTACTTCTTTAATAAATTTTCTTTTTTGCTCATCATTTGAGTAGTTAAAAATATCGCGGTATTCAACTGCAGAATATCCGCTATAGATCTGTTTGTCATCAATGGTTAATGAATCTAGCCCACTGCTGAGTTCCATTTTAGCTTCGATGTCCTCAAAAGATTTATCATAGCTTTCCTGCGGGATGTTTTTAACCTCACCTATAGCGGTTGTAAAACTGCCCAGGGTTGTACTTTTGCAAAATAATCCATCGGCATTACTCCACAGCGGGTCTATCCACGGGTACCTGAAATCAAGTTTCGTAGGCGCCAAAAATTTGTTTTCGGCTGGGAAGTAGAACAATGGATTATCGCAATTATTCCAGTTTTCAAAACTCTTGTCTATAATATAACTGCTTCTGTCGCCGGTGAGCACAAATTGATATTTTATATTCAGATCCTGAAAAATGGCTGCATATAAACGCATCATGCCTATCTGGCCGGCTATCTTGTTTTTCAGCACGCTGGCTAACTGATCGGCATCGTCACTACTTAAGTTTTCGTTGTACGAGTAGTTGGTTTTTATGTAGTTTTCTACTGCGGTAATTTTTGCGGTTTCATCGCCTAGCTTATCCCATCCGTTTGCGGTAACCAGAGCGGCGGCAGTTTTAAATTCCTTGTCGTTATAATAGGTGTAAATGTTATAAGCCCTTTTGGCCAACCCATTCCAGGTAAACAAACGTTCACCGCTTACCTGCGAATCATTATAGGATAGTTTGAACTCCACACGCTGCAGGTTTGCCTTGTAGTAAGCATATTTTTCCTCATCTAAGCCAGGTATTCCTGATACGTTAAACCCGATGGTCCGTTTAGTATCAATTACTGTATCGGTAACGGATGGCGAAAAATTATATCCTTTAATTTCAAACTTTAGCCTTTTAGGGGCTATGATTAAAAAGTGAGTTTGTAAGGCCGGAAAGCTTTCCTGCAATACTTCTCTGCCCGAAAAAGAAACCGGCCTTTTGTAGGTATACATATATTCAACCTCGCAGCCTTTTTCAAGGCCTTCCATGGCAAATATTTTATAGGTGTTACCATCATCTTCCTTTATATCCTTAATGTTGCTTTTGTCTATTTCAATTATTTTACCACCAGGCAGAATAGTGCGGGCCTTTATCGCGGTAATGTCGGAGTTTTCACTAACGCCCAGGTATATCTTATTAAAGCTTTCTATCCCCCTGTCATCATTAATATGCACTATTTTATGAATAGTATAATATTCCGCCATCTGGTCTTTCGTTTCATCTATATATTCAATGCTTCTTTTATCGGATATTACAACTGCCGGTTCACTTACATATTTGCTATCTAATACACTAAGTTTTGGCTTATCTACCCAGTTTTCGGTTTGAAAATTGTTGTTCTGGGAATAGCTATATTGCACAGATGAAATAATCGCGATAAAAAAAAGTACTTGTTTTTTCATTTATTAGATTTTAGTTAGGTTTAAGCTTACTTTATATAACGGAACCAGGTTTTTAAGCACGGTATTCCATTGTTCAAATTGATCACTTGATAATAATAGGTTCTCATTATCGAATTCTTGGGTTAGGATAATCCAATTGCCTTTTTGTTGGTATTGAAGATTAAACCCCCAAACTGCATTATGGTATGCTTTGCCCTGTGGTAACGAACCTAATTTGTAGCCATCGGGTATTTTAAGCAGGGTAACATACTTTTTAACAGACTTAAAGCTGTATTCTATTGGGATTTTTCGCTGTGGATAATCTATCTGCCCATTGGCAAAAAACTTAAAAAGGTTGAGGTTTAAATAGTAATCATCACCTATCTTTTTAGCATAATCGGGGAGGTCAAAATCTCCTGATAACGAAATATTGTTCATCACAGGTTTTCTGTCGATATGAAAATTATTGAGCCTGAATTTATTAGAACCACGCTCAAATTCACCCTTCATGTTTTCATCCATATCAGTTGCTTTCCAATACCTCAGATCGCTATAAAAATTCATAGCCATATAACCTGTCAATGTTTTTTTGATAGTCCCTTTTATCCCGGTAGGGGTGAGCTCGAGCCAGGTTGAATCAACTATCGCGTTATCTTCTTTGTTGATTATGGGGACTTTTAAAATTTTATATTCCTTTTCGTTAACAGAAATCATCGCTTCCTTATCCTGTATTCCGGCAGGTGTAACGCCAAATACGCAGGATGGATCCGTTCCATCTAAAAAAATATATTTGCCATTCAAATTTATGGTGCATATCATGTGGTTGCTTACCAAAGGCAAAGGTGTTTGGGTAAAGGTGTATGGCAAATCGCGGGTGCCTATCCAGGTAAAGTAAGCCGGAACTCCGGCAGCATTATTCATTTCGGTTAAAATACTGGCCATATCCTTACAGTCGCCAAACCGCCTGCTGCAAACCAAGGCGGCATCCCGTGGGATAAAGCCACCCATGCCATCTTCAAAAGCAACATACTTAATGTTATTTTGCACCCATGAATAAATATTTCTCGCCTTGGCTTCCTGCGTGGTTAAACCAGTAGTAAGGGAGTCAACAATATGTTTAAGTTCAGGGCTTATGGTTTGATTGATGCTTTTTAAATAGCCATAACTTAGCCGGTACAGGTCATCAGCATTTGAGAGATAAGAAACTGTTTTACCGTCATTATCCTTATAGCTTTCGATGTAAAAAACAATATGAGGCGAATACCATGCATATCCCGGGGCATCGTCGTAGTTCTTATCTGCCGGGCAGTTTTTGTAGGTAAATGTATATACATTATAATGATGCTTACTTTCCACGGTAACGGCAAAGTAACTCGTATCAATACCCATCAGCTGGTATTTAAGCGAGATATCTTTTGAAACGTTCAATTTCAGTTCGCTATTAACAACGGGTATGCCTCCCGTAAAATAAAAAGAAGATAATAAATGAGGGTCGGTGTTGTTATACGAAACCTGCAGATTGCCTACAGCGCCGGGTTCTACTGAAGGGAAATTGAATGTGGTTTGCTTTACATCATCATAAAACACAAAGCTTTCTTTATCTATACTGGTTTTAAAATCAACAACTTTAAGCTTTTTATTATCAGGGGTGATGGTGTAAGCTTCATATGATTTTAACTGCTGTAAATCGCTTTGAGAAAAGCCATACTGGCCCATATAAGCGGTAGCACTACCCAATAAGTATTCAATCTGTTCGGTTTCCTGGCTTTCAACCTTGGGTTGATTATCCTTAATATCGATGGTATACTCTAATGTTTTGTTTAACAAAACAGCCTTTTCATCAGGGAACTGTTTGCGTATCGATTCAAGGTTTTGAGCCTTTAAAAAGGCCGGAAATAAAACGCAACAACTAACTGCGCATATAAATGAGGCTACTTGTTTATTTTTCATTTTTTACAGCTATAAGTACACCGTAATGGTATATCATGGTTTTAACAAGCTTGCCATTCTCATCATAATATTTGGCCGGCCCATTGTCGACGCCGTTTTCACAAGTTACTTCTCTTTTAATTGTTCCGTTAGGATTATAATCTGTACAAACACCGGTAGCATTATCAGTTTTATATTGATAGCGTGATTTTAGCTTGCCATTTTTATAATATTCTTTAGAAACACCTTCATACATTCCGTAAGCAGTTGTATCCTGCGAGCGCACCTGGTTGTTATCATAATATAAAAAGTCACTCCCATTAAGTTCCCCGTCATAATAGCCTCCTAACCTTGATAAATTACCATTGGCGTAATAAGCCTTAAGTATACCATTTTTACTATTGATGGGGATAAACGGCACCAGCTTGCCATCTTTACCAAGGTAGGTGTATGATTTTGCATCGCCGTTTTCAAAATTGGTTTGATAAGCTAATGCACCGTCTTCGGGATCATACCTTAATCGTGTGCCATCAATAACATCATTCTTATATAGGGATACCATTTCTTTATTGCCATCTTCAAAGTAGGATATTTCTTCGCCGTTTTTTTGATCATCCTGGTAATTTGTAAGCGTATTCAGTTTGCCACTCTCGCTATAATTCTTCCAAACGCCCGTTTTATTCCCTAACGAATAATGCCCTTCGTAACTTTTTATACCACCATAATAATAAGATAGATACGTGCTGTCAAGCATGCCTTTATTGTAGTAAAAGCTTTTTTCTAAAGTTCCGTCATAATAATAGGTTTTATAGGCGCCATCAAAATCTCCGTTAACATAGTCGCCCTGTACCATTACCTGGCCGTTGGGGTAAATTAATGTATATTTCCCATTTGCTTTAGGAAACAGTTTAGTATTGATAATATTTCCGGCACTATCATATTGTGTTAATTTCTCTAACCAACCAAAGTGATATTTTTCCTCTGTAAGCTTTTCGCCACCAGCATTATAATCTTCTCTGTAACCGTCAAGGTCATTATCCAAATAATATAATTTTGAACTTAATCTGCCCAATTCATCGTAATATCTCCATTCGCCCTGGTAATCTCCATCTATCAGCCAACCTTCAGATTCTACCTTGCCATTAACATAATAATTAGTATACAGTCCATTATTCTTACCATCTTTCAGGGTGCCTTCACTTTTTTTATTGCCGTTTAAATAATAGGAAACCGAATTGCCATTTAGCGCGCCATCTTTATACATATTTATCTCCTTAATCTTTCCGGATGGATAAAATAAGGTATCCGGACCATCAAAATCGCCTTTTTTATTATAGCTTACATGCGACTCCTTAATGCCATCGTAGGAATAATTTACAACATCAGGTACACCATTATTATTACCAAGGACGTTAATTTGAGCGCCGGACTGGGTATTGTATACCGCTGATTTGATGAGGCCGCCATCATAAACGTACTTGTCATACAGCTTACCATCTTTAGCATAAAAATCGGCCTCACCATCTATTTTGGTTTTTTTCCAGTTATATGAAGCTGACAATTGTCCATTGTCATAATATTCTTCGCGAAGCCCCTCTTCTACATTATTAACATAATGACGCTTTTCGTTTATCTTTCCTTTACTATCATAATATTTCCACTCCCCTTCGCCCTTGTCTTTAACAAATTGCCCTTCTGCCGATAAAGTTCCGTTCTCGGTATACGATTTATAAGGGCCGTCTTCTTTTCCATCAACATACTGCTCAGTTTCTTTCAATTTGCCGCTCTTAAAATAACCGTACGAAGTACCTGAAATTACGCCGGCTGTATAATTATTTGACTCTGAAATATTACCATTAGAATGAAAAACTTTTTGTGCCCCATCCTTTTTGCCAAGTTTATAATTTGATATGGATTTTTTAATTCCACTGTAATAATAGGTGGTAACCAAACCATCCATTAAGTCGTTTTTATATTCTGATAAAGATGAGATATTTCCATTGTCAAAATAATTCTTCTGTACACCTTCCAGCTTTCCATTTTTAAATATCTCTATTGCTTTTAAAGTTTCCGGGTAAAAATAAAATGTCCATTCGCCTTCCTTTTCTCCGGAACTATTATAATTACCAACGCATTTTGTATTACCTGCAGGATAATAAAAACTCCATGGACCTACAAGGGTTTTATTATTTATCAGTACACCTTTCCCAACCAGCACGCCATTCTCGTAGTAATATCTATTCGTTACGGTATCTCTGCTTTTATAAGTTAGTTGCCTTGTTCCCTGTATCAGGTTAAAATAATCGGCAATGTCATTTCTAAAAGCTTTAAGCTCTTTTTCATTCTTTTTAACATAATTCTGTATCTGCGGAACATTTACATTTGAAAAAAGCTGATTAATAAATAACTCAAACTGCCCACTACTATATACTTTTTTATAATAAGGGATATAATACTGCATCCAAAAATCATTATCACTTTCGGAATAATTTATCTTTTCAAATATTGCCTGTATTTGCCTCGAAACAGGATCATCTAAGTGTATAATTGGTTTATAGGAATTATCGAGCGCGATTTTTGACAGTACTATATCTTCAACTTCCGCGTAATTCTCATCCTGCACAGCAGTTCGTTTATTTTTATATGTAAGTATTTCGTCAGTGCTTTTTGAGATTTGGGCCAGAAAATTAACTGACTTCGACCAGTATTTCCCTGCAGGATTAACTAATAAATAACTAATAAAACTTAAACTTGCCGGGATGATCTTGCCCTCTTCTAAAGCTGTAAGCCCTAATTCATAATGAGCGCTGTACATATAAGGATTAATGAGCAATGTTTTTTTAAACATAAGCTCAGCATCAGCAAGGCGTTTTAATGACAATAACGCTACGCCTTTATTAAAATAAAATAACGAGAAACTTGGGTATTTTACAATTGCCGAGTCGAATACCGCAATGGCTTTGTCCGACTGCCCCATTTCGTTAAGTACATTTCCATAGGTATTATAAATCTCAGGCTCATGTTCTCTTTGCTCCTTTAATGCAAGGCCTTCCCTGCAATAATTTAGTGCTTTTTGATATTGGCTATCTGCCTCGCATGTAAGTGCCTTAGTATAAAGTGAATAAACGTAGTTAGTGTCACTTCTGTTTACTTTATCAAACTCTAATAATGCACTTTTATATTTAGCGGAATCATATAGTGCTAAGCCATTTTTAATTACCTCTCCCGAATTTATAAGTTGGATACTTTGTGAGGAAGAAAATTTAGGAACTGTGATAAGTGCCAGTAATACAAGGAAAAAAAATCTCATAAAGAGCGTGTAAGTTTAGTTGATGTGAAATTAAAGGTTTTTATCAGAAATAAAAGAGAATAATTTAATCAATCAGATATAATATATCAGCATGAATTAGATTGAACTAAACTGTCTTGAAATTTTCAAGAAAACTATTTTACAGGTTTCGTCTTTAAAACAACCTTTGTGAAGGTGGGATGGATCAGGTTTAGCTTATTGGTAAGAATGACAGGCGAGTAAATTATAACAAAAAAGGCTGCCCTCATAGATTTGAGACAGCCTTCTTAATTATTTTTGTATATTATATGATATTTGTAATGGATAGCTTATTTCTGGCCACCGCCACCGCCCCATAATTCAATTGTGCTTTTCATAATAATCTATTTTAAATTTGTACGCTTATTATTTAACAAAGTTACTGAAAAAAAGTTCGAATTTGTCATAGGGATTTAAAATAACCCCTGTGCATAAAACGACTTCCTGGCCTGGCAATAGTTCCGCCGCGGAATATTCTTTTAACTGCGCCGGGGCATTTTCTGAATGATCAGGATGTCTGATATTCAAACTAATCTTATAATCAGTCTCATTAATTATCTTTACCCTGAAATCAGGCGTAAACCGGTTGACCCCAACAAAAAACCAATTATTGGGTATTTTAGAATCTCCTTGCATTTTTCCCCAAAGCCAAAAAGAGTATTTCCACAGCGCACGGCTATTGGCTGATATATTGAAATTCCTTATCACATAATTATATATCGGATTAGCTGGTTTTAACGTTACAATCTGCTCCTCTACCACAGCCTCACGAGTATGAAGTGTTGTATCTGAAAGACTTAGATGAGTTATTTCGCCACCAATACCGTCAATGAATATTTCGGCCTCAGCGCTGGCAGGTGTCTCAATTAATGAATAATCTACATCCCGGCACATATTAATTATAGTATTATTGAAAATTGTATAAATCTTAAAAGCCTCTTTTTCCTCGTTAATTTCTTTAATAACCAATTTAACGTCCGCCAGTTCGTTAAAAGCTAGCAGTTTTCTATTCTGTGCTACTAAGAATGCCTTAGCTTTTGGATTAACAAATGAGGCATTAGCAACCGCCTCAATTCTTCGTTCAAAATCCTGATCCTCCGGCGCTTTCATGGATATGAATTGCGCGATAAGGCCGATAAAACCAAAAAAAGCGAAATTTTCAATAAAGGCGGATAAAATAGCCAGGTAAAAGCCTTGCCCGAAGTAAGCATCCATGTTCTTTTTCAAAAAATCATGGAAACCGAGTAAAACACCCAAGGTGATCACCAAGAAGCAAATAAAGTAATAAAGTATAGTCCTTTTATCACGGTTGCTTTCATTAGTAAAGAACCCACGTATTGAATGTTTTGCCATAGGTTTAATTCAAACTAAATTAAAAAAAATCAATGAAATTTTAAATAGCAGGCTACTTTAAATATAGCTGCCAAACATAAGCTTCCCCACCTTGGCAGCTACGGAAAGGCGATGATGAATGAATTAACATTTTGTTAATAATGGCTTTACATGTAATTTACAACTGATGGGTATTTTTATAAACATCTGAAAAGCTAATTATTATGGAAAATCCAAATCAATTCCAGGAACAACAAAATAATGCAAACTTATCTGACGACGAACAGGAAATAAACTATTGGTCTAAAGAATTCGGCATAGCAAAAGAAGAATTACTGGCAGTGGTTAAACACGGTGGTACTTTTGCAGCAGCGGTTGAAGCTTATGTTATGAAGCTTAAGTTTGCGCTATAATTTAATGGCCAATGCAATTAAGATCACTATAAAGTGATGCTTGCTGTTTTTCAATAGCAGCTTAGTTTAATATAGCCACAACTTTTATATTCCGGAGCTATTGACTAGCTTAATTCCCGGAAATACTAAGTGATATGCTCATATTGGGTTTGAAGCAACGTGAAATCCCCGTTAAATCTATGGTGATTTCGCTGATTTTTTCTACACGCGCTTCATGTAAAACAATATCTTTCGACTTTGTTTTGGATAAATAGATTTTTGTTTTAATCACTTAAACAGAATACTATCTTACAATTTCTAATTCTAAAATAAGCAAGAAGCCGCCTTTCTGGATAAGCGACTTCTTTACTTTCTTAGTGGAAGGTGAGGTTTTATTTGGTTATAAATGTTTAGGATAATTATACAAATGTACTCCATGTGTTTTGAAACCCTGCTGGTCTTGCAGGTAATTTACTACAACACCAACCGTAACATTAGCCGGCGCTGTGAGTTTGAATGAGACAGCTGAGTTTGTAAAAGGGGCATAGTAGATATTGGCATTCCCGGGTATCGCACTGTAATCAGGCAGGCTATTGCTATTAGGGGCTACAACTACATAAGCAATATCTTTAGTTCCCTGCCATACAAAAGGTGCAATATCAAAAGTGTAGCTGCCGGCGGGTAATTTTATGTTCTGGTAAATTTTGCCATTAAGAATTTGAGGGGAGCCCCAACCCGATTCTAAATCCATATTGATACCGTCGCCATCGCTATCATATCCGCCATTTCCGTTATGGCTAAGTGCGGCTGTATTTGTAGTCCAGGCCGCCAGCGTTCCCCAATGACCGCTTGGGTCCATGCTAGATGCTATAAAACTATAACCTGGATTTTGAATATATTGCGTGGTGATTTCGGTAGCTGGCCCTATCACCAACGCATCCACATCAATAATAACTATTGTTGTAGCTATCGCCTTATTAAGTGAGTAATTTGATGGATTGGTTAGCGCCACAGCCAAAATCAACTTTTTCCCTTCATATTGGGTAGCTTTTAGCGCGGCCAGATCGATAGATAAATAAAATGTGGCATCTTTTTTTCCGGATGGCACATCAAGGTGCGCTGGCAAAGTATACATAGCAGCTGGCATTACCTTGTAAGTTCCGGTATCAATTACGCCGGAGGTAAAAAGTTGACGTACTGTATCACTATTTGTTGTTATATCTACACCGTAAGCGTCTTTACCCGGGCCGGACAGCACGGCTCCTAAAATAATATTGACCTTACCTTTTGCTTCATCAACCAGGTAGTTATAAGTGGAAGAGTCAGTACCGGACGGTACAGGATAATTGTTGTTTACACCTCCGGAGTTGATAATGGATTGCGGCATATAAATCTTTGAGAAACCGTAGGCTAATTTGGATGCGTCCTTTTGGCAGGAGGTGATTTGCAAGGCAGAAGCGATGACTGCGATCGTAAACCAAATGGTATTTTTTAACTTCATGATATATTGTAATTATTGTAAATAAAATTTACCAGCCTATATTTTGAATAAGTATCCCTTTCGACTTTGATATTTCTGTCAATGGAAATGGATAATAATACATTTTAGAGTGGTCAAAAACCCTGTTTTCAACCACAGTAGTACCGTATGTAAACTGGCCGGAAGTGTTTTCACTAACCGTAACTCCTTTAATGGGCTGGTTTAATACTGTAGCAGCATCCTTCCAGCGAAGAAGATCCCAGTAACGGTAATCTTCAAAGGCCAGCTCAATTCGGCGCTCATGTTTTACGGCTGCTCTAAAAGACGTTTGATCAGAAACCGTTACTGCAGGCATTTGCACACCAGGGCGACTGCGTACCATGTTTAGCGACTGACGGGCTGAAAGGCCATATCCGTTAGCATTGTCGGGCCCATATGCTTCGTTCATCGCCTCCGCATATTCCAGCAGCACTTCCCCGTACCTAAAAATCGGAAAGTTATGTACATCTGCCTGGCCCTGGATAATATTTATATTATCGTTTAAAAATTTCTTTAAATAGTAACCAGTTCGGCTTGTATTGCTCTTAGTCATATCATCAGTGCCTCCGGGCGCCTCATTAATTACGCGGCCATTCCAGGTGCTGTTATTGGTTACGATTGAATAGGCCAGACGGGGATCGCGGTTTGCATAAGGATTTGTTGGATCCGGAGTTGACGCGTACTCATAATCGTCGACAAGATTCTGTGAGGGTGTAATACCGCTTGCTCCTCCTAATGTAGTTATCGGATAGTTTTCTTCTTCCAGCAAGTTACTTGCAGGGTATCGGATGGCCCAGATTGTTTCAGCACTTGTTAATGTATTGTTGAGCAAAAAGTAGTTACGATAATCGCCATCCAGCGCAAACTGGCCGGCGCCTTCACCGAATACGATCAAATCATTCAAAGCACTTGCAGCATTCTGCCATAGTTTAACGTCACCTGCTGTATTATGTAAAGGGCTTGCGGCAAATAGCAACGCCCGGGCTTTTAGCGCGAGGGCTGCTCCTTTGCTTAACCGGCCGTCATTGTTGGTAAACGATGAAGTTTGCCAATTTACCTGGAGGCTGTCTTTGAAATTGTCGACTTCGGAAGTAACAAAATTAATGATGTCGTTATATGATGCCTTCGGGATATTGGTATTGTCTGATATGGATAGCGTTTTGGTTACAAGTGGAACGCCGCCGTACCGCTTTGCAAGTTCAAAATAATACCAAGCCCTCAAAATATGGGCCTCACCACGGTACCAGGCGATATTGAGCACATCGTTGTTGTAGCTGATTTTGCCGGTGACCGAAATAGTATCACGGTTTAAGGCTAAGAACGACTTATAATTGCCGGAATTCTCCAGAAAAAAATTGGCGGCCCTAATACCGCTGTAATAATTAGCATAATAATTATCGGGGTTGTTGCTTGCGTTCCAACTTCCATTATTAAATAACATAACAGTTGAGCTCAATGCAGTTTGCTTTGCCTCGTCGGAAACAGGGGCAAAAAGATTGTTGTCTATAAGCGTAAACTCATTGCGAAGGTAAACGTATGGTGCATTGCCATACGAATATAGTGTGCTGTAATTTGAGTTAAGGGTTTGAGCTGTTGGAGAAGTATCAATTTTGGTGTCAAGAAATGTCTTTTTACACCCGGTAGCACCCGCCGCCAGCAAACCTGCAAAAAATAACGTCGTATATGTTTTTGTTCTTTTCATGGTGATAATATTAAAATTTCAATGAGAAGCCTAGGTTATAAGATTTTAAGGCCGGATAGCCCGAGGTTGTTTCAGGGTCTATATGGTAGTGCTTGCTCAAGTATGACCACATAAGCGGGTTAATAGCACTAACATAAATACGCAGGCTTTCAGTATTAATCTTTTTAAGGATCGCAGGTGAAAAAGTATAACCAAATTCAGCATTTCTCACCCGCAGATAATCCCCGCTGCGCATCCAAAAGGTTGATGCCTGATAATTATTACTATTAGCCTGCGTTGACAACCTGGGGTAAGTAGCCGTTGCTCTCGTATCGATCCCTTGCGAAGGATAATATGCCCATGCATTCTCCGCCATCGGATACACGTTAATATTGTTAGCAAACGCTACAGTCTGATAATAAGCAGCCGAAAGTAAATTTACACTATTGCCCGATGCGCCCTGAAAGAGTACAGAAACATCAAAGCCATTGTAATTTAACGCCCCGTTAAAAGTATAAGTGAGTGTAGGAAAAGGCGACTTACCGATTGGAGTAATGTCATTTTGATCTATTTTCCCGTTACCGTCAAGATCTTTGTACTTTATGTCGCCAGGCTGTACAGCGCCGAACGCAGGTACAGGTTCCCCCGCCTTAAGCGTGCCATTGCTGTTAAAATCCGTTGTGTTATAAAACCCGAGGGATACCAGGCCCATTGGGGTGCCAATAGGCAATCCTGTTGTTTTACTAAATGCGTTAACTGTTGGTATTTCAGACTGGTAATTAATTATGTTTTTGGCAAACGAAGCACTCGCGCCAATTGTATAATTTAATTTACCTGCATTATCGGCATACTGGCCGCTCACTTCAAATCCCTTGTTGGTTACCCTTCCAATATTAAGATAGGGCTGCGAACCCCCAAACGTTGCTAAAAGGTCATTGCTATTAGTAACAATGCCGCTTCGCTTATCTAAAAAAACATCGCCCGTAACCGATAATTTCTTGAATAAAGTCATATCGAAGCCCGCGTCGTATTTTAAACTTTTTTCAGCAGTGATAGAAGGATTTGCTATATAACTCTGTACCACTCCCGTATTACTTGTTAAGCCGTTGTCGCCGGTATAATAAGTGCCGTTCTGTGTAAAATATTGCTGATACAGGTATCTGCCATTATTGGTTTGATCGTTTCCGGATAAGCCGACAGACCCGCGTAACTTCAGAAAACTAACTATAGAGGACTTGAGAAACGATTCTTCAGAAACAATCCAGCCCGCACCAATTGCCGGATAAGCTTTCCACCTGTTACCGGGAGCATAATTATCTGAGCCGCTATAACCAGCACTTAAATCCAGCAAATATCTGGCTCGGTAAGAATAGTGCAGCTCCGAACCCAGATTTTCGTAGTGGTAAAAGATATTGTTTCCTGTATTTAAACCAGGGTTGTTGGTTGAGTAGTCGGTAATATAACTACTGGCCAGGTATTCTATTGCTGCGCTGATATTATTTTCGCCGAAGTTGCGATCATAACCCGCCTTTATTGTACTTTGTTTCCAGTCATATTGATCAACCGGCGATGAACCATTAGCCACTATAGTTGTCTGTTGGTCAGTTGTACTTTGCATTCCTTCGTAATACCGCGCATAAGTCGAAGAAAAACTAAGGGCATTTCTTGTCCAGGTATTAAATGAAGCTGCCTCTTTTAAATAAAGGCCGGGGGTAATGAAGTCCAATTTTTCTTTAAGGCCGAAGTTCGCCTGTAATGTCCTGTCATGTGTTCCGAGCCAGCCTAATCCATGTAAAGACGCAACCGGGTTATTAGGATACAACGATGTGCCCGACCAATGACCGGTGCTGTCGCGCACAGGGTAAATATTTGAAGGATAAGTAGCTAAATCCTGCCACAGTTGCGGCCCATTATAATTGGGATATCGCCTGTCTTCTATTCTGCCACCAATATCAATATTTGCCTCAAATATTTTAAAAAAATTGAGGTCAAGATTGGTGCGGATGTTAAATCGCTGTATTTGTGCGTTTGAGGTTGAAGCAGTATTGGATACATCATACAACCCACCCTGATTCATATAGTCCAGGATCACCGTATATCTCGCTGTTACGTTTCCACCATTAAAATTGATGTTGGCATCCTTGTAAGGCGCGTTTTTCCGGAGCACCTGATCAAACCAGTTTATATTAGTTCCCGTACCATTCTGATACGATTGCAACTGTTGGTTATTATATTTAGGCGTCCATACAAATTGATACCCGTTTAAACTATAGTTATCGTTGCTTATGGCCTCATTGTATAAACGTGCATAATCATACGCCCCCAGAGGCTTGTCTATATTCATAGCTTGTTGCAATCCGCTAACAATATTTACTTCTACCTTGGGTTTGCCAATTTGCCCCCTTTTAGTTACCACCCAAATAACACCATTAGCCCCTTTCATTCCAAAGCTTGCCAGGGCAGCCGCGTCTTTCAAAATGCTGATGCTTTCTATCTCAGCTGGTGATATATATTGAAAATAGGACGAAGTAGTTTGAAACCCATCTACATAAATAGCAAGTGAACTATTGTCATAAGTACCAAGCCCACGTATATATAACGAAGCTCCATCATATCCAGGTTCGCCGGATCGTTGCAATACCGTCAATCCGGGTAACTGGCCGAACAGTGTATTAGTTATATTAGCAGCAGGGGTTTTGTATAAAGTTGAGCCATCAACCCGTCCTTGTGCCTTTACGTTTTCCACATCGGGTATATTTAACAGTGGTCCTTCTTCTTTGTGTTTAAGCGAGTCAACCAACGCTACGCCGGTGGAAGTATTCTTTTGTTGTGCGCTTAGCACTTGTGCCCCCAATGGCAAAGTGACAAGGGCCCATATAATTAGTTTAATAGATTTTTTCATATCATCATTTAACTTTTTTATTAATAATCAGCTGTACTAATAGCCGGGATTTTGAACAATAATACCTTTGTTAACTTCACTTTGGGGGAAAGGATTAAGATATTGGCGATCAGCCCAAAACGCTTGATAAAGTGCTTTATCCTGATAATCGGTATTACCATTAAGTGTGGCTCCAGTGTTCCCATTGTAAGTAAATGCCATAATACTCCCACCTATGAGCCCGTTATTTATATCAGCGAGTTTCCAATGTTTTATATCGTGAAGACGATAGTTTTCGTCAAAAAACTCAATCATCCACTCCCGCTGAATTATTGCCCTTAAAAGAGTTTGACTTGTTTGGGTGATAGCGGGTAAGCCTGCCCGAAGATGTATTTTGT
>Ga0302197_10001543_pt1 | contig 22288 bp, 22 predicted proteins | sample II_Bog_N2_1_FD_193526 | JGI IMG/M metagenome (GOLD analysis project Ga0302197, IMG submission 193526) | Peat permafrost microbial communities from Stordalen Mire near Abisko, Sweden - II_Bog_N2_1 | ecosystem: Environmental > Terrestrial > Soil > Wetlands > Peat | place: Sweden: Abisko...
ATTGCGTACCTGCGTGTCAGCCTCTTCCCCGGCAAGATCGGGATAGACTTTGCTAACGAACTGGACTCCATCTTTGGGGGTCGCTTTCAAAACGCTGACCGGCTCATCGTTGACCTCCGTGGAAATCCTGGCGGCGGCATCGGCGGCCTAACGCTAATGAGCTACCTCACACCTGACCGTCGCGCAATCGGATACAGCAAGAATCGGAAGATGGCTCGCCTAGACGCAGCCCCCGACATGCTCCCCGTTTTCGATAAGGTTCCGCGGTCGAAATTGGCCATACTGGGCCTCGCCATCAAATTCCTTGGAAAGACCTCGGTGTTTCTCTACACCGAAGCTCTCGGCCGCCGCGCTTTCCACGGACGGACCGCGATCCTCGTGAATGAGCACACGACCGGCGCAGCGGAAATGGTCGCCCAGTTTGCGCAGGAAAACCAACTCGCACTCATTGTAGGAACGAAGACCCCTGGCCGGCTTGTTTCCCGCAGCGCCTTCAAGCTTGGTTACGGGTATCGTCTTGTCATTCCGGTTGCAGCCTATGTGAGCGCGAACGGGACGCAGATCGAGGGAAGGGGAATCGTCCCAGACCTTTTAATACCTTGGTCCTTTACCGATGCGGTTGAAGGGACGGACAATCAGCTCAATGCGGCAGTTGATTCCTTGCCATGAATGCAAGCAAGCCCGCCGCCCAGTGCGACTTTATGCCAGCGGCCTATTTTGGCGAAATCCCGCAGGACTTCACAGTCTCGCCTAGTCACCGCCATGTGATGTCGAGCCGGTGTGACCGTACTGGCCGTCCTTTGTCGTCACGCGGCGCATACCAGTGATGCACGTCCCGATACATAAGATGGGACCCTTGGTGTTCCTTCAACTCTTCCGGCAAGAGGCTGAGAAAGAACCTGTAGCCGCATAGAGAAAACATGCCAGCGAGTAGGTTGTTTCCTATCGTCTTCGGAGTCAGGCTCAGGCCCTGGCGGAGTGTGACTTGCTCACCATCTTGCGCGGCAGTGTACAGTCCTGCCTTCTCTCGAAACGTTGCCTTACCGAATGCGATCCTTACCAGCTCGTCATTCGGCAGACCGGCAGCATGTGAACCCTCGCCGATAATCCATTGGCCGCCGTGACTGAGATTGATTAGTGTCTTGAGAAACCATCGTTCGAGCAACGCGCCGTCGATGTTGAACGTCTTGATTGTCCACCGTCTGCGCTGGAGTTTGCTGCGCGCTTGGAATAGTTGCATTGATTCATCGAATGTTTCAAAGGCTTGTTTCACGGTCGTATCCAATTCGCTTAGTTCGCTGTTGTGCTTCTGGCAGAGAATCTTGCCCGTGAGTGCAGCCAGTCCAACAGTTTTCGGCCCATCCTTGCACCAGTGCAGACCGCTCACCGTGATGTTGCCTTCTGGAAAGAGAGACTGCGAGACCAGATGCTCACGGCTAATCTTCCCTTCACAGTCTTCGAGTGATGTGGCCCAGCATCCGTTTATGGAAGTTTCCATCAACTAGCCCCATAGCACTGCTTCGGACTGCGGCCCGAAGCGAAACGCCGTCCAGCGCACGCACTTGGATTATTCTTACATCATGCCCTGCCCGGAGTACGACAAATTAAGTGACGACGTAGCACGAGCAATGGTGTCCGAGGACATGGCTCGGGGAAGCTCGCCAAAGCAATACCCTCACAACTCTGTTAAGAAGCGGCAAGAGGCCATCGACGATGCCGCCCGTGGCGTTCATCATGCATATTGGCGACGGAATGCGCATATCAGTGATTGTGAGACGTGCAAGGCGAACGGTCGGAAGCCGGAGCAGTACGACTCACGCGGGCACTTCTAGGCTAGGAGCGCAGCATTGAATTGGAGCAAGATCGTCGGCAACATCGGGAGCCATGTTGAGCTTCGACCTGCTGCGTGCTTTCTTGACGCAAAGGGACACGCACTCCCAGATCCCAGTGATGATTGGCTCATCACCGAAGCCGATGATACCCGCCTGAAGATCCAGAACGTGCGGACGGGGCACGAGACTGTCCTAGCGAAGGATCACATACACCACTACACATCGAATCCTCATTGTGTGACGAATGGGCAGGAGCACGGTTTCCTCACGCTTCTGGTGCAGCTTTATGTCCAAAATGATCGAATCACAATCAAGCCATGTCTACGCCCCGGCGAGAGTTTAGCTCCTCCACCGGTCCGCGAGGTCGTAGATGAATGGGTCGATCTGATGTACCCGACATACAACATTGCAAAGAAGCTCGGCATCGACCCCAACACACTCGCTTGGGCACGCGAGTCAACAGTCGCGACATCGACCGCAAAGGGCGCGGCAGAGGTGATACTGATGCCGGAGTCCTCGGGCAAGGTGAAACGATTCCGGGTGCGAACCTCTCCGGAATCGCTGATATTGGTCCGGCGATTACTACCACGATGAGCTACCTGCGTACTGGTTACACGAATCGTTCCATTTTCTAAAGGAGTCCGGGGTTGGCGTCGAACCATGCCCTCAGCTTTTCAGTCGTACCCAAAGCGTAAGGGAGCGAGTGCAACAGCAACCGCACCGATGAAGCAGACACAACCGCGAGCATCGGGTGGACTGCATCATTGCGTTGCGTGCGGATCGCTTCAAAAAGCGATGCCAGGTGTGCAGACGCGCCTTCGGAAGCTGAATACGGAATCTGTGCGGAAGAGCCGGAGCACGAGTCTTCAATCGTCTTCCTCACGAAATCCAGGAGCGCAAAGAGTTGACGCTTGTTCAACAGCCCTTCGAGGGTGCGACGCCGGGGCGACGGTGGCAGAGCTATCAGCAGCGAAGCTGCAAGCAGATAAATCGCCTTTTCTGACGCCGCGCCGACCATAACTGCCGTTGCGAAGTATGCTTCCCGCTCAAATGCCGTCAACGCTTCCGTGACGTATTGCTCTATGACGGAGTCGAGAGTCGGGACAAGTTGTCGCAGGAACTCAAGATAGCTCTTGGCTTCTTCCGGAACAGGTTCGCTCCCGTTGAAATACTCTCGCCCCTGTCGGGTCACATTGTACGAGTGCCATGCAGGGTGATTCAGATAACTATTTTGAGCTCTCGGCGCAATGTAGCCATGCCGCAAAAGATAGAAGAGTGCTTCCGCGATGAGTTGTTTGATCTGATCTGGAATGGACGACTCGTTAAACGACATGCCTGTGGCTTGCTGAAAGTGATCGTTCTTAACGATCGCTTCCACCCCGGCATCATTAAGGGCGTACAAGACCTTCTCCGCGTACACGCGATAGTCAAAGTTGCTCGTCCCCTTCATGCCCTTGCGGACAAAGGGGAGGAGCCATTCAAGGGTATAGTCCATATTCGGCACTGGCAGCCCCCACAAGTATGGTAGCTGCCGAAGCGCCGGCGCTAGTTGATTTTTAGAGGGTAATAGTAGGTACCGTTATCCGCGCCGCGAACTGTTGCCAGGAAGTATTCTCCAGCTTGTGCGGTGCGGAGATCGAGCGTCACCACCGCAGTTGTCTTCCGGTCCGATGTCGCGGCGTCTCCTACAGCTTGCGCAACAACTTCATTCCCCGCTTTGTCCTTCGACACCCGGATCAGATAACGGCCAGGATCGCTGAAGCGCGGCAGAACAATTGAAAGATGGACGACCCTCGCGGGGAGGGATACTTCCTGCAAGGTGTTTGTCCCCTCGATCCCCCGGACCGTTCCCTCATCGAAAAGGTTGACCCGCGTCTCGACTGGAATACTTGAGGCTAGTTGAACCTGGGCGCGATGCTCTGCTTTCTGCAGTTGATAGAGCCATGCTCCACCGCCTGCTGCGACCAATACGCACGCAGCGGCAAGCCATCCCGCGATCCTCTTCCGTGCCGATCTCCGCTCTTCCCACTCCCCCCTGTAGCCACGATATTCCGCGAAACACTCGGAACACGAAGCCAGATGAAGCCTCGCGGGGTCGTCCGCCGGAAGGCGGTTTTCGGCCATAGCCTTGAGTTTCTCCTCAGGCGGGCATCCAGCCCGTGTGGGGTTCGGGTTCGCTTCCAGGAAGTAGTCTTTCAGGAAATCCAACTGAAACCTCATTTCTCCGAGCTGCGGAGGGATGACCCCTTCGATTCGCGTTCGGATGGTTCATCTACCAGCATGGTCGAAATTCTGTCTTTGACTCGCTGAATGGCCTTTGCTGCCGCGCCGTAGCTAACATTCAATGCCACCGCAACATTGGCGGGGCTCGTCACACCCTGCAGCAGCAGCACAAGAATATGCCGGTCCCTTTCGTTCAGTCTCGTACTAAGTTGTTCGAACAGGACGGTTCGCTCGATCTGTCTCGCCGTCTTCCTGTCCAACCCGACCCATTTCTCCAGATCGTGTGATATTCCAACAGCGATCTCTCTCGCCGCGCCAGACCTAAAATGCTCTCGAATCTTCCCATGCAACGCCGCAAACGCATAGCGCCGCGGCCATTGAATCGTCTCTCCACGTTTCGCCAAACCTACGCCCACCTGCTCGGCCCAGCTCGCCAGCGCCGCCGGGTCGAGGCGTGGAAACTCACGGACAGCCCAACGATGTGCAGCTTCAACGGCGTCCCGTTGCATCAAAGAAAGATGGCGTCCCTGACGATCCACAAGGTGTAAGAGCGTTCTGCTCATTGAGTCCCTATCTCTGACGAAAAAAATCCATATTGGATGTCAAAAAACCAGGGCAATTTGCAGCGTAAACAGTAGAAGTTGGCACTGATTCATCTTTCGAATCTCGAACCCACAAAGTTCGCCATCGGGTTTGCCGTGCGAAACAGGCATTCCTCAAATTTTCTGTCCTGAGTATACAAGCTATTGCTCGTACGATCCAATATCAATCGAGAGGACCGCAAATGGCTTATCTTCTGGAGCGCAGAACCAGGATCATCTTCTTTACTGCCTCTTCAGTGAACGCCAATGGAAAGTCTCGTGAAATTGTCATTGAGACCCGCCCGGAGTTCGCCATTGTGCAGCTCAACGGGACTAAAGAGCAGTATCCGCTTCCCTGGGAGAAGATTTACGAAGTCGCCTTGGAACATCACGAAAAGAATTTGCGCTTGGAGGCGCAAGCCGCAAACGCCACTCAGCGTGACCGCCGGCGACGGAGCAAGAAGGCGAGTTGAGTACTTCTTGCTATTGCCTTCGTTTTCGGGATTTTTTCGGTGCGGACTTCGGGGCAACGGCCTCTTCAGTCGAAGAAACCGCACTCTTTGCTGGCTTCCTGGTTGGCAGGCGGCCTGCAACCGCCTTTCGAGCCTGAGCAGCCTTTTGTTCTGGCGTCGCCTTTGCCCAGCGCGCGGCGATTGCTTTGCGCGCCTGTGCGCTTCGCTCTTCCGGGCTCACATTGGCCCAGCGCGCCTTACCGCCTTTGGACTGGATGGTGCTCAGATGCTCTCGTAATGTGACTTCCATTTTTTTCATGTCTTGAGTTCTACAAGCAGCAGCACGTATGCCAATATACCTGATCGACCTATATTTTTCCGGTCTTTCAGGTTTCCGACTCCCGCCCCAAGATGATGTTGGATCGCCTTGGTTCAAACGGTCGGCGCAAAGGGCGGCGCCGCCAGCCTTCTTGCGCTCCTTATGTCACTTACGGCTTTCTCTTGCAATATTCAGTTAGGTTATGGCATCTTGTATTGAAATGTACGTTGCACTAAAACTGTGAGCCGAGGATTGAAGACATGCCCAAAGTCAGAGACATCATAGCGGTGGACAGGTTGAGATCTCAGCCTGTAGGACTTGAGCCGTACGTCGATTCAACCGTAGCCGGAGATTTTTTGCGTCTTCATCCAGTCACGGTTATGCGCCTTGCGCGCGAAGGTCACATCCCGGGACATCCTGTGCGCAACGCCAAGAGGAAACAATGGCGCTTCTTGCTATCGGAACTGAGCATGTGGCTCGCTGGGCAAACAGGAACGGAGTAGTCCAGTGGAAATCTGGGGATCCCGTTCACTTCTTTTCTATTCGAGTGGGGCTCCAGGCCTGCCCCTCGGACCAGCACCAATCGGACCGAATTCCTCCCCTAACGACTCCCTTCCGGGAGTCCCATTTCATTTGCTCCGCATTTCAGGGTACATTGTGTCTACCGATGCATTCTGCGCCCTCAGCGGAAGGAGGCTGTATTGAGGAAGGCGCGGAAACAAAATGGCTCTTTGTATTTGGACGTAAACGGAAGCAAGACCCCCGTTTGGATGTTCAGTTGGCATCACATTCTTCCGACTGGACAGCGCGTTCGCAGGAAAAGGCAGGTAGGCACACTTGACCAGTACAAAACAGAGGCTACTGCGGAGCGCGCAGTCCGAGGTTGGCGACTGGCCATTAACTCTAACGAAGCACACGCGTTTAGCGGAATCAGGATGCAGGACTTGATCGAGCATTTTCGTCTGAAGGAGCTTGATGGCGCCGGCCAGCACGGTCGGGCCTGGTCGACCCGCAACCGGTACGAGATTTACCTCCGGAAATGGATCGAGCCCAGGTGGGGCAAGCAAGAGCTCGCTGCAATCAGGACTCCTATCGTGGAGGAATGGCTGGAGCATCTCCAACCATTAATGAAGAGCTCTCCCGTGCAGGTCAAGGAGCGAGAAACAGTCAAGAGCAACAAGCCCCTCGCTCCTGGGACAAAGGCGAAAATTCGCAACATCATGAGTGTGCTCTTCAATCACGCGATGCGGTGGGAGTTCACCGACCGGAACCCGATTAAGGGCCTGACCCGTGGAGCTGGCGTTCGTCAAAGCTCCAAGCGGGTGAGCATTCCTGACATTTTGGAAGTGTCAGAAATGCAGGAGATTCTTGCGGGTCTCCAGCCTCGGGACCGGACTCTCGTCTTGCTAAGCATGGTGACAGGGCTGCGCCGTAGCGAACTTGCTGGCTTGAAGTGGCAGGACATCCATTTTCAGAAATTGGAGATTGATGTCCAGCGATCCGTGGTGAACCAAGTTGTCGGTCGGTGCAAAACGGAAGCCTCGCAAAAGCCGGTGCCGCTTGACGAATTCACCATGGGGGATCTTCTGAATTGGTATCGTGAAACGCCATATCGAGACCTGCAAGATTGGGTCTTCGCTACGAACAGCAGCCGAGCTGGCAAAAAGCGCGGGAAACAACCGATCTGGTTGGAAACCGTGATGCGATATCACATCAAGCCGGTGATTGAGGGTCTTGGAATCGTCAAGAAGGTCGGCTGGCACACATTCCGGCGTACCTATGCAACTCTTCTCAAGGCGAACGGAGAAGACATCAAGGTCGTGCAGGAATTACTGCGACACGGGTCTAGTCGAGTCACGATGGATGTCTATGCCCAAGCGCAGATGCCCGCCAAACGTGCAGCGCAGCATAAGGTTGTTGAGATGGTCAGAACGCCGGTATTGCCATCTACGTCTCAAAGGAGCGCTTAAGTGCTCCCCAAACTGCTCCGCGGAAATAACTGGGAAAATCGCTAAGCTTTTGATTCTATTGGCGTCCCCGACGGGATTTGAACCCGTGTTATCGCCGTGAAAGGGCGGTGTCCTAGGCCGGGCTAGACGACGGGGACGCTTCAAGGGCCAGGATCGGCAAGAATCAGCCGGGAGCGCCCTTATGAAGGCTACCAACTTGCGTGGGCTGTGTCAAAAGTAGTGCCCAGTATCCCTGGGTGCCTTTACTCCATTTGTTTAAAACGGTGCAAGCCAGCGGAATCGACTCTAAATCGGGACTGCGAAGACTCCGCGTCGCATTTTTTGCGTCGATGGGAGGCTCTGATGCGTCAAATCGACAAAGGCTTTGTTTTCAAGATACTCCGTCTTTTTGCGGCTGGTCCAGAGGCCGGAACCGCTCTGTGAGAGCGAACGTATCAGGATCAAGCGCGATCCCAGTTTTCAGCTAAGGCAATCCGGAACGGAAACTGACGCCGTTAAAGCACAGACAAAGGAATCATAGAGTGAGGAAAAGCGCGTTGAAATGCATTCTTAGCATAGGTTGTCTCCTTCTGATGTGTCTGGCCGCCACGGGTTGCCAGAAAAAGCAAGCTGCTCCGGCAGGCGCGGGGATGCAGGCGATGCCGGTCCGCACAATGGCGGTTTCACTGTCCCCGGTGGCACAGAGCAGCGAATTCGAGGCCACCATTAAATCGCGGCGCTCGGCCACCCTGCAGCCGCAGGTGGATGGAAGGCTGACGGCAATCAACGTGCGGTCAGGGGATCATGTGAAGGCCGGCGACAAGTTGATGGAGATCGATCCGCTGCACCAAATGGCCTCGGTCGAGTCGCAGCGTGCGACTGAGCGCCAGAAGAAGGCACTCTACGATTACAACGTGTCGGAGATTGACCGACAGCGAAAGCTTTTTGAAGCGGGCGTCACCAGCCGGGATGTCTACGAGCAGGCGCAGCAGGCATTTGAAAACAGCAAGGCGGATTACCAATCGGCGGTTGCCCTGACCAAGACCCAGGAAGAACAACTTGCGTACTATACAGTGCGCGCTCCGTTTGACGGTGTCGTAGGTGACATCCCGGTGCATATTGGCGACTACGTTTCGTCCACCACAGTGTTGACGACCGTGGATGAGAACAAAGATCTCGAAGCATATATCTACGTTCCTACTGAGCGCGCAGGCCAAGTAAAGCAGGGGCTCAGTGTGGATTTGACGGACAATGCCGGGAAACTGCTGGAAAAAAGCAAGATCGATTTTGTGTCGTCCCAAGTGGATAGCACGCTGCAAGGAATTCTGGTGAAGGCGCCTGTTCACGCCAGTCCAGAGGTTCTGCGCAATGCGCAGCTGGTGACGGCGCACATTATTTGGAGCACGACTCCTATGGCGGTAATTCCGATATTGGCGGTGAAGCGTCAGGGCGGCCAGAGTTTTGTGTTTGTGACAAAGCAGCAAAATGGACACCTTTTGGCTCAACAGACAGCGGTAACTCTCGGCGACACGGTCGGTAACAGCTATTCCGTCCTGTCCGGGCTGAATGTTGGGGACCAGGTCGTCGTATCGAGTACCCAGTTCCTGTTAAACGGCATGCCAGTTATGCAATTGCCCGGCGCTTGAGGGCAAACTGACGAGGCGTCTTCGCCAGGAGCGGAGAGCGGACATCGGACCCGGTAACGACGGTTCCGCACCTACCAAAAAGGAAGGCAACTCTTGTTTGTCGATTTCTTCATCCATCGGCCCGTTTTTGCCACCGTATGCGCGCTGCTGATTATTCTGGCCGGTGCGGTGTGTATTCCCAACCTGCCGATCGCCATGTATCCCACGCTTACGCCTCCACAGGTGGCGGTCGCCACCAATTATGTGGGCGCCAACGCCGACACAGTCGAGAAGGCTGTAACTATCCCGCTCGAAGAAGCCATCAACGGCGTCGAGGGGATGCGGTACATCAGTTCGTCGAGCACAAATAGCGGGACCAGTTCGATTATTGCAACATTCGATACCGGATACAGTCTCGACATCGCGGCTGTAGACGTGCAGAATCGCGTGGCCAGCGTGACCGGACGCCTGCCCTCTGCTGTAAACGCAACGGGCGTCAGCATTACCAAGACCAACAATAACTTCGTGTTCGCCGCCGGCTTCTATACGAAAGATGGGCGTTATTCCGAGGAGTTCATCTCGAACTATCTAGATGTATACGTCAAGGACGCGATTAAGCGCGTGCCCGGCGTAGGCGATGTGATGATCTTCGGCGAACGCAAGTATGCAATGCGCGTGTGGCTTGACCCCGCGCGCCTGGCCGCCCGCTCGCTTACGGCCACTGACGTGGTGAATGCGTTGGTGGAACAGAATGTGGAGATTCCTGCGGGACAACTCGGCCAACCTCCATCGGACTCCAAGCAGTCTTTTCAGGTTCCGGTGCGCGTCGTCGGGCGCCTCACCAGCCCGGCCGAATTCGACAAAATCATCGTGAAGAATTCTGCCAATGGCCTCGTGCTTTTGAAGGACATTGGGCACTCGGAAGTGGGCGCCGAGGACTACAGCACTTCGTTGAAATACTCGGGTCACGATGCAATGGGCATCGGTGTTCAGCTGCTTTCGAATGCGAATGCACTGGAAGTGGATCGGTTGGCGAAGGCAAGGCTCATCGAGCTCTCGAAGAGTTTTCCCCCGGGGCTTGAGTACGCAATTGCCTTTGACTCGACGACTGTTATTGGCGACTCAATTCGCGAAGTCATGGTGACACTTGCCGAAGCCATTTTCATCGTCATCGCGGTAATTTTTCTGTTCCTGCTGGATTGGCGAGCTACGATTATTCCCGCTGTTACTATTCCGGTTTCATTGATCGGCACCTTCGCATTCATCAAGCTTTTCGGTTTTTCGATAAACTCGCTCACCCTCTTCGGTATTACGCTTGCCACAGGTCTGGTGGTGGACGACGCCATTGTGGTGATCGAGAACGTGCAGCGCCACATTGCCATGGAGCACTCCGATCCGCACGTGGCCACATCGCGCGCCATGGGTGAGGTGACCAGCGCTGTAATCGCTACATCGCTTGTGCTGATCGCCGTCTTTGTACCTGTCTCGTTTTTTCCCGGTACAACAGGAATCCTCTACCGCCAGTTCTCGCTGACGATTGCATTTGCCATCGCCATTTCGGCTTTCAACGCCCTAACACTTTCGCCGGCGTTGTCAGCCATGTTCCTGCGGGGCGAAGAAGACCGCCCCAAGCAGTTGGACTTCTTTCATATCGCCCCAGTCTCCCGCGCCTTTGCCGGATTCGTTCATGGAGCGGATGCGACGGTTAGCTGGGTGGGGCGCACATATGGAAAAGCTGTCCATGTGGCGTTGCAGCTACGCTATGTCTTGCTGCTAATTTTCTTTGCCGGTCTCTGGGCCACAGTTTTTGTCTACCAGCGCGTTCCCACCGCCTTCATTCCGCAGGAGGATCAAGGCTATCTCTTTGTAATTGTGCAGGCCCCCCCGGGCTCGTCTCTCACTTACACCACGGCGTTGGCAGACCGCGCCGAGGCCATCCTCGCAACAAACCCCGATATCCAAGGCTCCTTTTCTGTGATGGGTTTCGGATTTTCAGGCGGTTCTTCCAACGCTGGCTTAATGTTCGTGAGCACCAAGCCCGCTGATCAAAGGCGAGGCAAGGGCCACTCGGCTGCTGACATTGTGGCCGACCTTTCGCCGAAATTGCAAAGCCTGCTGTTTGCTCCAAATGGGGGCCTGGTGGCCATGTTTCAACCTCCTGCTGTACAAGGCGTCGGCAGCTTCGGAGGTTTCCAATTCATGCTGCAGGACCAGGGCGGAAACACGCTCAGTGACCTGGACCGAATTGCCCACCAGATTGTGAATGCGAGTCGCGGCAGCAAAGATTTGACGGGTCTTACGACCACATTCTCCGCCAATGATCCCCAGGAACTGGTTACCATCGATCGTGAAAAAGCCAAATCCCTGAACATTCCGCTCTCGCAAATCACTACCACCCTCGGGGTGTTCATGGGGTCGGAGTATATCAACGACTTTGACTACAACAACCGCACCTATCGAGTTTTCGTTCAGGCCGATCAACCGTTTCGAATGAACGCCAAGGATTTGCATAATTACTACGTGCGTTCAGACAGCGGGCAAATGGTGCCGCTTGATAACCTGACCACTGTGGTGGAGAGTTCTGGGCCGCCAGTGATCACGCATTACAACCTTTTCCGCGCGGTTGAGATTGATGGTTCTCCGGCACCGGGGTTCAGTTCCGGCCAGGGAATCGCTTCAATGGAGACTCTAGCCAAGCAGAATATGATGCCCGGCATGTCGTATGAGTGGACGGGCCTCACGCTGGACGAATTGGAATCAAGCGGTAAAGCGATCGTCATCTTTGGCCTGGGTTTACTGGTCGTCTATCTCACACTGTCAGCGCAATACGAGAGCTTCGCGCTTCCTTTCATCATTCTGCTCGCTGTCCCTATGGCGGTGCTTGGCGCACTCGGCCTGGTGGCATTGCGCGGCCAATACAACGATGTTTATTGCCAAATCGGCTTGGTGATGCTGATTGGACTCTCAGCGAAAAACTCGATTCTGATCGTCGAGTTTGCTGAACAACTGCGGCGCAAAGGCCGTTCGATCGTTGAAGCTGCGATCGAGGCTTGCGAACTGCGGCTACGCCCCATTTTGATGACATCGACGGCGTTTATACTCGGTGTTTTACCGCTGGTTTTCGCCACAGGCGCCGGAGCCTTAGGGCGGCGTTCAGTAGGAACCACCATTGTTGGTGGGATGTTGCTCTCCACTGTCCTGAACCTGATTTTCATTCCCGTGCTTTATGTGATTCTTAGCCGGTTGTTGAGGCGTGGAGACGAAACTGCCGCTGAACCCTCTGTTGCGGCATAGGATCGCAGTTCACTGCTTTTCGTGGTGGGCGATTATGTAATCTTTGACGCGGTCGTAGAAGTAATCGGGGACTACGCCCGCTTCCATCAGGTCGACTTTGGAGCGGTAGGGTCTGAAGCGAATGATTCGCCCAGCCCAGCTGCGGGTCATGCCGGGAACCTTTAGCAACTGATCTTCCGTAGCATGGTTGATATCGATCCTTGCTTCGGGTGGCGGCGCATTTGCGGAAGTCTTCGGCACACCGCTGGAATCTCGGTCATACTGGGCAATGGCGGACAGGCTCATGCAAGCAATTGCAACCGCCCAAATTGTGTATCGCGTCGCTGCCCCCATCACTACATTCTCTGCTTGCTGTGCAGGCGTTGCAACCGCGCTGCCTCTTTGATCTGTGACAATTAGGGAATGGTAATGTCTCCTCTTCCTGCTGCCGCCAAAGATCTACCGCCCCCGCGCATCTTGGGGCGCTTCCGGTTCTTGCTTCTTCTTTCGCTGTCCGGTCTGTTCCTGTTATGCCTGATTTTCACATGGACAACGCGTGACGCTATGGCGCATCTTCCCTTCCTGCAGGGTAAGGGGCAAGGGATTGTTGGAAACCAAAATGCTTTCGTCGACCAGCGTCCGTGGCAAACTGCGCAGGCGCTTGCTCCATTGGCAGTGAGTGCAGAGGAAGGCGAGTATGCGCGCGATGCGTTACGCCTTGCAGATCACGAAGTGGACCAGGCTTTCGACTCGGCGCTGCGGGCGGCTAGCCAACTGGCAGAACATCGCGTTCTTAGCGGTGAAGCATCTTCGCTCGCGCAAAAGGTAGCGAGCCTGCAACAGATGGTGGTGCAAGATCAGGCGTTGATCGACAGCCTCACATCGAAATCTGCATCACCGACCACTCCAGCGAAGGGAGTCGCCCAGCCCGATGTCGACGGGGATGACCTTGAGGTTGCCAAGGCCCAGCTCGGCCTGGACTCCGACGAGATGGCTGACGCGCAGCGGGATCTGGATCGCGCATCGGGCGACAATCGAGCCGAGATTCAAAGTGAATTGACCGCTCACCAAGCGGCGATGCACAAGTACAACAGCAAATCGAACAGCGACGCCCAAACCGCTGTGCTCTCAGCCAGACAACATGGCACTCTGGCCAGCAGGCTCAAAGCCTGGTTCGATCAGCGGGACCGTTACCAGTTGATCGAGCAAGCATTGCGCCAGGCGCAAACGGATGCTGTTTCACTGACGACACAACACAACAATCTTGAAGCCAAAGCCGATTCAACTGCGACCGCAGCGTCAAGCGTCGGCGCGGGTGGCGCGAACAGACTTGCCGACCTCAAAGCCAGGCGTGAGCAGCGTCAGCTTCTTAGCATCCTCGACGACCGAATTCAGACCGAGCAGCAGCTCGCCACTGTGTACAGCAAGTGGGCGGACCAAGTGCTACTCCAACACCGCATCGTGCTCCATCTGATACTGCAGTCGTCGGCGCTGATTGCTTTGATTCTCATCTGCATGATCCTTTGCGATGCTACTGTCCGGCGCGTGATGGACAATCCCGCGCTTGACCAGAAACGGATGCATACGCTGCGCACCATCCTGGAGGTAAGTGTGCAGGCAATTGGCGCGCTCTTAATTCTGTTTGTTCTTTTCGGGCCGCCGCGACAAATCACCACCGTGCTGGGTCTTGCCACTGCCGGCCTCACCATCGCCCTGCAGGATTTCATACTTGCGTTTTTCGGATGGTTCGCCCTTATGGGAAAGAACGGCATGCGCCTGGGAGATTGGGTTGAGATCAATGGCGTCGGGGGCGAGGTCACTGAAATCGGGATGATTTACACCACTCTGCTGGAGACAGGAGATCTGGCGGAAAAGGGGCATCCGACGGGTCGCCGCATTACCTTCATAAACAGTTTTGCGATTCGCGGTCAGTTCTTCAATTTTTCCACCCATGGCCAATGGATGTGGGATGAAATCACAGTTCCCGTTCCTGCTTCCGCGAATACGCAGGAGATGATCGAAAGCATCCAAGAGGCGGTGGTGGGCGAGACGGGAGCGAACGCGGGTGTAGCGGAGCAGGAGTGGAAGCGTGGGACTAGAGGCGACGGTTTGAGCCGCTTCAGCGCGACGCCCGTTGTGAATCTGCGACCGTCGGGGTCCAATATCGACATCCAGGTACGGTATGTCACGCGCGCATCGGAGCGATTCGAACTGCGCAATCGTTTGTACCAGCATGTTGTCGATCTTCTGCAGAAGCAGGAATCGCCCGTGAAGGAGAAGTCGACAGAAGGAGCTGTGAAAGCGTAAGGATGTCTGCAATTTGACGAGCTTGGCTGCTCGTGGACAGTGTCGAATTTGACAAGGCGCAGGGTTTTCCCTTAACTTCTGATTCAGATGCAGAGCCACCGCCATCACGGTCACCACCATCATCATGGGACCTCCATGCCGGCGGACTGCCATGGCTTGAATTAAGCGGCCATCCAGATCAGAAAGATACCAAGCCCGCCGGCGACCAAGCTGGCGGGCTTTTTCGTGTTCAACCCCAAAACCTAACTAGGATCAGGAAGAAAATGAGCAACGACACACCGATAATCGACTTCGACAAAATGGATGGCCTGGCGCCTGGCATTGTGCAGGATGCGCGCACAGGCAAAGTGCTGATGCTGGGTTTTCTGAATTCCGTCAGCTATGCCAAAACCCTCGAAACCGGCTTTGTCACTTTCTGGAGCCGCACCCGCCAAAAGCTGTGGATGAAAGGCGAGACCAGTGGAAATCGCCTTCGCGTTATCTCCGCTGACACTGACTGCGACAACGACACATTGCTGTTCCGTGTTGAAGTTGAAGGCGACGGCCTTGTTTGCCATGAGGGCACGGTAAGTTGCTTCACCAGGGCGCTTCCGATTGGCGAGCCCAATGAGAGCTCGGACAAGAAAGAGGAAACACGTGGCTGACAAGCTTAGGCTAGGTATTCCCAAAGGCAGCCTGCAGGATGCGACCATCGCCCTGTTCAAGCGCGCGGGTTGGAACATATACGCCGATGGTCGCTCCTACTTTCCCTCCATCGACGATGGCGAGATTGAGTGCATGTTGATTCGTGCGCAAGAGATGGCGCGCTACGTAGATCATGGCGTGCTTGACGCGGGTCTAACGGGCATTGACTGGGTGGTTGAAAGCGGGCTCGATGTAACCTCGGTCACCACGCTTACATATGCCAAGCAAAGCCGACGCAAAGTGCGCTGGGTGCTTGCCGTTCCTGAAGGCAGCGGCTTTGAGAAAGCTGAGGATCTTGAAGGAAAGATTGTTGCCACCGAACTGGTTGAAGTAACCAAGCGCTACTTTGCCTGGAAGGGTGTCAATGTGAAAGTGGAGTTCAGCTGGGGCGCCACAGAAGTGAAGCCGCCCACGCTTGCGGACGCCATTGTCGAAGTTACGGAGACCGGCAGTTCCCTCAAGGCGAACCACCTCAAAATCATTGACACAGTGATGGAGAGCGAAACCCATCTGATTGCCGGCAAGGGTACGCTCGCCGATCCATGGAAGAGTGAGAAACTCGGACAGATCGCGTTGATGCTGCGGGGAGCTATCGATGCTCAATCGCAAGTAGGCCTGATGCTGAACGTCAAGCGCGACGATCTCGCAGCGGTGCTCGCTGTCCTGCCTGCATTGAACTCACCCACGATTTCGCAATTGAGCGATTCGGAATGGGTTGCGGTAAACACCATTGTCGATGAGCGCGCGGCGCGTGACGTAATCCCCAGGCTCAAAGCCGCCAGGGCTACAGGGATCGTCGAGTATCCACTGAACAAAGTCGTGTTGTAACCGGAGACAGCGATGAAAATAATCCCTACCAAGGGCCGCGGCTCAAAAGGAACAGCAGAGATTCTTGCTGCGCTTGAGAGCCGTGGTGGTAATGCGCTGGACTCGGTTCTACCTTCCGTAAAGCGCATTGTGGCCGAGGTGCGCAAAAGAGGCGACCGCGCACTTCTGAGCTACGCAGCGCAATTTGATGGATTGCAAAACGCAGCGAGTGCGCGCATTGCGCCAGAGGAAATGGCTGCCGGGTGGGAAGCTATTACCCCGGAGTTGCGCCATGCACTCTCCATTGCGGCTGAACAGATCAGAGGGTTTGCGCAACGCCAACTCCCTGGTTCGTGGAACGAATCGGCAACTGCTGGCCTCACGACGGGACAACTTGTTCGCCCGCTCGCGTCGGTCGGCTGCTATGTTCCAAGCGGCCGTCATCCGCTGCCATCAACACTGCTGATGACCGCGATTCCAGCACAGGTGGCTGGCGTTCAGCGTATCGTGGTGGTATCCCCGCGACCCGCACTGGAAACTCTCGCGGCGGCCCACCTGCTGGGCATCGCCGAGTTTTATCGACTGGGTGGTGCACATGCAATCGCGGCACTTGCCTACGGGACGGAAACTGTTCCGCGTGTCGACAAAATCGTTGGGCCAGGCAATCTTTATGTCACTGCGGCCAAGCGTCTGGTGGCATTCGACTGTTCCATCGACATGCTCGCAGGCCCTACGGAGATCGTGGTCACAAGCGAGCGCGGTAACGCAGCCGACATTGCCTCCGACCTTGTTGCACAAGCGGAACACGATCCCGAGGCACTCGCAATCCTTGTCACTACACGTGCTGATCTTGCAAAAGACGTCGTCGGAGAAACAAAAAGGCGAAGCCGTGACAACCTTGTTGCCCGCCAGGCGTTGGACCGTAACGGACTGGTGATTGTTGCATCCACTCTGGACGAAGCGCACCAGATCACGAATCGCCTTGCCCCAGAGCATTTGACAGTGGATGCAGCAAAAGATCTTGGCTGGGTCCAGAACGCAGGCTCTGTGTTTGTGGGTCGCTGGTCCGCGCAGCCCATGGGCGATTACATTTCAGGACCCAATCACACTTTGCCTACGGGAGGCATGGCGCGCGTGCGAGGTGGCCTCAGCGTGAACGACTTCGTCAAACTCATCACCGTGCAGAAGTACACTGCAAACGGAATTCGGACTCTCGGACCGCCAGCCGCTCTGCTGGCAGAGGCCGAGGGTCTGCATGGGCACGCAGAGGCTATTCGTTTGCGATTGAGTGGGGGGCTCCGTGGCTGAAATAGAAGCAATTGTGTTTCCCGCACCGCGCGCCCGCGTACAGGCCATGAAGGAGTACCATCCTCCGCTTGGCAATCGCGACGAACTGCGTCTCGACTTCAACGAAAACACGCTCGCATGCTCACCGAAAGTGCGAGAGGCCTTGAGCCTGATCTCAACCGGAGATCTTACCCGTTATCCTGAACGCGGACCTGTCGAAGCTCTTGTCGCTGAGCATCTTGGCCTTGCTGCCCCGCAGGTGGCGCTCACCAATGGGGTCGACGAAGCAATTCACGTTCTATTTGAGACGTTCCTCGAAGCGGGTGACGAAGTTTTGTTGCCCCTACCGACCTACACTATGTACGAAATCTACGCCTCGGCTACAGATGCGGTTACTGTCCCGGTACTCGCCGCCGCCGATCTGCATTTTCCGTTCGAGGGCCTTCTCGCGGCCATTACGAAGCGCACGAAAATCATCGCCATCGCCAATCCCAATAGCCCATCCGGAAGCGTCGCATCACGTCAGCAGTTGGTGGAGATTGCCAGCCGCGCACCTCACGCGGTGGTGTTGGTTGATGAAGCTTACTTTCACTTCCATGGCGAAACGTTGATCGATCTCGTCGGCACTGTTCCGAATCTATTTATCGCGCGCACCTTTTCAAAAGCATACGGTTTAGCCGGATTGCGACTTGGTGTTCTTGCCGGACCCGTTGAATCCATGCGCTGGATTCGGCGCGTTCTGTCGCCTTACAGCGTGAATTCGCTGGCGCTGGCCTGCCTGCCACCTGCGATTGCAGATACATCATATCTCGATTGGTACGTTGGCGAAGTGCTTGCGGCGCGCAGTGATTTCGAGACCGTGCTCGATGAGGCAGGCCTTCGACGTTGGCCCAGCAGAGCCAACTTCATACTTGTCGACATCGGTCCCCAGCATGCGGAGTTTGTGCGCTTCATGCGCGACGCGGGGGTGCTTGTTCGTGACCGTTCTGCCGATCCAGGTTGCGAAGGCCGCGTGCGCATCACTATTGGGACAAGGGAGCAGATGCGGCTTGCAGCAGTAGTTCTGAGTCAAGCCGTGGCAGCCTTGAACCTTGGAAGGAAAACCCTATGACCAGCGCTAAAAAGACTGCGCCCAATTTAATCTCAACGCCGCGTGCATCCGTCGTCGAGCGCAACACCGCGGAGACGCGTATTTATCTCCATCTCCTCATCGAAGGCCGAGGTCAATACAAAGTCTCGACGGGGATCCGCTTCTTTGATCACATGCTGGAGTTGTTTACGCGCCACGGAGCATTCGATCTCGAACTCAAGTGCGATGGAGACCTGGACGTCGACCAGCACCACACTGTCGAAGATGTGGGTATCGCCCTCGGCGAGGCCTTTGATCGCGCACTGGGCGACAAGCGCGGCATTCTGCGCGCGGGCTACTTCCTGATGCCGATGGATGAGACGCTCGCGATTGCCGCAGTCGACCTGAGTGGGCGTGCGGCTTTCGCCGTGGATGCAAAAGTCCGCACAAGGCTTGTTGGCGATTTACAGACCGAACTGGTGACCGACTTCTTTGAGGGCTTCGCTCGCGGCGCGCGTGCCAACGTTCACGTGAAGACCATGTACGGAAGATCGAATCATCACAAGATCGAAGCCATCTTCAAGGCCTTCGCGCGCGCGCTCCGCGTGGCCTGCTCTCGCGACAAACAACTTGGCGATATGCTGCCCAGTACAAAAGGGCTGCTGTGATGCGCGTGACTGTGATCGACTACAAAGCCGGCAACCTCACATCGGTGCTGAAGGCGCTGCGGCACTTCGGCGCGGAGGTCGATGTTACCGACGCGGACCTTGCGCCCATTGCGTCCGCCGAGCGCATTGTGCTTCCCGGCGTAGGCCATTTCGCGGCCACGCAGTATCTCGATTCAACGGGGATAGCGGCTGCCATTCGCGCGGCAATCGCACGCGGTGCTCCATTCCTGGGCATTTGCGTAGGGATGCAGTGGCTTTATTCCGGATCTTCTGAAGCATCCGATCAAGTCGGCCTCGGCCATTTCCCAGAGCAGTGCACGCGCTTTTCGGAAAGCCATGAAAAGGTACCGCATGTGGGTTGGAACTCGCTTGAAGCGAAAACAAACTCGCGTTTGCTCGAAGGTGTCGAACCGGGAGAGTTTGTCTACTTCACGCATTCTTACAAGGCTCCCGTCAGTGCAGACACAGCGGCAGTGACGCAATACATCGGGCCGTTCGCGTCGGCGGTTGAGCGAGAAAATGTGATGGGGGTCCAATTCCATCCTGAAAAGTCCGGCGAAACAGGACTGAAGATTCTTCGCAACTTTCTCTCATGGAAAGGCCGGGGAACGGCATGATCACAAAGCGAATTATTGCCTGTCTCGATGTGCACGGCGGTCGGGTCGTGAAGGGCGTGCAGTTTGTCGACCTCGTCGACGCCGGCGACCCGGCTACTCAAGCCGCTCGCCACGCGCGTGAAGGAGCCGACGAAATTGTGCTTCTCGACATCACGGCGACCCATGAAGGACGCGCCACACTGCTCGACACGGTCCGCCGCACCGCGAGGGAACTCTTCGTGCCATTTTGCGTCGGTGGCGGTATACGGTCAGCCGACGACGCGGCACAGGTCTTCGAAGCGGGGGCGGACAAGGTTAGCGTCAATTCTGCTGCGCTGGCAGATCCAATGTTGATTGACGCGATCGGCCGCAGTTTCGGCGCTCAAGCGGTTGTCGTCGCAATCGACGCCCGTCGCGACCCCGACGCCAACGATCCGGTCCGCGACGCGCAGGTGTTTGTGCAGGGAGGTCGAAAGCCCGTGGGCCGCCGCGTCGTCGAGTGGGCAAAGGAAGCAGAGGCTCGGGGCGCAGGCGAGATTCTGCTCACCTCGATGGACTCCGATGGAACGAGGGCTGGCTTCGATTGCGAGCTTACCGCGGCTGTTAGCGAAGCTGTTGGCATCCCCGTAATTGCCTCCGGCGGGGCGGGGACTGTCGCCCATTTCACCGAAGTGTTCGCGCGCGGCAAGGCAGATGCGGCGCTGGCCGCAAGCATTTTCCACTTCGGCATTTCGAGTGCGCGTTCCCTCAAAGAGGAACTCGCAAGATGCGGCGTTTCCGTGAGGCTTCCATGCTGATTCCTTCCATCGACCTATTGGGCGGGCGCATTGTGCAACTCGTCCAGGGCGAAAAACTTCGTCTCGCTTTCGATGACTTTGACTACTGGATCGAAAAATTCTCCAAGTTTCGGCTGGTCCAGTTGATCGACCTTGACGCCGCAATGCGCCAGGGCGACAACTCTGCACTAGTTGCGCAAATTGCGAAGCGGCTGCCTGTTCAGGTCGGAGGAGGTATTCGTACGATAGACCACGCGCGCCAGGTTCTTGACGCCGGCGCAACGCGGGTGATCATTGGCTCTGCGCTCTTCTCCGAACAGGGAACTGTTGACACCGAATTCGCGTCAGGTCTCGCGGATGCTATTACGCCGGAGCGTGTCGTGGCGGGAATTGATACAAAGAATGGCCGCATTGCTGTAAAAGGTTGGAAAGCAGAAGTGGCCCTCACTCCGGACGAGGCAATCCCAGCACTCAATCCGCACGTGGCCGCATTTCTGTATACGCATGTGGATGGCGAGGGCCTGATGCAAGGGTTTCCCATTGCGACGGCCGCACGGCTGCGAAAGCTCACCGAGCGCAAACTGATAGTTGCTGGGGGCATTCGAAGTCAACAGGAAGTGGATGAGTTGGATGAACTCGGCGCAGATGCGGTAGTCGGCATGGCAGTCTACACGGAACTGCTAGCCGTGTAGACTGCGGCACCTTACCCTGCATCGGATATGCTGAAAAGAATGCGTCCCCAATACTTTTTTCGAAGGGATAAGGAATCATAATGGCAAAGCAGAGCGGCATTCGGCTGGCAAGACGTCTCGATGAAGTCGGGTTCTCAGACATAGTTCAAATCCGCAACAAGGTAATGGAACTTCGCGCCGGGGGCCTCCAGGTGCACATGCTGCACGGGGGAGAACCCTTCTTTGAGACGCCGGGAGCGATCAAGTATGCCGCGATCAAAGCACTGGTTGAGAATCAGACGCATTACGCGCCGTCATCTGGCATTCTGCCGTTGCGCAAGGCGCTCGTAGAGAAGCTCGCAGCCAAGAATGGAATCCACGCAACTCCCGAAGAAGTGATCGCGACCGTGGGCGGATCGCAAGCGCTGTATGGGGCCTTCCAGAGCGTCCTCGATCCTGGGGATGATGCGCTGGTCTTCTCGCCGTATTGGACGCCCATTGGCGACCTGGTTACTGGAGCGCAGGCGCGACCATTACTGGTGCCCACCATCACCGCGCGGCGCAACGGAATCCGCAAGACGCTTGAACAGTTTTCGACGCCGCAGACGCGCGCCGTTTACTACAACACACCGCAGAATCCTAGTGGACTCGTGTTTACGCGCGCAGAGGCCGAAGAGGTTGCCGCGTTCGCGATTGAGCGCGACCTTATCGTAATTGCCGACGAGGCGTACGAAGACCTTGTGTATGACGGCGAACATGTGTCCATTGCGTCGTTACCGGGCATGGCGGAACGCACCATCACCTGCTTCACATTCTCGAAGACCTATGCTATGACTGGTTGGCGCGCGGGTTACGCCACAGCCAAAGAACCTTTCATGACTGCACTGCGGAAGATTGTGCTTTACTCCACCAACGGTGTGGCCACGCCGGTACAGTACGCGATGATCGAGGCCCTCAAAACACCGGAGACTGAGATTGCCCGCATTCGTGAAGAATATAGAAAGCGGCGAGATCTGCTGGTAGCTGGCCTGAACGAAGTTGGCCTGGAGTGCGAGTCGCCCGCAGGCGCATTTTACGCGTTTCCAAATGTCGAAAAGATCCACAAGATCAGCAAGACGGCTGCGCAAACCCTGCTCGAGAAGGCGCATATCGCAACCATTCCAGGTTCA